>Ga0193717_1000859_pt1 | contig 19255 bp, 15 predicted proteins | sample U2c2metaG_FD_145900 | JGI IMG/M metagenome (GOLD analysis project Ga0193717, IMG submission 145900) | Soil microbial communities from a riparian zone of the East river system, Colorado, United States - U2c2 | ecosystem: Environmental > Terrestrial > Soil > Riparian zone | place: USA: East River...
CCTGCTGGAGTGCGGATTCGCCCAGAATCACTGTGTACGGCGAAGGATTCCGGCGGGTCAGCACTTCCTGACGGGCCAAGCGAATCATCAACTGCTGTTCGATTTCGGGCGTTGGCGGCATTTCGAGGATCGGGCGGGTGTACTCGGCGATCTGCAACGGTCCAGGGAGCAGTGTCGGATTCCAGACGAAGATCGAAGCGGCGGTGCGCTCACACTCCACCACAGCGGGTAGCGATTGCGGAGCTTCCAGCCAGTTCGGTTCGTGCGCGTTCCGCGCCAGTTCCAGCAACTCGTCCCGTTCCTCCCCGATCACCCGGAGGCACCCGAGGATCCCGGCGACCTCCTCCGGAGTCGGCAATCGCCGTCCGCTCTCCCAATGTGACAACCGGGGATGGGTCAGTCCCAGCCGATGGGCGAGCTCACGCTGTCCAACACCCCTCGAAATCCGCGCGTCGCGAAGTGCCGCGGCCAGTGCTCTCGCCCGAGGAGTGGCTAATGGTGCTTTCATGCACCGCAGCATGACAGGTGGTAATAGCCACTGGCCATTCACTCTTTCGCACATTTGCGGTGCGCATTTGTACCAGTGATCGTTCTGCCATGCTGAGATGGCAACAGGCCGAAGGAAAGCGGCACGCACTGAACGCGAAACTGGCCCCGCGCCCGGGAGACTCCTTCCGCGCGCTGTGCGGCGAAGAAGTCTTCGTGGAACGCGAAGACGTGGTCGCACTCGGCGGCCAATGGCTCGCGGGGACCTGCTGGGACTGCGACGCCGTCTGGCGCAAACGGGAGAACATCCCGCAGTTCACGTCGTGATGGAACAGGACGCGCGGTTGCTCGACCGCGTCCGCGACCTCAGCAAGTCGCTCGGCGAAGACCTCGACTGGCTCATCAAGAACCACTTCGCCGACGCTCCCCGCGCCGACGGCCTTCGTGACCTCGGCGAACGCCTGGCCGAACTCGGCGCCGACCTACTCAAGCGCGCTGACCAACTCGACCGAAGCGTCGCCGCGCAACTCCCCGAAGACGGCTGGATCCCCGAAGCCGCTCCGCCCGCCAGCGGCCTTCGCGTCGCGCACTACGTCGGGCGCGGCGAGCTCCGCTTCGGCCTCGTCTACCTAGCCGCCTGCGGCACCGCGTGCTACCCCTTCTACGGCAAAGACCCCGCTGCCCGCATCGCCCGCCACCCGCGCTGCAAAGTGTGTCCCCACCTAGCCGAAACCAGCGCGACGCATGGAGCTGGCTCGTGAGTGGCAACAAGTGTTAGAACACTCGTAGCCACTCACGAGCCACCCACCCACCGCACGTGCCTTCTCAGCCCTTTACGAGCTCGACCCACTTGCGCACGGCGTCGACATCGAGGTCCGCGGTCCAGCCGCCGGGCCGCACCGCGCTGCCGACGTGGAACGCCCGCACCCCGCCGGCTCGCAGCAGAGGCACGTGCTCCGGTCGCAACCCGCCGCCGACCAGTAGCTCGGGCCCTTCGCGACGGGCAAGGTCCTGCAACACCGTCAGTCCACAAGCGACACCGTCCGGGTGGCCCGCGGCGAGCACGGTGTCACAACCGAGCGCGGCGAGCTGGTCGTAGGAGCGCAGGGGGCTGCGGGTGCGGTCGATGGCGCGATGGAACGTCCACTTGAGTCCGCCGAACTCGTCGGTCAGCACGCGGCAGGACTCGACGTCGATCTCGCGGTTGTCGTCGATGAACCCGAAAACGAATTCGCGGGCGCCCAGCTCGACGAGCCCGGCCGCGTCCGCGCGGAGCTGGCCGATATCACGGGGACCGAAGGAACCGTTGTCCCGCAACATGATCCGGACCGGAAGATCGGTGGCGGCGAGTACTTCGCGCACGACCTGGGGTGACGGCGTGAGCCCGTCCTGTGCCATGTCCGCGACGAGTTCGAGGCGATCCGCGCCGCCCTCCTGGGCACGTTCGGCGTCGCCCGCGCTGAGCGCGATCACTTCGAGCAGGCCGGTCTTCGAGCTCATTGCCCATCCGTTCATCGATTCGTGGAGTTACCGTCTCCCCTCGCGTGGCGGCCTCGCCGGACGCCGCCCTGCAGGCTCGACATCCGTTCCCGCACCTCGTCTGGGGAAAGCGAGAGTATCGGCCGCTCTTCCGGCGGCCAGCGGTACTGGGTCTCTTCGGCGACGCGGGCGCGCGGTACCTGCCTCGGCACGGACTGCGCGTCCTCGTATCCGGGCTCGTCTTCGGTCGGCCACCGCGGCTCCGGCTCGGATTCCGGGCGGGCAAAGGCCTGTTGGTCCACGACGGGCTCGTAGGGCGTGATCACGGGCCGCGAAGGTGGTCCGGTCGCGAACCACTTCGACAGCACGTCCTGGTACCTGGGCAGCCGCTCGGTCGGCTCGTCGGACTCCAGTAAGGACGAATCGTCCTCGGTCGGCCAGGCGGGCACCAAGTCCCGCTCGACCACCGGCGCACGGCGCAACGGCCACTCGTCGGGCGCGGGAGCGGGCGGTGGCGGCGGTTCCGGCTCGGGTTCCGGCTCTGGCTCCGGTTCCGGCTCCAGCTCGAAGTCGTCTTCCGGGCCATAGAGCGGGAAAAGCGGCGAATCGAGCGGCGGCAGGCCGACGATCGGCGCTTCGCCGGGCTCCGGGTCGACGAGCAGCGCGGGCAGCTCGGCCGGTGGGATCGGCTCGGTGACGAGTTCGACCGGCACGAGCACCGTCGCCACGAGGCCGCCCGTTTCGGCGCTGTGCAACCGGACGTCGATGTAATGCCGCCGCGCCAGCGTCGCGACGACGTAGAGCCCCATCCGGCGGGACACCTCGACGTCGACCTCCGGCGGGTTCGCCAGCCGGGCGTTGGTGCGGTCGATTTCCGGCTGCGGCATCCCGGCGCCATGGTCAGTGATGTTGATGAACCAGGCGCCCTCCTCGGTCTGCGAGCTGGCGACTTCGACGACGGTTTCCTCGCCCGAGTAGGTCGTCGCGTTCTCCAGCAGCTCCGACACGACGTGCACGAGGTCGTTGACCACCTCGCCGACGATCGCGAGGTTCGGCGCGGGCGTGATCTCGATCCGCTGGTAATGCTCCACTTCGGACAGTGCCGCGCCGATGATCTCGTCGGCGGAGACCGGCGCCGACGCCTGGCGTCCGAGCTCGGTACCCGACAGGACCAGCAGGTTCTCGCTGTTGCGCCGCATCCGCGTGGCGAGGTGATCGAGTTCGAACAACCCGCCGAGGGTGTCCGGATCCTGCTCGTTGGCCTCCATGCGGTCCAGCACCGAAAGCTGCCGCTCGACGAGGTCCTGGCTGCGCCGCGACAGGTTCACGAACATCGAGTTGACGCTCTCGCGCAGCATCGCCTGTTCGCCGGCGAGCCGCACCGCTTCACCGTGTACCGCGTCGAAGGCCCTGGCGACCTGACCGAGCTCCTCGCGGGTGAACACCGGCACCGGGGCGACGGCGAGCCGCCGTGCGACCGAACTCTGCTTCGGGTCCGGGTCGTTGAGGATGCCTTCCACCACCGCGGGCAACTGGTGCCCGGCGACCTCGAGCGCGGTGCGCCGCAGGATCCGCAGCGGCCGCAGCAGCGAACGCGCGATGATCACCGAGAGCAGGCCGGCGATGATCAGCACCGCGAACACGACTCCGGCGTCCCAGATGGCGGACGTCCGCGCCCCCGCGGCGAGCGTGTCCGTGCGGGACTGGGTCTGTGACAGCAAAGCCTGCTGGACCTGATTGGCCAGGTTGATCGTGTACGTCGCCGAGACATCCCACTTGTCGGGATCGAGACCGGCGAGGTCCTGGTTGTTCTCGGCCCGCACGAGCGCCGATTCGACCATGTCGTTGCCGATGTCGACGATCAGCCCGATCACGGTGTCGTCGTACATCCGCTGCTGCTCGGGACTGGCGAAGGTCCGGTAGTCGTTGCGGGCCGAAGCGAGTTCGGCTTCGGCGCCCAGCAGCGCGCGGGTGCGGTCGTTGGTGAGACGGCCCGTCGCCAGCGCTTCGGCCATGATCGACCGCTTGACCGACATCTGGTCCTTCACCCGGGAGAGGGCGTTGCTGGCCAGCCGCATGCTGGCGAGGGTGGGATCGGCGATCTCGGCGGCGGACGAGCCGCTGATGTCGAGCACGCCGGAAATCAGCTCGCTGTACGAGCGCAGCACGGCGTCGGCGGGAAAGGACGAGTGCTCACCGGAGAACCGGAGCCCGGTCAGCACGCCGAGCCGATCTTCGGTCTGGCGCAAACTGTCCGCTGCCTGCGAAGACAGTCGAGGGCTGCTGTCGGCCAGCGTCCGGTCGAAATTTCCGACTGCCATGTCAACACGTTGCCGCTGCGCCTGTAAAGGGGCAGTGTCACCCGTTCGGCCTAGTGCCACAAAACGGACAGTGAGATCCCGCTCACGCTGTAGCTGATGCACGACTTCGGCCACGCCGCCGTCGACAGGACCCCTCGCGGCCAGTTCGGCAAGCTGCTTCGCGTTGTCGAGATCGGACTTGACCCGCAGTCCCACCAAGCCGATCACGGCCATCGCCGGTACCAGCAGCAATACGAAGAGTTTGGTGCGCAGGCGCCAGTTTCGAAGCCGCCAGCGTCCGGTCATCGGCGGCAACCCTTGCCGTGCATCCGTCGCGACGCCCTTGCGGGCACGCTTCTCGCGACGGGTCACCTGCTGTCCTTTTCAACCGCGGTCGGGTCCCGCAGCGACGGGGCGCCCGCGGCCGCTGTCCTGGCGGATCTTCCCGAACCTACTGAAGAGTAGTGAAAATCGGAGTGATTCGACAATCACTCTATCGTGGTACGCCCCTACTCGCGGTGGTCCACTCCCAGACCCTTAAGCTCCAGCACGGAGAGAGGGAACGATGGTGCGACGGGTCGCGATTCCTTTGACCGCCTTCTTGCTGGCGGTGACCGGGTGCGGGGTGTTCTCCGGCGAGAAAGCCGCTGAGCAACAACCACTCGAACGGACGACACTGCGCGTGGGCGTCGGCAGCGCTATCGACACCGCGCCACTGCGTCTCGCCGTGTCCGAGGGCCGCTTTCAGGCGGCGGGACTCCGCGTCGAACTCGTCGACCAGGGTCAGAACGACGGCCTGAAACAATTGACTGACGGCCAGCTGGATGTCGCGTTCGCCAGTGACGTCGCGATGTTCCGGGCGTCGGCTTCGGGCAGCGCGCTGCAGCTCCAAGGCGAGGCTTACACGTCCGGCAGCAACACCATGGCGCTGGTGACCTTGCCCGACTCGAAGTACACCGAACCGTCGGTCAAGAAAACGCCGTCGATAGCGGTGAACATGCTCGACGACCTCGGCACCCTCGCCGCCCGGTCCACGCTGGGCACCGCGGGCGTCGACAAGGCCAAGATCAAGTTCGTCGCGCGGCCGTTCGAGCAGATGACGCAGGTCCTCAAGGACAAGGGCGCGGACGCCGCCTGGATGATCGAACCGTTCATCACCAAGGCGGAAAAGGAGTTCGGCGCGCGGATCCTCGCCGACGGCGCCCGCGGCGCGACGCTGGAACTGCCGGTGTCGAGCTACGCGTCGAACGGCCTGTTCGCCCAGGCCAACCCCCGCACGCTGGCGTTGTTCCGCCGGATCCTCGGCGAAGCCCAGCAGCGCGCCAACGATCCGGCCGTCGTCCGCGCCGCGCTCCCCCGCATCTCCGACATCGACGCGACCACGGCGTCGCTGATCTCGCTGGGGACCTATCCGTCGACGCTCAACGGCATCCGGCTGCAGCGCGTCGCGGATCTGATGCACAGCAACGGTGTGCTCGCCGACCGGTTCGACGTCCAGTCGCTGCTGCCGGGTGCGGGCGCGCCGTAACGCCTGTTCGTCAGTGGTGGTGGCCTTGCCTGCCGAGGGTCTCCACGGGAGTCGCGCCGGGTCGGGTCCACTGCGGCACAGGCCGGCTGGTCGGGCCCCAGGTGGCGACGCCGTCGGCGTCCGAGCGCCAGGACCAGCAGGACTGGCGGGCCACAGACGGGTAACTCTCGCGGACATCGCCGAGCACGGACCAGCCTTCGGGGTTGTCCTCCCACGCCTCGCCGCGGCCGTAGGGCGTCATGTCGAGCAGGCCCAAGGACCCGTTGATCCGCTCGTTGCCACGGCCCGTCGTGGCGTAGGTGAGGAACACGCGGTCGCCGTCGCGCAGGAAGCAGGTGATGCTCCCCATGTCGTTGCCGATCGGTGCGTCCACGCCGCGCACCGAATACCAGAGCTGGGTGTAGCCCATGAACTCGACGTAGGAGGCCACCTCGTCCCACGGGCCCGTGGTCAGGACGGCGTACGAGACGCCGCGAGCGTTGAGGTAGACGGCGTCCTTCACGTGCCAGGCCGTGGTGGTGCAGCCTTCGCACTGCCCCTGGTGCGGCGCGCCGTCGTACCACATGTGCTTGTAGACCAAGAGCTCGTCGCGGCCCTGGAACAGGTCCAGGAACGGGACTGGGCCGTCGGGTCCGACGACCTCGAGCGTCCCGTCGAACTCCACCATCGGCAGCCGGCGGCGGGCCGCGGCGATGACGTCGCCCTCGCGGGTGTGGGCCTTCTCGCGGACCAGAAGCTCGTCACGCGTGGCCTGCCAGGTGGCCAGGTCTACCACGGGTGGGCGGGCGATGGACGTCATGGTGTCCTCCTTGGTGCGTTGTTTCCTCCTTGCACAGGGACAACGAACCCACCCACGCCGTTTCGACACGGCTCGGGAAACTTTTTTTCAGATGCTTTCGCCGACTTCCGTCAGGCAGACAGTGCGCTCCGGCGGGCCTTCGTAGAGGAACCCGGCGCCGTCGAGGTCGTCGCAAGCGTCCAGGTCATCGCCGCTGTGGACGTCGACCCTCGCCTCCGCCTGTGACGTACGACACCCGACCTTCGCGATCTTCGTCTCGTCGTCGATCGCCGTCAGGCAGTCGCCGGTGTCGACGTTCAGCGCGAGGCACAACGTGTAGCGCGTGGAGCCGTCGGTGAACCGGAGGCGGGTGTAGTCGTCGCCGGGGCAGATCGTGCGTCGCTCTTCGCGGGTCTCGACGCGGAAAATCGCCCGGGAGTCACGGCAGGAGAGCTTTTCGAACTCTCCTTCGCCGTTGCTGCTTTCCTTCGTGATGTGCAGGCAGTCGCCGACCACCGGCGCGCCGGCCGCGCGGCTCAGCGCGACGAGCCCGACCGCGCCCAGCGAGCCCACCCCGAGCGCGACCAGGACGGCCACGACAATTCCGACCACCGCGATGGCACCCAAACCGCTTTTGGGCGGTGTTGTCGTCAAGTTGTCCCTCCCGGTTCCCCCGCCACCATCTTCCCATCCCGGCGGGGCACGTATAAAGGAGAACGTGACCAATGGCCCGCTGATCGTCCAGTCTGACAAGACCGTGCTGCTCGAGGTCGACCATCCGCAGGCCGACGACGCACGGGTCGCCATCGCGCCGTTCGCCGAACTGGAACGCGCGCCGGAACACGTCCACACCTACCGCATCACCCCGCTGGCGTTGTGGAACGCGCGCGCCGCCGGGCACGACGCCGAGCAGGTCGTCGACGCGCTGACGACGTACTCGCGCTTCCCGGTGCCGCAACCGCTGCTGATCGACGTCGTCGACACCATGGGCCGCTACGGCAGGCTCACCATCGCCAACCACCCCGCGCACGGCCTCGTGATGTCCACAACGGACCGTCCGGTGCTCGAAGAAGTGTTGCGCAGCAAGAAGATCATCCCGATGATCGGCGCACGCGTCGACGACGACACGGTCGTCGTGCACCCGTCGGAGCGCGGACGGCTGAAGCAGGCGCTGCTGAAGGTCGGCTGGCCCGCCGAAGACCTCGCGGGCTACGTCGACGGCGAAGCGCACGACATCGCGCTCGACGAGAGCGACTGGAACCTGCGCGAATACCAGCGCCAGGCCGTCCAGGCGTTCTGGGCCGGCGGCTCGGGCGTCGTCGTCCTGCCGTGTGGCGCGGGGAAGACCATGGTCGGCGCCGCGGCGATGGCCGAGGCCAAGGCGACCACGCTGATCCTGGTGACGAACACCGTCGCCGGGCGGCAGTGGAAACGCGAGCTGATCGCGCGGACGTCGCTGACCGAGGAGGAGATCGGCGAGTACTCCGGGGAGAAGAAGGAGATCCGGCCGGTCACCATCGCGACGTACCAGGTGATCACCCGCAAGACCAAGGGCGAGTACCGGCACCTCGAGCTGTTCGACTCGCGAGACTGGGGCCTGGTCATCTACGACGAGGTCCACCTCCTGCCCGCGCCGGTGTTCCGGATGACGGCCGACCTGCAGTCGCGACGCCGTCTCGGCCTGACAGCGACGCTGGTGCGCGAAGACGGCCAGGAGGGCGACGTCTTCTCTCTCATCGGCCCGAAGCGCTACGACGTCCCGTGGCGCGACATCGAAGCGCAGGGCTGGATCGCGCCTGCCGAGTGCATCGAAGTCCGCGTGACGATGACCGACAACGAGCGGATCATCTACGCGACAGCGGAAGCCGAGGAGCGCTACAAGCTGGCGTCGACGGCCGCGACCAAGACCCCGGTGATCAAGTCGATCGTGGCCAAGCACAAGGGCGAGCCGACGTTGGTGATCGGCGCGTACCTGGACCAGCTGGAGATGCTGGGCGACGAACTCGACGCGCCGGTGATCCAGGGGTCCACGAAGAACAAGGAGCGCGAGAAGCTCTTCGACGAGTTCCGGCGTGGCGAGATCAGCACGCTGGTGGTGTCGAAGGTGGCCAACTTCTCGATCGACCTGCCTGAGGCTTCGGTGGCGATCCAGATCTCGGGGACGTTCGGGTCGCGGCAGGAAGAGGCCCAGCGGCTCGGGAGGTTGTTGCGGCCCAAGGAGGACGGGCGGCAGGCGCACTTCTACTCAGTGGTTTCGCGGGACACCGTGGACACGGAGTACGCGGCGCATCGGCAGCGGTTCCTGGCCGAGCAGGGCTACGCGTACAAGATCATCGACGCCGAGGATCTTCTTCGGCCCATCTAGTTTTGGCTCCCGCGCTATGAAGGGTCCCTTCCTCCCGTTTTTCGGCAGGAAGGGACCCTTCATAGCGTTTCGGGCTTTCCGGCGGGCGCGAGATGTCGACATAACGTGATACCCCGCGTGCGCAACTACCGCCATCTGTCGACAGGTGGCGTCTCGCAATGGTGCCCCAAAGCGGCGTTGGGAGCGCTCAATGCCCCCAACGCCGCTTTGGGGGAACCTCGGAGCCCTCCTGGTGCCTCCCGGGCCGCCGCGGACGCTTGGAAAGGTCCGTTCATGGCGTCTCGCGCAAGGAACGGTCCGTTCATAGCACCCAGGCAACCCCAGCCGCCCGACCGAAAATCCGGGCCGTGCGAGAGGCCGTTTCGCGGGCCGGAATTTCGCCTCAAAAGCCTCTGAAGTCACATCCGCCACAGCGTCCCCACCCACTCGGGTGAGGCGGGCGAACCGGCGTCCCCCGGGCTTGAAAACTGTCGGACCTTCGAACTACTGTTCGATCCATCAACCGAACACTAGTTCGAGGGGACCCCGATGACCATCCAACCGCTGCACCGTTCAACTCCTGCTGTCGAGCGGTCGCGCGAGCTCGAGCTGCCGCCGGGAAGCTGGCACGGCAGGCTCTGGGTTTCGGATGCCCGGCTGGCAGATCCGGCCTTCTACCTGCAGTGCGTCGCCGACTTCGAACGCTCGAAGCTGTGGCCGGTCCTCATCCCGCGCGACGAGCGGTTCGCCGCGAACGGGGAGGATTGGATCGACGACAGGGGCAGGCTCGCGCCCGCTGAGCACAAGGTGCCGCTGGTAGACCCGGCCGCGGCGCTGGACAGGTGGTGGGACTCGTCCTGCTGCGACGGCGCCTGCCTGCGGCCGTTCGGCGCGCGGTTCCCGGGGCTGACGCGGCGGCCACCGCGGCGGTCGGATCCGCTGGCGGAGGCAGGCAACACCGGGTCCGTGCTGGCGGCGCACGGCGAGTATCGGCTCGGGCTCGTCCAGACGGAGCGGCCTGCCGACATCCCGGCCATTCTGGGCTGGACGGGCATGATCAAGTCGACCGACCAGGTCGCGGAGCTCTCGGCGGTATTGCGCAGCTGGGAAGAGCGGTTCGGCGCGACGCTGATCGTGCTGGGCTTCGACGCGCTGGAGCTGTCCGTTTCGGCACCGCCGCGTAACCAGGGGCGCGCGCTGGCGGTGGCCGCCGAGCATCGGGCCTTCAGCCTGCCGACGTTCGCCGCGCAACCGGGCAATATCCGTGAATTCGCTTCCGGGCTCGTCCACACCAGGCACTGGAAGTTCTCCTGGGCCTAGACCGGCACTTGTCGACATATGCCGATCGCACAGTCAGCGAGTAGTGAGCGCCTTGGGGTTGAGTGTCACCGTGCGGGTGAACTGCCCGCGCGCTGCCACTGGGGGTCAGCGCGCGGGCAGGCCCGTGCCACTCAGCCGGTCAGTCCGACGAGGGCCGCCAGCTTGGCTCGCACGTCGTCGGCGGCGGGGTGGGAGAGCTCGGTGAGCACGCGGGCAGCGCGCAGCCAGCAGTCCTTGGCCTCGGCGCGGTCACCGGCGCGCAGGAACACGTCGCCGAGCTCGTTGAGGACGTCGCCGGCCTGGTAGAGCTCGCCTCGGGTGAAGAACATCTCCACGGCCAGCCGCAGGCAGGCGACACCTTCTTCGTGCCGGTTCAGCCTGACGAGCGCGGTGCCCTTGCTGCGCTGGGCGAACCGTTCCTCCTCGAGGATCCCGGTGCGCCGCCAGATCCCGAGCGCGGTCTCGGCGAGATCCAGCGCGACTTCGTGGCGGCCCATCAGGGAGCTGATGTCCCCGACGGCCTGCAGCACATCCGCTTCGAGGTTCTCCAGACCCAGTTCGCGGACGAGCCGCAGCGCCTCGATGGCGTGCTCGTACGCGCGGTCCTGTTCGCCGTTGAACCCGGCGGAGAGCGCGAGGTTGTACTGCGCGCGTGCCTCGCCTTCGCGTGAGCCGAGTTCTCGTTGCAGCTCAAGCACTTGCTGCAGATAGTCCCAAGACTCGGTGTGCCGTCGCGCGATGCTGGTGGCGATGCCGAGCCCGCTCAGGATGCCCGCCTCGCCCGGCCTGTTCCCGGCGCGGCGGGCGGCACGCAGGGCGACGTCGAACACCGAACGCCACTCGTCCAGCCGCGCCCGGATGATGAAGTACGACTGCAGCAGCCAGGCCAGCTGCCAGCACTGCTCGTATCGCCCTTCGCGGTACGCCAGAGTCACCGCGGCGGCGAGATTGCCGGACTCCTCGTCGAACCAGTCGAGCGCCTGCTCGTGACAGCCGAACTTGAGCCCCACGTCCGGATCTTCCAGCTGGAGGAGCCCGTGGTGCCGCTCCGGCCGCAGAAGCCGTGACGCCTCCATGGCCGAGCCGAGGTACCAGTTGAGCAGGCGGTCTCGGGCGGCGACGCGTTCGGCGGCGGCGTCGAACCGGTGCGACAGCTCGCCCGCGTACACGCGGATCAGGTCGTGCAGCTGATAGCGCGCCGAGCGTGGCTGACCGAGCAGATACGCGGACGTGAGCCGTCCGAGGCTCGTGCGCGCGTGATCCGGCTCCACCCCGGCGACGGCGGCCGCCGCGGGCAAGCTGAAATCGGGGACGGCGGGCAGCCCGAGCAGGCGCAACATCCTCGCCGCATCGGCGTCGAGCGCAAGGTAGGAATGCGAAAACACCGCACGGATGTTCGTCTCCTCGCCATCCGCGAGGTCGAACGCGCCGAGCCGGTCGTGCTCGCTGTCGAGCTCGGCGACGAACTCCGCCAACGGCACGTCCGGGAACTGGTCGGCGCGCACGGCAAGGATCCGGATGGCCAGCGGAAGCCGTCCACAGTAGTCGATGAAACGCTCGGTCGCGATGTCATCGGTTTCGACCCTGTCGACGCCGATCGTGGCCGCGAGTAGCGTGATGGCGTCCGCTTCGCTCAGTTCGTCGAGCGCGACGCGGTGCGCGCCATGGGTCGCGACGAGCGCGCGCAGCTGCCAGCGGCTGGTGATCAGCACGAGACAGCCTGGACCGGGGAACAGCGGCCGGACCTGCTCGGTACTGCCCGCGTTGTCGAGCACGGCGAGCAGCCGGCGCCCCGCGCTGTGCGTCCGCCACAGCGCGGCGCGGCCGTCGAGATCGGCCGGGATCCGGTCGGCGGGGACGCCGAGCGAGGTCAACATGGTCTCCAGCGCCGCGCCTGGTTCGATCGCGTCACCGGGGCCGTGACCGCGCAGGTTCACGTAGAGCTGCCCGCCGGGGAACCGGTCGGCCACCTCGTGCGCGAAGTGGACGGCGAGGGTCGTCTTGCCGATCCCGCCCATGCCTTCGATCGACGCGATCGGCGTCGACGTGCTCGGTTCGTCGGGCACCAACGTCCACAGCGCCTTGAGGTCGGCTTCCCGGCCGGCGAAGGTGCCGAGGTCGGCGGGCAGCTGGCGCGGGATCAGCGGTTCGGGGCCGAGCCGGTAGCGGGCGCCGTTCGCGGCCGGGGAGAAGTCGGCCACCGGCTCACCGGTCACGATCGCGAGATGGGCGCGCTGCAGCGAAACCCCGGGATCCAGGCCGAGTTCCTCGGCGAGGACGGCACTGATCTCGCGGTACACGGTGAGCGCTTCGGCTTGGCGGCCCGCGCGGTAGAGCGCGATCATCAGCTGCTCGTGGAGCCGTTCGCGCAGCGGGTTCTCCCTGGTCAGCCCGGTCAGTTGCGGGATGACCGCGGCGTAGTCGCCGAGACCGAGCAACGCGTCCGCCCACTGTTCGCGGGCCCGCAGCCGCTCTTCGGAAAGCTGCGCGACCTCGTCGCGGTGCAGGGCGTCGGATTCGACGTTGGTCATCGCTGGCCCGCTCCACTGCGCGAGCGACTCCGAGAGCAGCGCGGCGGCCTGGCTAAGCTCTCCGCGGGCGGCCGCGGCCTTGCCCTGGGTCGCGAGGGTGCGAAAACGGGTGAGGTCGAGGCTGGTTTCGTCGACTTCGATCAGGTAGCCGCCGCGCTCGGTGCGAATCGGCACGTCGTTGCCGAGCGCGCGCCGCACCCGCAGGACGTACGTCTGGAGCGCGCCTTTGGACCGCCGCTGATCATCGTCGTCCCAGAGCCAGCGGGAAAGTTCGTCGACGGACACGACCTGGTTCGAGCGGAGAAGCAGTCCGGCCAGCACGATGAGCGGCCTGCTCCCACCGAGGGACACCGGCCGTTCACCAGCCGTCACACCGACCGGGCCGAGCACGCGAAACTCGAACGCCACGACCTCATTCTGGCCGTCTTACGGCTGATCGGCACGGATTCCGGAAAGTGGCATGATCGGATCCACATGGACGTCTACACGATTAAGATGCGCAATCGCTTCCGCGGCATCGACGCGCGCGAGGGCGTCGTACTGCGCGGGGCCACCGGTTGGGGCGAATTCTGCCCGTTCGCGGAGTATTCGGACGAGGAGAGCGTGCCGTGGCTCGCCGCGGCCGTCGAAGCCGCCGAAACCGGGTGGCCCGTACCGGTACGCGACCGCGTCGAGATCAACACCACGGTCCCGGTCGTCCCGCCCGAGCGCGCCTACGAACTGGTCGCCGCGTCAGGCTGCCGGACGGCGAAGGTGAAGGTGGCCGACCCTCGATCGTCCCTTGTGGACGATTGCGAGCGGGTGGCCGCGGTGCGCGACGCGCTGGGCTCGTCGGGCGCGATCCGGGTGGACGCCAACATGGCCTGGGACGTCGACACCGCCGTGCGCGCGATCGGCGAGCTGGACAAGGCCGCGGGCGGGCTGGAGTACGTCGAGCAGCCGTGCGTTTCGATCGAGGAACTGGCCGCGGTCCGGCGCCGGGTGTCGGTGCGGATCGCCGCCGACGAGTCGATCCGGCGCGCCGAGGACCCGATGAAGGTGGCCGTCGCCGGAGCCGCGGACATCGCCGTGCTGAAGGTCGCGCCGCTCGGCGGTGTCCGGCGCGCGCTGGAGGTCGCCGAAGCGTGCGGGCTGCCGTGCGTGGTCTCGTCGGCGCTGGAAACCAGCGTCGGCCTCGCCGCCGGGCTGGCGCTCGCCGGGGCCTTGCCGTCGTTGGACTTCGCTTGCGGGCTCGGCACGATTTCGTTGATGGAAGGCGACATCACGTCGAGCTCACTGTCCCCTGTGGACGGTTATCTGCCGGTGCTCACCCAAGCACCCGAGCCCAACCTACGCGGCGGTTTCCTCGCCGACGACCAGACCAAAACCTGGTGGCTGGACCGGCTCGCGCGCGTCCGGCTCGTGAGTGGCTACGAGGGTTATTGATCGGTAAGGCGAACGTGGCGTGGCTCGGGATGTCGCAAACGGCGCGTTTGCGACATCGCCGATCAAGGGTGTGCGACGTGAAGGGGACGGTCGGGGGTGCAGACGGTCTCGCGGACGTTTCCGCTGGTCAGGTGGGGTCGTGAGTGGCTACGAGTGTTAGAACACTTGTTGCCACTCACGACCCCGCCGCGGCAGCCGACCAGCGATGCCATGAACGACGCGTTCGTGTCACTCAATGACCTCAACGCGTCGTTCAGGGCATCCCACGGCACGCCACCACTTGGCCTTACCCATCAATAGGACCCCCGCGAAACACCCACGCGGCCGCACCTTCATGCCTTCTCAGGGTCGGAGCTCAGGGTCGGAACTCCGGGTCCGGTCAGGGCCGTTCCCTGATGCGCCGACGTCGGCCGCGGGCGATTCTTGAGGCATGACAAACACCGTGCAAGAAACCCCGAAGAAGCTCGAGCGCATCCACGAGGGCCGCATGCTGGGCGGTGTCTGCGCCGGGTGGGCCCGTTACCTCGGCGTGGATCTCGCTGTCGTCCGTCTCATGGTCGTCGCGGCCACCTTCGTCTTCCTCGGCGTGACCATCCCGCTCTACGCCGCCGCGTACGTCCTGACGCCGGAAGAGGAGTCTCCCGGACAGGCGTCCTAAAAGGATGACCACGCGTCCAGGTTTCCGAGCCCACTTGGCCGGTGCTCGGAAAACGAGAAGGCCCGGACCGCCGAAGCGGACCGGGCCTTCTCTGTATTGCGAGGTACTGCGGGTGTTACGGGGCCGGACTCAGAAGTCCATGCCACCCATGCCACCGTCGCCACCCGGAGCGGCCGGTGCGGCCTTCTCCGGCTTGTCGGCGACAACGGCCTCGGTGGTCAGGAACAGCGCCGCGATGGAGGCGGCGTTCTGCAGCGCGGACCGGGTGACCTTCGTGGGGTCCGGCACGCCGGCGGCGAGCAGGTCCTCGTAGACACCGGTCGCGGCGTTCAGGCCGTGGCCTGTCGGCAGACCCTTGACCTTCTCGACCACAACTCCGCCTTCGAGGCCGGCGTTGATGGCGATCTGCTTGAGGGGAGCCTCGACCGCGATGCGAACGATGTTCGCACCAGTGGCCTCGTCACCCTCGAGCTTGAGGCCCGCGAACGCGGCTTCGGCAGCCTGAAGCAGAGCCACGCCGCCACCGGCGACGATGCCCTCTTCAACAGCGGCCTTGGCGTTGCGCACGGCGTCCTCGATGCGGTGCTTGCGCTCCTTGAGCTCAACCTCGGTCGCGGCGCCGGCCTTGATGACGGCAACGCCGCCGGCCAGCTTCGCGAGACGCTCCTGGAGCTTCTCGCGGTCGTAGTCCGAGTCGGAGTTCTCGATCTCGGCGCGGATCTGGTTGACGCGACCCTGGATCTGGTCGGCGTCACCGGAACCCTCGACGATGGTCGTCTCGTCCTTGGTGATGAGCGCCTTGCGGGCGCGGCCCAGCAGCGAAAGGTCGGCGTTCTCGAGCTTGAGACCGACGTCCTCGCTGATGACCTGGCCACCGGTCAGGATCGCGATGTCCTGGAGGATGGCCTTCCGGCGGTCACCGAAGCCCGGGGCCTTGACGGCGACGGACTTGAAGGTGCCGCGGATCTTGTTGACGACCAGGGTCGCGAGAGCTTCGCCCTCGACGTCCTCGGCGATGATCAGCAGCGGCTTGCCGGACTGGATGACCTTCTCCAGCAGCGGAAGCACGTCCTTGACGTTGGAGATCTTGGAGCCGTACAGCAGGACGTACGGGTCCTCCAGCTCGGCTTCCTGACGCTCCGGGTCGGTCACGAAGTAACCGGACACGTAACCCTTGTCGAAGCGCATACCCTCGGTGAGCTCGAGCTCGAGCCCGAAGGTGTTGCTCTCCTCGACGGTGACGACGCCTTCCTTGCCGACCTTGTCGAGCGCTTCGGCGATGAGCTCACCGATGGTGCGGTCGGCAGCGGAAATCGAGGCCGTAGCAGCGATCTGCTCCTTGGTCTCGATCTGCACGGCCATCTTGTGAAGCTGCTCGATGATGGCCTCGACGGCCGTCTCGATGCCGCGCTTCAGGCTGATGGGGTCGGCGCCGGCGGCGACGTTCCGCAGGCCCTCTTTGACGAGAGCCTGGGCGAGCACGGTGGCGGTAGTGGTGCCGTCACCCGCGACGTCGTCGGTCTTCTTGGCAACTTGCTTGACGAGCTCGGCCCCGATCTTCTCCCACGGGTCTTCGAGCTCGATTTCCTTCGCGATGGAGACGCCGTCGTTCGTGATCGTCGGCGCGCCCCACTTCTTCTCGAGCACGACGTTGCGGCCACGAGGGCCAAGCGTCACCTTGACGGTGTCGGCGAGGATGTTCAAGCCACGCTCAAGACCGCGGCGGGCTTCCTCGTCGAACGCGATCAGTTTGGCCATTGCGGTGTGGTCCTCCGGTATTGAGCGCCGCGAACGATCCAGTCGTCAAAGCGACTGAATCGCAGCAGCAGGACACGTCCTCGGCCAGGCTCGGTGCCCGCGACGGACGACCCACTCCGGTTTCCCGGATCTGAGCCTCACCGTCCCGACCTCAGGCGAGTGATCGGTGACCACCCGCCTGGCACTCGACGGCGTCGAGTGCCAATGTCGTGTTTAGCACTCTCGGGGTGCGAGTGCAAGAAACCCAGGTCAACAGGTCAGGTCGACGGCTTGATCGAAATCGACGTCGGCGGGGCCTTGGGCGAGGACGTAGGCAAGTTCGACTTCGAGCCGCCGGGGCCGACCGGGATCTGGGGCGCTGTCGACGGCGTAGTACCGCCGCCACCTTCATCGCCGCCACCGAAAATGAGAATGCCGCCGATGACGAGCGCCGCGACCACGAGCACGCCGAGCACGACCATCAGGATCTTCCGGCTGCTGCCACCGTTACCGCTCTGGGAGAACGCCGTCGGTCCGCCCGCGGGAGCCGGGGGACGAAGCCGGACGGGGTCGCCGGTGACAGGCGGCGGGCCGTAACCGCCACCTTGTGGAGGTCCGTATCCCTGTTGGGGCGGGCCGTAACCACCCGGCGGGCTCTGCGGCGGGCCGTACGGGCCCTGCTGCGCATGACCTTGTTGCTGGGGCGGCTGCCCGTAACCGGGTGGTGGCCCTTGCTGCGGCGGGGGTCCCTGCTGCGGCCCTTGGCCGTAGCCGCCCGGCGGTGTCTGCTGCCCGCCATACGGCTGCGACATGTGGCCCCCCTCTGGCTGGTGCGAGTTCACCGGCTGCCCGATCGTGCCAGGCGGGCCCGGCGGCTTGTCGGAAGCGGCCTGCGGACCGAGTGCCCGGCGCGCCGCGGCGATCAGCTCGGTGCAGCTCGCGTACCTGTCCGTGGGGTTCTTCGCCATGCCCTTGCGGACGACCTCGTCGATCGCGTTGGGCAGCGCCACCGCGCGCGAGATGGCCGGTGGCTCGCCGTTGAGATGCCCTTTGATGACGGTCGGCACGTCGCCTTTGAACGGCGGGCTGCCGGTGAGGCAGGCGAACAGCACGCAGGTCAGCGCGTACTGGTCGGTGCGGCCGTCGAGCGGCTCGCCGCGAAGGTGCTCTGGCGCGGCGTAAGTGGGGGAACCGAGGAAGTCGCCGCCGCGGGTCCGGTGCCCGGTGGCGCCGCGGCGGGTGAGCCCGAAATCGGCGACATAGACGTGCTCACGCGCGGTTTCCCGGCTGGTCACGAGCACGTTGGCCGGTTTGACGTCGAGGTGCACGAGCCCGCGGGCGTGCAGGGTGTCGAGCGCGTCGGCGACCTGTTCGAGCAGGATCAGCGTGCGCGCCGGGGAGATCGGGCCGCCGGAGATCGCGCCGGCGAGATCACCGCCGTCGACCATCCGCATGGCGATGTAGAGCATGCCTTCGAGCTCGCCGAAGTCGTAGAGCGGCACGACGTTGGCGTGGTCGATGGCGGAGGTGTTCCTGGCCTCGTCGACGAACCGCTCGCGGAACTCCGCGTCGGCACCGAGGTGATCACCAATGATCTTGAGCGCCACCTTGCGTCCCAGCCGCACGTCGGTGGCCTTGTACGTCACACTCATGCCGCCCTTGCCGAGCACACCGTCAATGCGGTAATTGCCCAACCGGCGACCGGTGAGGTCCCCCGACACATCGCCTGTCACGCAGCGCAGCCTAACGCGCTCGCTTCCGCAGCCGCTGGCGGTTGGCCCGAAGAGTTGAGACTCCTGCCCGAACACTCATCACGGCGGCGGCCTGCGGTTGCGCGCCTGGACCAGCACCGTCCCGGGCCCGGCGAAATCCAGTGCCAGCCCTTCACCGGTCTTGAGCGACTGGGGGCCCGCGAGATCAACCGCGCGCAGCCGGGTTTGGATCGTGTCCGGGTAGGCGAGCAGGAAATCGGGCCGCACGGTCACGATCTCCCCCGGGGCGAGTTCGAACGCGTCGACCGGGCCGCCGGCGGCCAGTACGAGCGGGCCCATCCCGCTGAAATGGTCGAGGAATCCGTCGTCCGCGCCGAAGAGCGCGTGCAGCGGCGCCCAGCCCTGGTCGTGCCGGACCGTCGCCGGGCGGGCGAGGACCGCGCCGGAGAAGACGCACCAGCCTGTCTTCCCGTCGAACTCCAAGGGATAGACGTCGCCGGGCACGTCCGGCGCGAAGTCGATCCAGCCGCCCTCGGCGGGCGCGGTGTAGACCGACATCCCGCCCTTGTGCGCCCGCGCGCCGCCGCGGGTAGGCGGGGTTTCGACCAGCCCGTAGCTGCTGGCGATCATCGTTCGCCCGGCCGCTTGCACGGCTTCGCCCGGCGACAGCCGGATGCGCGCCACGCCGAAATTGGGGGTGTGCCTTGTCTGTACCTGCATGGGTTTCAGCCGTTATCCGCGCGAAGGCACCTGGGCGATGATCCACGACGACAGCGCCGACGGGTTGCGCGTCTGCGTCAGGACCTGACCGGGACCGGCGAAGTCGAAGACCAGTCCCTCACCGCTCTTCACCGTCTGCCAAATGCCGGTGGCCATCTTGCGGGTCTGCGACTGGACGGTGTCGGCGTACGCCACGACGTGCCCGGAGTCGATGGTGACGACCTCGCCCTGCTGCAG
>Ga0193717_1000860_pt1 | contig 19253 bp, 16 predicted proteins | sample U2c2metaG_FD_145900 | JGI IMG/M metagenome (GOLD analysis project Ga0193717, IMG submission 145900) | Soil microbial communities from a riparian zone of the East river system, Colorado, United States - U2c2 | ecosystem: Environmental > Terrestrial > Soil > Riparian zone | place: USA: East River...
GCGGACGCCCGGAGCGCGACCACGTGCGCAAACGGCGGCCAATGCGCGGCGGCGCGTTCGGCGAGTGCGGCATGCGCGAAGCCGTCGTAACCCTCATTGAGCAGACTCTGCAGCAGCGGATGTTCGGGGTACTCGGTCTGGATGAGCACTTCGCCGGGCTTGATGCCGCGTCCCGCCCGGCCGGCCACCTGGATGATGGTCTGGGCGACGCGTTCGGGCGCGCGAAAGTCGGTGCTGAACAGTCCCTGGTCGGCGTTGAGCACCACCACCAGTGTCACGCTCGGAAAGTCGTGACCCTTGGTGACCATCTGCGTACCCACGAGGATGCGCGCCTCGCCGCTGGCGATGCGGCTAACTACCGCTTCCATGTCGCCGCGCTTGCGCACCACGTCGCGATCCAGTCGAACGATCGGCATGTCAGGAAAAAGTTTGGTCAGCGTCTCCTCGACGCGCTCCGTGCCCTGGCCCACGTGCTTGACCGCGTAGCCGCACTGCGGGCACTTCTCGGGAAGGGGCGCGTCGGCGCCACAGTGGTGACAACGCAGGCGGGAAGCACCGAGGTGCACGGTCAGGCGCGCATCGCAGTCGCGGCAGGGCGCGATCCAGCCGCAGGCCGTACAGGCGAGCGTAGGCGAGTAGCCGCGGCGGTTGATGTACACCAGCACCTGGCCGTCGTCGGCGAGATGCCGCTGCATGGCTTCCACGGCCGGTGTCGCGATCCCGGCCCGAACCGCGTGGGCGCGCAGGTCGATGACGGCGGCGCGTGGCGGCAGCGCCTGGCCGGCACGCCGCGGCAGCGACAGGCGTGCGAATTTTCCGCTCAGCACATTCTGCAGCGTCTCCAGGGAAGGCGTCGCGGAGCCGAGCACCACCGGAGCACCGGCACGCTGCGCGCGCAGGATGGCGAGGTCGCGCGCCGAATACCGGAAGCCGCTTTCATGCTGCTTGAACGAGGCGTCGTGTTCCTCGTCGACGATGATGAGCCCGAGATCCTTGATCGGCGCGAACACCGCGGATCGGGTGCCGAGCACGATGCGCGCCTCGCCGGACACGCACTGCCGCCAGGCGGCGAGACGCTCGGTGTCGCTCAGCGCGGAGTGAAGTACGGCGACCGGCGCCGCGAATCGCTCGCGGAAGCGCCCGACGAGTTGCGGCGTGAGACCAATCTCCGGCACCAGCACCAGCGCGCGCTGGCTGCGCCGCAGGGCACGCTCGACGGTGTGCAGGTAGACCTCGGTCTTGCCGCTGCCGGTGATGCCGTAGAGCAGGAACGGCGCGAAACGCGCGTGCGCTGCGTCGATGGCCGCAACGGCGGTGGCCTGTTCTTCGCTCAACTCCGGGCCCGTGCCGCGCAGAAGGTTGGCGCCGGTCGCTTCGGGCGGTGGGGCGTCGGCATCTTCGGCCGACGACGCGAAGCCCCGCGCCACCAGCGCACGCATCGGCGTGCGCCAGTCGCTGAAGGCCGCCGAGAGCGCCACGCTGGTCACGCCTTCCGGTGCACGCAGGGCTTCGAGCAGTTCGCGCTGGCGCGGCGCGCGCTTGAGTTCGCCGGCGTCGAGCGCGGCCAGCCCCGATTCGGTCGCGAACCAGCGTTCGGTCATCGCGCGCGCCGCCGCCCCCTCACGCGCGAGCTTGGGTAGCGCCGCGGCGATCACCGGTCCCAGTGGGTGGTGGTAGTACTGCGCAGCCCACTCGAGCAGCTCCATCACTTGTGCGTCGACGACCGGCGTGGCGTCGAGAACTTCGAGCACCGTTTTTAGCTTTTCCGGCGGCAGCTCCGAGCTTGAGGCGAGCGAATGCACGACGCCAACGAGCCGCTGGCGGCCGAAGGGCACTCGCACGCGCATACCCGGTTCCGCGGTGATGAGGGAATCGCGTTGCGGCAGGTAGTCGAACAGCCGTCGCAACGGCGTATCGAGCGCAACGCGCAAGATCGTCGCCGTCGTCAAGACGTCACGCTTTGGGTTTTCCACAGTGCGTGTGGATAAGTCTGTGGATGGTGTGGGTTGATACCTACAAAAGTGCCTTGTTTTTGCAGATTCGCGTTCCCCTGGTCGAATCGTGAGCACATATGAGCGAATTCAAATAAAACAACCACTTACGGAAAGCGAGTTGTTAGAAGGCGTGCTCCATTGCACACACATGACATCGATTCTCCGGGAGTGTTCGTAAGTTCCTGATTCATGGAAACGCAATACGCGGATTTGGCCGGTCAACGATCGGCGAGCGGGTGCGTTACACCCCTCATGACCGCGTTTGTTACGCTCGGGGGCGTTTATAACACGCCCGTTAACTCGTCTATTTTCGGGGCCGAGCGGAGCCGGGACCAGGACGTAATGACGACGAGCCGCGCCCTCGATCAATTTCTGTCCAGCGTCGAGAAGCGCGCGTTCAAGATCGCGCAGTTGGGCTTGCGCAACCACGACGACGCGCTCGATGCGGTGCAGGACGCCATGATGAAGCTTGTCCAGTCGTACGCCGCCCGGCCGGTCGAAGAATGGCGGCCGCTGTTCTTTCGCATCCTCGCGAACGGCATTCGTGACATGCAGCGGCGGCGCACGGTGCGCGGCCGGATCATGGCGTGGCTCCCGGTACGCGATGCGGAAGACGACGAGGAGTTCGATCCGATTGCGCAGGCGCCGAGCCACGACGCGGGCCCAGCGAAGCGACTCGAGCTCGACGAGGCGATCGGGGTGCTGGAGACGGCCGTGGCCGACTTGCCGCCGCGGCAGCAGCAGGCGTTCCTGCTGCGCAATTTCGAGGGGCTCGACGTGAATGAAACGGCGAGCGCCATGGGCTGCTCCGAAGGCAGCGTGAAGACGCATTATTTTCGCGCGCTGGAAAGCCTGCGCGCGAAACTGGGCGACGTGTTCTAGGGGCGAGGTATGACGGATCCCACGGATTTCGAAAAACGTACGCAGGAAGTTCTCGAGGAAAGCGTCGGGCGCCTCGACGGGCGCACGCGTTCGCGTCTCACGCAGGCCCGCCACGCCGCGCTGGCGCAGCTCGAACAGCCCGCGCGTCACTGGTGGCGTTCGTACGTGCCAGCTGGCGCAGCGGCGGTGGTCGCCGTGCTCGCGGTGGTCATGTGGTCGGTTCCGATGAAACAGCAGCCAACCGCAGGCCCGGTCGAAGACCTGGAGCTGCTCGCCGACGCGGACGCGCCGGATTTCGTGGACGACGGCGAAGATCTCGAGTTTTACGAATGGGCCGCCGGCGAGGTGGAGTCGTGAGCGATCCGAAACCGACCGAACCCGATGACGACTTGCTCGAGTTTCTCGGGGGAATCGACGAGGTCAACGACGAATCGCAGGACGACGATTTTTCCGATTTTCTCGCCAAGACGGACATCGACAAGCTCGCCCGGAAAACCCAGGCACCCGTGAAGGAAGACAAGAGTGAGTAACTCCCGCTACACGCGCCGCGCTGCACTGGCCGCGATGTTCGCGGTCGGCATGCACCTGGCCACGGTGAGCCGCGCGCGCGCAGAAACGCCCCCAGCGGTGAATGCCGCCGCGCCCACGCCGTGGTCCGGGTTGTCGCCCGAAGAGCAGAAGGCGCTCAGCCGCTACAGCGAGAAATGGAATTCAATGCCTGCCGAACAGCAGCAACGCCTGGTGCGCGGCACGCGGCGCTGGCTGGCGATGACGCCCGAACAGCGAGAAAAGGCGCAGCAGCGTTTTTCACGCTGGAAAGACCTGACACCCGAACAGCGGGAAACGGCCCGCAAACGCTGGCACAAGTACCGCGAGCTTTCCCCGGACCAGCAGGCGCGGGTGCGCGAAAACTATCACCGCTTCAAGAAGCTCACGCCCGAGCAGCGCCAGCGCCTGCGCCAGCGCTGGCAGAATGCGACTCCCGAAGAGCGGCAGAGAATGCTGGAGCGCCGCCGGCAGCGGCAGGAACGCCGGCCGCCCCCCGCACCTCGCTAACTACTGAGCCGTCGAAGGGGCGGGTTTCGGCGGAATCTTCTTCGTCTTGGTTCCGGGGCTCGCCCAATTGATCACGTAATACGTGGCGGGCGTGTCGCCGATGTTCTGCACGGCGTGCGGCTGCATCGAGGCGTAGAACAATACACCGCCGGCCGGCACCACGATCTCCTTGCCGTTGACGTGCGCCTGCAGCGTGCCTTCCTTCACGATGACCATCTCCTCGTTGGGATGCGTGTGCGGCGGGTGCGAGGCGGTGTGCGGGTTCAGGGTGGTGATGTGCATCTCGAGCTCGTCGAGCGTGCGCGTGGGCTGGCGCACCACCGAACGCAGTTCACCCACGTCGGTCTTCTTCGCGGCGAGGTCGCTCCAGTTCCAGGCGGTGGAGTCCAGCAGCTTGCCCGGCTCGTCGGCGAGTGACACGCAGGCCAGGGTGACACTGGCGGCGATGACTGCCGTGGCGAGGTCTCGTTTGGTGATCATGGAATCCTCCGCGATGGGAGTGCAGCCTACCAAGCGCCATTCTTTGGCTACAATACGAGCGGCCTCATACCTTCGGAGTACACGTGGGTTCCAAGCTCGAAGAAGTCATCGAAAAAACGTTGTTCTCATCGCGCTGGATACTCGCGCCGATTTTCCTGGGGCTGGCTCTCGCGCTGTTGGCGCTCGGAATCAAGTTCTTCCAGGAGGCCTATCACCTCATCGCGGAAATCCTGATAAAGCAAGAATCGGAGGTCGTGCTTTCGGTACTCTCACTGATCGACATCTCGCTGGTAGGCAGCCTCATCGTCATGGTGATGTTCTCGGGCTACGAGAACTTCGTTTCGACCATCGATACGAAAGGTACCGATACGCTGGGCTTCGGCAAACTGGACGCCGGAACGCTCAAGCTCAAGGTTGCCGCCAGCATCGTCGCGATCTCGTCGATCCATCTCTTGCGCATCTTCATGCAGGTAAGCGACCAGGTGAAGCTCGAAGACGGGACGCTGGTGGATGCCTATACCAATTACGAAATCATGTGGTACGTGATCCTGCACATGACTTTCGTGTTTTCTGCCTTGCTGCTCGGCGTTCTCGACAAGATGTCGTTCGCCAAGCACCGCGACCATGCGCCGACTGCTTGAGACCTAACCCGCCGCCTTGATGGCGTTGACGAGCTCCGCCACGGCCTTCTGCCCGTCGCCGTACAACATGCGCGTGTTGTCGAGGAAGAACAGGCCGTTCTCGATGCCGGAGAAACCCGCGCCCTGGCCACGCTTGATGACGATGACGTTCTTCGCCTTGTCGGCGTTGAGGATCGGCATGCCGTAGATGGGGCTCGACTTGTCGGTGCGCGCGACCGGGTTCACCACGTCGTTCGCGCCGATGACGAGCGCGACGTCCGCGGTTTCGAACTCCGCATTGATCTCCTCGAGGTCGGAGATGAGGTCGTAAGGCACACCTGCCTCGGCCAGCAGCACGTTCATGTGGCCGGGCATGCGGCCCGCTACCGGGTGGATGGCGAATTTCACCTGCACGCCTTTTTCGATCAGCAACTGGCACATCTCCCAGACCTTGTGCTGGGCCTGCGCCACCGCCATGCCATAGCCGGGCACCACGATGACCTTTTGTGCGAACGCCATCATGACGCCGACATCCGAGGCCTCGATGGGCTTCATGGAGCCCGAGACCGCGGTGGCTGTGCCGGCGCTCGTGGAACCGAAGTCCGAGAACAGCACGTTGGCCAGCGATCGGTTCATGGCCTTGGCCATGAGCTGCGTGAGCAGCGTGCCTGCGGACCCCACAACGGTACCGGCAATAATCATCGCGGCGTTGTCGAGCACGAAGCCTTCGAAAGCCACCGCGAGACCGGTGAGCGCGTTATACAGCGAGATGACCACGGGCATGTCGGCGCCGCCGATCGGCAGCGTCATGGCGATGCCGAACAGCAGCGCCAGCGCGAAGATCAACGTCACATGCAGCGGATCCGCGCCGTGATGCAGAACCACGAGGGCTCCGACCGCGAGCGAGCCCAGGAACAGCAGTCCGTTGACGAACTTCTGGCCGCCGAAGCGCACCGTCTTGTTCAGCACACCCTGCAGCTTCGCCCAGGCGATCAAACTACCGCTGAATGAAATGGCGCCGATGATGCCGCCGACCACGGCCAGCGACATGACAACCGTGCTGTGATTGACCGCTTCGCCCGCCGCGTTGGCATACGCCGCGCGATACAGCTCCACCGCGGCGATGGCCGCGGCCGCGCCGCCGCCCATGCCGTTGTACAGCGCGATCATCTGCGGCATGTCGGTCATCGCGACCTTCTTGCCGCTCCACCACGCGACGATCGATCCCACCACGATGGCAGCGATGATCAGCTCGTAGTTGGACATCCCCGGATAGAGGAACGAGACGAGCGTGGCCACGACCATGCCGGCGCCGGCCCAGACGATGCCGCTGCGCGCCGTCACCGGTGAGCTCATGCGCTTGAGGCCGAGGATGAACAGGCAGGCCGTGAGGAAATAGCTGATGTCGATGAGAAGCCGCGGCGAGAAGAAGCCGGGTGTATTCGTGACGTCCATCAGTGACCGCCCCCGGTCTTCTTGCGGGCGCCGGAAGACTTGAACATTTCCAGCATGCGTTCGGTGACGACATAGCCGCCGACCGCGTTACCGGCGGCCAGCAACACGCCGACGAAACCGATGATTTTCTCGAGCGGCGTGACCGCGCCGCCCAGCGCCACCATGGCACCCACGAGCACGATGCCGTGCACGAAGTTCGAGCCCGACATGAGCGGCGTGTGCAGGATCACCGGCACCTTGGCGATGATTTCGTAGCCGGTGAATGCCGCCAGCATGAAGATGTAGAGAGCAACGATTCCAGTCATGACGTCTTAACCTTCCACCGCTTTACGGGTGGCTTCGTGTTTGATGGCGCCGTCGTGCGTGAGCACGGCGCCGGCGAATACTTCGTCCGCCCAGTCGATTTTCAGATCACCGGCCTTGTCGATGGCGGGCTTCAGGAAATTGAGCAGGTTGCGGGCGTACATCTCGCTGGCGTTGTAGGCGAGCGTGCCCGCCAGGTTCACCGGCCCCAAGATCGTCACGCCCTGGTGGACGACGGTTTCGCCCGCCTTGGTCAGTTCGCAGTTGCCGCCCTGTTCGGCGGCGATGTCGACAATGACCGAACCGGCGCGCATGCGCTCCACGGCGGCCTTCGAGATGATGACGGGCGCCTTTCGGCCTGGCACCGAAGCCGTCGAAATGACCGCGTCTGCCGCGCCAATGCGCGCATCCAGCGCTTCCTGCTGTTTCGCTTTTTCCTCGGCCGTGAGCTCTCGGGCATAGCCGCCGACGCCGTCGGCGCTGACGCCGGTTTCGACGAACTTGGCGCCCAGCGACTTCACCTGCTCGCGGGTGGCGCTACGGACGTCATACGCTTCAACCACAGCGCCCAGGCGGCGGGCGGTGGCGATGGCCTGAAGCCCCGCGACGCCAGCTCCGATGATCAGCACCTGCGACGGGCGAATCGTCCCGGCTGCCGTGGTCAGCATGGGCATGAACTTATCGAGGGTATTGGCGGCGATGAGCACGGCCTTGTAGCCGGCCAGCGAGGCCTGGGAAGACAGACCGTCCATCGACTGCGCGCGTGAAATTCGCGGAACGAGCTCGATGGCGAAACTGGTGATCTTACGATCGCGCAGCGCTTTGACCTCGGCGTGCTTCGCGTGGGGTTGCAGGAAGCCGACCACCACGGCGCCCGGTTTGAGCTGGCTGATCTGCTCCAGGCTGAGCGGGGCCACGGTCAACAGCACGTCGGCTTGCGAGAGCACGGCGGCCGAACTAGCTAACCATTCACCCTTTTTGTACAGCGCATCCGGAAACTGGGCGCGAATCCCAGCCCCCGGCTCGAGCACAACGCGGGCGCCCGCGGCGACGAATTTGTCGACTACCTCAGGCACGAGGCTGACGCGCGTTTCACCGGGCGCGCTCTCGCGCAGCGCGCCTATCGTAATCGGCATGGGGCTGGACTCCAGATTCTATGGACAAGGGCCTGTAGCAGCTGCGCCAAAGGCCTTTTTTTCCCGTGTTAAATGAATGTCTTGCGACGTTGAATTCTCGCATACGACTGGTCTATCTTACATGCCTCATGTTGGGCATCGATCTTGAAAAGGCAGATCGAGGTGATGGCTCGTATCTGCACCTGCTCGCGAGCGACATTGGTCGCGCGCTCTCCCAACTCGTCCTGCGTACGGACGTGTCGGGGATGCCGCTGGAATGGATCGACTACAAAGAAGCGGCCCGGCTGTATCACCAGGAGCAGGTCGCCTATACCTGCGGCAGTCCGCTGTTCAAGCTCTACGGCGGTGTGAGTGCTCGCACGGGTTTTCGGACCGTGCTCGAGGTCAACTCGATCGTCGCCACGGTCGGCCACACCGGCAATCCGGGCAACACTCGCCACGACTACGTTCCGCCGCTGAACAACCAGACGCTGTTCCGGCGCGACGCGCACTTCTGCCTGTATTGCGCGCAGCGATTCCCGGTGCGCGAGCTGTCACGCGATCACATCCGGCCGTTCAGCCAGGGTGGACGTGATGTGTGGACCAACGTGGTCGCGGCGTGCCGCCGCTGCAACAACCTCAAGGCTTCCCGTACGCCCGAGCAGGCCAGGATGCAGCTCATCGCGGTGCCGTTCACGCCGACCTACGCGGAGTACATCTTCCTGAAGGGCCGGCGCGTGCTCGCCGACCAGATGGAATATCTGCGCGCGCACTTCCCGCGGCATTCACCGCTGCACGCGCGCATCAAACGCTACCTGAGCTAACTACTGCGCCGCAACGCGCAACCAGAATCGGGCGACGACTTCTTCGTGATCGGGCGAATGCCCGCGCACGATCACATCGTAGTCACCGGCATCGAGACTTCCCGGGTCGCGCAGCGTGAATGCAAGCTGGGTGCGGGCCACCGGTGCCTGCCGCGATGAGCGCCACGCGAGCGTCGCGCCCCGGCGATTGACCAGGTCCATCTCGTACTCGGCGTATTGCGGCTGCTGCGGGCTGTGGCCGCCGGCGCATTCGAGCTCGATCGCACCGTCCTCGCAGGTCAGCACAACCACATCCGGTTCGATCACCAGCTCGCCAGGAGCATCGGCGAGCGAGACGCTGATGTCGGGAATGCTACCCACGCCGCGGACGTTGCTGAGGCGGACGGTACGGGAAGCTGCGACGCGCTGCGCGCCGGAAGCGACTCGATTGGTGCCAGGTGCAGAGCCGTCGTCGCGTGGCAGCAGGACGCTTAGCCCCAAGCCCAACGCAACCAATACGCTCGCGGCGAGCGCGATCTGCCACTGCCGCTCGCGCGCCCGTTCGACAGGTGCGTCGCGCGTCAGCCAGCCACGACGCGCCGCGCTCGCGATGCCACGCCGCAAGCGGCGTTCCATCTCGACTTCTGCGGCGAGATCCGGGGACGCGACCAGCCACGCCTCGAACTCGGCGCGCTCGGAGCGGGACAGGTCGCCTGCGACATAACGCGAAACGAGCCGGGTCTGCTCTTCCAAAGACTTGCGATCAAGAGACTTCATGAGTGACTTGTGTCACCAGGAGCCAAAATGTCTCACCCAAATTGTGAATGACATCGCCAGCGGCAGCAAAATTGACGTGATTCGTGGAAAAAGGGCCAGGTGAGGCGCCCGCCGCTCAATGATGGTGCGCAGCCGGCTGCGCGCGCGCATCAGCACGCGGTCGAAATGCTTAGGGGAAAGGCCGAGTTCTCGGCATAGCTGTTGTTTGTCATTGCCGTCTAGATAGAACCGCGTCAGGAGTTGCCGGTCGCGCTCGGTGGGCAGTTCTTCGAGGAGTTCAGCCACGGCCTGTGCCAGATGACGATCGTCCGATTCGGACAGATCGCTCTGCTCCATTTCGAGGTTCTGCGCGAGTTCGTCGACCAGCCCCGAATCGACCACTGTCTGCTGGCGCAACGCCTTGCGCGCCGCGTTGAGCGCGAGATTCCGCGCCGTGGCCGCGGCAAACGCGAACACCTTGCGCGGATCGTCGACGGTCCGGGCGCGCACCCGTTCCACGACGATGTGCAGCGTTTCCTGGGTCAGGTCTTCGGCGTCGATCCAGCGATGAAAGGCGCCAAAACGCAGTACCGCGAGCACGCCCGGGCGCAGTGCCACGAGCATGCGCGTTTCGGCCAGGCGGTCGCCGGCCAGCGCCGCGGCGACGATGCGCTCGATCTCGTCGACGGGATACATGCTCACGCGCCACCCGCCACGCGCTGGTAGTTAGTTGCACGCGAGCGCCTCCATGGCGGCGCGGCAGTCCGCCGCCGGATCGACGTTTGCGAGTTCACGAAGGAATTCGACATTGACCCATGGATACCGAGTGGAATCGCTGCTCTTGCTCCTGCAGAACAGCAGTTGTTTTATCTGCTGGGCGTCGCATTTGTTCAGCGGCGGGCTTCCCCAGACGAGCGCTACCGCACCGGATACATAAGCCGCGGCGCTCGACGGGCCGGCAGCTTCGGACAAGGCGTAACCTCGCTCGGAATTCTCTGTGGTTGTCACCACGATGTCCACGCCCGGTGCCTGAATCCGGCCATCTCCCGCCTTCGGATGCCCCTTAGGATGCGACAGATTCCGGCCGCGCATGTCGGTCGGGACCGCGGCGATGACGCCCGGCAAGCAACGGTATCGGGATGGGAAATATTCCACGACCGTGTCGTCGGCGCGCAGCGTAGTCGTATAACCCGTGACCACCAGCCGCCGCCGGGCTTCGTCACCGCCCACGGCTGCGAGGATCGCTTCCGAAATCGCCCGGCTGTCGACGGGCCATTTCGCGCTGATATTGATCACATCAGCGTCGCCACGCACGGCGGAGTCGATGCCCATGGCGATAGTCGACAGGCGGGCGAGCAACCCTCGGTCCACACGGCTGATGACGATGGGCAGCAGCAAGCTGTTGGGAGCAACACCGGCAACGCCGATGCCATTGTCCATTCGTCCGGCGATGGTGCCCGCCATCTCGGTGCCGTGCGGATAGCAGCGGCCGCTGGTGGCACATTGTGCGTTGAGCTTGCGGCCTTGTGAGCGGCCCGTCTCGAAGCTCGCGCGCCGAGGCATGACATTGATCGCCAGGTCCTCGTGCATTGCGTCTATGCCGGAATCGAGCACCGCGACGATGCGTGGCAGAGAACGGGCAGCGACGCGCGAATCCCAGCCGATCGAGGAGTGTCCCCACAGCTCGTCAATACACGGATCATTTGGGAAGACGGCGCGCGCCGCGCGTTGCCAACAACTCGGGTCGTGGGCTCCCGCCGAAAGCAGCTCGACCGACGTCGTGAGGAAGTCAGGACCGTCGCAATCGGGTTCCGCGTATTCGATCTGCGGTTCGCTCAGCAACTCGTTCAGGCGTCGTGTCGATAACCCACGCGCGAACGAGACCACCAGGTAGTTGCGCGCCCGCTCGATACCGTGGATGTGGTTGTTGCGGGCCAGCCATGCGCCGAGTTGTCGCACGTCGAGATCCGCCGCCGGAAAAATGATGAAACGCGCGGCGGGCGGATCCACTGAACCGCGCTTGCGCGCAATGGCCTCCCTGCGACCGCCGTAGAGACCGGCCCAGTGTGCGCACGCGGCACGCATATCGAAAGCGCCGGGCTCCTGATCCGTGGCCTCGAAATACGCGTTGATTTCCGGCGGTACGCGCTGCCCTGGCGTGCTCCAGGACTGCTCGCTGCCGCAGATCTGTGGCGGCGCAGAAAGCGCGAGCGAAGCGCCGAGTGATGCCGATGCCGCAAGCGGCAACAGCAGAGCACCCAGTCGCTTCGAACTCGCGCAAGTTTTCAAAGGGTTCCGACAACCACCCCGTCGCCGGTGACGCGCGACGGCGAGTCGATGAGGATGGCGATCGCGTTCTTGCCGCGCTCAGCCGAGATCAGGAACACGATCATGTCCTTGAGCTCGATGGCGCCTGTCGTCCGCGAGGGCCTGGTGGCAACCTCACGGCTGCGCAGTCGATGGCACTGCGAAAGCACTTCGCCGTTGCCGGCCTTCACGTCCTCGAGGCTGCAATAACGCAGGCCGCGCGTGAACTGCAACGCGACGTTGCATCCATCAGCGAAGTCCATACGCCACGGCCCCTTCTGCTCCGGGACTGAACGCGTGCATACGCGAACCACATCGTCGTCGGCGTCGAAGACGAACGTGAGCTTGCCGCCGACCGGTATCTGGTCGTTGAAGCTCGACTGGGCAATGGTGATTTCGCGTCCGAGCCAGGGGGCAAACGACGAGTCGATCTCGCCAGCCGAGGCCATTGCGGCCCACAACATCAACCCTGACACGAGCGCGAACGTCTTCCGTGTTCTGTCACTAGTTAGTATTCGATGCATTTGCAGTTCCTCTTTGTAGATGTATTCCGACGTATTTGACTTCCCACGGGCGTCACGGAAAGCCGTTAGCCCGCACCACGAAACTCGACCACACCGCGGTCGTCGCGCTGTCGCGGGTGCGCAATTGCGCACTTCGCAATGCTTCGGCGGCGCGGCCGGACGCGCCGTAGGCACGATAGAATTCATTCATGAAACGCGCAGTGGAGGCGTCTTCGACCGGCCAGAGCGAGGCGATGACCGCTCGCGATCCGTTGGCCAGGAATCCGTAGGTGAGCCCGAGGACGCCTTCGCCCCGCAGTGCGCTGCCATCGCCCGTCGCGCACCCGGACAACACCACCACCCGCGCGTGCAAGCCCGAACGCATGATGTCGCTGGCGGTCAACCTGCTCTCGGGAAGCAGGGCGCCCTCCGGCGAGTATTCGCTCAGGAACAGCGCGGACCGTTCCGGCGCATCCTTGCGCGCCAAGGCGTGTGTTGCGAAATGCAACACCGCGAGATCCTTCGCCGGGAGCTCCATCACCCGCTGCGGGGTTGCATCGAAGCCGGTGAGTTCGATGGTGTCGTGCGCACCGACGGCGTTCACGACGGCGCGCGCTTCGAGCGCAGAGTAAGGCAGGCGCGTCAGTTTGTTGGAGGAAGCCTGGCGCGGTCCGCGAAAATTCCCGCCAGCACCCACGGCCGGGAGCCGGCGATCATCGGGCGCATACACCGGATCGGAGATCACCGCCACGCGCTTCCCGTGATCCTGCTGGGCAGGCGGAGTCTGCAATGCGAGTGCGAATGAAGGCGCATAACCGATGACAAATCGATCGAGCAGCAGATCGCGACCATTCCCGGGTACGGGCAATGCCGCAAAGGGGACCGCGTTCAGCGGCCCGTCCGGGATCACCAGCATGCGGTTGCCGGCCGCGCCATCGAGGAGCTTGGCAAACAAGAGCGAGCCCAGCTGGCGCGCTTCGGCGGAGTCCGGATTCCGGCTCGCGGCGGTATCGATCGCGCGTTGCAGGCGGTCCCGTCCGGCGAGTGTTGCGTGACGCACACCTTTCTTGTCGAGCAGCCAGGCGTGCGAGACGCCGTCGCCGACAAAGAACGCGAGTACCACCGTGTCCGCCGGCAACAGGGCCTGCGCTTCGCGCACGGTGAGCGGCAGGCTTGCCTCCCGGGAGACGACCGCGGGCTGCTGGATCCCATGCGCGTCGAGCTTCGCGCGGGTCTCTTCGATGTCGCGCCGGATTTCGCGCGTGCCTGCTTCGTCCGCATCCGGGCGTTGCAGGCGGGCTTCGAGCCGCAGCTGCTGCGAAGTGAGGCGCGCTCGCAGCGTATCGGCCTCAGGGTCAGCCCTCGTGCGCTCGGCGCGGGCTTCGTGTTCCATCTGGTCGGCGAGTGAGCGCGCGCGTATGCCATCCGCGGTACGGAAGCCGCGCCACGCGGCGTTCTCGTCGCCCGCCGGGCCGCTCGCCAGATCCACGGCTACCTGGGCTTCGAAGGGTGCGTATTGAGCTGAAAGGAAACGCGCCCGCCATTCGGGATTGGCGGAGTTGACGCGTATGCGTCGCACCAGTGTCACGGCTTCCGCTGCCGCCGCCGCCGCTCCCGGCAGGTCGTGCGCGGCGAGGAGCAGTTGCGCGAGCGAAGAGTTGATGTCGATGCGATTGAATTCGAGGCCAAGTTCACCGTACGCGTGATCGGCCGCACGCAGATCGGCGATCGCGGCCCTGGAGTCGCGTCGCGCGAGATTCAAACGGGCTCTTTCGCCGAGGGCGTCGGCGCGCACCAGCGCATTGGGCGAAGCGATCACCGTCTCGAGCTCGGCCGCGGCGCCATTCAGATTGCCGATGACGCGCAATTCGGCCGCGACCAGAACGCGCGTGCGGGCGACAGTGTGCGGGTTCGCGTCGATCTTCACCGACCGGCGAAGGTATTCGAGCGCAATGTCATGTTGTCCGAGCGTCGATGCGGCATTGCCGGCCACACGTAAAGTGCTGGCGAGACTGCGCATGTCGGAGACGCGTTCATGCGCGACGATGGCAGCGCGCAACGTTTCCATCGCGCGCTCCGCGTCGCCTACGCGGAAATACAGGCCGCCGAGCGCCGCGAGCTCGGTTCCGCGCTCGGCTTCCTTCCCGGTTCTCGTGAACAGCTCGAGCGCTTCGGTGTGCAGTTTGAGAGCACGGTCAAAGTCTCCCAGCACGATCAGGCAATGGCCGTAGTTGTTCAGCAGCACGGCATACAGGTAGGTCTGCCGTTCGGGATCAACCATCGGGAGCAGCGCCGCGTACTCCTCCGCCGCCTGCGCGACCAGGCCATTGAGGCGGTGAACCCACGCGAGGTTCGCCAGCGACTTGGCTTCTTCGGCCGCATCTTCGTTGGCACGCGCCATCTTGACTGCCTGCGAGAAGAACTCCGCCGCGAGGTCGTCGTTGCCGAGGTTGAGCGCGCGAATGCCGCGCATGTTGACCGCGTACGCGGCCCGGAGCGGGAGCTGATGTGTACTGAAATATTCCGCCGCCTCCCTCAGGCGGCGGTCGGCCGCTTCGTACAGCGCGCTCTGTTCGGCGCGTTGCGTGCCGGCGTCCATCGCCGAGGCCAGGTCGAGTTCGGCGGCAGCGCGCAACGCAGCCGCGTTGTGTTCCCCGACGACGTCACGGGTCTCGTCGAACGCGTCGGCGGCGATTTCCGTCGCACGGATCGCGGCCGCAAAGTCGTCGCGCGCCGCGTACTGCAGGTTCGCCAGCGTGTACGCGGCCAGGCCGCGCGCGGCATCGTCGCCGGCGGCTTCGAAATAGGTGATTGCCTCGTTGAGCTTGTCGGCGGCCAGGGCCCAGGAATTCGGCGTGGCGATCGCGTTCTGTTCGCCGGCCGCCGAGTACGCGACGTATCCGAGCTCGCGCTGGCTGGCTGGTGCATCCAGCGCACGCCGCCAGCGGGCGATGCGCGTTTCGGCATGGCCCTTTTTCGAGGGATGATCGGCGCTGCTCACGCGCACGCGCAGTTCCGCGGGTGCGCTAAGGCTAACTACCTTGAACATCACGCCATGGCGCGGCGTGCGGTCGAGCAATTCCGAATGCACGCCGCCAATGTCGATGGTCGTGCGCACGTCGATCGCACGCTCGCGAACCTCGACCAGGTACACGCCGGGCTGCAGCACACGCTTCAGCTCCTGGGCACTGTCGTCGAGCAGGTTCAGCTCAGTAGTGAACTCGGTTGACGGATCAGGGCGGGCTCCACTGCACGCAACGAGGCAACCCAGCCACGCGATGCACATGATGTGGAGCGCGCGAGACCGCGGAAGTCTTCGGCAATAGATAGCGACGCGATCGCGCATGGACATTTGCAAGCTGAACCCACGCGGCGGGGGCTAATGTTTACAGGCACATGCATTGTGCCGCAATCGCAAATCGAAAATGCAGGCAGGGTTTGTAGTAAGCGAGTTTGAGAAATATTTTCGCCGAAAGCGCGTGTAGGTGGGAGAAATCGCAATGTCGTGACACTTAATACAAATGGGTCCGCGCATTGTGGACTTCGGCCATTATTCTCCCGCCAGCTCCCTGGCTCGGCTCGACTGGTAGTTAGCTCGCTGCGCCGCAACGCTACGGCAGTTCGTTGGCTCGCACCACGAAACTCGACCAGACCGCAGGTCCCGACGTGCCGCGCGCGCGCAACTGCGCGATGCGCAATGCCTGCGGCGCGCTCCCCGACGAGCGATAGGCGGCGTAGAACTCTTCCATGAAGCGCGCGGTCAGCGCGTCTTCCACGGGCCACAGCGAGGCGATTACCGTGTGCGACCCATTGGCCAGGAATCCGTACGTGAGGCCGAGCACTCCCTCGCCGCGCAACTCACGGCCATCGCCGGTGGCGCAGCCGCTCAACACCACCACATCCGCGCGCAATCCGCTGCGCGCTATGTCATCCACCGTCAGCCGGTCGTTCGCCAATGGCGAACCGTCGGCCGCAAATTCGCTCAGATAGAGCGCTGACTGCTCCGGCGCATCCCGGCGTGCGATCGCATGTGTGGCGAAATGCAGCACACCGAGTTCTTCGAAAGGTAGTTCGATCACACGTCGTGCAGTGGCGTTGAATCCCGCGAGCTCGATGACATTCGCTCCGCCGAACGCCCGCACCACCGCGCGCGCTTCTACCGCCGAATAGGGAAGCCGCGCGAGTCGATCCGATGTGCCTTCGCTGCCGCGGTAATTCGCCGCGCCGCTCCCGGCCAGTGTCAGGCGGCGATCGTCGGGCGTGTAAACGGGGTCGGAGATCACGGCAATCCGCGTCTGCGTCGCCGGCGCCCGCCCAGCCGACTGCATGGCCAGGGCCAGAGACGGCGCGGCGCTCACCACGAAGCGGTCGATCAGCAATTCGCGCGCGTTCCCGTGCGGCATGGGCAGGGCGGCGAAAGGCAAACCGTTCAACGGGCCGTCAGGCAACACGAGCAGGCGCCTGGAATTTACGCCGTTCAGCAGAGTGCCTAACAAGGGCGCGAAGGCGGCGTTGTCGAGCGTCTTGGTGCCGTCGCGCTGTTGTCGCACGAATGCATTGACGAGTTCCCCGAGCTGACGACGACCGGGCAGCACGCTGTGCCGCAGGGCGGACCGCGACAGAAGCCAGCCATGCGAACGCTGATCGCCGACGAAGTAAGCCAGTACCGCGGTGTCCGCCGGCAGCGCGGCCTGCACGGCTTCGAGAGACTCGGCGAGCTTCAAGCGGCTGGCCGGCTGCGCGCCGCGCTGGCGCAGCTCTCGCGCCTCGAGGCGCGCGCTGACTTCATCGATCAGGCGCCGCGTCTCGTGGATCTCGGCGCCGTCGAGTTTGCTCTTGGCCATCCTGTGTTCGAGTTCCACCTGCAGCGCCGTCATGCGTTCACGCAGCCGGTTGGTTTCATCGTCGTGGGGCGGGCCGTCGATCCCCCGCGCATGCGCGAGACGATCGGCCAGCGAACGGCCACGGATCGCTTCGGCAACGCTGAAAGCCTCCCAAATCGCCGCGGAGTCTTGTGTGCCGGCGGCGGCGAGACCGGCCTCGATGCGCGCTTCGTATGGCGCATAACTCGCCGAGAGGAAGCGCGCGCGCAGCTCAGGATTGGCGGAGCTCACGCGGATGCGCGTTTCGATCGCCACCGCGGTGTCCGCGGCCAGGCTGGCGGACTGCACGTCGCCAGCGGCGAGCAACGCCAAGGCGAGCGCCGAGCTCGTGTCGATGCGATTGAAATCGAGCTTGAGGCGGGCGCAGATAGCGTCGGCTTCGCGCAGATCCGCGAGGGCCTCGGCGTCACGACGCTGCAATCCCCGCAGGCGGGCGCGTTCCGCGAGCGCATCGGCCCGCGTCGGCTCGCTCTTCGTCAGAAGTACCTGCGACAACAGTCGCTCGGCGCCGCGCAGGTTGCCGAGCGCGCGCAGTTCGCCCGCGATGAGCACGCGGGTGCGGTCGATGGTGACGCCGTTCCTGTCCTGGTGTTCGGCACGGCGCAGGTATTCGAGCGCGGTGTCATGCTGGCCGAGCTCGGCCGCCGCGTTGCCCGCGAGGCGAAGCGCTGAAATGTAATCGGCCTGGTCGCCGGCGCGTTCATACAGCGGCAGCGCGCTTTCGATGGTGATCAACGCACGCTCGACATTCCCGCTGCGGAACTGGATCGATGCGAGCGCCGCGAGTTCGCGCGCTGTCTGGCCTTCGTCGCCGCGCGCGGAGAACAGCTCCAGCGCTTCGGTGTGCAACATCAGCGCACGGTCGAAATCCCCGAGCGCGATGAGCGCGGAACCCAAGTCGCTGATGAGCGTTGCATACAATTCCGGATTGCGAGCGCGCTCTATCAGCGGAAGCAGTTCGTTCAGCATCGCCACCGACTGCGCCATGTTTCCCTGGCGCCCGGCGATGAATGCAAGGTTCTGGGTCGCCCGCACCTCGAAGAGCTTGTCGCCACGCTCCCGTGCCCGCGTGCGAACTGCGCGATAAACGGGCGCAGCCCGCTCGAATTCGCCGAGCACCTGCTCACGAATGCTGCTTGCATGGAGCGCGGCGATCGCATCGGTGTGCAGTTCGTTCACATCGAAAAATGCCTGCGCGCGCTGGACACGGAGGACCGCGTTGTCGAGCAGCGTGAGCTGTTCCGCGCGCGGAGTGTCGGGTCCCATCCCCGAAGCCAGGCTGAACTCATTGAGCGCACGCATGACCGCGGCGCGTGCCTCACCGACCGCATCATCTGCCAGCGCGAAATGCGCTTCGGCCGACTCGGCGGTCCTGCGACCATCGGCAAACTCGGACAGCAGGTTGAGCTCTACCGCGCTGCGCTGGTATTCGCTTTCAGCCAGCGCCTGCATGTCGTTCGCCGCCGCGAAATGCGCGGCCGCCTGGCGCATCGGTGCAATTGCCGCGCGCCACGAGGCGCTGTCACGTCGCGCGATCAACGCATTGGCCTTGCCGAGTGCCAGATAGCCAAGCAGGCGCTGGTCGGGTGGGGCGTCGGATGCCGGTTGCGGCCAGCGCAGGACGCGCACTGCGGCCGCCCCGCGCCAGTTGCGCTGGTCGACGCTGGCCAGAGTGACGCGGACCATTGCCGGCTGCGCCAGGCTAACAATCGCGCGATGCAGCCCGTGACGCAGGTAGGCGTCCGCGAGTTCGGTGTGCTGGCCGTCGGCGTCGATCTGGATGCGCAGGTCGATATCGCGCTCGCGGATCTCGACCAGGTACGTGCCTGCGCGCAATTGGCGGATGAAAGACTGCGACTTGGCGCCGTCGACGCGAAGCTCGGTGGAAAACTCGACCAGGGGCTCCGTTTCGAAGCCACCGGTACACGCGGAAAGGCAAATCACCCAAATGGCGCACAGGCTCGACAGGAGCCGCGAGCGCGTATTTTTTGTTGTAGCCGGGACGCCGGTGCGTACGCCCATTCTGACAAGTCCCCTTTCGATCGACGCCAATGTTTACAGGCACCTGCAGCCCGCCGCAATCGAGAATAGAAAAA
>Ga0193717_1000861_pt1 | contig 19245 bp, 19 predicted proteins | sample U2c2metaG_FD_145900 | JGI IMG/M metagenome (GOLD analysis project Ga0193717, IMG submission 145900) | Soil microbial communities from a riparian zone of the East river system, Colorado, United States - U2c2 | ecosystem: Environmental > Terrestrial > Soil > Riparian zone | place: USA: East River...
TAGTGGCAGCGACGACGCCTGGGAGCGCGGCGACGCGTTCCCGCACGGCGCTGAGAAGCTGGATGGAATGCTCGGGGGTGTAGCGGTGAAGTTGTGGGTCGATAGCCATCATTACGACACCGCGGGAGCGAAAGCCGACGTCGATTCTGGAGGCGTTTTCGAGGCTGCGGAGGAAGAGCCCGGCGGCACACAGCAGGATGAGGGAGAGAGATATCTGGGCGACGACGAGAGAGCTGCGCAGGCTCCAGCGATGGCCAGGGCGAGCAAGCGCCTCTTCGCCTTTGAGCGCATTAGGCATGAGCGGGCGAGAGGCGGTCCAGGCGGGAACGAAGCCGCAGATGAAGCCTGCTACCAGGCTGAGGAGGAAGCTGTAGAGAAGAACGCGACTGTCGACGTTGACGGATGTATCCACTGAGATGGGGACGGGAAGATGGAAGGAGGAGAGCGCGTAGGTTGCCCAGATGGAAAGCAGAACTCCAACGACGCCTCCCGCCAGTGCGAGGACGATGCTTTCGATAAGGAGTTGGCGGAGAAGCTGTGCGCGCGTGGCTCCGAGGGCAAGACGCACGGCCATCTCACGCTGACGTTGCGCTCCCTGTGCGAGAAGAAGATTGGCAACGTTGGCGCAGGCGATGAAGAGGACGAGAAGAGCAACGGCGGAGAGGGCGGTGAGGAAGAGGATGACGGCTCTTTTGCCACGCGGAGGAGGAGCGTTGGTCGGTTCAAGGTGGAAGCCGTTGTTCTTGTCGGTCTCGGGATGAGCCTGGGCGAGGCGCTCGGCGATGACGTTGAGCTCCTGCATGGCCTGGACCTTGGTTACTCCGGGCTGAAGGCGTGCGGCGACTCGAATCTGCTGGGTGAAACGCGACTCTTCATTAGGCGGGTTGCCGGTGAGCTCGGGAAGGTCGCCGAACGGAACCCAGAACTGTGGATCGAGGATGGGGTCGAGCCCGTGGAAGTTGGGAGGAGCGACGCCGACGACGGTGTAGAGGTGGCCGGAGACGGTGATGGGCTTGCCGATGATGGACGGATCGCTGGCGAAGTGCTGCTTCCATGCTCGGTAGCCGAGAACGATGACAGGTGCGTGGTATTCGCTCGGCGCGAAGCCGCGGCCGCTGGCCATGCGGAGCTGAGCGACGTCGAAGTAGTTCTCGGTGGTGGCCTGTCCCCAGAGACGCTCGGGCTCGCCTGAGCTTGAGATGGAGGCGGGGACCAGTTCGTAGTAAGCGGAGACGCCGGCGAAGGACTTCGCCTGCTCGCGGATATCGCGGTAGACGGGGAAAGGAAGCTCGTTGCAGCACTGGCCACGGTCATAGGTGCGGTAGATGGTGACGAGCGTGGCGGGATCGCCGACCGGCGCAGGACTGAGGATGAACTTGCTAACGATGGAGAAGATGGTGGCGTTAGCGGCGATGCCGAGTCCGATGGAGAGAACAACGACGAAGACGAAGCCGGGGCCGCGGGAGAGACGGCGCAGAGTGTAAGTGATGTCGCGCCAGAGAGTGTCGGCGATGGACTCCCAGCCTGCATGCCAGACTTTGTGCCTCACTGTTTCAGCACTGCCTACCTCTGCACGCGCGGCACGGATAGCATCTTCGGCGGCCATGCCACGGCGCATCTTCTCGTTGATAGACTCGCCCCGGAAGCTTTCGAGTTCCTCGTCGATCTCCTCGTTGCGTGCGCTCTTGTTGCGGAGTGCGCGGATGCCGTCTCGTGTGCTGCGCAGGAGTCCCATCGCTATGCCTCGAGGATGCGGTTGATGGCGGCGATCTGGCGCCCCCAGTTTTCGGTCTCGCTCTTGAGGGCCTTGCGACCTTTTTCAGTCAGGGCATAATAGCGAGCGCGCCGGTTGTTCTCGGTCGCTCGCCACTCGCCCTTCACGCGGCCAGCGCGTTCCATGCGACTCAGCGCGGGCAGCAGCGACCCCGGATTTACGCGAAAGGCGCCGTCGCTGATCTGCTCGATCCGCAGCGCGATACCGTAGCCATGCATCGGCGTCAGAGCCAGCGTCTTCAGGATCAGCATCTCCAATGTTCCCTGAATCAGGTCTGTAGGTTGGTCGGGCATAAGAAATGCTCATCTCCTCTTGACAATCTAGAGGTAACCGTTTCACCACTAGATTGTCAAGAGGAACGGACAAAAAAGATACTGAAATTGGCTTGCCCCATGCGACTATCTCATGGTGAATGCATTCAATTTACCTCTCCGTCGGATACCAGACCGCGCGCGACCACCCCATTTGCTGCGTTGTTGAAATAACCCGAGACGAGCAGTCACTGAGGGGTGGCGGCACCTTCACGGTCTCATTGTGAGGTTCGCACTAAGGTTTTTTGCAGCGCGTTGATTGCAGCCCAGCGTGCGAGTTCAACAATGGATTCAAACTGCAGCTCATCAAAGTTGGGTGTATTCAGCTTCAGTGACTGCGCCCTCATCTCTTCCGGAACCCCTGGCTTGATCGCCAGCGTCATCGACCAGAGACACAGGCAATGGGCGTTGCAGAGATAAATTTCCCCTTCATCGTCGGTCACGACGTAAGCATTTTCGGGTACTGCAACCATATCAAAAGAGCAGATTCTTCGTTTCACTCTTCGGCTCGCTCACTAAGTAGGCTTCAAGATCAGGAATGATCCTACAGCCCAAGGCTGTCATTGACTGCAATCGCAATCTCCTGCTCGGATCCGAGATAGCGCTCCGTGGTCTGAATCGACGAGTGCCCCAGCAGAAATTTGATCTGCTCGAGATCGCCACCGCTCTTGCGGCAAAGTTTGGCACAGGTTCGGCGCAGGTCGTGGGCCCCGAAGTGTTCGATGCCGATTTGCTTCGATGACTGTTCAACTACCGACCAGATGGCCCAGTCACCCAGTTCGTCGCCCACGATCTTTCCCGACTTCGAAAGCGGAAGAAGCAGCCTTCCCTTGTCAATCTTGGCCGCCGCCGTCCAGGCTTCGATTCCCTGCTTCACCCAAATTGGAACAGCGACCGTTCGAATTCGTCCACCTTTGCCGCGGAGATCGATGATCACCCATCTTCCTTCCCGAAGCTGAATGTCTTCGATCATCAGGGATGCGAGCTCTCGCCGGCGCAAAGCGCACCCGACCAGGAGAGCGATGATCACATAGTCGCGCTTGCCTTTGAGCGTCGAGCGATCAGGCACCGCGAGTAACTCCTTCGCCTGTTCACGAGTAAGCCAATTGCCTAGCCGAGTTCCCTTCTGACGTGCATTGGGGACGTCAGTGAGATTGGCAGCTTCTTCTAGCCCGATCATTCCGTTGCGTCGCGCTTCACCAACCAGCTTTCTTATCGCCGATAAGCGGACGTTAATAGTCGATGCAGACAGGTGATCGATCGTGGTCCGGTATTCCATCAGTAACGCGCGGGAGAGAGGTCGGCTGGCACAGAAGGCAAACAGGTCATCCAGGGCTTTGGCGTAGTTACGCTTGGAGTGGATCGACTGTACCGAATCCAAGACCATGCGACGCAGGATAGTTTGAGCCTCTGTGAGTGCAAATTGCGATTCTTCAGGCGGCAGATTCACGGGAACGAGAGAGGTATTCATTGCCAGCCAGCCTCTCTATCTTCCGAATTCCAATTGTGCAATAGGCTATTGCACAATTGATCTTTCGCGATCAAACCGCGTTGTCCGAAGATCGGCATCGCGCTACTCCTCACCGGACTGCTCCTTGCGCAGGGTCTCGATCTCTGAATGTAGCTTCTTGACAACATCCTGGAGATCCTCGACACTCGGCAGTTCTTCGCGCACCGGCTCGGGCAGCTCGCGTGTGACCCGGTACGTGGAGACGCCTATCGGCTGAACTAAATTCTGCAGAGCGTACTCCACAATTGGGCCGCTCCGGCTCTCGCAAAGAAGCAGTCCAATCGTAGGGCCGTCGACAGGTGTGCGCATGGTTCCATCGATTGCAGAGATATAGAAGCTCAGCTTGCCCGCGTACTCCGGTTGAAAGTCTCCCGTTTTCAGCTCGATTGCAAAATAGCAGTGCAGGCGCACATGGTAAAACAGCAGGTCTATATAGAAAGATCGACCATCAACAACCAGGGGTACTTGGCTGCCAACAAATGCGAAGCCGCGGCCGAGCTCAAGGAGGAGGTCGCGCAGGTGGGCGAGCAATCCTCGCTCCAGCTCCCGCTCCGCGAATGGTTCAGTGAGGGTCAGAAAGTCGAAATTGTACGGATCGCGCAGGATCTGCTCGGCCATATCGGAGCCAGGAGGCGGCAAGGAACGTTTGAAGTTGGTGAGGGCCTTCCCCTCCCTCTCGTGAAGCTGCCCGGAGATCATGTGAACCAGGACATTCTGACTCCAACCGTGCTCCAGCGCTGCTCGCAGGTACCACTCGCGCGTCGGCCGATCCTTCACCCGGTCCAAAACTCGGACATTATGCCCCCAGGGCAATTGTGCAATAAGCTGTTGCACAATTGATTCCTCCGGCCAGGCCTCGGCCAGGGCGCGCATGTATTTGAGGCTTCGGGGGCTGAACCCTTCCACGCCGGGAAACTCATTCTGCAGATCATGGGCCAGCCGATCAATGACCCGGCCGCCCCACCCCTCCGTTCCCTGCCGGGCGAGGATGTCCTTCCCGATCGACCAGTAGAGTAAAACCAGCTCGCGATTCACCGCGAGGGCAGCGCGAACTTGTGCGGAACGGATGCGAGTCCGGAGGTCGTGGAGCAATTCAGAGTAGCCGGCGGGAACCGAAATCAGGTTAGCCACGAGCCGCGTTCTCCTCGATGGCTCTTTCACCCGCTAAGACCCCGAATTGGCATGGCGCAGGGGTTATACTCAGCATCCAGCCTCTCCTCCACCCTCCCTGAGGGTAGCAGCACACCATTTTTGCAGCAGCTGCTGCAAAATTCACAAATCCAGCCTAGCACGAAGATCGCCCACGACAATTTGCATTGTCGTGGGTAATAAAGCGGACTACCAACACTAGATTCAGTTCAGTCGAGGGGGCGAAAAAGCCCGGGCAGAGGGGGTCGTGTTGCGATTTTTTTCGTCAAGCGCTTGCCTGCAGTAACACATGTTTCGAAGCGCCTTTCTAGCTCCATCTCACTACGCGGGTAAGTGGGAAATTCCAGCGGAAGATCAGCGTAACGATCTGAAGACTGTCAATCTGCTCGGATACGCGTATGCGACCTCGCCTGATACACCAGAGAAGCAAGAGAAGTTGCTTCAGGTTCTGGAGTGCTTTCACGGCTATCTGGTGAAGTATCTCTGCATGATCGTCCGGGGACTATTCCGCCGGCGAACTCTCGTGCAGGTAAGGATGCCATGGAGCTTCTGAGAACCCTGGCGCCGCGGAAATCCAAGCCAAGCAAAGAGATCACGGATGCTACCTGCAAGATGCTGCATCTGGCCTTCAAGGGCCAGACATCAGAAGATATCTACGACACCCTGGTCTTCTGCTTTGTCAAAGCGGCTCGTCAGTACGACCCGTACTATACCGATAAAACGAAACAAGTCTGCGAGGTGATTGGTGTCCTACCGAAACAGTTCACCGTCGAGCAGTTGGAAGCTCGAGTGGGCTTTGATTGCAACGGGATTCTGCGTTCTCTTGTACGTAAGAAGGTGACGTGCCTAACACTGGTGGCAATGTTGGCAGTAACAGAAGCGGACACAATGATCCGATTCAAGCGAATGCTGAAGGGAACTGTGTAAACTCCACGGGCAACTTCAGGTTCATGGCCGATCGTAGCCTTATGGACATGTCGCTGGATATCTCTGCTATGAATCTCGACTGGGTCGCTGGCACCACCGACAAGCTCTTCAACGCTGTTACCGGCACTCTGAGAGCTATTTGGGATCTGGTACATTCCCTGAAGGGCAAAGACCAGAGGAGATTCGAGCCGGTCACATCCAATCTGTCCAAGATCCGCCAACATTTGCCGTCGATCGTCGGATCGCGATCATCAATTCACGACCAGGCACGTACGAGTTCTTGTTATGCGCATATTGGTTTTATTCAGGTCGCTCGGCCGCAGATTTGCGGCATATCGGATTCTGTAATTCACTAGACCGTTGGTGATCTAATATTTATTCTCGGTCCCGCCCTTCAAAGGAACGTATGACAAAGAACAGCTTGCACCAGGAATTAGAGCGCATCGATTTGGCACTTGATGAACTCGAACGCCGCCGCACCGCACTAATCAATAAAATGTGCACCGTAGTTTCACTCAAATCTGGCTCGGCCAGCTTGTAGGTGCTACGTGCGATTCCATCTGATCGGTACTCAGCTAGTGAACCGAAGCCATGGATAATAAGTTGAGAGTGTTGATAATAGTTAGCAATCAAACAATGGGTGTACACATTGAACACTTAGGAATTCACGCGCGAAATGTCTGGATATCCGAGGGAGATGCCGCCCAACTGCGACGTTTGGCGGCCTAGTTCATGAGTAGTGCTTCCTTCTTGTGGCGACATTGGTTGATTCCGCTTTTAGTCCCTCGGCCTATCATCAGCGGAGTGTCCTGGCAGGGAACTTCGCAACCGCGATCGTATGGCAACGCCACCCCTAATATACCTACCCAGGCCCACGGCACCCCCGATAAAGATTGCGCATCTGTTCGCTACCTACTCAACCGGGTAGATCGCCTGACCGATCGACTGTAAGACCTCAACTTTTTGAGGCTATCTACTCGGTACATCTGGTTTGAAGATCGCCCATAGACGTCGCGTCAAATGCGAGGCTCAGACGGGAAACTCTCAATTCCATCTCACAAACCCCCAGGTAGGAACGTTGCTCGCGATTCCCAAAGCGCATCGAAGAGGGATGACGACACCGTGGCAACGTCTTCCGGACGGGTATGGCCCTAGAAGATGGTTGCAGCCCGTAGAGACCGCCTCCCGGCAGTAACCGTAGTCTTCCTTCGCTGCCTCAGAGGAGACCAGGGTGTCACGGCAACCAGCTCCACATGGGCAAATTGTCATTTCGCCCATGTGAATACTTTGGCACCATTGCAATCGTGGTTTACCAATGTAAACAAGGTGTACTCTATGGATCTATCAACTCCGATAACCCAGTCCAATGCCCGCCAACCGTCAACGACTTCAGATCTAGCCTCTGCACGTAGCCGCAGATTGCTTCCTGGGAGCATTGTTCGCCAGGCGTCGAACATTTTCCTAGCCCAGGATCTCGTTGCCCCAGAACAGGATCAACTTGAAGCGATCGTCCGGCTAGCCTTAAAAGCGCAGGAACTGTATTTCGCAGCGGCGGTATACCACCCTAACGAAACCCATTTGGAGCACTTTTTCAACGGCTTCGTGCTGTTGTGTGCAATGCCCGCTGAGCATGTCTAGCGTGAAGTCCCTCTCTTACAATCTGATTCCGCTACGTGCTCGAAACAGGCCTAACCCAGACGAACCGCGTAAACGAACGTTTACGAGATATGACTTTCCCTGTGGATGTACGACCCACTTTCGATAGAACAAAGAAAGGCTCGAATGAATCCTTCCAATTCAGTTCATTTTCCAAAATGGAATACTCCCCGCATAGAGACCCTGGCTACACGGGTTAGCTCCGCAGAGATGCAAGCCGTGGAGGGGGCCGCCAGAGCAGCTGGAATCACTCGGTCCAAATGGCTTCGGGATGCCGCCCTCGCACATATAAATTCGCTCGATCCAACTCTCCAAATCTCGCTCGAATCGACGATTCTCGCAGAGATTATGGGTCTCCGGCTGCTCTTCCTGAACATATTGCCAGCAGCTATTCCGGGGTTCACGGGCGAGTCGCTACAAAAGATTATGAGGTTCGCCGATTCAACTAAACGCGGGCAAGCGGAAGGGATTCTTCGCCGTGTGTTCGAGGGCGATGTCGCAGAGTGAAATTAGGCTTCCTTCCCTGCCATGACCATAGCCAACTTCCGAGATGACCTGGCTCACAGGGGAGCTGCGGATTCGCGGAGGCAGATTTACCTCGTGCTGTCTATGCATTTCGCTGATGGCAGGATAGCTACCTCGATCGAGATTTTCCGGTGATCAAAGCCTGGTAATCCGGATTTACTTGTCGCCGCTAGTTGGACACATGGTCAGGCTGTCAACCAAGCTTAGAGCTTCTCGCACTCGGGAAACGCGCTGCACTCGGGAGCCCCATCGACATGATCTTGAGTCGGTCACCACATCCGACGCGCGGCAGGATGGGCACGAAGGCTCCCTTAGTCCACTTTGGGCTACATCAGGGTCCTCTGTGAGCCTGTGGTGGGCCAGGAAGTCCCCTAGGCCATCTCTCGACGTGGCTGTTGCACGATATCCTTGCCTGGGTCTCTCTCCCTTCCAAGGTCACGCGTGTAGGACATTTTCATTCTTCGTCGCGGTCCACCTAGTCAAGAAACCTATATTATTGCAGTCTTCCTGTTCTCCACCACACAACGTCTCATAGCGCCGCCTTCACCGATCCGAAGCGGATGCAAATTAGGTGGTTGTGGCTCTGATGCAGCTTAGCCACGCCCCGTTTCGGCGGACTAACTCGCCTTGTGAGCAATCGTTGAAACCATGCTCGATAACAGTCCGAGAGGAGATTGGATCGGGTCGACGAATCATAGGCCGAGAGAGCGCAAAACAGCTCTTTTATGTCATTTCCTGGCGACTTAGGCGACACTTCGACTCCAAGTCGCTTTGGAACGATCTCTTAGTATAGGTACTTTTGTTCAACCGAATCTGAAATTAACTTCAAACGGACTTTGAAGGACGTACAAGGACTCTTAGGAGTCATCGATCTTATCTCGGTGAACACTGCTTCAGCAGCACATTACTCGGCATGCGCCTGCTATCATCCTAAGTTTCGCTGTGAGACTATTACCCGCAGGATCTAGTAGCAAGCGTCGCTGACGCCTCCAGAGTGTGACGCGTTTCTCGCCGGAAACCATTCGAGAGCCAACTCTGCGGTCTTCGCAACCACATGCTTCCTGCCGGGTCGACTGTCGTAAGTTAATCAACTCAACCAGCTGTGTTTAAGCAACTTGTGAGCATCCCTATAGTAATTATCCTTATGACGATGACTATTTCTGGAAACACTTCCACTTAAACCTCTTTCTCTGGGCATCTTGTCGTCTCAGAAATTGGTGACTGTAAGAAGAATCATCTATACCAACCCTACCGCTTCATACAGCGCACCAGGGATGTTTTCGCTCAACATGACATTGCTCTTCCAGAATGATGGCCGTCTGAGCATCATCATTTTTTATTCGGCCGTCCTACGCGAACCGGGGTCATGCCGAACCCAATGCTGTATTTGATCAATTCGTCGCATATGGCGGCTCTGACCCAACCTCCTGTTAGCAGCGTCCCAAGTCGCTATAGGTCACAGGACAATGTACCAACGAGACATTCACACCTCTGTACTACTGTCATAGCCTATCTATAGTTTCGAGTCATTTGCTTCATGTGTACATGTAAAGACCAGAGTGCGCGAGTTTTCGCCTGCTCCTGGTCATTGACATTAACTTGTGAATCGGAGCGTTACGGTATTCGAGAGCATGGAGCCTTTGAGCTTCCGTACAAGAGGTTTTTTCACGAAGTAGCAAGTCTTAAGGTGTGTATCTTCTGGGTCGGTCGAACTTGGCCGGTGGGCGTCGCGGGACGGCCCGTAACAACGGCCCGCTTACGAAGGATTACCGGCATGCACCGCCGGGTTCGAGGGGCTCGTCGGTCAGGAATGACCGCAATGCGTCTACGACCGAAAATCGGTCGTTGGGCGGCCAGGGCAAGCCCGTAAACAGACAGCACGAATCCATGCGATGTCAACGCAGCGACAACATGGGCCACAGGATGCTCGCGAAGGTGAGTTATATAAGGCTGTCTGCTCGATGAAAGAGACCCCTCGCGGGGTCTCAATAAGCTTCTCCCCAGAAGAGACGTTGGTGATCGGAACTGGGCGAATAGCGGGCTTAACAGCCTAGCTAAGACATCCAGGGCATAAGCTGCGCTGTACCTATAACAGACTTCATGTCAGAGTCCCCTGGGCTCTCAGGTAGGCGCAATCTGTTTCGAAACCACTCAGGCGAAATGCCCGCAGGAATGAAATAAACGAATGCAATTTCTTCATTATTGGCGGAATGCTTTGGTGGATATGACGCGATCAGTAACTTTGGATTTAGGAGGCAACAAAATGCATCAACAAGCAGTGGCAACGGATGCTTACCAGTCTTTTGAGCCTTTGCTCACCGCAGAGGAAACCGCGGTTCATCTACGGTGTCATCTCAAAACTGTTCAGAAGATGGCGAGAGAGGGGCGCATACCCAGCATTAGACGAGGCAAACGCCACTTCTTCCGTCTAAGCGAGATTAACCAGTGGTTACGCAACATGCGTACGCGGCCGAGCGCGACAGTCAACTAATGAGGAGACCAGCATTGTTTCTTACCATTGAACAACTTCGTTGCCAGATCTACGTTCAAATTGCAAGTCGACTCGGTGTTGGAACCTCAAGGCCTTCAGTTAAATGGCACGCCGACTCATTTTTTAAAGTAGGCTTGACTGAGCCAATCCGTCCGCGTGAACAGAAGGAAAATCATGTTCGAGCGGACTAGTTTTCAGAACGGAAGTTTAAAGAAAGAGAAACGTAAACGCGGTCCGGATGTCTGGATCTTTCGCTGGCGGGAGATCGGTCCAGATGGCATAACCCGTAAACCCAAAGTTATTGTCGGGTCAGTCGAGCAGTTCCCGACCCAATCACTCGCCAAACTGGCGGTTGAGACCCTCGGGCTCGGGATCAATCGCAAAGCACATCGACAGGTTCGAAAGATGACGATGGAACAACTAATAATCATTACAGCTCTAAAGAACTTTCGGAGGATAGGGTCAGTAAGACGCCGTACACCTGCGACGTCTATCGCGGCTATTTCAAGACCTGGATCTCGCCGCGATGGGCTGGCTGCACCATTGCAGCAGTGAAGACGGCTGACGTGGAGACTTGGCTTCGGTCTATTGAACGAGCGGATGGCACGAAGGTGAAGATACGGAATCTCATGTCCGCTCTCTTCAATCATGCCGTCCGTTGGGAATTCACAGAGACTAACCCGATAACCGGACCGAGTCGCGGTGCGGGCGTTCGACAAAGTGGCAAACGGAGGAAGACTCCGGAAGTTCTGACAATCTCGGAGATTCATTCGATTTTGAACGAACTTCCTGGTCGTTTCAAAACCCTTGTTTTTCTGATCGCATGTACGGGGCTACGTTTCTCCGAGCTTCGCGGATTGAAGTGGATCGATGTAAACTTCACATCACTCACTCTCAATGTCTGCCGCGGAGTCGTGAAAGGGTATGTGGGAGACCTCAAGACTAGAGCCTCCCATCGCCGCATCCCTCTTCACAAACAGCTTGTCAAAGCTCTCGAAGACCTTCAGGCCGTATCCCAATACAATCAACTCGATGACTGGCTGTTTGCCAGTTCGAGGAAAAACGGAACGATCCCGATCTGGCCGACCAGCTTGATGGAGGATCATGTCCGTCCTGCCGCTCGGCGGGTTGGGATAACCAAACCAATGTGCTGGAAGATGTTCAGGACCTCGATTGCCACTCAGATGACTGCGAATGGTGAGAACATCAAGACCGCTCAGCAAACCCTAGGACACGCTACAAGCCAGATCACCGCCGACGTGTATACGCAGGCGGTAGCAAGCGTCGTCCGATCCGCACATGACAGACTCGTTGATATGGTGTTGAACGCATCAACACCAGGCGATTCGGAAACCGCTCTTATTGGCCCCCTATTGGCCCCAGACGGAGATGCATCGCTTGTAACTAACTGATTTTATGGTGGGCACAGCAGGATTCGAACCTACGACTTCCACCGTGTGAAGGTGGCACTCTACCGCTGAGTTATGCGCCCCTGTATCGCTGCAGAAGAACTCTTGGGGTCTCCCGGCGATGACGTTCCCAAAGGATATCATCTGGGAGCCTTCTGTGGGCTAGAAATGCCCTGCCCACAACATCCGTAACTCTTTGAAGAGAGCTCGTCCCTTTCCATATCGGGCATTACAATCAATGAGAGGATGTCTGCCACCCCGCCCAACTCGGGTCGTCCCCGTCCCGAGGTTCCCCTCTCCTCTGAGAGCTCCGCACAGAATCCGCCCGAATTCGGGCCCGAAGCGCAACCCAAGGGCGAAGGTGGGGTTATAGATGATATGGCTACGCTGGCGATCAGTCCGCGACTTCTTGAAAACCTGCAGGCCGCAGAGACCCATCACGCAGCCGGTGAATTCGGCGCAATGGACGATGCCGCCATCATGCTCGAACTCCGCGCCGGCAACATGGCCGGCTTCGATTTCCTAATTCAGAAGTACCGTAAGCCGATCATTCACTTCATGTACCGCATGGTTCACAATCAGGCCGTCGCTGAGGAGCTCGCTCAGGAGGTCTTTCTCCGGGTCTATCGCTCCCGCGAGACCTATCGCGCTGAAGCCCGGTTCAGCACCTGGCTCTATCGCATCGCCACGAATCTGGGTGTCAACCATGCGCGGGACACCCGACACGAACGCACCGCCTCCACGGTCTATCTCGACGAGACGGACTCCGAGACCGGCACTACTCCCGACGTAGCGGATACCACACCAACTGCTGAGTCCAACCTGCTTCGCCGGGAGCGTCTCAACGCTATTCGCCAGCATGTGCTTGCACTTCCAGAGCGGCAACGCATGGCTGTTCTCATGCACAAGTACGAGGGGATGGACTACAAACAGATCGGCGATGTGCTGAAGCTGAGCGAGTCCGCCACTAAATCTCTACTCTTTCGCGCTTATCAGACGTTACGCGAGAAACTGAAGGATTTCATCTAGTCCCATCTGGGACCGATAGACGCGCAATGCATTCACACGACGCGTCCAAAATGAAGAAAGGGTCACCATGAACTGCCACGACTGCCAATCCGTTCTCCCTGATCTCCTGCTCGATCAGTCTGCGACTTCCACTGCTGGCGCCCGCGCCCATGTCCAGTCCTGCGCCGCCTGCCAGCAGGAGTTCGCCTCTCTCAAAGCCACCATTGCTTTACTGGACAGCTGGGAGGCGCCGGAGCCCTCCGCTTACTTTGACCAGAAGCTGGCCGTTCGTCTTCGCGAAGAGCAGGCTATGGCACCGGAAGGCTGGTTTGAGCGCCTTCGGAGCCGCCTGTTATTCAACACAGGGCGTCAGTTCCGTCCTGCGCTTGCCGGTGCTATGGCACTCGTTCTTCTGATCGGCGGTGGAACCGTCGCCAACCTCTCCTATAGTGAGGACAAGATAGAGGCTTCTCCCACGGTCCAAGATTTGCAGATTCTGGACAAGAACGCCCAGGCCCTACAGGCGATGGATCAGTTGCTGCAGGAAGAAAGCCCAGCTGATGACGGCTCCGCGAACGCTCCCAACACTATCTGACGGTAAAGGGAATAGAAATATTTACCGCAGAAAGGAGACCAACCGCAGTAATCTCTTTGATACACCTGTTACCTGACTACTGATTGACATACGTTTGCCTGACCATGCTATCTCCAGCGACATTTCGGCACAGCCTCCAACCAGCCCTTGCTGCCCTGCTCCTCTCTGGATCGGCGGTGATGGCGCAGTCTGTCTCCGTCTCGCCCAAATTTGCGTTAGCAATACATCTCTCTGCGGCTCAAGGGCGTCCTCCCGCGCATTCCGGCCAGAGATCCCAGCAGAATCAGGAGCATCTTGGCCAATGGATGGATCGGCATAGTAACCTTCCGCTCGACCAGCAACAACGTGCGCTCCAGAATGAACCAGGATTTCACAACCTTCCAGCTCAGACGCAGCAGCGTATGCTCAACAACCTCGGTCGGCTCAACAACATGTCGCCGGAGCAGCGCCGCCGCACGCTGGAGCGCAACGAGCTTCTGGAGCGCCTCAGCCCACCGCAGCGTCAGCAGTGGCGGAGTGCGGTGCAACAGCTTGGCGGACTCCCCCGCGACCGCCGCCGTGTCGTTGCCCGTGCCTTCCGCGACCTTCGCGATATGCCTGAGCCTCAGCGCCAGACACTTCTCAACTCAGATCGCTTCCGCAGCCAGTTCTCCGACGGGGAGCGCAACACGCTCTCTAATTTGCTAGCCGTCGAACCCTATCTCCCAAGCCAGCGCTCGAACGACACTCCTGACCTCGGCAGGTGAGGCACCCCTCCCCCCGGGGGTATTTTGGACGTAAGTACATGACTGCCAAGGATATAGCGGCGGTCCTTCTCGCTAAAATATTCTAAACAAATCAGTTACGCCTAAAATATAAGAAACAAACGGGTTACAAAACATCGACACCGATCTGGACCCGTGGGTAGAGGCACATTTGGAACTTTGGCTTACCCCTCCCAGGTATGGCTGAGTTTCTTCCTGGAGTTGAGGAGACGAAGGAGAACAGCAACATCGTTGGAGTTGGTTGTGGAGAAGATCCGTCGGTTATGGCGGATCTGTGTGGAGCAGACGTTTGGAAAGCGGCTTACCTGCAAGCAACTAACGGGTAAGGCGACAAGTACATCCTTCTAGCAGCATGTGGGCGTAAAAATCTAACAACACACAACCTATAGACTTTTCCACAAAGAAAACCGTCGCGAAGAATAGGCGAAGCCTGTAATACTGAACATGATGAAAGCGGAGTGTATGTCAGACAACTACGACATAACTGCTCTCCAATATAAAAGGGTGAGAACCTCTCCCAGAGGCCCCACCCCGTAAATCATTGGCTGATGAGGAGCATCAGTCAACCAATACTAAGATTAGCGGCTGGGCGTGTCAAGAGCACTACCAGCCGCCAATACCGTAGCCAAAGGGCCTCGGTCTGCCCTCTTTGGACTTGCTCCCAGCAGGGAACCAAAGAGTCAACGTGCAAGTACCACCCTTAGGTTGTTGGAATTGAGGAGCATTATGAACCCGAATCAGTCCGAAGTACCCGCAGTAGAACTTGTCTACACCCCCTTCATCACCATCAAAGGAAAGCGTGTTTACAAGAAAGGCGGGGGATTGTTCGTATTCCCTCGCAGGGCGGCCAAATAATAGGCTGCCTGTGATCCGAGGGCTGCTCCCGCAATGGGGTAGCCCTTTGGGGATACGTTCTACCCTTCCAGGTATTAAAGTGAGAGAGCCCCGGTGGATGGCCGGGGCTCTTTCTTTGATCATGTATCTAGTGTAACGAATGGAGGGAAACTCATCGGCAACCTGGATGTTTATTGTTTGCATAGAGTTAGGTCTTTTTTTGGTTTGACAAGAATTTGGATGAGTTTCTTCCTGGAGTTGAGGAGACGAAGGAGAACAGCAACATCGTTGGAGTTGGTTGTTGGGAAGGTCCGGTCGGTTGTGGCGGATCAAGACCTTCGGGATCCTTCCCCTTCGACAAGCTCAGGGTTCAGGATGACGACGTAAACAAACAACAGCAATCCAGTGTGTACGGGATGGAAAAAAACCAGGCTCAAGCTATATGTCAGTATTCTCCTAACAGTTCTCGTCAAACGTGCAATAGTGCGGACCAGCAACCGTAGTAAGCCGCTTGACCTCAACCTGCGATGGGCCTACCCTAGCGATATGCATACGCATTTCACCCTCTGTTGTTGTCGCCGCTCTCCGCTGGCGTACACAGAGGCGCGTTGCTCACGCTAATTTAGCGTCCTTCCTGCCTAAAACATCCCCGCACACATATAAAGAATCGAGCCCTCCATGAAGCTCCTTGCTGGATTTCTCCTGCTTGTCGCACCTGTCTTTGCCCAGAACTCCAAAGCCTCCATCACCGGCACATGGGAGGGTAGCGCTACCGTTCGCGGTCAGCAGGTTCCCCTCCTGCTCCAGATCAGCGGGCCGGTTACAGACCTGAAGGCTGCCCTGCTCAATGGGGCTGAACAAGCTCCCGCCTCAAGCGCCACATTTGCGGACGGCCATCTCCTGTTGAACTTCAACTACTTTGCTCGCACCCTCGAGGCCACACTGGAGAACGGACAGTTGAGCGGCACCTTCGGCTTAGCCTCGTCGCAGGCCAGCGGAGACCATCCCGCAGCTCCGCGAACGGCGTTCACACTGCATCCCGTCAAGGCTTCGGCTACAGCTTCGGCTGCTGGTGGACCTGATATCAACGGCGACTGGGAGATTGCCGTCAAGAGCTCGAAGGGTGAATCCGCCTGGCAGTTGCGGGTGGAACAGCCTTCGGGAAAGTCCCATGACGTGAGGGCCGTTATCCAGCGGATTGACGGAGACACCGGCTCGCTCTACGGCGCGTGGACTGGCCATGATTACACCGTCTCCCATTTCACCGCCGCAGGCCCGGCGCTTTACTCCTTCACGCCACAGCCCGACGGAACACTGCTGGTGAGCAACCTACTGGCTTCGGATGCCCAGAAGGCGCAGCAGCGCGATCTCGTCGCACGCCGGCCCGCCGAGGCTCGCAAGCAAAACCTTGCTGCTCCCACGGAGCCGACGCAACAGACTACGGTCAAAGACCCCTCTGCCCGCTTCGCGTTCAACTTTCCCAACCTGGCCGGCAAAGCCGTCTCCAACACCGATCCGCAGTTCGATGGAAAGGTCGTCATCGTTGCGGTTGGCGGGTCGTGGTGCCCCAACTGCCACGACGAGGCTCCCTTTCTGGAGAGCCTCTACAAACAGTTCCACGGCCGCGGGCTGGAGATCGTCAATCTCTCCTTTGAAGAGGCCGACCAGCTTAAGGACCCGACACGGCTACGGGCTTTTATCGCTCGCTATGGCCTGACGTATACGGTTCTGGTGGCGGGAACGCCGGATGAGCTTGCGGAGAAGATTCCGCAGGCGGATCACCTGAACTGCTGGCCTACTTCGTTCCTTCTCGGACGCGATGGCCGGGTGAAGGAGGTCCATGCGGGGTTTGCCGGACCGGCGAATAAGCCTGCCCATGAGGCATTGCAGCATGAGATCACTTCCGTGGTCGAACACCTGCTTGCGGAGCCGGTACCGACGCAGTCCGCGGCTCGATAGCCAACTTTTGTGCGGCAGTTTTTGCGAAAAAAATTAGGCCCCGGATTCGTCCGGGGTCTTGGGCTTTTAGAGAAAAGTGAGCGCAGTGTGTGGTGTTTTTGTGGTCAGAGTGTAGTGAAAATGTGGGTCAGTTTGAATCCACGGTCCGCGAATCAGCAGTGAAGCAGGAGGCAATCTCCCAGGCAACCGGAACCAAGTTGAGGTTGCCGAGGGCAGAACCCGAGCGGCGATCTACCTCGTAGAGGAAGTTACAGCTGAAGCGTCGTACTGACGTGAAAAAGTGATTTGAGGCTGATGAACCCGTCTTCAGTTATGGCCATTTGCAAAATCCGCGTTGGCAGGCTTTTTGCTTACTTGCCGGTTGGGAGGCAGAGTAATCTCTGCGTCAAAGCTGATCTTAGCGAAGCGCGCTTTGCCGTCGGCTGCCACTGGCTTCAGATCGACCGAACGTATCGTGACACGCGCGTGTCCCATCGGAGGATCTTTGTAATGGCGGAGCCCAACCGGATCTCGCCCTGCACGATCCTGCTCCGCTATCCGGTTCATTTCGTCGCAAGCCTTTTTATTCGCTACGGAGTTCAGCACAAAGTCAAATTCGCGAGAGTTCTTCCACACAGGGGCGGCGCCTGGCGACCATGCCCAGGCATCCAGGTCAAGCACCGTGGGACCGTGGAGAGGATATGTGACGCAATCCGCGAAGTTTGTATCGCTGGCGGGACTCGGCTTCACAGCAAGATGCCAGCTTGCGTCACCTTGCACATCAAGTTCCAGATCCAGCGCAAAGACCAAGCCCGGCCGGATCGTCTTCTGATAGCCCGCGCCGCCGTCGACCGTGGCCGAAAATCGCTGTTTTGTTTGGGAGGCAGCAGGCAAGACCGTTGTCAGACAGATGCATGAAATCAGCAGAAGGCTGCGCGTTATGAACGTAAGCTGCGGCACGCACGTCTTTCGGATTGCGGCGTATGTTGTTTCAATATTTCTAGTTTTTCTGTTTCTCTGCCACACTGGCGTCGCCAAGACAAATCCCCATCCTTAGACGCATGCCTGACGTGATGGATAGCGCCTGACGGGACACCAAAGAAATACAGCCTTGTCTATCCTGGTTCAAGAACGCTTTGTTATCGGCATATCGGAAGCTAGCTTACTGCCTCAACGCACCGTCAAGCCTGCAGATTCAAACTGACCACTACCAAAAGTCAGTTGAGGCGCGGAGAGAGTCCCTCAGCGGCTAAAGCCGCACTATTAGCAATCCACATATACGGCACGGCTGAAGCCGTGCCCTTAACAAGAGAGGACTTTTCAGCACCTTGGGCTAGTTTTTGAAGAAGTTCTTCACGAGGAAGAGGACGTTGGCTGGTCGCTCTGCGAGGCGGCGCATGAAGTAGGGATACCACTCGGGGCCGAAGGGGATGTAGACGCGGACGCCGAAGCCCTCGGTCGCGAGCCTCCGCTGAAGGTCGCGCCTTATGCCGTAGAGCATCTGGAACTCGAAGGTGCTCTTAGGTAAGCGGTGTTCTCGCACGAAGGCGCGCATGGCTTCGACGATGGCCTCGTCATGGGTAGCGATACCGCAGAAGACGCCCGTGCCGTTCTTCGAGAAGGTAACCAGGCGTTTCATCAACTTGACGTAGTTGGCATCGACATCGGACTTCAAGGCGAAGGCGATCTCGGGACCTTCCTTGTATGCTCCCTTGCAGAGACGGATACGAATTCCCTGCCCCAGCAGCCGTTCGGCATCGCCCTCGGTGCGGAAGAGATAGGCCTGCAGCACAGTGCCCACGCGACCGGGAAAGCGTGCGGCGAGGCGTTCGGTCATGGCGATGGTCGGCTCGGTGTAGGGAGAGCCCTCCATGTCGATGCGCACGAAGGAGTCAGCCGCGTCGGCGTGCTCGACCATCTCACCGACGATGCGCTCGGCCAGCGCAGGGTCGAAGTCCATGCCCATTTGCGACAGCTTTACGCTCACGTTCGCGTTCAGTCTGCGCTGCTGGATCGCATCGAGTAGCCGATGGTAGATCTCAGCCGAGGTGCGTGCCTCCGCCTCCGTCGTCACGCTCTCGCCTAGCGAGTCCAGGCTGACGGCGATGCCTTCCCTGTTGACACGCTGACAGGCGGCGAGGGCATCCTCCACCGTCATGCCGGCGACGAAGCGTCCGGACAGCTTGCGGCCCATCGCGGACCGCTCGGAGAATGCACGTAGCTTCCTGTTTTGAGAGAGAGCAATAAAGACAGATCGCAACAAAAGCAATACCCCTATTCCCACCTGGAATGACGGCAAGGGGTATTGTTGCATGCAGCTCGCCCCAGCGGGGCTACTGGCCGACCTCGCCGTG
>Ga0193717_1000862_pt1 | contig 19221 bp, 16 predicted proteins | sample U2c2metaG_FD_145900 | JGI IMG/M metagenome (GOLD analysis project Ga0193717, IMG submission 145900) | Soil microbial communities from a riparian zone of the East river system, Colorado, United States - U2c2 | ecosystem: Environmental > Terrestrial > Soil > Riparian zone | place: USA: East River...
ACTTCACCTTCCATGGCTTCCTTCCGGCCAAAGAGGGGCAACGGCGCACCGCTCTCGAACAACTTCCGCGGGACCACGCCACGCACATCTTCTACGAAGCCCCACACCGCATTCTCGACACCCTCGCCGACCTCGAAGCCACCTTCGGGGCGACACAGGCTGTCGTCATCGGACGCGAGCTCACCAAGCTGCACGAAGAATTCCTTCGCGGCGCCGTAAGCGACCTGCGTTCTCAGTTGGCCGCACGCCCCTCCATCCGCGGCGAGATGGTACTTCTCTTCTCTCCCGCGCAGGGCGAATCCTCAACCACAACTCGCAGCATCGCCGCCGAAGTCGCCGTGCTCATGCAATCCGAATCCTTGTCAGAAAAAGACGCACTCAAGCGAGTAGCCCGCGAACGAGGCATCGGCAAGAGCGAAGCCTACCGTGAGCTGCAACGCGAACAGAACCGTCTGCGCTGATCCGTAGCTCGTCATTCCGAGCGAAGCCGAGGAATCCCTGTATTTCGCCCGTGTCACCCAATATCCCACGGGAAACAAAAGGGCTCTCTCTTCCAAGAGGTTCTCTCGAAGAGAAGATAGACTGCTACTTCCGACCCTTCACCCGATCGTACTGATACAAATCGCTGGTCGTCCCCAGAGACTCGTTATAAAGACTCGTCGCCCCCATCGCCTCTTTCAGCTCTTCGCTGAACTCGTGCAGCGAGCGCAGATGATCCGCCGTAGCCGGAACCTCCAGCTTGCTCGTTTTGAAGAACTTCTGGTAGCCGCGATCCAGCAGACGCGCGATCTCGCCGTTCAGCAGGATTCCCGGCCGCGAAAGAATCTCCGGGCTTCCGTCTGGCGCCGCCGCGATGTCCGCCGCGCACCCGTACTTCCTCACCTGAAACGCGTTCGGGGTACGCTTTGCACCGTCCTGGGCCGGAGCCACATCAAATCGTTGACTGCCAAGGACGGAGAGAACATCGTTGAAGCTGCGCCGCGGGGACTTTTTCGCCATAAGTGCCATCATTTAGACTCGAAGTTAACTGTCGCATATCCGCGGACATGCTTCAATCTGCGATTGCGCAACGCACTGGGAAACCATGATCACAACCGTTAAACCGTTTGGCTCGACCATCCTCGAACGCATTGGCAATACGCCGCTGATCCGCCTCGATGGCCTTACCGCGCACCTCGGTGAGGCAGCTTCAGGCATCCAGATCCTCGGCAAGGCCGAGTGGACCAACCCAGGCGGATCCGTCAAGGACCGGGCTGCTTCGGCCATCGTCGCCGACGCTCTTGAGCGCGGCCTCATCGGTGGCGCGCGCGGCTCAGAAGAGACAAAGGGACTTCTCGACGCCACCAGCGGCAATACCGGCATCGCCTATGCCATGCTCGGTGCTGCACTCGGCTTCCCCGTCACGCTCTGCATGCCGTCCAACGTCTCCCCCGAGCGCAAGAAATATCTCGCCGCCTACGGGGCCAACATCGTCTGGACCAACCCCGCCGACGGCTCCGACGGCGCCATCCGCACGGCCCGTGAGCTCGCAGCCGCAGAGCCCGAGCGCTACTTCTACGCTGACCAGTACTCCAACGACGAGAACTGGCGCGCCCACTACCGCACGACCGCCAACGAGATCTGGCAGCAGACCGAAGGCCAGCTCACCCACTTCGTCGCCGGCCTCGGGACCTCCGGAACCTTCATGGGAACCACCCGCCGCCTCAAGGAGCTGAACCCCGCCATTCGCTGCGTCTCCATGCAGCCCGACTCCGCCTTCAACGGTCTCGAAGGCCTTAAGCACATGGCGACAGCCATCGTTCCCCGCATCTACGATCCCGCCCTCGCCGATGCCAACATCGACATGGACACCGAGATCGCCTACCGCACCGCCCGCACCCTCGGACGCAAACACGGCCTGCTCGTCGGCATCTCGGCAGCCGGAGCTGTAGCGGCCGCAGTTCAGGTGGCCGAGCAGGAGGCCCGCGCAGGCCGCGAAGCCATCATCGTCACCATTCTTCCCGACTCAGCAGAGAAGTATATGAGCGATCGCTTCTGGCAGGAACAGGACTAATCGACATGCTGCACATCCACTACACCGACTACGAAGCCCTCCGCGCTCACGGCGAAGAGACCTACCCGCACGAATGCTGCGGCGTGCTCCTCGGTAAATCCACCTCCGAGGGCAATCACGTCCATCAGATTGTGCGCGCCGGAAACACCCGCACCGATTCCGCGCACAACCGCTACAACATCGCCCCGCAGGAGCTGGTCAAAATCCAGCGCCAGGCCCGAGGCCTCGGCCTCGACATCGTGGGCTTCTACCACTCCCACCCCGACCATCCCGCGCAGTGGTCCCCCACGGACTTCGCCGAGGCCCACTGGATCGGCTGCTCCTACGTCATCACCGCGATCGGAAAAGGCAAAGCCGCCATCACCAATTCCTTCCTTCTCACCGGAACCGGCGAGGAAGACAAGAAGTTTGAAGATCAGGCCGTAGAGATCGAAGTGGCCGAACAAATCTCCCAACAGAAAGGTCAGGCATGAACATTCACATCCCAACGCCGCTCCGAACGTACACCGGCGGAGCTGAGACGGTCGCCGTTCCCGGCGGCACTGTCGCAGAGGTCTTCACCGAGCTCACCTCACAGTTTCCCGAGCTGAAGCAGCAGCTCTTCACCACCGAGGGCAAGCTCCGCTCCTTCGTCAACGTCTACCTCAACGACGAAGACCTCCGTTATCTTCCCTCCAAGGAAGCCACCACCGTCGCCACGACCGACGAGCTCACCATCATCCCCTCCATCGCCGGCGGCGCCTGCAGCTCGCGCGAAGCTGTTTGTTGTAGCTGTTGTCCCCTCCTCTAGTCTCTCCTTTCCCGCAAAAAATTAGAGTCGTCATTCCGAGCGAAGCCGAGGAATCCCTGTATTTCTTTGCAGGAAGCCAGTAGCGGCAATCCCTCCAGCACCAACGACTTCCCGGCAGGTCAGGGCTCTGAGCCTTTTCCACCCGCGAAAGCATCTAGAATTAAGGCAACACCGAAGGAAAGCCATGCCAACAGCCACTCTCGAAGAAGCCGTCCAGCTCCCTAAACTCTCCAACGAAGAGATCGCCCGGTACTCCCGCCACCTCATCCTTCCCGAGGTCGGCATGGAGGGCCAGCAGAAGCTCAAGGCCGCGAAGGTTCTCTGCGTCGGAACCGGGGGCCTCGGCGCTCCGCTAGCGCTCTATCTCGCCGCAGCCGGCGTCGGAACCATCGGCCTCATCGACTTCGACGTGGTCGACGAGTCCAACCTGCAGCGCCAGATCATCCACTCGCAATCCACCGTCGGCATGCTTAAGGTGGACTCCGCCGAGCAGATGCTCAAGGGCCTCAATAAGAACGTCAACGTCATCAAGCACAACACGATGTTGACCTCGGCCAACGCGCTCGAAATTCTCAAGGACTACGACGTCATCGCCGACGGAACCGACAACTTCCAGACTCGCTATCTCGTCAACGACGCCTGCGTCCTGCTCAAGAAGCCCAACGCTTACGCCTCCATCTTCCGCTTCGAAGGCCAGGCCAGCGTCTTCGGCACCGAGCAAGGCCCATGCTATCGCTGCCTCTATCCCGAGCCGCCACCGCCTGGCCTCGTTCCCTCCTGCGCGGAAGGTGGAGTCCTCGGAATTCTTCCCGGCCTGCTCGGCGTCATCCAGGCTACGGAGACGATCAAGCTCATCCTCGGACTGGGAGAGCCGCTGATCGGCCGCCTGCTTCTCGTCGATGCGCTCGGCATGAACTTCCGCACCCTCAAGCTGCGCAAGAATCCCGACTGCCCGGTCTGCGGTACGCATCCCACCGTTACCGAGCTGATCGACTACGACCAGTTCTGCGGCATCGAGAAGCCCACCTCCGTCGGTCCGCTCGAGATCTCCCGCGATAAGGCCGTCGTCGATGCGCCGGTTGTCGAGGGCATCCCGCAGATCACCGTCGAAACCCTCAAGAAGAAGCTGGACGCGAAGGAAAACATCTTCGTCCTCGATGTGCGCGAGCCTCACGAATATCCCATCGCGAACCTCGGAGCTCCGCTGATCCCCGTTGGCACCATCGAGTCCCGCCTCTCGGAGATCGCAGAACACAAGAACGACGAAGTCATCGTCCACTGCCGTTCAGGCGCCCGCAGCCAGAAGGCCGCGCTCGTCCTCAAGGCCGCGGGCTTCACCAACGTCTCCAACCTCAGCGGAGGCATCCTCGCATGGGCCGACAAGATCGACCCCTCGATGCCGAAGTACTAACTTGCAGTATGCTTCCATCAAAAACCGGACCTCAGGGTCCGGTTTTTTAGTCGGTCATTCTAACCATGGATTTACGGGGAAGAGTCTAACGAGCGCCTTGAGCCAGATCTTAACCTCGCTGTGTAAAATGGCCCTCTAAGATCTAAATTCAGGAGAATAAGAGCAATGTCGAAGCTGACCCCAGGGAAACTCGCCGGACTTAAAGCTGTATCCGACTCGCGTGGCGTCATCGCCGCCGCCGCCATGGACCAGCGCGGCTCGCTTCAGAAATCCCTCGCCAAAGAGCGTGGCGCCGCTGCCAACGCGCACGATCTCGAAGAGTTCAAGCTCAACGTGACTGAGGTCCTCACCCGTCACGCCTCCGCCATCCTCCTCGACCCCGAGTACGGCCTCCCCGCCTCCAAGGAGCGCAACAACGCCGGCCTCCTGCTCGCCTACGAGAAGACCGGCTACGACGCCGCCACCCCCGGCCGCCTCCCCGACCTCCTCGACGTCTGGAGCGTACGCCGCCTCAAGGAGGCTGGAGCCGACTGCATCAAGATCCTCCTCTACTACTCGCCCTTTGAAAACACCGCTGTCAACGACCTCAAACACGCCTGGATCGAGCGCATCGGCGACGAGTGCGTCGCAGAAGATATCCCCTTCTTCGCCGAGTTCGTCGGTTACGACACCGAGGGCGGCGACGAGAAGTCCCTCGCCTACGCGAAAAAGAAACCCGAGGTCGTCTCCGGGTCCATGGCCGAGTTCGGCAAGGCCCGCTACAACATCGATGTCCTCAAGGTCGAAGTTCCCGTTGAGATGTCCTTCGTCGAAGGCACCAAGGCCTTCAAGGGCGAAAAAGCTTACACCCGCGCCGAGGCCCTGCAGCACTTCCGCGATGCCGAGACCATGAGCCACAAGCCCTTCATCTATCTCTCGGCAGGCGTCTCGAACCCAGTCTTCATCGAGACCCTCGAACTGGCCGGAGAGTCCGGAACCAAGTTCAACGGCGTGCTCTGCGGCCGCGCCACCTGGAAGGAAGGTATTCCCATCTACGCCAAGCAGGGCACGAAGGCCTTCCGCGACTGGCTCGAGACCACAGGCGTCGAGAACATCCACAACGTCAACAAGGCTCTCGAAGCCGCAAGCCCCTGGTACTTGAAGTTCGGAGCCAAGAGCCTCGAAGAACTCGGATAGCCTCGCGTATAGCAATTGCCGTCATTCCGAGCGAAGCCGAGGAATCCCTGTATTTCGCTCGCACCGGCGAAGAACTCCAACGAAAAATACAGTCTTTCGCAGTAGGCAAAATATAAAAGCGGCGGACCCTTGATGGGTCCGCCGCTCTTTTATTTTTACTTGGACTACATTTGCATCGTCTGTAAAGCTACTGCTCTCGTACAACCTCGAAAACTTGTAAAAAAAAGAGCGGGGCCGACGGGATTGCAGCCCCGCTCCTGCGAAAAATCAATCTCTAGCTCAGGGTCTCGCTCACACGCGCGCGATACCGCAAATGGAGCCTGTTCATGTCGACATACACTACCTGTCCGTTTTGTTCGAGACGCTCCGTCCAGTTTTCGATCACCTCAATGCAGGCATGATCGATATAGCGGAGATGAGCACAGTGAACATGGACAGCGCCTTCAGACTTCACCTTGTCCAGCGCATGGGTGATCTTCGGGATCGAGATGAACGTCCCTATTCCGGAGAAGTGCACATGCGTATCGCCGCCCTCTTCAACGACGCGAGCCTCAAGGTGCGTAACCGTGTACATCAACCGAAGCAGCGACAGTGCCACGCCAGTCATCACGCCGGTCAGCAGGTCGGTCGCGACGATCGTGATCATCGAAGCGAAATAGATCAGCACCGGAGCCTTTCCAAAGCGCGCCAGCTTCCTCACCTCCGCCGGTTTCACCAGCTTGATGCCGACAAAGATCAGCACCGCCGCGAGGCTGGCGGTAGGAATCATGCGCAGCACCGAAGCAAGGGCAAGCACCGAAATCAGCAGCCACATCCCGTGCAGGATCGCTGAACGCCTCGTCTCCGCGCCCGCCTGCACATTGGTCGAGCTGCGAACGATCACGCCGGTCATAGGCAGCGCGCCAAGAAATCCGCACAGCATGTTGCCGACACCCTGCGCGGTCAGTTCGCGATCGTAATTCGTCTTCCAGCGCGTCTGCATCTGCTCGACCGCAGCCGCCGAGAGCAACGTCTCCGCGCTCGCGATAAAGGCCACGGCAAGCGCTGTTCCAGCGATCGACGAAAGAGACATTCCCTCAAGCGAGCTCAGGTGCGGCATCGAAATCATCTGGACCAGGTTCTCAGGAACCTTGATGCGGTTTACGCCGAGATGAAAGATCTGCGCTATCGCCGTCGCCGCCCCAATTCCAAGCAGCGCACCCGGAACTAATTTCATCTTCGTCGGGCGGAACTTCTCCCACAAAATCATGACGGCCAACGTCACCAGCCCGACCAGCGCCGCGGCCTCCTCCTTGCTTCCGTTCAGAGGGAACAGGCCGCCGAAGATGGCGTCCCACATCCCGACGATATTGGCCGGTCCGCTGTGTTTCGGAGATCGATCGAGCACCACATGAAACTGCTGGATGACGATCAACACACCGATTCCAGCCAGCATCCCATGAATGACCTCAGGCGAAATGGCCCGGAACCAGCGACCCGCTTTAAGCAGGCCAGCCACCAGCTGAATTGCTCCAGCGATCATCAACAGCGGCCCCAGTGAAGCGATGCCATGCTCGCGAACAAGCTCGAAGACGATGACCGCAAGGCCCGCGGCTGGGCCGCTGACCTGCAAGGGCTGCCCGGCGAGAAATCCCACTACCAGACCACCGACGATTCCCGTAACCAGGCCCGCCGCTGGAGGCAGCCCCGAAGCCAGCGCGATGCCCATGCAAAGCGGCAAAGCAACCAGAAAGACCACAAGCGACGCGGAAAGATCCCGCATGAGCGCCCCGCTCCCGGCTGCCGTTTCTTTCGCGACATGGTGAAGTTGAGTTGGCATGAAATCTCCTTATGCGATCTTTTGTTGGCGGCCAGGCGGGATGGCTGCGGCCTGTTCTTCTGACAGAAGCGAGCGGAAGCAGCCCTGCTCGGAATCGAACTGCCGAATTCCGCCAGTGCCGATGTCATAGACCCAGCCATGGATCTGGACCGTCTTCTTCTTCAAGGCCTCGTCCACCGTCGGATGAGCCCGTAGATTCTGCAACTGTACGATCACATTTGCCTCGGTCAACAGCCTCAGCTTCTCCTCAAACGAAAGCGAGGTTGCATCTTTCAGCAGCCGGGTCAGCCATTTCGAAGAGGGACCCGCATGCTGAAGGTAAGACCGAACCGCAGGCAGAGCTTCGATCTTCTCGCTCTCAAGAATGCCCTTCATCGCTCCGCAATCGGAGTGACCGCATACGATCAGATCGGGAATCTTGAGGACACGAACGGCATACTCGATCGTCGCCGCGATCCCGCTCGCCGTCTCCGTAGGAGGAGGAACCAGGTTGCCGACACTGCGGCATGGAAACAGCGTCCCAGGATCGCACTGCATCACCATCTCGGGAACGACACGAGAGTCGGAGCAGCAGATAAACAGCGCCTGAGGCTGTTGTCCCTTCGACAGCTTCTCAAAAAGTACGGATTGCTGCGGAAATACGTTGGATCGAAAACGTGCGTAACCATCAATCAATTGCTGCATACACCTCTCCGTAGACAAAGCTGCCAACAGGCGCTATGCCTTTGAATCGCGAAAACAGAGACACCTCGGCGACGAAGAGATCATCCAGACAGGAGATCTCCGCCAATCAGATCCTTTAGCGACAAACAGGATCAGCGCCGGATGAAGTTGTGCGAGGGAGATTTATGCAGTTGGAGGAGCGCGACCCAGTCCGGGTGCGCGCGGTGCGCTACCGAGAGCCAGTACGTTTTCCCGTGCCAGCAGCTCTATGCTTTCTTCAGGAACAGGCAGCGTGAATGCAACTGGAGCCGCTGCGACTCCATGAGCCAGGGAGGATCCACCCTGCAAGGCCGTGATGGCCTGGCTATCGGAGGGATGAACCACGACTGCATGCTCGACCACGGCATCGACCGATGCCACCAGTCCAGCACGCGCACCCGACCGGCGCGAACCATGCGCCGGAATATGCGAATAATTAATCCGCGTATGGGGAACGGCCTTTTGGCCATGCAGAGCGCCCAGAAAACACAACAAGTTCAAACCGGCGAAGATGGCGCCGAAGAGCAACTTGTTCGAGATGTGTTTCTGTCGATTCATAAGCGATCTTAGTCTGGAGTCTACAGATATCGACGCAGAAGTCAACCCGAGGTCATCAGAAATGTGACGAAAACAGAGATCTTGTTCCGTTTTTTAACGACCTGGAAACAGGAAACGATGGGACAAAGCGGTCAGGATCTTCGGCGTGGCTTTACTTTTCCCGCAGCCGCATCGTTCTCCAGACAACCCTTCGCAATAACTTGGACGACTACTCCCACTCGATCGTGCCCGGCGGCTTCGAGGTGATGTCGTAGACCACGCGATTGATCCCGCGCACCTCGCTCACAATGCGGCTTGAGATCGTCCGCAGCACCTCATACGGCAACGGAGCCCAATCCGCTGTCATGCCGTCTTCGCTCTCGACCGCACGGATCGCGCAGGTGTACGCATAGGTCCTCTGGTCGCCCATCACGCCTACGCTCTTCACCGGCAGCAACACCGCAAAGCTCTGCCACACCTTGCGGTAGAGTCCTGCCGCTTTAATCTCCGTAACGACGATCTCGTCGGCCTCCTGCAACAGCGCAACGCGATCCGCCGTCACCTCGCCAAGAATACGAACCGCCAGGCCTGGCCCCGGGAACGGCTGGCGCTCCAGAATCTCCTCCGGCATCCCCAGATCACGACCGATGCGGCGAACCTCGTCTTTGAACAGGTCGCGCAGAGGCTCAATCAGCTTCAGCTTCATGTTCTCGGGCAGGCCACCAACATTGTGGTGACTCTTGATCGTGTGCGAGGGACCATGCACACTCGAGGATTCGATTACGTCCGGGTAAAGCGTTCCCTGCACCAGCCACGCAATCTCCTCACCCGCGCTCTTTTCAGCCTCAAAGATCTTCGTAGCTTCGTCGTCGAAGACCGCGATGAACTCATTGCCGATAATCTTCCGCTTCTTCTCCGGATCGGTCACGCCTGCCAGCTTGGTCAGGAAGCGCTCTCCCGCATCGACGGCGACGACGTTCAGCCCCAGCCCCTCACGCATCGTCTTCTGCACCTTGCTGAACTCATCCTTGCGCAGCACGCCGTTGTTCACGAAGATGCAGGTCAGCCGGTCGCCAATGGCACGCGCTACCAGTACGGCTGCAACCGAAGAATCCACGCCTCCGCTCAGTCCGCAGATGGCATGACCCTCGCCCACCTGCGCACGAATCTTCTCCACCGTCGCCTGGATGAAGTGCTCCGGAGTCCAATCCTGTTTAGCGCCGCAGATGTTGAGACAGAAATTCTTCAGCAGCTCCATGCCCTGCCGTGTGTGCGCGACCTCGGGATGAAACTGCACCGCCCAGATCTTGCGCGACTCATCCGCGATTCCGGCGACGGCATTCGAGGTCTTCGCCGTCAGATGAAATCCCTCAGGCAGAGACCTCGCCTCATCGCCATGCGACATCCAGACGTCCAGCGTCTGCGGCAGCCCATGGAACAGGGCCGTCTCTGCAACCAGATTCACCTGGGCATGACCGTACTCGCGCGCAGGTGCAGACTCAACCTTGCCGCCGAGATGATGCGTGATGAACTGCAATCCGTAGCAGATGCCCAGCACCGGCGCGCCCATCGAGAGGATGGCCGGATCGGCCGCCGGAGCGTCCGCATCGTAGACGGAGCAGGGGCCGCCAGAAAGAATCAGCCCCTTCGGCTCCAGTGCACGAATCTCATCCAGAGACACGGTACAGGGCAAGACCACCGAAAAGACGTTGAACTCGCGAATGCGGCGCGCGATCAGCTGGGTATATTGCGATCCAAAATCCAGGATGACGATCGTAGAGGTGTCCACATCTCTAGTGTAAATCGCGTCAGATCCAAATGATCCCGGAGGATCGCAGGAGCCTAGGCTCGCCGCTCCCGGACCGCAGAAGCTGGCTCGTAGGCGCGCCACAGCTTCAAATAGGCAACGGCACGGGCGACGTGAAAGAAATCGGAGGCCATAAAGTAGGCGATAGCCACGATCACCCACCACACATTCAAAAAGGCCGTTGTGGCGATGCTTTCAAACGGCAACGGAGTGGCCGAGAAGACCATCGCCAACACCAGCAGCGCAACCTTGACAATCCCCATCACCAGATTCAGCTCGACCAGTTTGCTCCTGAGCGGCCCCAACCTGAGAGCCGCGGAAAGACTCGGCACCACGCCCTGGTTGCGAAGCATCGCCAGCAGCGGCGCAATGCTAAGGAACCAGCTGATCACCGCCCACAGGGCAAACACCCCCAGTGTCGAAACGATCGCGAATGCAAAGTAGGTAACCAGGTTGGGGTCCGCCCCGCGAGCCAGAGGTCCTGTCACTGTATCGGCCGCCGCCCCTCGCAGGCACAAGAGCCACAGGATAAAAGCCGCACCCAGTGCGAGGACACGGATGAGCTGCAGCACCATCATGGTCCACGGCCTCGCATGCAGCTCTCTGTCCGCGCGGCGCAACACGATCGTCCTTCCCAGGGAAGACCACACCACCCACGCAATCAGCAGAACAGGCACCAGCCAGATCGCCTCACGGCTTACGGGTGGCAGCAGAACCGCCATCGCTGCCGCCAGCGTCTGGGCGGCATCCAGGGGCCTCGTCACCGTCATCGCCTGCAAGGCACTGAGGTCCAGCGAGGTCTCGGACAGAATGCGCTTCGCCACATGCCCCAGCAACAACAGGGCCGGTACCCCGTAGGTCCAGCGCCACAGGATCTCAAGAGCCGTCAGCGAAGGCCGCGACCAGCACTCCGACAGCGTTCGAACAAAGGATTGGGTTCCGCGGACAGACCCGTCCGCAGCCGAAACCAGATCTCCCCGATCCCGATCCAGTCCCACTCGATCCATTACTTCACCACAAGATTAACGAGTTTGCCCGGAACCACAATCACCTTCACCACCGTCTTCCCTTCAATGCGCGCCTTCACCTTTTCGTCATCCAGCGCTGCCGCTTTGATCTCCGCCTCGCTGCTGCCCGCGGGAACCTTGACCACGTTCACAAGCTTGCCGTTCACCTGGACCGGAATCTCGATCTCATCCTCGCGTGCAAGCTCTTCATCGGCCGCCGGCCACGCCGTCCTGAAAACGACACCCTCGCCGCCAATCTGCTCCCAAAGCTCGGCTGCGAAAAACGGAGCAAACGGCGCCAGCATCAGCACCAGGTTGCGAACGATCTCGCCTACAGCCGCAGGAGATGCCTGTTCCGCATCGATGGCGGCCTCGGTCGCGACAATCTCATTCACCAGGGACATGATCGCCGCAATAGAAGTATTGAAGTGCCAGCGCCCGCTGAAGTCGAGCGTAATCTTCGCGAGCGTCTGATGCAGCTTGCGCAACAGCACCTGGTCGGTCTCGGTGCGGCTGGCCAGCCGCGGCCTTCCCGCATCCCGTGTAAGCTCGGCGTACTTCGAGGTCAACCGGTACACACGTCCCAGAAACCGGCTGATTCCGGCAACTCCTTCTTCCTGCCACTCCAGATCACGGTCCGGCGGCGCAGCGAACAGCGCGTACATCCTCGTCGCGTCCGCGCCATAGCGCGCAATCATGTCGTCGGGCGAGACCACGTTGCCCTTGGACTTCGACATCTTCGCGCCATCCTTGATCACCATCCCCTGCGTGAACAAACGCTCCGCAGGCTCGTCGTTGTGGATCATGCCAAGGTCGCGCATCACCTTTGTCCAGAAGCGCGAGTAGATCAGGTGAAGAATCGCGTGCTCGACTCCACCGATGTACTGGTCGATCGGGAACCAGTAGTTCGCCTTATCGCTCTCGAACGGAGCCGCATCGTTCTTCGCATCCGTGTAGCGATAGAAGTACCAGCTCGAATCCACGAAGGTATCCATCGTATCGGTCTCGCGCCGAGCCGGACCTCCGCACACTGGGCACGTCGTATTCAGAAACTCGGCAACCTTCCCGAGTGGAGAACCGCCCTCCTGCGTAATCTCAACCTGCGCAGGCAACAGCACCGGCAACGCGCTCTCCGGCAACGCAACCACGCCGCCCGGCTCGACGCCCGGATGCCCCTTCTCGCAATACACCATCGGGATCGGGGTGCCCCAGTAACGCTGGCGGCTCACGCCCCAGTCCTTCAGCCGGTAGGTCACCGTCGCGGAGCCGAAACCGTTCTTCTCCGCGAACGCAGCCATCTTCTGCTGCGCCTCAGCGCAGCTCAGCCCATCCCACTCGCGCGAGTTGATCAGAACCGCATCGTCCTCCGCCGTAAACGGAAGCTCCGGCTGATCGCCGCCTTCCTTCGTGGCGATCACGCGGCGCACAGCCAGCCCATACTTCTGCGCGAACTCGAAGTCCCTCTCATCGTGCGCCGGGACGCTCATGATCGCGCCGGTTCCGTAGTCGGCCAGGATGTAGTTCCCCACCCAGATCGGCACACGCTCGTCATTGAACGGATTCACCGCAAACCGCCCGGTATTCACGCCATGCTTCTCAATCGCGCCGAAATCGTCCGCCTCGCGAGCCTTCTTCTGCTCTTCCAGCAACGCCTCGATCTTCTCTGCCAGCGCCGGATCCTCGGCAGCAAAAGCCTTCGCCACCGCGTGCTCCGGAGCAAGCTGAACCGAAGTCGCGCCGTAGATCGTATCCACCCGCGTCGTGAAGACAGTAATCTTCGCGCAGCCTGGCTCCTTCACGTCTCCATCCACAGCAAAGTCCACCAACGCGCCTTCACTGCGGCCGATCCAGTTGCGCTGCATCGTGCGCACCTTCTCCGGCCAGCCCTCCAGCTTGTCCAGTCCATCCAGCAACTCATCGGCGTACTTCGTAATGCGCAGGAACCACTGCGTCAGGTCGCGCAACTCGACGATCGTGTCCTCATGTCGCCAGCAACGCCCATTGATCACCTGTTCGTTCGCCAACACAGTCTGGCAATCCGGGCACCAGTTCACCTTGCTCTTCTTCCGGTAGGCCAGCCCCTTCTCGAACATCTTCACGAAGAACCACTGGTTCCACCGATAGTAGTCCGGCAGGCAGGTCGTCACCTCGGTCGACCAGTCGTAGCTCAACCCCATGCGCCGCATCTGCTGCTTCATCGCCGCAATGTTCTGGAGCGTCCACTCCCGTGGCGGAGTGTTGTTTTTCAGAGCCGCGTTTTCCGCCGGCAGGCCAAAGGCATCCCATCCCATCGGGTGCAGAACGTTATGTCCGCGCATCCACATGTAGCGCGCCAGCGCATCGCCGATCGCATAGTTCCGAACATGGCCCATATGCAGCTGGCCGCTGGGATAGGGCAGCATCTCCAGGCAATAGAACTTCGGCTTGCCCGAATCGTGACCCTCCGCCGCGTAAAGCGACGGATCGGCGTCCCACCGAGCCTGCCACTTCGGCTCAATCTCCGCCGGGTTATACCGCGCCTGCTGTTCTGCCTCGTTCTTCTCGATCTCTGACATATCCTTTGATTGTAAATATGCAGACGGAAAATCCCGCATAGGGGAAGGAAGGCCACCTCTCTTCCCTCCCCGGCGCATCAACCATTACCATGGCCTCGTTCTGTTATTGACCTTCGAGAGGGACCTAAAAGGGACCATGGATAAGCGACAATTTCTGAAAACCTCCGGTGCATTCGCCACAACCGCCCTTTTACCCGGCTTCTCCATAGCTGAGCAGAAAAAAATGACACCCAGAACAAACTGGTCAGGAAACCTGACCTACCACACCGACAATCTCTTCGAGCCCTCCACCGTCGCCGAGCTCCAGCAGGTCATCAAAGACCACCCCAGCATCCGCCCCCTCGGCACCCGCCACTCCTTCAACGGCCTCGCCGACAGCACCCACGCCCAGGTCGCGCTCACCCACTTCAAGGACATCAAGCTCGATGAAGCTGCAAAAACCGTCACCGTCGGAGCCGGCGTCCGCTACGGTGATGTGGCCCCAGTGATCGACGCCAAGGGCTTCGCCCTGCACAACCTCGCCTCTTTGCCCCACATCTCCGTCCCTGGAGCCATCGCTACCGGAACCCACGGCTCCGGTATCCACAACAAAAATCTCTCGTCCTCCGTCGCCGCCATCGAGTTCGTAGACGCCAACGGCTCCCTCCAGACCCTCTCGCGCGCCAAGGACGGTGACAAGTTCAATGGAGCTGTCGTCAACCTCGGCCTGCTCGGCGTCATGACCAACATCACCCTCGACGTCGAACCCACCTTCCAGGTCGCGCAGACCGTCTACACCGACCTTCCCTTCGCCGAGCTCGAACACCACTTCGACGACATCTTCTCCGCCGGCTACAGCGTCAGCATCTTCACCGACTGGCAACATGGCCGTGCCACCGAGCTCTGGCTTAAGCGTCTCGTCAAGCCCGGCGAAAAACTCGACACGCCCGCCCTCTTCTACAACGGCAAGCTCGCCACCAAAGATCTCCATCCCATCCCCGCGCTCGACCCCGTCAACTGCACTCCTCAGATGAACGTCCCCGGTCCCTGGTACGAGCGCCTGCCCCACTTCCGCATGAACTTTACCCCCTCCAGCGGCGAAGAGCTGCAGACCGAATACTTCGTTCCCCGCGCCCACGCCTACGAGGCCATCCGCGCCGTGGAGACGCTCAAAGACCACATCACCCCGCACCTGCTCACCACCGAGCTGCGCGTCATCGCCGCCGACGACCTCTGGCTCAGCATGGCCTACCAGCAGGACTCCCTCGCCATCCACTTCACCTGGAAGCGTCAATGGCCCGAGGTCCAGAAGATCCTCCCCCTCATCCAGCAGAAACTCGCGCCCTTCAACCCTCGTCCGCATTGGGCCAAGCTCTCCACCTACGAAGGCGCGCACTTCCGCCAGGTCTATCCAAAGCTGGCCGACTTCAAATCGCTCGTACAGCAATACGATCCCAATGGAAAATTCCGCAACGAGCTCATCACCACCGAGCTCTACAGCTAAATACGACCTCTATAGCGAATTATTTTGGAAAGTGTCATTCCGACCGGAGCGTAGCGAAGTGGAGGAATCTGCTTTTCCTCCCACTCCTGACGTGCGCCTCGCCTTCGCGACAGTCTCATCGTCGCCGGGTGCCCTATTCATGACGCAGCTTCACCGCGTCATGAATGGACATCGAGCGAAGCTCGACCGCCTTGATTAAGGCCACGGCTTCAGCCGTGCCGCAATCAGACATTGACTAAAAGGGAGCGTCAGCCCCTGAGGGCAACTTCTCCCGCAACCTGTCTTCCTGAGCCAATTGAAGGATCTGCGGTAGCCTTCCCCGCATCCAATCGCACATGACCGAAGAACTCAAAGGCCAACTCGCCGTCGTCACCGGAGCCGCACGCGGCATCGGCGCAGCCATCAGCAAGCAACTCGCCTCCATGGGGGCTACCGTCATCCTCGCCGCGCGCGATAAAGCTCGCCTCAATCAGGTCAAACAGGACATAGAAAGCACTGGAGGCACTGCCCACATCGCCGAACTCGATCTCCTCGACGAGTCCTCCATCACCAGCCTCGCAAAGGCCATCGAGAGCCAGCACAGCCGCTGCGACATCCTCGTCAATAACGCCGGAATCGGCCTCCTCGGCAAGCCCCTCGTCGAGATGTCCCCCTCCGACTGGGACACCCTCATGGGAACCAACCTGCGTGGCCCCTACCTTATGATCCGCGCCCTGGCCCCGCTGATGATCGCCGCCCAATCCGGCCACATCATCAACATCTCTTCGCTCGCGGGCCGCAACCCTCTCCCCAACGGAGCCGCCTACTCCGCCTCCAAGTGGGGACTCAACGGCCTCACCTACTCCCTCGCCGAAGAGCTGCGCCCCCACAACATCCGCGTTTCGGTTATCGCCCCAGGCTCAGTCGACACCGGCTTCGGCCGCGGCGAACCCGGCAACCCAAAGAAGATCCAGCCCGCAGACGTAGCCCACGTCGTAGCCATGCTCGTCACCCAGGCCCCGCAATCCTTCGTCAGTGAAGTCCTGCTGCGCCCCACCCAAAAACCATGACGCGCCAGTGCTCCCTGGATCAGTCCTGAAATCGAATCAGTCGCCGGGAATCTCAATCTCTACGGCATCTCCATCGCGCAACTGGAAATGATCTCTGAGCTTCACGTCGGTCGCGACCTCGACGACCGTCCTCGGATGATGTCCTCGTCCCTGCTCGTTCGCATCAGTTCGTAACAGAAACGCAGGCCGGCCGAAGATTCGGCACGGAACGATGTTCACCGAAACCCTCCCGCCGTACTCCTCGCCCTCAAGGCGCAGAACCTTCTCCGGCAGGCAATACGGCTCCGGCAGCTCGACATTCAGCGTTCCCGGAAACAGTTTCATCTTCGTCTTTCGCTCATAGTGGTCAGATAACTTCTCGATCCAGAACGAAAAGTTGCCTATTCCCGAGACGACCTTTCCGCGAAGAATCATCCTTGCTCACCCCGCACCCAGAGCCCGCAACACGCCCACATTCCGAGTCTCATCTCCCGGAGCATCCACCGGCGTCTCTGCAATAAACGCGCAGTGACTGAACCGCCCATCATGCAGCAGACGCCGAAACGCCTCTGCCCCAATCGTTCCTTCTCCAATATGCTCGTGCCGGTCCAGCTTCGACCCCAGCGCCGCCTTGGCGTCGTTGCAGTGCCACAGCTTCACCGTATCGAACCCCACCGTCGACTCCACCAGCTTCATCGTCTCGATGTATCCGTCCCCGGAGACAATGTCATAGCCGGAGACATGCACATGGCACGTATCCAGGCAAACCGCCACCGGAGCACATGCCTTCAGGCAATCCACCAGCTCCGCAACCTGCTCCAGCTTCCCGCCCAGCGAAAACTCTGCGCCCGCAGTATTCTCGATCAGAATTTTAAAGTTCTTGCCGGTGAAATCAATCCCATCAATCGCCTTCTCGATCGATTGCGCCGCAAACGTCAGTCCCTGCTCGCGCGTCAGCCCCTTCCAGCTCCCCGGATGCAGCACCAGGAACTCCGCGCCCAGCGCCATCGCACGTTCTACCTCTCCGCGAAACGCCGTGGTCGAGTTCTCCCTCACGCTCTCCGTCTGGCTGCAGAGATTGATCAGGTAGCTCGCGTGAATCGCCACTGGATGCACATCATGCTTCGCACGCAGCTCCTGCATCTTCGCCGCATCCGCAGGCTTCACCGGCGAAGCCTTCCACATCCGCGGACTCGATGAAAAGATCTGGAACGTATTCGCTCCAGCCGCGACTGCGCGATCCACCGCCGTCCATACTCCACCAGCCGTTCCAACGTGCACACCAATTCGTTTCCTCGTAGCCATGCCTTAAGCCTAACGCAGCCAAGGCATGTAAATCCTGCAATGCTATGCTGAGGCCGCGTTCCGATCGAAAGGATCCTCTATGGCTACTCCGCAAAACTACGCCAACCACCGCCGGCTCGACCCGGCAATACACCTCTTCGTCTTCCCTGTCGTCCTCATCAATCTGGGCGTCGCCATCTGGATCGCCATCCACTTCCGCCACCAATATCCCTGGCTTGGTCACTGGTCCATCGTCATCTCGCTCGCGCTCCTCATCCTCGCATTCAAGTGCCGCTTCAACGACATCAAACTACAGGACCGCATCATCCGCCTCGAAGAACGTTTGCGCCTCGCCTCGCTCCTCCCCGCAAATGAACTCCCTCACATCAACGACCTCACCATCCGGCAACTCGCCGCCCTCCGCTTCGCCTCCAACGAAGAGGTCGCCGCTCTCGCCCACCGCGCCCTGACCCAGGAGCTCGAGCCCAACGCCATCAAGCAAAGCATCACCAACTGGCGTGCCGATCTCCACCGCGTCTGAGAGGTGAGATCCGCAAAACTGCTCCGAAGAAATCTGGCGGAGAACATCCTCGTGGCTCAATGACCTCCTCCCTGTCCAGTACCGGACATCCATGTATGGAATCGGACGATCACGGCGCTCATCCTCTCCGCCGACATCGCATAAATCATTGATATCCCGTTCCCATCCAACCCACTCCAATGGTCTTCTCATTGCTCATCTAAGAACCGAGGCATTCCTCGCGCCGTACCCTACTGCGACCGGGAGAAAGAGACGACCATGGAAACCATCTTGCAGGACCTGCGCCACGGACTCCGCCGCCTGCGCCGCGCACCTGGCTTCACCCTCACCGCGCTCGCCACCCTCGCCCTCGGCATCGGAGCCACCACCGCCATCTTCACCCTCACCTACCAGGTCATCCTCCGCTCCATGCCCGTCGAGCACCCCGAACAGCTCTACAAAGTCGGTAAAGAGATCGAGTGCTGCGTCGACGGCAGCCTGCAGGGCCACTTTCGCATCTTCTCCTACGACCTCTATCGCACCCTCCGCGACGAAACCCCCGGCATCGACGGTCTCGCTGCCGTGCAGGCAGGCTCACTCGCCGTCAGCTCCCGCCGTCAGGGAGATGCCGCCGCGCAGCCGCTCGACGTCCGCTTCGTCTCCGGCAACTACTTCTCTGTCGTCGGCGTGAAGCCGCTCGCCGGTCGCCTTCTCACACCCGCAGATGACAGCGAAGGCGCACCTCCGGTCGCCGTCATCAGTCATGCCATCTGGCAGTCCAAATTCAATAGCGACCCCAGCCTCGTCGGCTCCAGCGTCATATTCACCGGCCATCCCTTCACCATCGTCGGCATCACCGCTGAGAACTTCCTCGGCGACCGCAACACCGGCGACCCCGCAGGTATATGGGTCCCCGTCACCAAGGAGCCCGTCCTCAACGCCCGTCATCTCTACCACCAGCCCAACGCACACTGGCTCGACGTCATCGCCCGCATCTCCAATCCCCAAAACGTCGGCCCTGCTGAGAGCGCCATCCGTGTCGAGCTTCT
>Ga0193717_1000865_pt1 | contig 19198 bp, 10 predicted proteins | sample U2c2metaG_FD_145900 | JGI IMG/M metagenome (GOLD analysis project Ga0193717, IMG submission 145900) | Soil microbial communities from a riparian zone of the East river system, Colorado, United States - U2c2 | ecosystem: Environmental > Terrestrial > Soil > Riparian zone | place: USA: East River...
GACTTCGTCTCGACCAGGCAGCTCGTGTCGCTTGTCGGACCCGCGCACGCCCGGTACTTCCTGCTGTCGGGTGAACTGATCCAGGCCGGCCGCGCGCGGGAAATCGGGCTGCTGAACGACGTCTTCGAGCCCGAAGCGCTGGAAGAGTCCACTGAGGCCTTCGTGCGGACGCTGTGCTCGCGTTCGCAGTTCTCGATCCGCGGGATGAACCGGATCATCGAGAAAATCCTTGCGGGGCAAGAGGAAACCGATGCCGAGGTGGAAGAGATCCGGCTCGGGGCCCTGCACGGCGAGGACTACGCCGAGGGTGTCGACGCGTTCCTCACACGCCGGCCGCCGAAGTTCACTTATCGCTAAAGAAAACGGTGGTGCCGACTCCGCGGAGTCGGCACCACCGTGCACTCAGTTCAGTTCGCGACCGTGACAGCGGTGAACTTCACCGGCGTCTTCGGCTTACCGGTGCCGTCCTGGCTCTGTGCCGCGGCTTCGGGGTCGATCCCGTCGCGCGCGACCTTGTCCAGCACCTTCAGGCCGTCGTCGGAGATGCTGCCGAAGACCGTGTAGCTCGGGTCCAGCGGAGCGTCGCCGTAGACCATGAAGAACTGGCTGCCGTTGGTGTCCGCGCCGGAGTTGGCCATCGCCAGCATGCCCCGCCCGTACTTCAGCTCCGGGAAGATCTCGTCCTTGAACGAGAAGCCGGGGCCACCGGTGCCGCTGGCCGTCGGGTCACCGCACTGGAGCATCTGCAGCCCATTGGTGCCGAGCCGGTGGCATTCGGTGTCGGTGAAGAAGCCCTGCTTGGAGAGCTCGACGAAGGCGTTCACCGTGCACGGGGCGAGCGCCCTGTCGAGAGTCACCGGGATGTCGCCCGCGGTGCTCTTCAACGTCACGTTCACGGTGCCGCTCGACGCGATCTGGCCGCCGGCCGGTGCGGTGACGGGCTTGGAGGCCGGCCTGTCCGCGGTGGCCGGGTACTCGCAGCTGACCGGGTTCGGTAGTGCTTGCGGCCGTGCGGGCATCGGCGCGCGCGCGGTCGGGATCTGGATCTCCGCGGGAGGCTGCGGGGTCGGCGTGGCCGAGGGGTCCGCCGACGCGGCGTCGTTGCTGTCGCCACCCGACGAGAGCACCACGGTTACGACGATCCCTGCCGCGACCACGAGTACGCCGCCCGCCACGATCCACGCGTTACGCCGTTGCCGCCGCGCACGTTGTTTGCTGCGCTCGATCTGCCGGTCCAACTTGCGTTTTGCGGCCTCACGGCGTTGCTGGTTGGTCGCCACCCGCGTCCTCCCGATTTTCCACATAGGTGTCACACGCCTGGGGTAGCGGCAGTGTATTGGCACAGCCTGTGAGGACTCCGTACAGGGGCGGCTAGGCTGACCGAATTGCGGCCGAAACGGCCGATGGGGGAGCGGGCACGTGCCTCGCCCGGCAATCGTGGAGGTGGATTCCGTGCTCGTCGTCGGGTTTCCGGCCGGCGCCTTCCAAGCCAACTGCTACTTGCTGGCGCCCGGCCCCGGCGCGGACTGCGTCATCGTCGACCCGGGTCAGGACGCGGCCGGGAGGATCGGCGAGGCAGTCCGTGAGCATGGCCTCACCCCCATCGGGATGCTCGCCACCCACGGTCACGTCGACCACGTGGGATCGGCGGCCGCAGTGGGGGACGAACACGGACTGCCGCTGCGGCTCCACCCCGCGGACACCGGGCTTCTCGAGGACCAGGTCCGGGTCGACCCGCTGTCCGAGGGGATCCTGGAGCTCGCCGGGCTGAGCATCACCGTCGAATCCGTCCCCGGGCACACCGCGGGCTCGGTGCAGTTCCGGTTGGAGACCCCCGAAGGTGGGCGGCTCGTGCTCACCGGCGACACGTTGTTCGCGGGCTCGGTCGGGCGCACGGATCGGCCCGGCGGCAACGCGGCCGAACTCACCCATTCCTTGCTCACCAAGGTGATGACGCTTTCCGACGAGGTCGTGGTGCTACCGGGGCACGGTGCGAGCACCACCATCGGGCGCGAGCGTTCCGCCAATCCCTTCCTACTGGGCGTGTGATGACTGAACCTGCCAAACCTTCCGAACCCACCGAGCCGGAAAGGCTGCCGCTCTACCAGGACGACCCGGTTTCGCGCCGCCGGAGAGGCTGCTCCGGAGTGGTGGGGGCGTTGATCTTCGCCGCCGCGTTCGGCGGGATAGCCGGGTTGCTCGGCGGCCGCCTCGTGGGGCTGGTCGTCGCCGTGGTCGTGGCCCTGCCGCTGTTGTACGTGGTGGGGTTCAACGTCCGGCGGCGGCTGTGGCTCGAGGGCACCACGGTGGTGGTTCGGACCTGGCGCATCCGGCGGATCGATCTGGTGACGGCGTCGCGCATCGATTTGCTGGTGACCGACGTTCGTGGGACTCGGACGGTCGGGTTGCTGCTCAACGCCGGGCAGCGGGGTAAGGCCGTGAAGATCGACCTGGCGGTGTACTCGGGTACGGGTGGGCGCGAGCTGGGTGTGCTGCAGCTGCGGCGGCTGGCCAACGCGATCATGAACAACGTCGAGGCGAACGGGCTGGTGTTCGCGGAGTTGCTGGTGGCGCAGTTGAAGTCCGAGGCTCGGGGCGATGGGGCGGCCGATCGGCCGTTGTACCGGCTGGCTTCGGCGGCGCCTTCGGGCAAGCTCGCCCAGCGATTCACGATGGAAGCCGTGAGCCGGTTCGTGGCTACGCTGGACGACTAGGGCATGGCGAGGTAGGCGGCTTAGTCGTCCCGGCTTAGCCGTGGCATGAAGGGACCCTTCCTTGCATTTTTTGGTATTAAGGGTCCCTTCATACCAAGTCCTGAGGTATGTCGGCATTACTGTGTTTCCGGCCTGTTTGCGCGCGATCGCGATCGCGTCGCCAGGGCGTGACCGGGTAGGTAGGTCGCGTTCTGTGGTCGGCGCCCTGCCGCCGCGATAGCGCGGCCTTCGGCCGGAAGCGCGCTCTGTGGTTCTTTTGACGGCCGCCATGAGGGACTCGAAGTTGTGGTGGGGTGTGGGCGCGATTTTGGTGGGTGAAGCGACTTGTGGGGCCGACACTCGGCCTATTCCAGGGTGCCGCTGATGGAGCCGCCGGTGCTGCCCTGGGTTACGGCGGGTTCCCGGCTGGCGATGAGGGCGGCCAGGAGAGTGGTGACGGGGACGGCGGCGACGATTCCCACGCTGCCCGCGAGGGTCCGGATGATTTCCTGGGCCAGGTCTTCGGAGCTGAGGATCGAGCCCAGGCCGACGCCGGAGATCGACGAATACAGCAGCACGGGCAGGGCCGCGCCCGCATAGGCCATTACCAGCGTATTGACGGCGGAGCCGACGTGGTCGCGGCCGATGCGCATTCCGGAGCTGTACAGTTCGCGCCAGCTCAGGGCCGGGTTGGCGCGGCGCAGTTCCCAGACGGAACTGGTTTGGGTGACGGTGACGTCGTCGAGTACACCGAGTGCCCCGATTACGACACCGGCCAGTAGCAGTCCTCGGGCGTCGATTCCGTGGCCCAGTGAGCCGATGAGGTTCGAGGTGCTGTCGTCGAGGCCGGTCAATGACGCCGCGGCGGAGAACAGGGCCGACAGGACGCCGATCAGGGCGAGGCTCACCAATGTTCCGAGCACGGCCACGGATGTTCGAGCGGATAATCCGTGCGTCAGGTAGAGCGCGATGAACATGATCAGGCCCGCACCGGCGATGGCGACCAGGAGCGGGTTTTCCCCGGCCAGGATCGCGGGAAGGATGAACAGCGCGATGACCAGGAAACTGAGGCCCAAGGCAATCAGCGCGGCCAGGCCTTGCCAGCGGCCGAGGACGATGACGGCGATCGCGAAGAGCGCGGCCAGCAGCGTCAGTGGCAGACCGCGCTGGAAGTCCACGATCTGGAACGAGCTCGGGTCCTGGGGGTTCGAGCCGTTGTAGGACAGCACGACCTTGTCCTTGGCGACGAACCGCGGGGTGCTGGGTTCGATCGGCACGGTGAGCCGCAGCGGCTGACCGGAGGCGGGGCCGTCGGTCATGGTGACGTCGACGGTCAGACAGGGCTTCTCGCCGGGAACCGGGTCGCCGCCGACCTGGACCTGCCCTTCGGCCAGGCAGGGCCCGGACACGGTGGCGGTGATCGTGCCGTGGACCGGCTGGCCCTGGGCCGTCGTGCCCGTCACGGCCGGTTTGCCCCACGGATAAAGCACCAGCGAGCCGACGACGGTGGCCAGCGCGACCGGGATCAGCAGCCACATCAGGAGCAGCCGGACCCGGCGTGACGCGGGACTCGCCGGGCCGTGGTTGTGGCCGTGCCCGTGGCCATGGGTTTCCGCGGCGGGCTCCGGGCGTTTGCGGGGTGCCGGTTTCGCCCGGCGTGCGGGGGCTTCGGGCGCGCGGCGGCTTTTCGGCTGGCCCTCACGTCGTGGGCGCGGGGTGGACGGACGCTCGGTCACCCGGCGGATCGGGCCGGTCTCGTCGTCGGAATTGTCGTCACGGTCCACGCGTCAATCCTGCACAGGCGGCCGCGCGCCCGTCCCCCGGGGTACGGCTTTCAGCCGAGTTTCGCCGTCGTGGCCAGCCGTTGCAGGACAACGGGATCGATTTGGGTCGAATCCACCGAGATCCAATAGGTGTTGTCCAGCTGGCGGACGACGACCCGGCCGTCGGAGCTCTTCAGCAGGGTCACACCGCCGGCTTCCTGTTCGGTCAACGGGATCTTGAGGTCCTCGCCGTTCGGGCCGCCGACGCCGAATTCCCGTTGCGCGGTCCCGTTCCTCAGCCGGACGGTCGCGCACGCCTGCCCGGGATACTCGCCCGCCTCACGGGGGCAGAGGTAGAAGAACTGCCCAAGCACCTTTTCCCCCATCGACGACTCTTCGGACAGGCCGTCCGGGATTTCGACTTCGAGCACGGGCGCGACGGTGCTCGTCGCGGCCGTCACCGACTCCGCGACCTGGCGCAGGGTCTGCTCGCCGACGACGTCCTTGCTGCCCTTCACCCGGAGCCACTGGCCGGGACCGCTTTCCCAGCTCAGTTCGAGCTCGACGGGGTCCGCCGCGATCGTCCGCAGCTTCGCCGGTTTCCCGCCGACGGTGGTGGCCGTGCCCGAACCGCCGGCGGGATCGGTGTACCGGATTCCGACCGTCAGCACCTTGTAGTTGGCCTGGCCGAGGTACTGGACGGACTGGCCGTCACCTTCGTTCGCCCAGGAGGTGAGGTGGTAGCCCGCCGGGACCTCGCCGACGGTGAAGGGCAGCAGGCCGCCCTTGAGCGAGGTGAGCTTCGACGTCGTCGCGGGCTCCGTGACCGGGCCGGGCACCGGCGCGGATGGGATGGCCACGATCCCGATGAGCGCGGCCGCGGTCAGCGCCACGGCGCCGGTCAGCCCGGCGGCGCGGCGCAGGTTACGGCGTCGCCGGAGCCGGACCTTGGTCCTGGCGAGCACGATGGTGGGGTCGGGGGCGGAGGACTCGCGCTCGCGCAGCGCTTCTCGCAGCAGCTCGAGGTCGGTCATGACTCGGAAACCTCCGTCAGTTCGTGGTCGAGCCGGATGCGCAGGGCGCTGAGCCCCCGGGAGATGTGGCTCCGCACGGTCCCCACCGCGCAGCCCATCGCTTCGGCTATCTCGGTGTCGTCGCGGTCCTCGTAGAACCGCAGCACGATCGCGGCCTGCTGCGGCCGGGTGAGCCTGCCGAGCAGCTCGCCCAGCTGGTCGCGGTCGGCGATCCCGACCGCCGGGTCCGGGGCGGTGGGACCGCGCAGGTCGCCGACGTCCGCGGTGGACCGCATCGTCCGCTGGTACCAGCGTCTCCGCCAGGTCAGGTGGCCGTTGATCACCATCCGGCGCAGGTACAAGTCTGGCCTGGCCGCGGTGGAGACCAGCGGCCACTTGAGGTGGGCACGCATCAGCGCGTCCTGGACCAGATCCTGCGCGAGATGGGTGTCACCGGTCAGCACGGCGGCGAACCGGACCAGGCCCGGTAACTGCTCGCGGGAGAATTCGTCGATGTCCACGGCTCTATGACTCCGGCACCCGGTGGTTTTGTTGCAGTGTTTCTAAGTGATTGCCTGCCGCAGGTGCACCCGGCGGTAGGACGACGGCGGAGTGTCGTAGTGGTCCAGAAAGGACTGACGCAGGGTTTCGGTGGAGCCGAAACCGCACCGGCGGGCGATCGCGACGAGCGGGAGTTCCGTGGTGGACAACAGGTGCGCGGCGGCTTCGGTGCGGACCGTGCGGACGTACCGGCTCGGCGTCGTGTGCAGGTGCGCGTCGAAAAGCCGGGTGAGCTGCCGGGTGCTGACGCCAGCGCGGACGGCCAGCGCGGGGGTGCCGAGGTCGTCGTCGAGACTCTCGGAGATATACGACGTCAGCTCGCGGACCATCCGGTGCTCCGGCGGCGGGCCGGAGAGGAACATGCTGACCTGGGCCTGGTTTCCGGGCCGCTGCAGGTACGTCACGAGTGAGCGCGCGACTTCGCGGGCCATCGTCGCGCCGTGGTCCTCTTCGACGAAAGCGAGTGCCAGGTCCAGCGCGCTCGTCACGCCGGCGGAGGTGTAGACGTTGCCGTGCTTGACGAACAGCGGCACCGGGTCCACGGTGACGGCCGGATAATGCTGTGCCATCCGGGCGGCGTAGCGCCAGTGCGTGGTCACGCGGCGGCCGTTGAGCAGCCCGGCGGCCGCCAGCACGGTGGCGCCGGTACAGACCGAAGCCACCCGGCGGCTGGTTTCCGCGAGCCGCCGCAGATGGGTGATCAGCCGGACGTCCGCCGCGGCATCCTCATACCCGCCGCCGCCGCTCACGATGACCGTGTCGAGATCGCCCTCGACCTGGTCGATCCGCTGCTGCGAGACCAGGGTGAGGCCGGACATGCAGCGGATGGGCTTGCCGTCGACGCTGGCGAGGCGAATTTCGTACGGCGGCCGCGCGCCGAGCCGGTTCGCGGCGTCCAGCACGTCGGACGGGCAGGCGATGTCGAGCAGTTCCGCGTCGGGGTAGCCGATGATGACCACTCTTCTGGGGGAACGCCGCATGGCGCGACGCTAGCATCTTGGCTGGCCACCGGACACGGTTCGCAGGATTCCGGACATCGTTCACACCTTTGCCGACCGTGGTGGCCATTGTTTCGGGCATGGCTGACGAAAAGAAGAAAACGATCGCTTTCGTGCTCTATCCGGGACTTACCCTGCTCGACCTCGCCGGACCGCTGCAGGTGATCAGCGCGCTGGCCGGCTTAGGGCAGGGGTTCGAGGCGGTGGTCGTCGCGGAGCGGGTCGAGCCGCTGGAGACGGACACCCCGCTGGCCATCACGGCGTCCCGCACCTTCGCCGAGGTGCCCGAGCCGTACGCGGTGGTCGTGCCCGGCGGCGGGGCGCCCACCCTGCGCGCTCTCACCGACGAACCCCTCCTCTCCTACCTGCGGCAGACGGCCGAGACCGCGCAGTGGATGACGTCGGTCTGCACGGGTGCGCTGCTTCTCGGCGCCGCGGGACTGCTCGAAGGGAAGCGCGCCAACACGCACTGGACCTTCCGCGAGGGACTCCGCGCGTTCGGCGCGACGCCGGTCGACGAGCGCTGGGTGGAGGACGGGCAGGTGATCACCGCCGCCGGGGTGGCGGCCGGGATCGACATGGCGCTGCACCTGGTCGCCAGGCTGGCGGGCGACGACGTCGCCAGGGCCATCCAGTTCGTCATCGAATACGACCCGGAGCCGCCGCTCGGGCCGCTCGACTGGGCCGCGGCGCCCCGCGAGCTGATGGCTCCAGTGGTCCAGACCTGGTTGACCGAGGGCCTCGCGGGTGACCCTGACCTCCGGGACCGGCTGCGGAAGCACACCGTCCACACGGGATAGTCGTTGATCGGTTGGTAAATGACGTACCTGTGACGGCCAGGTGAAGTCTGCGTGCCGAGCTACCTGCTCTTTCGGGCCACGGGTGGGGGGAGAATGTGCGGGGACCTGTTTCCGGAGTCTTTAGCATGATGGAAACATTCGTCGGCGCACACGGGTGATCGTCAGTGGTAAGTACTCGCCGGAGTTCGCTTTCGCCGGTCTGTGAAATCTCTGATGATAAGCCGGAAGGGTGGTCACCCTTCCGGCTTATCGCAGGCATGCGGTCGAGATCCTGGGTCCAGATGCTGGACAAGGTTGCCATTCGCGAATATTCGGTCAATTCTTTCGTGAGGCTCCGGTGCGCTTCACTTGTGTCGCGGGAGCTGCGTCCGTAGCCGGATCGTGATTGGCCGATCATGTCGGACATGTGTCGGTGCCGCTAACTTCTGTCGACGGCATGGGCGCCGATCTGCGCAAAGGTTAGTGATTTTCGAGGACCCGTTCATTTCACAGTCTGAACTCATTGACGTGACGGTCGTGGCCGCGCTTAAGTACTCCCCGTCACCGTTCACTCGCTCGGGTCCGTGGGAGTTCTCATGAGTGTGGCAAATCTTGACAAAGATGCCGCCGTCGCCGCGAGCCCCGATAAGGCCGCGTCCATCGCCGCGGCGATGACAGATCTCGTCATCGCCGTGAGCCCGTTTGCGCTGCCCTCGGCAAGATTCGTGGTCGCCGCGGCCCGTGCCGGAGCCCTCGGCGTACTGGATCTGACGGCGGGGGACCGGGCCGCCCGTGAGGAGCTCGCGCTCGCTGACGAGTGGCTGACCACGGCTTTCGGCGTGCGCCTCGCCGAGGATTCGCCGTTCACCGGGACCGTTCTGCCCGCTGAGGCACACACGGTGATCCTTCCCGCTGCCGCCGCCTTCTCTCCTGGCGACTTCGCCGGGCGCCGCGTGCTGGTCGAGGTCGTCGACCGCGAAGAAGCCCGGCTCGCCGCCCGTTCGGGCGCCCACGGGCTGATCGTCCGCGGTCACGAGGCCGGCGGCCGAATCGGTGAACTCAGCACTTTCGTGATGTTGCAGCAGTTGCTCGCCGACGACAAGTTCGACCTGCCGGTCTGGGCCTGCGGCGGGATCGGGCCGCACACGGCCGCGGCCGCTGTCGCCGGCGGCGCGACGGGCGTCGTCCTCGACACCCAACTCGCACTGCTCGCCGAAACCGACCTGCCGGTGGAGATCACCGCGGCCATCGCCGGTCTGGACGGTTCCGAGACGGCGATCGTCGACGGGCGGCGTGTGCTGTCGCGCCGCGGCGTCACCGGTCCGGCCTTGCCACTCGGGCAGGACGGCTTTCTCGCCGCCCGGTTCCAGCGCTCTTGGGGCACCGTCGGCGCCGCGGTGCGCGGCGTACGGGATGCGGTGCTCGAAGCCGTTGCGGCAACTGATAACTCCTTGGCAGGTAAGGCTTTCGGCACTCGACTGCCGGTGGCGCAGGGGCCGATGACCCGGGTGAGCGACCAAGCGGGTTTCGCCGCGGCCGTAGCCGAAGCGGGCGCGCTGCCGTTCATCGCGCTCGCCCTGTCCGGCCCGTCGCAGACCCGCGCGATGCTGGAACAGACCCGCGACGCGCTCGGTGACGCGCCTTGGGGTGTCGGGGTGCTCGGCTTCGCCGACGACGAGATCAAGACGGCGCAGCTCGACGTGATCCGGGAGATCCGGCCGTCCCACGCCATCATCGCCGGGGGCCGCCCCGCGCAGGCCGCCGCGCTCGAAGAGGTCGGGATCTCGACGTTCCTGCACGTGCCGTCGCCGGGCTTGCTCAAGCAGTTCCTCGAAGCCGGGGCCCGCAAGTTCATCTTCGAGGGCTCGGAATGCGGCGGGCATGTCGGTCCCCGAAACAGTTTCCCGTTGTGGGAAGCACAACTCGGCGTGCTCGACGAGTTCCTTGGGTCCACAAAGGACAAAAGCGCCGCCGGGCAGCTCCAGGTGTTCTTCGCCGGAGGTATCCACGACGAGCGCTCGGCGGCCATGGTCACGGCGATGGCGACCCCGCTGACCGCCCGGGGGGCCGCTGTCGGAGTCCTGATGGGCACCGCGTACCTCTTCACAGAAGAAGCCGTCAACGCGGGCGCGGTCCTCCCGCTGTTTCAGCAGCAGGTCCTCGCCGCCGAGCGCACCGACCTCCTGGAAACCGCGCCCGGGCACGCGACCCGCTGCGTCCGCAGCCCGTTCACCGACGAATACGCGGCCATCAAACAGGATCTGCGGGCACGTGACGTGCCCAGCCGTGAGGCTTGGGAGCAGCTCGAACAGCTCAACGTCGGCCGTCTCCGGCTGGCCAGCAAGGGAATCGAGCGGGTCGGCGACGAACTCCGCCCGGTCGGCGAGCCGCGCCAGCTCGCCGAGGGCATGTTCATGGCCGGGGAAGTCGCGGTGCTGCGGTACGCGGTCACCACGATCGCCGAGCTGCACACCTCCGTCGCCGCCGGTGCGGCCGAGTTCCTCGTCCGGCGCACCGCTCAACTGCGCCAAGACCTCGGCCTGACCGTCGAACCCGAGCGCACCGGACCGGACCCGCTGGACATCGCCGTCGTCGGCATGGCGTGCATGTTCCCGCAGGCGCCTGATCTCGGCACGTTCTGGGCGAACGTGCTGTCCGGAGTGGACTCCGTGACCGAGGTTCCCGCGCAGCGCTGGGACCAGTCCGTGTACTACGCGCCCGACGGCGACGGCGATCGGACGCCGTCCCGCTGGGGTGGTTTCCTGCCCGAGATTCCTTTCGACCCGCTGCGCTACGGCATTCCGCCGTCGTCGCTGGCGAGTATCGAGCCGGTGCAGCTCCTCGCGCTGGAGGCCGCGCACCGCGCGCTGGTCGACGCCGGGTACGGCACCCGGGACTTCGACCGTTCCCGGACGTCGGTCGTCTTCGGCGCGGAAGCCGGGAGCGACCTGTCCAACGCGACGACGTTGCGCACGGTCCTGCCGGCGTACTTCGGCGAGGTTCCGTCCGGTTTGGACAGTCAGCTCCCGAAGCTCACCGAGGACTCGTTCCCTGGCATGCTCGCGAACGTCATCGCCGGGCGGGTCGCGAACCGGCTCGACCTCGGCGGTGCGAACTACACCGTCGACGCCGCGTGCGCGTCTTCGCTGACCGCTGTCGACGTCGCTTGCAAGGAACTGGTGTCCGGCACGAGCGACCTCGTCCTCTGCGGCGGCGCCGACTTGCACAACGGCATCAACGACTACCTGCTCTTCGCTTCGGTGCACGCGCTTTCGCCGACCGGCCGGTCCGCCACCTTCGACAGCTCCGCCGACGGCATCGCGCTGGGTGAAGGTGTCGCCTGTGTCGCGCTCAAGCGGTTGTCCGACGCCGAGCGCGACGGCGACCGGGTCTACGCGGTGATCAAGGGGGTCGGCAGCGCCAGCGACGGCCGGTCGCTCGGCTTGACCGCGCCCCGCCCCGAAGGTCAGCGCAACGCGCTTGAGCGGGCGTACCGCAACGCCGGTGTCTCGCCCGCTGACGTCGGGCTGGTGGAAGCGCACGGTACGGGCACCGTCGTCGGCGATCGCACCGAACTGGCCACGCTGACGAAGGTGTTCGTCGAAGCCGGAGCCGAGGCGGGCAGCTGCGCCGTCGGCTCGGTGAAGTCGCAGATCGGGCACACCAAATGCGCGGCCGGGCTCGCCGGGCTGATCAAGACCGCGCTCGCGCTGCACACCGGGATCAAGCCGCCGACGCTGCACGTCAGCAAGCCGAACTCCGCGTGGGACGCCGAAAGCAGCCCGTTCGCCTTCAACAGTTCCGCCAAGCCCTGGTCGGCTTCGGCGTCGGAACGGGTCGCCGGGGTCAGCGCGTTCGGCTTCGGTGGCACCAACTTCCACGTGGTGCTCAGCGCGTACGACGGTGGCCCGCCGCCGGTGCAGACGCTCGACGAGTGGCCGGTGGAGCTGTTCGCCTTCCGCACGGTGAAACACGCCGAGGAGTTGCTCGCGCTGGTCACCGCGGATCCGGGCAAGAAGCAGCCGTGGCGGCTGCGGGACTTCGCGCTCAGCGCGTCGCGCCGCTACGACCTCGGACGTGGTGACCGGGCTGAGATCGCGGTGCTCGCGTCCGATGTGGACGAACTGGCGGACCTGCTGCGCCGGGCCGTCGCGGGGGAGCGCGCGGAGGGGATCTTCTTCGCCGAGTCCGAAGTGGACGCGGGTGAAGTCGCGTTGTTGTTCCCGGGACAGGGGAGCCAGCGTCCAGGGATGTTCGCCGAACTTTTCGTGACTTTCCCTGAGCTTCAACGCTATCTGCGACTCGGTGACGCCGACACGGTCGCGGCGCTGTACCCGCCGACGGCGTTCGACGAGGCCGGGCGCGCCGCGCAGCTGGCGCGGATCACCGATACCCGGGTGGCGCAGCCCGCGCTGGGGATCGTCGGGCTCGCCGCGCACCGGTTGCTCAGCCGCGCCGGGGTCCGGCCGTCGATGATGGCCGGGCACAGCTATGGCGAGCTCGTCGCGCTCACCGCGTCCGGTGCCTTGAGCCCCGAGACCTTGCTGATGTGCAGCGGTGCCCGTGCCGAAGCGATTCTCGCCGCGACGGGAACCGGTGATCCGGGGACGATGGCGGCGGTGTCCGCTGACGCGTCCAATGTCGCCGAGGCGCTGACCGCGGCCGGGCTCGGCGGCTCCGTGGTTACCGCGAACCTGAACTCTCCCAAGCAAACCGTGATCTCGGGAACGACCGAGGGTGTGGACACCGCCGTCGGGCTGCTGCGTGCCGCCGGGATGGGGGCCAAACGGATCCCCGTCGCGTGCGCGTTCCACAGCCCGCTGGTGGCCGACGCCGGGACCGCGTTCGCGGAGACGTTGGCCGGGGTGGAGGTTTTCGAGCCTGAGGTGCCGGTGTGGTCGAATCGCACCGCCGAGGCTTATCCGGTCGCGCCCGCGGAGATCCGGGCCGAACTCGCCGCTCAGATCGGCTCACCGGTCGGGTTCGTCGAGCAGATCGAGGCCATGTACGCCGCCGGTGCGCGGGTATTCGTCGAGGCCGGACCGGGATCGGTGCTGACCAAGCTCGTATCCGCCATCCTCGGTGACCGTCCACACCGGACCGTCGCGCTGGAGGCGAAGCGCCGCACCGGTTTGTCCGGCTTCCTGGCGGCGCTGGCGGAATTGGCCGTCGCGGGAGTCGATCTTCGCACCGGCTGGCTGTTCCACGGCCGCGACGCCGTCGACGCCGCGCGGGCGACCAGGGCCCAGCGCGCGGGCTGGACCGTCGACGGGCACCTGGTCCGCACGGCCGAAGGTGCCATCCCCGCCGGGGCGCTGCGCCCCGCACTCCGTATCCAGGCCCCCAGCGTGTTGGAGCCCACGATGTCGAACGAAACCTCCGGCGCGGACGCGATGGTCGCCGAATTCCTGCGCACCAGCCGGGAAATGATCGCCGCACAGCGTGATGTGATGCTCGGTTACCTCGGTTCCGCGCCGAGGGAAACCCCGGTCACTTATATCTCGCAGCCGGTGCAACCCACCATCCTCGCGCCGGTTCCCGTGGTCGCCGTCGAGGCCCCGGCCGAGCCGATGCTTCCGGCGCTGAGTGAGGCTTCTGTTTTGGCGGCGGTGCTCGACGTGATTGGGGAGCGGACTGGGTATCCGGTGGACATGATCGAGCCGGATCTCGATCTGGAAGCGGACCTCAGCGTCGATTCGATCAAGCGGGCGGAGATCGCCGGTGAGCTGGCGACCCGGCTGAACCTGCCCGTGGGCGGGGACATCGAGGAGCTGTCGCAGGCTCGGACCGCCGCGGGGATCACCGCGTTGGTGGTCAGCCGGGTTTCGTTCACCGCGCCTGCTCCCGCGCCGGTCGTCGTGGTCGACGCTCCGGTGTTGACCGAGGCGTCGATCCTGGCCGCGGTGCTCGACGTGATCGGTGAGCGGACCGGGTATCCGGTGGACATGATCGAGCCGGATCTGGACCTGGAAGCGGACCTCAGCGTCGATTCGATTAAGCGGGCCGAAATCGCCGGTGAATTGGCCACGCGGTTGTCCCTCCCGGCAGGCGGTGATGTCGAAGAGCTGTCGCAGGCAAGGACCGCGGCCGGGATCACCACGTTGATCTTCGGCGGCCTGAATGGTGTCGCCGAGGTTCCCGCACTCGAAGCGGCACCGGCCGAAGACCAGCCGGTCATCGTCGCCCCGAAACGCCTGGTCCACCACAAGTGGGAGCTCGCTCGGGCGGAGATCCCCGACGTCACCGGACGCCGGTTCCTGCTGATCGGTGGCGGCGCCCTCGCCCCGATCATGGCCGCGAAACTCGGCGCGCTCGGCGCGGAGACCACCACGGTCGCGTCCACGGAGATCCCGGCCGTCGGGCAAATCGATGGCGCGTTCCACCTCGGTGCCGACAAGCCGGTGCTGCCGGACGTCTTCCCGGTCTACCAAGCCGTTCTCGCCGCCGCCCCGCGCTGGCTGATCGCGGCTGGCCCGGCGGACGGGCTGCGCGGATTCTTCCGCACGGTATCCCGCGAGTACCCCGAGACCATCGCCAGAGTCGTCGAACAAGATCGCGATATCGCCACCGACGACATCGCCGACGCGCTCATCGCCGAGTTGTCCAATGTGGATCGTGAGCCTGTTGTGCTCCGGGCCGGCCCCGCGCGCCATGGGCTGCGGCTGGAGGAGACCAGCCTCGGCTTGCTCGGCAGCACAGGCGCGGGTCCGGCTGGTGACGGCGCGGCGGAGGCCGCGGCGATCGGGCTCGACCGCGACTCCGTGGTCCTGCTGGTCGGCGGCGCGAAGGGCATCACCGCCCGGTTCGCCACCGCACTCGCCGCGGCGAGCCGTTGCCGGATCGAGCTGCTCGGCCGCACGGCATTGCCGGTCGGCGACGAGGAGCCGGCCATCGCGGCCGCGACCAGCGCGGGCGAACTCCGGTCCGCGTTGATCGCCGGGGGTATGCGAGTCCCCGCCGAAATCGAACGCGCCATCGGCAGGATCGAGTCGGCCCGCGAGGTCCGCGCCACGATCAGCCGTCTCGCCGAACTGGGCAGCCAGGTCCGCTACCACTCCGTCGACATGCTCGACAGCGAAGCCGTGCACCATGCGGTGAAGGAGATCCACGCCGAGCACGGCCGGCTCGACGGTGTGGTCTACGCGGCCGGGGTGATCGAGGACAAGCTGATCGCCGAGAAGTCCGTCGAATCGTTCGCCCACGTCTACACGACCAAGGTCGACGGCGCGCAGGCGTTGCTCGACGCCACCGACGACCTGCCCGCCGGGCCGAAGTTCGCGGTGCTCTTCGGCAGTATCGCCGCCGCGCTCGGCAACCGGGGCCAGATCGACTACGCGAGCGCCAACGACGCTCTTGAACAGCTCGGCCGCCGGTGGTCCGAAGTGGACGGACGCCGTGGGCTGACCGTCCACTGGGGACCGTGGGCACCAACCGGCGTCAACAACGGCATGGTGACGCCCGAGCTCATGCGGTCCTACGCCAAGCGCGGGATCGAACTCATCGATCCCGAAGAGGGCACGATGAGCCTGCTGCGGGAACTCGCCTGGGGCACCGAGTCCGACGCCGCCGTGGTTTACAGCGCGTCGGGATGGTGAGCGCGATGACGCCGGTCGCGATCGTCGGGATGTCGGTGCTCTTCCCCGGAGCACCGGATCTCGACACGTACTGGCACAACCTGGTCGAAGGCGTCGACGCGATCACCGACGTCCCGGCCGGGCGCTGGGATGCCGAGTACTACCAGCCGACTGGCACCGGTGAGAAGCGCGCGGACCGGATCAACTGCAAACGCGGCGGTTTTGTCGACACCCTGGCCGAAGTGGACGTCACCGGGTTCGGGATCATGCCGAACTCGGTACCCGGTACCGAACCGGACCAGCTGATCGCGCTGCGCGTGGCCGCGCAAGCGATTGCGGACGCCGGTGGTGACGACCGGCTGCCGGTGGATCGCCAGCGGATCGGTGTGATCCTCGGCCGTGGCGGCTACCTCACGCCTGGCTTGGTCCGGCTCGATCAGCGGGTCCGCACCGCGAGCCAGCTGGTTCGCACCCTCGGTGAGCTGATGCCGGAACTCGACGCGGGCAGGCTGGAAGAAGTCCGTCAGGCCTTCACCGACCAACTCGGGCCGGAGGCGCCGGAGTCCGCGATCGGCCTGGTGCCGAACCTCGCGGCGTCGCGGCTCGCCAACCGGCTGGACCTCCGCGGCCCGGCGTACACAGTGGACGCCGCGTGCGCGTCCTCTTTGGTCGCCGTCGACCACGCGGTTCGTGAGCTCGCCACCGGCCGGTGTGACGTCGTGCTCGCCGGAGGAGTCCACCACTGCCACGACATCACGTTGTGGAGCGTCTTCAACCAGCTCGGCGCGCTGTCGCCGTCCGAGCGCATCCGGCCGTTCCACCGCGACGCCGACGGCGTGCTCATCGGCGAAGGCACCGGCGTGGTCGTGCTCAAGCGCCTGGCCGACGCCGAGCGCGACGGTGACCGGGTTTACGCGGTGATCACCGGAACCGGTGTCGCCAGTGACGGCCGCACCGCCAGCCTGCTGAACCCGGACACCGGTGGGCAGGTCCGCGCGGTGCGTCAGGCTTGGCAGGCTGCCGGACTCGACCCGGCCGAAGAAGGCTCGATCGGACTGCTGGAAGCGCACGGCACCGCGACCCCGGCCGGGGACGCGGCGGAACTGGCCACCATCACCGAGGTCTTCGGGTCCACTCCGGACGGACACCGCGCGGTGATCGGCTCGGTGAAGTCGATGATCGGGCACACCATGCCCGCCGCCGGAGTCGCCGGACTGGTCAAGGCCGCGCTCGCGGTCTACCACGGCGTGCTGCCGCCGACCCTGCACTGCGACGACCCGAACCCGGCACTCGCGAAGACGCGGTTCGACACCGTTGGCACCGCCCGTCCGTGGGAAACCTTTGCCGGGCAACCGGTTCGTCGCGCCGCGGTGAACGCATTCGGCTTCGGCGGTATCAACGCGCATGTGGTGCTGGAACAGTCCGCGAGCAAGCCGGTCGTGTCCGTGTGGGAACCGGAGCGGGTGCTGCGGCTGACCGCGGCCGATCCCGTGGCCATGGGCGAGTTGCTCGACAACGACGACTCGACGGTTCTCGCCTTGAGCACTGAACATGGCGGACCGACTCGCCTCGGCATTGTCGACCCGACGGCAAAACGACTGGCACTGGCGCGGAAAGCCGTCGCCAAAGGTCGTGGCTGGCGCGGCCGCAACGACATCTGGTTCGCGCCGACCCCGTTGCTGGGACCGGGCGGCGGCAAACTCGCGTTCGTCTTTCCCGGTCTCGAAGCCGAGTTCGAGCCCAAGGCAGAGGACATCGCACAGCGGTTCGGCCTGTCATGGTCCACATCGGACGCGAAGGTCGGGGACATCGGCCGGCACGGTACCGGGGTGTTCCAGCTCGGCAGGCTGCTCGACGCGGCTTTGCGCAAGCTCGCGGTGAAGCCGGACGCGGTGGCCGGGCACAGTGTCGGCGAGTGGACCGCGATGGCCTGTGGCGGCATCCACGCCGAGCACGAGGTCGACGCGTTCCTGAGTTCCTTCGACCCGGACTCGTTGCGGGTACCGGGTTTGGCGTTCGCCGTCGTCGGCGCTCCGTCCGCGCGGGTACTGGCCGCACTCGAAGGCCAGCACGAAGTCGTGCTCTCCCACGACAACGCGCCCAATCAGTCGATGATCTGCGGACCGGCCGCCGCCGTCGACGGGTTCGTCCAGCGGTTCCGGGCCGAAGCCGTGATCTCGCAGGTATTGCCCTTCCAGTCCGGGTTCCACACCCCGATGCTCGAGCCGTACCTCGGGCCGATCCGCGCGGCGGCGGAGACCTACGCGCTGCATCCGCCGAAGCTGCCCGTGTGGTCGGCCACCACCGCGAGTGAGTATCCGGCCGGACCTGACGACGTGCGGACGCTGTTCGTCCGGCATCTCCTGGAGCCGGTGCGGTTCCGCCCGATGATCGAAGCCATGCACCGGGCCGGGTTCCGCGGGTTCATCCAGCTCGGGGCCGGACAGCTCGGCTCGCTGGTCGGCGACACCCTGAGCGGCGAGGACCATCTCGTCGTCTCCGCCCACTCACCGCATCGCGACGGACTCGGGCAACTGCACCGGGTCGCCACGGCGTTGTGGGCCGACGGCGTGGAACTCGATGTCTCGCCGTTGCTGGGAACCAAGGTGACGAAGCCGGCCCGGCGGCCGGTCAGGCTGGACCTCGGTGGAGCGCTCGTCTCCCTCGGCGGAGACGACCGGCGACGGCTCAGCTCGAAGTTCAAGACGAGCTCAGCCGATATGTCCACATTGGACAGCCTGGGGCACCCGATCGCCGCCGAGCTGTCCGCGTTGATGAAGGAAACGGCCGACGTCGCGGCGGAGCTGATCGCCGCACGTGGCAAGCGTCCGGCGAAAGTTCCTTCGGTACTGCGGGTTTCCACCGAAGCCATGCCGTACCTGCTCGACCACTGCTTCTTCCAGCAGCGACCGGGCTGGCCGGACGAAGCCGACCGCTGGCCGGTGGTCCCGGCGACCACGGTCATCGGCCATTTGATGGACTTCGCCGAGCAGGCGTCGCCGGGACAGCGGGCCGTCGCGGTGCACGACGTCCGGCTGATGAAGTGGATCGCGGCCATTCCCAGCGTGGACGTCCCGATCACGGTCAAGCCCGATGGTCCTGGCCGCGTGATCGTGTCGCTGGGCGAGTATTCACGTGCCGTCGTCGAGCTGGCACCGGGCTATTCCCCGCAACCGCCGCCGGTCTGGAAGTTCGACGCGGCCACGGAACACCGGCCCGGCTTGACCGCGGCCGAGCTGTACACCGAGCGCTGGATGTTCCACGGCCCCCAGTTCCAAGGCGTCAGCGAGCTGACCGCGATCGGCGACGCGCATGTGCGCGGGGTGATCACCAGCCCGGCCGCCCCTGGCGCGCTGCTGGACAACGTCGGTCAGGTTCTCGGTTACTGGATCATGTCCCGGCTTCCGGAGCGCACCACGGTCTTCCCGGTGCAGATGGACAAGATCAGGTACTTCGGCCCGCATCCCGCGCCCGGCACGACGCTGGACTGCCTGATCCGGATCACCTCGGTGACCCACACGACCCTGGAAGCCGATATGCAGCTCGTCGCCGGCGGCCGGGTGTGGGCCGAGTTCAGCGGCTGGCGTGACCGCCGCTTCGACAGCAATCCGCGGATCCGCCTGGCGGACCGCTTTCCCGGTCGCAACACACTTTCGGACCTGCGTCCCGGCGGCTGGACCGAGGTCCACGAACAGTGGCCCGACCTCGCGACCCGTGAGTTGATCATGCGCAACCAGCTCGGCGGCGTCGAGCGTGAGCAGTACGACCGGCGGCCGCCGCGAGGGAAACGCCAGTGGCTGCTGGGCCGGATCGCGGC
>Ga0193717_1000866_pt1 | contig 19150 bp, 13 predicted proteins | sample U2c2metaG_FD_145900 | JGI IMG/M metagenome (GOLD analysis project Ga0193717, IMG submission 145900) | Soil microbial communities from a riparian zone of the East river system, Colorado, United States - U2c2 | ecosystem: Environmental > Terrestrial > Soil > Riparian zone | place: USA: East River...
GAAGGACGAATACACCTGCGCGCTGTGCTCCGAGGGCTATTCGCCGACCCTCGACGAGATGGTCGAGGTGACATTCACCGTCAGTCCCCGCGTGCGCAGGATTGCCGCCCACAATCCACACGAACTGCCGTTGGTGGAATATTTCCGCCAGATCTACTGGGCGTCCGGCGTCGATCTGCCGGAAGAGGATTTCGCGAAAAAGATGGAAGCGTTCTCGCTTGAGGATATCGAGCTTGCGCCCGGCGAAAAGGCGGTTCTGCCCATACAGCTTCCGTCCGAATTCATTATCGTCTTCGAGCCGGTCACCCATTCAGCGCAGTTCATCGACGGGAAGGGCGAACCAACAAAGGAGCGCCGAAGCCTCTCTTTGGTCTTCGACCGCGACCATGTCCAGAGCCAGACGCTGGAGATGCAACCCGGCCCGATGCGCATTTCGCTGGAAAACAGGACCGACACCCGCGTGCTGCCGACGGTCTTCATCGCCGGCCAGGCATTGCATGATTTGCTGGGCAAACGCCGGCCCTTCCTGACCGCCAAGCGCCTGCTCACCAACCAGACGTTCCGCGATCTCTATCGCACGGATACGCTCGACATCAACCAGCGCCTGAAGATCACCAGCCTGACCTTCCTGTTCACCGACCTGCGCGGATCGACCGCGCTTTACGAGCGGGTGGGCGACCTTTCAGCCTTCGATCTCGTGCGCGAGCATTTCCAGGTTCTGCACGAGATCGTCGCGGCGGAGGCAGGCGCGGTGGTGAAGACGATCGGTGATGCGGTGATGGCGACCTTCGCGACGCCTGATCGTGCGATTGCCGCGGCCCTCAGGATGCGCGATGCCATGCGTGCGCTCAACGACAAGAGCGGGCGCGAGGATCTGCTGCTCAAGATCGGAGTCCATGCCGGCCCCTGCATCGCCGTGTCCCTGAACGAGCGACAGGACTATTTCGGCCAGACGGTCAACATTGCTTCGCGGGTCCAGAACCTTGCCAACGCACAGGCGATCTTCGCCACTCGTGCGGTGGTCGACGACAATCTCACCGCCGATCTGTTGCGCAGGAACGCGCTGACGCCCGTGCCCCACGAGGTCTCGCTGCGCGGCATTGAGCGGGAGATAGCAGTCTATACCATCCCCTGAAGACTTGGCCCCTGAAGATTTGGGGCGTCCCGGCCCCTTACACGCGCCTGTAGATAAAATAACGATCCGCGGGCACCGAAGGCGGCGGCGGGAGGCGTTGCAACTGCGGGTGATCGACCGGCGTGCCGCTGACCGCGATGCCGCCGACGCGAAGCAGGCGCGCGATCAGATCGGGAAGCCAGGCAAGGGTCACCGCATCGCGATCTCCATGGCCGGTGCCGAGGTCGGCATGAACAAGAGCGGCGTCGATGCCAAAGAACATGGTCGCCGTCTCGCTTATTTCGCCGAGCACGAGGTTTTCAGCTTCGGGAATTGAGCTGTCATGTGCGGCAAGTGCGCGGTCGAACGCCACGATCCGGCGTCCGGGCAGGCGCTCGCGCAGATGGTGGAACGTCCGGCCATTGCCGAGGCCGAGCTCGAGCACGGGGCCCTCAATCTTCGCCACCTCGGCGCAGACTTGATCGAGAATGTCGCGCTGTGCGGTCATCCTGCGAATGAAACTCTCGAGGCGACTCATATGCGATTGTATGTCCTGAACCAGCCCAAGAAATCGGCGATGTCCCGCGACCAGAACGGTTCGCAGCTGAAACCCGAGAGCAACGTGCCCCGATCGAATCTTGCCGCATATAGAGGCGAACGATGAACATTGCAACAACCGAACAGGCCGCCGACAAGGGCCATGCTGGGCGGCGTCGGCGGCACGGTGCGCGGTGGAATGGCGATCTCACTTGTAGGGGTCCGCGGCGTCCCGCAAGCCGTCGCCGAGAAAGTTGAACGCCATGACGACGAGAATGACGGGGAGCATCGGCAAAAGCAGCCATGGATAGAACGCGATCACGCTGACGCTACGCGCCTCGGTGAGCAGGATGCCCCAGCTGGTTATCGGCGCCCTTAGGCCGAGCCCGAGGAAGCTCAGCGCCGTCTCGCCCAGGATCATGCCGGGTATGGAGAGCGTCGCCGTCGCGATCAGATGCGACATGAAGCCGGGAATGAGGTGCCGCCCGATGATGCGGCTGCTCCCGGCGCCCATCAATTGCGCAGCCAGTACGTAATCCTCCTCGCGCAAGGCCAGAAGCTTTGAACGCACGGCCCGCGCCAGTCCGGTCCAGTCGAGCAGCCCGAGGATGACGGTGATGCCGAAATAGATCAGGGCCGGACTCCAGGTTATCGGCATGATAGCCGCCAGAGCCAGCCATAGCGGAATGCTGGGGATCGATTGCAGAACTTCGATTATCCGTTGAACGATCAGGTCGAAGATACCGCCGTGATAGCCGGCCAGTCCGCCGATGACAATGCCGAGCAGGAAGCTGAAACTGATGCCGACGAGGCCGATTGTCAGTGAAATGCGTGCGCCATAGATGATGCGCGAGAGCACATCGCGCCCCAGCCTGTCAGTGCCGGCCAGAAAGAGCTGGCCGTTTTCGGCAGGGCAGACAAAATGCCTGTCGCCTTCGATCAGGCCCAAGAACCGGTAACTGTCGCCCTTGCAGAAGAAACGGATCCGCTGAACATCATCCTCTCTCTCGATGTAGTTCCGCTTGAGCGTGTCCATATCCAGCGTCATCTGGCGGCCATAGACGAACGGCCCGACGAGCTGGCCGTTGTGGAACAGGTGCACCCGCTGCGGCGGCGAATAGATGTAGTCCATGTTGCGCGTGTGCAGATTGTAGGGCGCCAGGAACTCGCAGATCAGTATCCCGAAATAAAGCGCTGCCAGGAATACGCCGGATACAACGGCAAGTCGGTGCTTCCGGAATTTCCACCACATCAGCCGCAGCTGCGACGCCTGAAAGACCTTCGACTGCTCCGGCGTCATCGCCTCGACCGACTGCAGGTCAATGGGCGCGATGGAAACGTAGTGTTGCAGTGGAGCACCCGGAGCGGGCAGCGGCGAATTCGTGTTCATTTGGTGCTGCCGCCCTGCAAACGAATTCGTGGATCAAGCAGCGCCAGCGCCAGGTCGGAAATCAGGACACCGATGACCGTCAGGAAGGCGAGGAACATCAGGAACGACCCTGCCAGATACATGTCCTGGCTTTGCAGCGCCTTGATCAGCATCGGCCCGGTCGTCTCCAAAGACAGCACGATCGCCGTGATTTCGGCACCTGAGATGATGGCTGGCAGGATAGAGCCGATGTCGGAAATGAAGAAATTGAGTGCCATGCGCAGCGGATATTTAACCAGCGCCTTGAAGGGATGAAGGCCTTTGGCGCGCGCGGTCACGACATATTGCTTGTGCAGCTCATCGAGCAGATTGGCGCGCAGCCGCCGGATCATGCTTGCCGTGCCCCCTGTGCCGATGATCAAGACCGGGATCCAGAGATGGGCGAGGATCGACTTCGCCTTGGCCCAGCTCATCGGCTCGCCGAGATATTGCTGGTCCATGAGATGGCCGACGGAGGTGCCGAACCAGATGTTGGCGAAATACATCAGGATCAGCGCTAGCATGAAGTTCGGAATGGCAAGGCCGAGAAGGCCGAAGAAAGTCAGGCCGTAGTCGCCCCAGCTGTATTGATGCGTGGCGGAGTACATGCCGATCGGAAAGGCGATGAGCCAGGTGAAGATGATCGTGACGAAGGAAACCAGCACGGTCAGCCACATTCGGTCCCCGACGACGTCGCGAACCGGCAGCTCATATTCGAAGGAATAGCCGAAATCGCCGTGCAGCATCCCGCCGACCCAGTAGAAGTAGCGAATGATCGGCGGCTTGTCGAAACCATATTCCTTGCGCATCATCTCGATGCGATCGGAATCCACCCCTTCGCCCTGAGCCCGAAGCTCGGCAACATAGCTGTCGAAATAGTCGCCTGGGGGAAGTTCGATGATGGTGAACACCAGCGCCGATATGATCAGCAGCGTTGGAACCATCGCGGCAATGCGCCAGACAAAATATCGAAGCACGCTCAGGTTTCTCCAAGCCAGAATGTATCCGGCATGTAGACACCGAAATAGGCAGTCGGGTCGAAGCCGTAGAGCGCCTTGTCAGGCAGATTGCGCAGCCGCGAGGACGCCAGAACCGGCTGAAGCGTTCCGTTCACCGTGCCGATCGAAAACACCTGATCGGTGTAGATCGACAGCATTGAATTCCAGATTTCGGCGCGCTCCGTGGCTTCGGTCGATGCGTTCCAGCGCTTGAGCAAAGCCATCAACTCGACCACAGGCGCAAGATCGGGCGCCTCACCGAGCTTGCCACGAGACAAGTAGTGAGCACCCCAGAGCGGCCATTGCAGCTGGTCGTCGATGGTGGGGGCCAGCTGGCTCGGGTTCATGTCGGCGGTCGGTACGCCATTGTCGATGCCCGACCACATCGACATCATGATCTGGCCGCCAACCGCGCGGCTGCGGAAGATGTCGCGCTGCGAAGTCCGGATGAACAGGGCGATGCCGATCTTGCGCCAGTGATCGGTGATGAGTTCGAGCGCGTCGGTTTCCAGCGTGCTTTCGCCGGCCGTTTCCACGATGATCTGCGCCGGGCGTCCATCGGGAAGTATCCGCAGGCCGTCATCGTCACGCGCCTGAAGCCCGACCTCGTCGAGCAGGGCATTGGCCTGGTCGGGATCATGGGCAACCCAGGCTTTCGCGAATTCCGGCCGGTAGAGCGGGCTCTCCGGCAGGACCGTATCGGCACTTTCCTGCGCCAACCCGTAGAACACAGCCATATTGATCTCGCGCCTGTCCACGGCGAGCGAAAGTGCGCGGCGCACGCGCACGTCACGAAAAAGGCCACGCCACACCTGGTCGGCACAATTCAGATTGGGCAGCAGCGCCAGCCGCGAACCCTGTGTGCGTTTCCAGAGATGCATCTTCACCGGGTAGCGCTTCTCCGCATCCTTCAGGAAGGAGTAATCGGTGAAGTCAATTCCCATGCCTTGCAGGTCGCTCTCGCCCGCACCGGTCTTGGCGGAAATGATCGCCGACGACGAGACATTCATGACAATCCGGTCGACATAGGGCAGTTGCCGGCCATTCTCGTCTGTCCGATGAAAGAACGGGTTGCGCTCGAAGACGAACTGCTCAGCCGGCGGCTTGGTCTGGTTCTGCCAGGGATCGAGCGTCGGCAGATCTGGGTTCTCCGGGCGATACTGCCGCGACATCCGGATATGCAGGAGCGTCCATTTCTGGGCCCGGTTCTCCTTCATCAGGCCGGCGAGCCGGAATGGATCCTGGTATTTCTTGTGGAACTGCCTGAGATAGGCGGCCGGCAGAACAAGCGATAGTGGCGAAGCAGCAGCGAGCTTGGGCAGGAAGTCGGGATTGGGCGCATCCCAACTGTAGCGGACCGTCAACGGATCGACGATCTCGAAGCGTGGCGGCTTGCCGTCCGCCAGCAGGGCCGGGGCGAGCCCGCCTTGCGACAGCTCATCGTTCAGCCAGACATCTTCCCAGCAATAGCGAAAATCCTCCGGCGTCAGCAGGCTACCGTCAGACCATTTGTGCCCTTCCCGTATCTTGAAAGTGAAGACGCGATCATCCGCTACGTCGAAACTTTCGAGAATGTCGGGTTGCATGTTAAGCTTTTCGTCATAGCCGACCAGGCGAGCATACCCATAGATCGTCATCATCCGGATATCTTTCTGGCTGCCGATGATCGTACGCAGCGTGCCGCCATACTGGCCGGGCTGCCGGCCCATCGCAGCGAGATTCAATGCGCGCGGGGTCTTGGGCAGGCGTTCGGCGAGTGCCGGCAGCGCCAAGGCCTTGAGCTGCGGCTGAAGGAAGTCCGGCTCCAGATCGCCGGCGCGCGACGTGCCCGGCAGAAATACCGATGCCATGAGGCCAAGGACGGTGCGCCGGCTGATCAATGGCGTAGCTCACTGACATCGGCCGAACGTCGGGCCAGCACGAGGTGGCCGCCGCCAAGATCGAGCGGCGACAGCATATCCTCGTCGCCCTCGTCGCGGAATTGCGGTCCCCATGCGCTGGTGTCGGAAGCGCCGCTGAGCTTCAGCGTCTTGAAATCCATCGGCCTGTCGAGATCGGGGAAAGGTACTGCGGCGACCAGTGAGCGCGTGTAGGGGTGGACCGGTTTCCTGAGCAGAATTTCGCGCGGCGCAAGCTCGACGATACGCCCGCCGCACATCACCGCGATACGGTCTGCCATGTAGTCCACCACCGCCAGATTGTGGGATATGAACAGGTAGGTCAGGCCCAGCTCCTTCTGCAGGTCCTTCAGAAGGTTCAGGATCTGCGCCTGGACAGAGACATCGAGTGCCGAAACCGGCTCGTCGCAGATCAGGAGTTCAGGCCCCAGCGCCAACGCCCGCGCGATGCCGATACGCTGACGCTGCCCGCCGGAGAAACTGTGCGGATAACGCTTGATGAAGCGCGGATCGAGCCCGATTGCCTGCATCAGGCTCTTGACCGTGGCGAGCCGGGACGCGGCATTGCCACGTTGATGGATTTCCAGCGGCTCGCTCAAGATGTTCTCCACCGTCATGCGAGGTGAAAGCGACGAAACCGGATCCTGGAAGACCATCTGGATTTTCGCGCGCAGCATGCGCAGCGTGTCTCCCTCGGCTTCCAGGACGTCGATCGGTCCATCGCGGCCGTTGAAGATCACAGAGCCCCCGCTAGGGGTGACAGCCCGCATGAGGATCTTGCTGACGGTGGTTTTGCCGGAGCCGCTTTCGCCGACCAGACCCAGGCACTCACCCCGCCTGATATCGAAGCTCACGCCGTCCACGGCGCGAACAGGGGTTTGATGATCCCCGCCGAACCATCCGGACTTGCGGATGGTGAAGGTCTTGTTCAGATCCCTGACCGACAGCAGGATGTCGTCCGGCCCCTTCGATACCGGCGCCGTCTGCTTGCCGAGCAGGTTGGTCTGAAGCCCGCGCAGCAGTTGCAGGATTTGCGCCTGGATGGTGACGTCCAACGCCGTCGTCGGTTCGTCGGCGATCAACAGGGCGGGCCGGCAGATAAGCGCCATGGCGATCATGGCGCGTTGACGCAATCCTCCCGAAAGTTCAAAGGGATACATGTCATAGGCGCGCTTGGGATTGGGAAAACCGACAAGGCCGAGCATGTCCTCGGTCCGCGCCTTACGCTCCGCCCGAGCCATGGGCGTATGAATCTGCAGGGATTCGCTGACCTGATTGCCGATCGTGTGCAGCGGCGACAGCGATGTCATCGGCTCCTGAAAGATCTTGCCGATGCGGCTGCCTCTCAGCGCCCGGATCTCGGGGCCGTCACGCGGCATCTGCAGGATATCCTGCGTCGTGCCGGGCTTTTCAGGATCGGAAAACAGGATACGGCCGCGAACATGGGCTGTCTTCGGCAAAATGCCCATCACTGCCTGGCTGAGAACCGATTTTCCGGAACCGGACTCGCCCACAAGCGCGGTAACCTTGCCGGGCAGAACGCGAAGACTTGCACGCCTGACGGCATGCAACGGTCCCCCGATAATGGCAAAAGAGATGCCAACATCTTCGATCCGCAGCAGATCAACACCCGAATTCACTCTCACACCAGCCCCACTCTGGCGGCCTGCCGGGCGGCAGACCCAGAAAGCGAGACTAGCGTATTGCCAGCCTAGAGCAACTTGGATTCGAACGGCCGCCAGTTCCCTGGCGGAACCAGCGACCGGACTGCATGCCAAAGGCGTGGATCAGATCGTGGCGGTTACTGGAGCTTCGTCGGGTCGCCCGCCGACAGCCGCGCGGCATCGCGATGAAGCAGCATGACCTGCTCGGCGTCCGATATTCGGTCGTAAATCGGCTCCAGCGCACCGTCTTCATCAAGTGCGAGAGCACCCGACAGATCGGGTGAAAGCACTGTCAGCGTCTGCTTGATGCCCGACAGTTCCTCCTTGCCGAGCGTCAGCCAGTTGTTGGCGCCGCAATAGCTGGCGAAGTCTTTGCTGGCGAGAACGCTGTGCGGATATTTCTTGGTCAGGGTCTGGAGGCGCTGGACCTCGTTTACAGCCGAGCCGAAGACAGAGAATGTGAGCCGGTCGGTAAGCCCGACATTGCCGAACATCACATTGCCGACATGCAGGCCGATACCAAATTTTATGTCGCCCAACCCCTGCTCCTTTCTGCGCAGATTGAGATCCATCATGCGCGCGGTGGCCTTGTGCGCTGCCGCAAGAGCAGCCTGGCAGGCGATCTCGGACTGCGAGCGGTGCCTTTCGCAAGGGTAGACGGCAATGAAGCCATCACCTATGAAACTCATGATCTGCCCGCCTCTGCGATTGAAAGGTGCAGCAACGGCGTCGAAAAACTGGTTCAGCGTATCGATATAGATTTCGCGGCCGGAGGTTTCGGCAAGCCTTGACGACCCACGCATATCACCCATGACCAGTGCGGCCCGGATTGTATCGCCCTCGCCGCGCTTGATTTGGCCGTCCAGCACGCGCCTGCCGGCGTCGCCGCCGAGATAAGTGGTCATCATGTTGTCGGCGAGCTTGGTGAGCACCGCCATCTTGGTTGCGATAGCGAGATGGTTCTGGATGCGCAGCAGAGCCGAAATCATGCTGTCGCTGAAGCCTGCAGCACTGTCGGTGGACCAGGACCCCATCATGCCCTGACTGGTGTTGCCGCTGAAGGGATGGACGAAAGCCATGTAATCGGTGACGCCCATAATCTTGAGTTCATCGAAAACAGGAAACTCCGACGGCACCGACGGGTCCAACCGGCGCCGCAGATGGTCGAGCTTGTTGCTGAGCAGATGGTAGTATGGGCTGGTCAGGAATCTGTCAGACGGCACGCCGCCCTTATTGCGGAAGCCTTCCACTTCCATGCCCTGGCCGCGAAACCAGGTGAAGCCAAGCGCGTCGTAAAGCGGATGAAGCATCGAAAAGCTCAAATGCACCCGCTTCATCGGCAGGCCGGCAGCAGCCAGCCGTTCACAAAAGCCTTTTAGCAATGTTTCCAGGTCGTTGCCCGCCAGCGCCGATTGGGTCAGCCAATCGGCAACCTTATCCATGAGAATGGTGGAAATTTCTGCTTGCGCTGTGCTCATGCTATCTCCAAACCCGTCGAAGACGAGCCACTCCTTTGATCCGCCACAACACAGTCCGCCAACGACTCAAAGATAAGACCCTCGAAGTCAATGAAGCCGGCTTCGGCGGCAAAAACCGGCGAAGAATTTCCCGAATGACTGTCCTTGCAGGCAAGGAGCGGGCGTAACTGCATCTGTCTCCTGGGGCATCATGTGGCGAGGCTGCCGGCGGAGTGCAACCACGATCCTGACATCGGGCAAAAAATTCGCCGGCTCAGACGCCGTCAGGCCTTCACCACCGTCTCTCGGGCCAGCCCGAGGCGGCCAAAAACATTGCGTGTGTCGACGATCAGAAGAGCATGATCGGCGATCGCCTGATAGTCGATCGCGTCGTGGTCGGTTGCTACGACGACAGCATCGAAATCCTTCAAGGCCGCCTCGGTCAATTCGACCGAGCGACGCCCCTTGATCGCCATATGCTCCCGTGTGGTCGGGATCTCGGTAACATGCGGATCGTGGAATTCCGCCTTGCCGCCCCATTCCTCGATGAGTTCAATGAGCCGCAATGAGGGGCTTTCGCGGATGTCGGGCACATTCTTCTTATAGGCGAGCCCGATGATGAGAATGCGCGAGCGGCTGAGCGCCTTGCCGCAGCGCCGGTCCAGCGCCTTCGCCAGTTCATCGACCACATGACGCGGCATGGCCGTGTTGATCTCTGCCGCCAGCTCGATGAAGCGGGTCGGCAGTTCGTATTCGCGCGCCTTCCACGTCAGGTAGAAGGGATCGATCGGAACGCAATGCCCGCCAAGTCCGGGGCCAGGATAGAAAGGCATGTAGCCGAAGGGCTTGCTCTTTGCCGCCTCGATCACCTCCCAGATGTCGATGCCCATCGCACCGAGCACGACCTTCAACTCGTTGACGAGGGCTATGTTGACCGAGCGGAAGATGTTTTCCGTCAGCTTGACCGCCTCGGCGGTCGCGGTGGTGGAAACCGGAACGACGGTCTTGACCACGCCCTGATAGAAAGCCTGCACGAGATCAGCCGCTTCAATGCCGTCGCCTGCCACGACCTTGGGGATAGTCGCGACTTCAAAGCTGCGGTTGCCGGGATCCTCGCGTTCGGGCGAGAAGCCGAGGAAGAAGTCTATCTTCGACTGCAGGCCGGTTTCTTCCAGTATGGGCTTGACCACGTCGTCGGTGGTGCCGGGATAGGTGGTCGATTCCAGCACGATCAGCTGGCCGAGACGCAGATGCTTCGCGATGGTGCCTGCCGTGTTCCTGACAAAGGAGAGGTCCGGCTCGCGGTGTTTCGTCAGCGGCGTCGGAACGCAGATGATGATGACATCGCAGACGGCCAGTTCGACAAAATCCGCAGTGGCGCGGAACCGGCCGCTCGTCACCTGGCCGGCAAGGGCTGTCGACGTCACCGCCTCGATGTAGGATTGGCCGTTGTTCAGGCTCTCGACCTTCTGGGCTTCGATGTCGAAGCCGGAAACCGGGAAGCCGGCGCGTGCGATCGCAACCGCCAGCGGCAACCCGACATAACCCAGTCCGATCACGCCGACTTGCGCGGTGCGCGTCGAAATCCGGTTCAGAAGACGGTCATATGTCGATCGCGAGGCGTCCAAAAATCTGCTTTCCCGTCAATTCGGACAGGCTGTCCGCTCCCATGGCGAGGCTCACCTGGTCCCAAGAACCATGGCCGAGGCATATTGCGGAAGATCGATTTCCGCAAGCCGTCATCAGACCGGCACCTTCGCCTTCAGGCTTGCGGCAGCCATCGCATAGCCGCCGGCGGCGCCATCGATGAAATGAAGGTGATCGCGCTGCAACGGTGAGGCGACGAGGCACGTCATCAAGGCCGATTTCTGGCGGTGCAGGCCATAGTTGCAGATGCCCGCCTCTTCCGCCTGTTTCAGCCGGTTCTCGATCCGCTGCAACACATCCGCGTCTACGTCTATGGTCATCTTCAAACCGTCGTCGAACTTCCGGAAATCCGAATTGCTGGCCACGTCGCGTTTGTAGATCTTCGGATCGAAACCGCCGATCGTCCAGCCATATCTATCGGTAACAGCCGTAAGCGTCATCAGGAACAATATCCATAGCTTCGACCGCCACCGCCATCCTGGCGGCGCCAAGGCCCGCGCCTCGATATCGAGGCCGGTGGGCGGAAAACTGTAACCCGGCCCGTTCACCGGCACCGGGTGGCCATCGCGTTCCTGCCTGCCGGCGAGGGCGATGATGTCGGAAGCCAGAAACTGAAAACCGCGCAAGTCGCGCGACGCCCCCGGTATGGCTATGATCGAGACGATTTCGCCATGCCGGGCTTCGATCGGGTTCCAGCGGCAGGAAAGGCCGGTCAGATCCGGCCGCGCGCCGGCCGGCGCAGGATCGACGCGGTAGCGCCCCGCTTTCATCTCGGCTTCCGCCCAACTGCCGCCACCGCCGGCGAACATGGCATAGAAGACCGCTTCGGAGGCCTGGAACCTCGCCACGCGAACGTCGAGGCCTTGCGCTCTTACATCCTTTATCGGCACGATTGCGGCACGCAAGGTCAGGTCCAGTTCGTCCGCCACCCATCTCTGGACAGCCGCCAGCGCGTTGCGGGTGATCTCCAGCGCCGAGCCGGGAAACGCCACGAGCGCACCGTCGCCGCCGAAGACAAAGGGAAGATCCTGCCGACCCAGCGCATTGAGCAGCGCCGAAATGACGCTGGCGCCGGCCATATTGACGGTCTTGTAGCGCCCGGCCTCGATCGCCTTGGTCGAGCCGACGATGTCGGCGGTGGCCAGCGCCCAGCCATCGGGGAGAGGCCGATAGTTATCGATGTCGGCAACGCTTTCGAACTTTGCGAAGACCGGCAAAGAAGCGACAAACGGGTCGGGCGCGGCAGCTGTTTCCATGAGCATCAGATAGCACATTCCACTGCTTGAAGGCGAAGTCGATCATGCTTCGAAATTGACTTGCGCAGGCTTTCCGATGATAGGGTCCGGCGATGCGAATTGCCTTCTACGCGCCGCTGAAGTCGCCCAATCACCCCGTTGCCTCCGGCGACCGCCAGATGGCACGGATGCTGGTCAAGGCGCTGGAGCATGGAGGGCACAGCGTCGAACTGGCATCCGAATTGCGCATCTATCTACGCGAACCGGAGTCGAAAAGTTTCGATGCGCTCAAGTTCGAGGCCCGAGAGGAAGCCGCGCGGCTGACAAAGCTTTGGGATCGCGACGGCAAGCCCGATCTCTGGTTCTCCTATCATCCCTATTACAAGGCGCCCGACCTGATCGGGCCCGAGCTGGCGTCGGCCTTTGCTGTCCCCTATGTGACAGCGGAAGCCTCCTATTCGAGGCGGCGCAACGCCGGTTTGTGGGCCGATACGCAAGCGTTGGTGGCGCGAGCCGTGGAACAGGCAGCGCTGAACATCTGCTTCACGCAAAGGGATCGTCAGGGACTGACAGATGCGATTCCCGACGCCGCTCTCGGTATGCTTTCGCCCTTCATCGACACATCGGTATTCCGGGAAATGCCGGCACGGGGTTGTCCGACGCGCCTCGTTACCGTCGCCATGATGCGCCCGGGCGACAAAGTCGAAAGCTATCGCATGCTGGCGCAAGCGCTCGGTCTGATCGGCCACCTGCCCTGGACCATGTCGGTCGTCGGGGACGGGCCTGCCCGTGACGAGGTCAAAGCGCTATTCGCCGGCTTACCCGCCGACCGTATCGAATGGCTTGGCGCGATTGAGCCAGCCGCCGTGCCGGATGTCCTCTACAGTGGGGGAATCTACGTCTGGCCGGGTTACGGCGAGGCCTATGGCGTTGCCTATCTTGAAGCACAGGCCGCCGGCCTTCCGGTGGTGGCTCAGGACATCGCCGGCGTGCCGGAGGTCGTGCGGGATGGCCAGACCGGGTTTCTCACCCCGCCGGGCGATGTGGCGGCGTACGCTTCTGCCATTGAAAGGCTTCTGGGCCGTAACGACGAAAGAACCATCATGGCCGCACAAGCCAGGCGTTTCATCCTCGAAGAACGTTCCCTCGGTGCTGCAGCGGCGCGTCTGGCTGAACTTCTTCCGAAGGTCCCGGTGTCATGACATCCGATCAGATCTGGCAGCCCTTGGTGGAAGAACTGGCGTGCCGGCAACGGGCGGATCGCAAGGCAGAGTTCTGGCTGCGCGACGATGACGCCGTGGATCCGACGCCTGCGCTTGATCGGCTGCTCGACCTCACCGGTGAATTCGCGGTTCCGGTCACTCTGGCCGTCATTCCGGCCCTGACTGATGAGAAGCTTGTCGTCCGGCTTGACGAGGCGCCGCATGCCAGGGTCGCCATCCATGGCTGGGCGCACCGAAATCATGCGCCCGAGGACCAGAAAAAGCAGGAGCTCGGCGCGCATCGGCCACGCAAGGCGGTGCTCGATGATCTGGCTCGCGGGCTGTCGCACGTAACCGGCCTGCACGGCGCACGTGCCGTTCCGATGTTGGTGCCACCCTGGAACAGGATCGACGCCGGCTTGGTATCCGACCTTGGATCGATAGGATTTGCGGCATTGTCGGTCTATGGGCCGCCGAAGCCGGCTTCCCTGGCGGTCATCAACAGCAATGTCGACATCATGGATTGGCATGGCACGCGCGGCTGCCGCGATCATGGCCTATTGGTCCAGGCTATCATCGCGCAATTGCAGCATGCATTCGACGGCGGCGAACCGGTCGGCCTGCTCACCCACCATCTCGTACATGATGAATCGGCCTGGCTTTTCCTCGAACGGCTGTTCACCGTCACCGCACAGACTGAAGCCTGCGCATGGCTTCCGATCAGGACCTTGATCGGGCGCAACGCTGGTAGAGGAATATAGTTCAGCGCTTTTTGTGCAATGAGACTGGAAATTTGAGCGTCTGGCCATCCCGCGCGGCAAAAGCGCCGGCAAACCTGTCTTTGGCCAGTTTCTCGATCTCGTCCAGTTCCTCGTCGGTGCGTGCCGCATCGTGGTGAAACAGCGCAAGCCCCCGCGCACCGGCCGCCTCACAGAGCTTGACGCCCTGTTGCCATGTCGAGTGCCCGTTACCGCGGCGGCGTTCCATTTCCTCCTCGGTGTAGGTGCAGTCGTAGATGACGAGGTCGGCATCTTCGATCAGGCCGAGCACCGCCTGATCGAGTTTGTCCGGCTCGTGCTCAGTGTCTGTGATCACCGCCACGACGCGGCCGCCCCATTCGACCCGGTAGCCTATGCAGCCGCCCGGATGGATAAGACTGCCGGTTCGGACCACCACCCCTTCGCGCGGCCGAAGCACGTCTCCGGATACGAAATCGCGGCAGTCGAGGCTTGCCTTGCAGATCTCCAGTTTCACCGGAAACCACGGCGGCCGCATGAACTCATCGACCATCTGCCGGGTCGTCATGCGTCCTGCAAGATGCCCGGACCAAAGCGTAACCTTGACGCTCCGGTCATAGATCGGCGCAAAAAACGGCAGTCCGATGATGTGATCGTAATGGCAATGGGTGAAAAGCAGGTCGAAATCGGTCACGCCCGACGCCCGAAGCGCCCTGCCGGCAGGCCGTAGGCCAGAGCCCGCGTCGAACAGGAGCGTATGCTTACCGCATCGCATCTCAATGCAGATTGTGTTGCCGCCATAGCGAGAGAATTCTGGCCCCGATACCGAAATGCTGCCGCGCACGCCCCAGAACCTGATCAGGAAAACATCGTCGTCCATGCTACCCCTTCGCAGTCCCCGTCGCCCATCGTAGCCAAACAACTGCTGCTAGGCGAGACAGGTTTTCTCCGGGTGACCTTCTCAGCAAGAGGCCAGTGCCATCACGATAGCGAGGATCGAGCGCACGTCATTCGTTATTTGGCGCTTCGTGCGTCGATCAGATCCGCGGTCGTATGGCTTAGGCGATCGGCAAGAACCCGCAATATCTCGATGGTCATTTCCGGAAACTCCTTCATAAGCCTCAGGAAATGATCCTTGGGGATTCTCAAGGCTTCCAGCGGACTCGCCGCTCTGACGGTGGCAGTGCGGGAGCCGTTGCACAATATGGCGATCTCGCCAACAATCGAATTTGGCGCCATTTCGGCGACTTTTATCGGTCCGCTGTCGGAATCGACCAGAATATCCGCCCTGCCTGAAAGGATGACATAGGCGGCGTCTCCCTCGTCGCCTTGCCGGAAAAGGATCTGGCCGGCGCTGTAGTTCACGCGATCGGATGTGAACGCAAGCAGCTTGAGCTTTGTCGGCTCGATGCCGGAGAACAAGGGAACGCGTTGCAGCATTCCAACTTCATCCTTGAGCAGCATTGTCGCAAACCTCAAATTCGCGTTTGTCATACTAGAGCAACGGATGCCCGGATGGAATCAATTCTGTTTCCGGGATGGCGAGGCGAACCACGCGGTGGCGAGCCCGATGTCGTGCGAGCCTGACAAAATGGGCGTCCGCCAGCCGGAAACCCGAAGAGCCGGATGAATTTGCGGCAAATCCTTCGGGTTTCGGCGCGGATGTAGCCCCCGCTACGCCCTTCGCCGAATCCCTTGACCTTGCAGCAAATTCCCACCGGCAGAATGATCCCATCTGAATGTCCGTTGTTCTATGACAGCAGTTCCTTGAAGATACCGTTCCCTGCCAAAAGTGTCTCGTATGTTCCGTCTTCCACCAATTGACCCGAGTCGAAGACGATAACGCGATCGAACATCATCGCCATTGCCGGATTCGTCACGACCCACACAATTGCCGGCGAATGGCCGTCGCGCCTGGCTTCCTCGAGCACGTTTCGCAGCACCTTATCCTGCATGCGCTGGTCGAGCGCCGACAGCGGCCGGTTGAGAATGAGAAAATCGGGACGCTTGAGCAGGGCCCGGGCAACATCAAGCTTCTGTCGCTGTCCACCGGTCAACCGCCTGCCGCCGGAGCCGACATTGAAGTCCAGGCCGACATCCAGAAGTTCGGCATAAAGCCCCAATTCGTCCAGAATGTCATAGACGATGGAGCGTATGCGGTCCGGCGCGTCGGGATGGTTGTTGCCCACACGTCCGAACAGGACATTATCCATGACGGTGGCCGCGGCAATGTATTTGGCAGGATCATACCGTTCGATCGCATTTTGTAGCTCGGGCGGCAGGTTTTCATAGAACCGGTTGCGTGCTGCGACGATCTTGCTCATCAGCTCGTCGCTCAGCAGGCCGAAGCGGTGCCGGGGCTCGATATAGGCAAAGCTCAAGGTGACGATCATGGCGCGGTCGTTCTCCGAAACCGCCTCGTGGGGACGGTTCTTGAGCCGTTGCAGCAAGGTTTCGTAGGCGGGTATCTCCTCGGCGCTCATGAAGGCGAGCTGCTGGAAGAACTGGTGATCGGGCGGCAGATCCGCAAACAGCTCGATCGCCTGTTCGGCAATCTCCATGCCCATTTCGTAGAGCGTGCGGTCGAGGCCGGCTTGCCTCAACACAGAAGCAAAATAGGGATTGGCCGCCAGAGCCCTGTCGGCCAGTTTGGGGCCGGCGGCAGCGCCGAAGAGCAGGTTTTGGCCGATCGTTGCTTCCTTGTTGTAGGCGCCGGGTTCGAAAGGAACCACCAGTCCGCTCAGCCCTTCGTATTCCAGCCGGGTTCGCAGCGCCGCACGCAGTTCGACGATCCGCCTGGCAAGCTCCGTGTGACGCGTGAGGTCGGCCGAAGAGCGCAAGCCAAGATCCAGAATGTCGCGCGACAGAACAACCGCGTCGAGCACCCGGCGCACGGCTTCAAAGAGGTCGTGCGGGCCGGTAGCGCCGGCGGAAGCATAGTTGATCCAGTCGCTGTGGATATCAAGATCCGGATTGCCCGACCGGCGCGCCTCGTGCATGTTCCAGCGGTGCTGGTCTGCCGCAGCATCGTCATAAGTCACCGATGTCAGCGGTGCATGCTTCAACCCGTAGAGCAGGTTATCGCGAAGGCTTGCCTGGAACAGGAAAACATCCGACGAGGCATAGGACATGCGCCGGCCGGTCACTGCTTCGGGGAGTTCAAGCAGGTCGTCGGAGCCCGAAGCGACCCTTCCGCTGTCCGGCCAGTTCAGCCGCGCGAAGGCTTCTGCAAGCGCCTCCGCTCCACCTGTTGCGGTACTGACCAGCGCCACCGTCTCACCCGGCTTGACCTGGAGGGAGATACGGTCGAGGAGCATGGCACCGCCATCGTCTGCTATGGACAGACTGATCGCCGACAGGGGGTTGGTCATCGGATCGGGATCGTCGATCGTCAATGCCCCGATTCTCGGCGCAATGAGACCGTCGACGGTGAACTGTTCAACGACCTGCTGATATTTGACCTGGACATCCTGCCGCGCCTGATCCCAGTCGATCAGTTCCTTCATCGGTCCGGGCAGGTCCTTGTAGGCGCCGATCACGGCCACGAGCTGGCCGACGTCCAGCCGCCCCTGGATGACCAGATACCCGCCGATCATGTAGAACAGAAAGGGCGTGAGCTGCGCGAGAAAATTGTTGAGGAACTTCACCATGAATTTCCATTGGTAAAGATCGAAGCGGATCTTAAAGATGAGCCCGAGCCGGGCAGCTATGTCGGCGCGCTCGTAGTTTGATGTATCGTGGACGTGAACCGCGCCGATGCCGTCGACGATTTCGCCAACCCGGCCCGAAAGCGCGCGCGCCGTCAACTGCCGCTCGCGCCCGAGCACAATCAGCCGCCGCCGCATTCGCGGGATGAGTACGATCTGGATCACCACGATCACGACCGCTATCATTCCGAGCCAGACGTTCTGGACCATGATGAACAGCATGGCCGTCAGCGCCTGGCCGCCGAGCAGTACCGGCTGCAGGAAGGCATCGCCGATGAAGCCGCCCAGCGGCTCCACCTCGTCCTTCACCATGGTCGCCACTTCGGCGGATTTCACCCGCTTGAAGTAAACCGGCGGAAACCGCAGCACACGATCGACCAGATCGAAGCGGATACGCCGCAGCATGCGTTCGCCGAGGCGGCCCTTGTAGGTGTTGATGTAGAGTTTGAACAGGCCGTTAACGACGACCAGCAAGAGGAACACAAGGCTCAGGGCAAGCAGCGTCGCCGTGCGGTCGAGCTGAAAACCGGAGAAGAACTGGACCTCTCCAATGAACGGCAGGTCATAGTGTAGCCTCATGAACGGCTGGGTCGCGCCCGGTTGCTCGAAGCCCTTACCTTGGATCGGGCCGTTGACGATCAGCTTCGGCAGGTCGAAGGACATGAAATACGGGATCATCGAAAGCACGACGATCATCAATATCCAGAGCTGCTGCTTCCTGGTGTGCGTCCAGATATATCGGGCTAGGCTGGGTTCCATATGCGACTGTGGACCCTTCAGTTGGAAGGATGCGGGATGTAAAAGCACCTGCTGACGAATGGCGTATCGGTGACTTCTTCGTCGCCAGCGACAAGCTCGAAGCCGCGGCCGCACGGCTGGTGCTGGCAGATGGACGCCGATGGTCCGGACAGATGCAACAGGCTCTCTCCGGCACCGGCCAATGGCGAAGCGGCTTGCAGCATAATCACGTCCGCGAATCAAACAGCGTTGCGGGAGGCAAGATTGCGTTGTGTCGCCCGAAATCCCAACATAAAAGACGAATATGATGGATGTCACGCAACCACGCAATGCCGGCATGGACTGGCACGAGCAAACCTTGGACCTCACGCGGGGAATTGCTGCCTATGTCAACTCCCCTCTCGTGGCAGGGCTGGCGCGCGTCATCACCAAGCATCCGGAGGCCGATATCGCCAACGCCTTCAACCACAAGCAGGTCGCCTGCAAGATGTGGGCACTCGACAGGCTGTTCGAAAGCTGCGGCGGCCGGTTCGGGCGCATATGGGTTCTGGGTGGATGGTACGGCGTATTGCCGGCAATGCTTTTCAACGACGCCCGCTTCGACATCGCGGCGGTCGATAGCATCGACATCGATCCCGAAGTCGCGCCGGTCGCCCGGACCCTCAACCGGGAAGCCGGCGACCGGTTCCGGGCGCTGACGGCGGATATGTACGCACTCGACTATGCGGCCGGGCGGCCCGACCTGACGGTCAATACGAGCTGCGAACACATAGCCGATCTGAGCGCCTGGCTTGCTCTGCTTCCACGG
>Ga0193717_1000867_pt1 | contig 19133 bp, 20 predicted proteins | sample U2c2metaG_FD_145900 | JGI IMG/M metagenome (GOLD analysis project Ga0193717, IMG submission 145900) | Soil microbial communities from a riparian zone of the East river system, Colorado, United States - U2c2 | ecosystem: Environmental > Terrestrial > Soil > Riparian zone | place: USA: East River...
GCGCGACTTCCAGTAGCGCTCGCGAGTTCTACACCTCGGTTGTTCCCGCGGGTGATTTCACGACGCTGGTGTAGAACTCGCGAAACCTGATGTCCCCCAATCGGTGGACACGAGGTTCATCCGGTGTCTCCACCGGTCACCCGACAGACGTCCTTCTGGATTCGCGACATAGTTATCTCATCACCGGAACACACCGGCCGAGAAACTGAAAAGCCAACCCAGACAGAAGGATTGAAGAAATGACCAAGACCGCCCGCCTGCTCGCCCTCCCGATCATCTCCGCTGGCATCATCGGCGGCGCCGCCCTCGGACTGGCCGGCACCGCCAACGCCGCCGCGACCGCCCCGACCGGCCCCGGCTACTCCTACAGCCCAGGCACCTACGCCAAGCCGGCACCGACGCAGCAGCCCGGCTGGCACAACCACCACGGCCCGCAGCACATCGCCGGCCTGACGCAGCGCTAGGCCCCACAGACGGAAGGCCCTCCCCGAACATCCCCGGGGGAGGGCCTTCTTTCATTCGGACCAGGGACTAACTGCTAACTGCTAGCCGTCCGTCGGAGTGCCCCACACCTTGTCGATGCTGATCCGCAGGCGAGTGCTGAAGTGGCCCATCGAGTCCGTCAGCCCGAACCTGTCGGACAGCTCCGCGAACTTGGCCCAATACGGTCCATCCTCGCGGCAGTCCACGCCCTCGGCGTCGATGGTGGCCTCGCCACCGATGACGACGATGCCACCGCCGTTGCCGTCGGAATCCAGGTTCAGGCTGACCTGGGGATGGCGGTTGACGTGGGCGACCTTCGCGGCGCCCGGCATCGTATAGACGAACAGCGCGGTGCCGTCGAAGTAGAACCAGATGAGCCGTGGCACCGGTTGACCGGACTTGGCGACGGTGGTGAGCCAGCCGTAGTGGTCGGAGTTCAGGCGGTCGGTCACTTCTGTGGTCAGTTCGGTGCTCATGCTCGCGAATGTAGTCTCCGGCTATGACGACTTCGCCGACTCTGGACCTGTCCATCGATGAACTCCTCACAACCACCCGTTCGGTCCGCAAACGCCTCGACCTCGAGAAGCCGGTGCCGCGGGACGTGGTGATGGAATGCCTCGAGTTGGCGTTACAGGCGCCGACGGGATCCAACGCGCAGGGCTGGCAGTTCGTCTTCGTCGACGACGCCGACAAGAAGAAGGCGCTCGCCGACATCTACCGCACGGCGGCGACGCCTTACCTGGATCAGCCGAAGCCCACCTACGGCGACAGTCGCGACGAGCGCACGCCACTGGTGGCCGACTCTGCGAAGTACCTCAACGACCACCTGCACGAGGTTCCCGTCATGTTGATCCCCTGCCTCGAGGGCAGGCCCGACGGAGCGCCCGCAGGGAGGAGCGCCGGATTCTGGGGGTCGCTGCTCCCCGCGGCCTGGAGCTTCATGCTGGCGCTGCGCTCGCGCGGCCTCGGCTCTGCGTGGACGACGCTGCACCTGATCGGCGACGGCGAGAAGCAGGCCGCGGAAATCCTCGGCATCCCGTTCGACAAGTACTCCCAGGGCGGCCTGTTCCCAATCGCCTACACCAAGGGCACCGACTTCAGGCCGGCCAAGCGGTTGCCCGCCGAACAGCTGAGTCACTGGAATAGCTGGTGAATCAGGGAATGGTGAAGGCTGTCGCAATGCGGTCGGCCAGTCGGTTGCAGTAGTCGTCGTCGACCGGCATTTGCATCACCGCGAGCCGCCAGTAGACCGGACCGGCGAGTAGGTCCATCGATAGCTCGAGATCGGCGTCTGGCGGCAGTTCTCCTCGGGCCACTGCACGCTCGAACAACTCGGCGGCCTTGATCCGGCGAGGTTAGCTTCTCGAGGTCCTCGGCGATCGAGGCCTCGGTGACCATCGTCGGATTCCGGAAGGGATCGCGTGGCGGTTTCGCACCGGTAGCCCGTGGGGCGGGACCTGCCAGCTGATTTCGGACCGTGGCACGCCCTAGACGGCGCCGGAGAAGCCCTGCTGGCGCCACGCCTCGTACACGGCCACTGCGGCGGCGTTCGACAGGTTCAGCGACCGTCGGGCCGCGAGCATCGGAATGCGCACCTGCGCGGTGACGTGCGGATCGGCCAACGTCGCCGCATCCAGTCCGGTGGGTTCCGGACCGAACATCAACACGTCACCGGGAACGTAGGCGACGTCGGAGAAGAACGCTTCGGCGTGGGCGGTGAAGGCGAACACTCTGGCCGGGCTCAGCGCATCCCAGGCCGCCGCCAGATCCGCGTGAACCGTGACCGACGCCAGGTCGTGGTAGTCCAGCCCCGCCCGCCGCAGCTTGGGCTCGGAAAGGTCGAAGCCCAGCGGCTCGACCAGATGCAATTCACAACCCGTCGCCGCGACCGTCCTGATCGCATTGCCGGTGTTGGGTGCGATACGCGGCGAGTTGAACATGACCCGGAACATTCGACGATGATCTCAGTCACACGACAATATTTGCTGGCTTAGCACACGAGTCCGCAACGGCCCGGTCACGAACTCTGTCTGTTCAGTAAGAATTGTGGAAACGGGCGCGCATCGCTGTCATACTCGACCAATTGCCAGGCGGGCTGATCTTCCGGTGCCTGCCGAACCTTGGCAAAATAGCAGCAGGAAGCCTTATGAACGACGCACGTTTAGTGAAATGCGGACCAGCGGGCGCTAGCTCGGCTGGGCCGCTATGACGGCGTTCGGGCAGCAACCTCACGTCGCTGCCGAAGCCGAATTCGAGAGCAATCTGGCACAGCCGGTGAAGCGCCCGTCGAGGTTGTCGATGAGCAATTGGCCGGTGCGCTGGAAGGTCTTTGCCATCGTTTTGGTACCACTGCTTTTGGCGGGTGCATTCGGCGGTCTGCGCGTCTACTCGGGTTGGACCGACGCCGCCGACCTGAAACTCGCTGCGGATCGCGCCGGCATGGTTCCCGCGGTCAATGAATACGCAGCGGCGCTTGAAGGCGCCATGCTCGCCAACTCGACCGGCGGCGACCCACAGTCGGCCCTGGCAGCGTTCGACTCGAGCAAGCAGAACCTGCAACGGCACCTGGCCGACACCAACGTCGTTCCCGACGTGGCCAAGGGCGTCACCGCGCTGCTCGACGGCGGCCAGGCACTTTTGGACAAGGTCACGGCCAACAGCATCACGCTGCGTGACCGAATCACCACCTATACGCCGATCCTGTTGACGGCCGAGGACGTGGTCACCGGATCGGTCCGCGTCGAGGACGAGCAGATCCGGGCCGAGACGCAGGGGCTCAGCCGGGCCATGGGCGCCCGCGGGCAGATGATGATGCAGCAGTTGCTGGTGAACCTCGGCGGCGAGCTGCCCGAGCCCGAGCTGCGCACGTCGATGATCACAGTGGCGGGCACCGAACCGTCGACGCTGTTCGGCATGGCCCAGGTGCTCGGCGTCGGTTCGCCCGAAGCGCAGAAGCTGCAGGCCGAGTTCGTCACGCGGATGGGCATGATGTCCGATCCCACGATTCCGCTGGTCAACAACCCCGTACTCAGTCAGTCGATTCAGACCACCAATGAAATCGCGCTCAAGCTCATCGACTCGACGAAGTCAGCCGTAGCCGCAAACGTCGCTGACCAAGCGTCCGTGAAGCGCTCGGAGGCCATCCGCGACTCCGCCATCGTCGGAGCCGCCATCCTGATCGCGCTCCTCATCGTGACCTTGGTGGCCCGCTCGCTGGTCCGCCCGCTGCGCAGGCTCCGTGACGGCGCGCTCAAGGTCGCTCACGAAGACCTGGCGCGGGAACTCGAACGCGTGCGCTCCGGTGGCGCGCCGGGGCCCGTGCAGCCGTTGCCCGTCCACAGCAGCGAGGAGATCGGTCAGGTCGCGCATGCGGTCGATGAGCTCCACGAGCAGGCGGTGTTGCTGGCGGGGGAACAGGTCAACCTCCAGATGCAGGTCGACGACATGTTCGAGACGTTGTCGAGGCGCAACCGCTCGCTGGTGGATCAGCAGCTGACGCTCATCGACGGACTGGAACGCGACGAACAAGACCCCCAGCGGCTCGAGAGCCTCTTCCGACTCGATCACCTGGCCGCGCGGATGCGGCGCAACGGCGCCAACCTGATGGTGCTCGCAGGCTCCAAGGTTCAGCGCGAGCAGGCCGACCCCGTCCCGGTCGCCGCGATCGTCAATGCGGCGGCCTCCGAGGTCGAGGACTACGCGCGCGTCGTCACCGCGAGTGTGCCGGACAGCGAGGTGCTCGGCGCGGTGGCCGGTGACCTCGTGCACCTGTTGGCCGAGATCTTGGACAACGCGCTGCGGTACTCGCCACCGATCTCCCAGGTGCGGGTCTCGGCAGTACACACAGGCAATGGCGGGCTGGTCTTCGAGGTCAGCGACATCGGGCTGGGCATGACGGACTCCGACCTCCGGGTGGCCAACGTCCGATTGCAGTCCGGTGGCGAGGTCAACCCATACACGGCCAGGCACATGGGTCTGTTCGTGGTCGGTCGACTTGCGGCTCAGCATGGCCTCATCGTTCGGCTGCGCAGCACCGTTGCGGGCGAACCGAATTCGGGCACCACCGCGGGGATCTTCCTCCCCGAGGGGCTGTTGCTCGAGCAGTCGGGTGGCTACCACGACACCGTCCGGGACTACGCCGTGCCCGCCGATGCCCACGCGGGCATCACGACCGCGCTGGCGCTCGACGACGAGCAATCGAACAACGGCGAATACTCGAACAACGGCGAATACCCCGAGTACGACGGCCACGTGGACATTCCGGTTTCGCTTCTGCCGCAACGTAATCCGGGGGCCAGTGGCATCTCGGGCATTCCGTCGCTGCCGCCCGAGCCCGTCGTCGAACCCGAGTCGGACTGGGCGGACGAAGACGAGTGGCCCGCCGACTCGATGCCCGCCCAGACACCTGCTGAGGCGTCCGGTCCGCCTCCACCGCCGCAGCCTCAGCGGCCCGGTCCGAGCCCAAGCGACACGTCGGCGTTCTTCGCATCGCGCCAGCAGGTGCCCAACCAGTACGCCCCGCCGAGTCCGCCGAGCAACGGCGTACCCAGCCGGCCGATGAACGGCGTGCCGAGCCGGCCCCCGCCACCGAGCCCGCCTGCCGCGCCGAGCCCGCCTGCCGCGCCGAGCCCGCCCGCCACGCCGAGCCCGCCTGCCGCGCCGAGCCCGCCCGCCACGCCGAACGAACCGGCCGCCACGCGCGCGCAGGCACCCGAAAGTGAACCGTCGGGAAGCACCGACTCGAATTCCATCTTCAACAAGATGTTGTCCGAGTGGCTGATCGACGATCCCATGGAACTTGCCAACAGCACCGACCTCGACTGGCAGACGGTGTGGGATCACGGGTGGTCCGCGGCGGCCGCGGCCGAGATCGCGCCCGTCGAGCAACACACCGAACACGGGTTGCCGATGCGCGAGCCTGGTGCGCGCCTGGTGCCCGGCGCTGCCGACGCACCGTCGAATGACGGCAACGGCAACGGACGGCACCGGAATGGTGGTGCGGATGCCGAGCGCGCCAACACCGGCACCAATGCGCCACCGTCACGCGACCCCGAGGCGGTGCGCAGCAGCATCAGCGAGCACTTCGGCGGCGTACACGCGGGCCGCACACGCGCGAAGGAAAGCAGGGAGACAGACCAACAATGACCCGTTCGGCACAACGCGAATCACTCGACTGGCTGGTCTCGAAGTTCGCACGCGAGGTATCCGGGGTGTCACACGCCATCCTGGTGTCGGCCGACGGCCTGCTGATGGCCGCCAGTGAACACATGCCGATCGAGCGGGCCGATCAATTGGCGGCAGTATCATCGGGCATGGCGAGCCTGTCCACCGGAGCCGCGCAACTGTTCGACGGTGGGTACGTGATGCAGTCGATCGTCGAGATGGAGCACGGGTACCTGCTGCTGATGCGCGTCGGCGACGGATCCAACCTGGCGACGCTGGCCACCCGGTCCTGCGACATCGGTCAGATCGGTTACGAGATGGCGGTCTTGGTCGAGCAGGTGGGCACTGTCATCCAGTCCGCCCGCCGGCGTGCCGCGCAATCCTCTTGAGCCGCCGATGGACGGTCATCGTGATGCGTGGGAGTCGGGCACATCGAGGGATGAAGCCCACAGCCTGGTGCGCCCGTACATCTTGACGGCGGGCCGCACTCAGCCTCGCCTCGAGCTTGCGCTCGAGGCTCCCATCAGGACATTGGAGTTCGGGCCCGCACCGCGGTGGCCGGGCAGCGACGTGCGCGCCAAGATTCTGGGACTGGGTGTGGCGAGTCCCTCGGTCGCCGAGATCGCCGCTCGCCTATCCTTGCCGCTCGGGGTAGCACGCGTGTTGATCGGTGATCTGGTGACACAGGGTTATCTGCAAGTCCACGACACCATCGGGGACTCGTCGACCATCGATGAACGACGCGAACTCATAGGAAGGACCCTGCGTGGCCTACGGGCACTCTGAGCGGCGAACCGCGTCCACCAAGATCGTCATCTCCGGCGGCTTCGGTGCCGGTAAGACCACGTTCGTTGGCGCGGTCTCCGAGATCATGCCGCTCCGTACGGAGGCCATCGTCACCAAGGCGTCGGAGGGGTATGACGAACTCGAGGCCACCCCTGCGAAGACCACCACGACGGTGGCGATGGACTTCGGTCGCATCACGCTCGCCGAGGACCTGGTGCTCTACCTCTTCGGCACGCCGGGACAGCGTCGCTTCTGGTTCATGTGGGACGACCTGGTCCGCGGCGCGATCGGCGCGATCATTCTCGTCGACATACGCCGCCTCCAGGACAGCTTCGCCGCCGTCGACTTCTTCGAGGCCCGCAAGCTGCCCTTCCTGGTCGCGGTCAACGAATTCGACGGTAGCCCCAAGTATCCGGCGCAGGCCGTGCGCAAGGCGCTGGCGCTCCGCGACGAAATTCCCGTCGTCACCGTCGATGCCCGCGACCGACTTTCCGCGCGAGCCGCGCTGATCGCGGTCACGGAGTACGCGTTGATGAACCTCAGCTCGCTGCCCGGCTGACGGTGACCGACACCGAAACCGAGGACGGCGCTTGGGTCGACCGGGAGTACACCGGCGTGGACTTTCGGTCCGTCGATGATGGAGATCTGAGCCGCTTGCGCACCGAACGCGTGGTGTTCACCGAATGCGACTTCAGCGGTGTCAACATGTCCGAGTCGGAACACGTCGGCTCCGCGTTCCGCAACTGCACGTTTCGGCGTACCTCGTTGTTTCACAGCGTCTTTCGGCACTGCAGTCTGCTCGGCTCGGTGTTCACCGAATGCCGGGTGCGGCCGGTGACCATGGTCGAGGTCGATCTGACGCTGGCGGTACTCGGCGGCTGCGACCTCCGGAGTGTCGACCTCTCCGACTGCCGACTGCGTGAGGCGAGCCTCGTCGGTGCCGATCTGCGCAAGGCGGTGTTGCGGGGCGCGGACCTACGCGGCGCTCGCACGCAGAACGTCCGGCTCGACGAGGCGGACCTCCGCGGCGCACGGGTCGACCCGACGTTCTGGACGACGGCGTCACTGCGCGGGGCGAAGATCGACATCGACCAGGCGCTCTCGTTCGCGGCCGCGAACGGGCTCGACATTCACGGCGGCTAGATCGGCCGAGCAGACGCAAAAGCCCCTGAAATACCGGGATTCAGGGGCTTTTACGTCTGCTCGCGCAGGAAAGCTAGCCGCCCTTGAGTCGAATCTTGAAGCGCACGAAGCTCAGATAGCCGACGCAGATCGCGCCTTGGAAGGCCATGTTCAGCCACCACGTGCCCGCGGTGTGCTTCCAATGCTCGTCCTGCGGCGTCAGTGGCCCCGGGACGAGCCTGAGGAGATCGATCGTCGATGCCGTCGAGGCGAAGCCCCAGCGGGCCGGGGTGAACCACGACATCTGGTCGAGCACGATACGACCGGTCACCGGGATCATGCCGCCCTGGAACACCAGCTGCGACATGATCGCGATCACCAGCAGCGGCATGATCTGCTCGTTCGACTTGGCCAGCGCCGAGAGGGCCAAGCCGACCATTGCGGCGCCGACACAGCACGCCGCAACGTCGACGTACAACTCGATGGATCGACTGGGTATCACCGCGCCGCTGGTGACGGCTCCAGCGCCCCAGCCCTTTCCGATGATGTTGATGCCGACGACGACTGCGGACTGCAACAAAGCGAACCCGGCGAAGACGAAGACCTTGGCGAACATATACGCGGTCGTGGACAATCCGACCGCCTGCTCACGCAGGAAGATTGCCCGCTCGCCGATGAGCGCCCGGATCGTCAGCGCGGTGCCCATGAAGATGGCGCCCACATTGAGCAGCACCAGAATTTGTCCCGGTTCGTTCGGCGCTTCGCCGCCCTGGATCGCTGGTACAGGTACGCCGAAGCCGACATTTCCGGGCACCGACAGTGACAGTGCGCCCATGATGAACGGCAAAAACGCGAGAAAGATGAAGTAGCCGCGATCCGAAATGATCAGTCGCATCTGGCGTCTGGCGATGGTTGAGAATTGTTTTGGCACGCTGGTGCGCGTCGGCGAGCCGAGGTCAGCCGGTTTCTGGGTGGCCGGCGGTGGTGGCGGCGGCCCGTGGCGTTCGAGGTAACGCCGCTTGGCGCCTTCGGGATCGCCCGCGAGCGGGCTGTAGATGTCGGCCCAGTTGGTCGTCCCGAGCTCGGGACCGATCTGGCTCGGCGGACCGGAAAACGCGGTCTTGCCGCCTGGCGCCAATAAGAGCACCTGATCACAGACGTCGAGATAGGTCAGCGAGTGCGTCACGACGAGCACCACGCGGCCCGCGTCGGCCAGCTGGCGCAACATGGTCATGACCTGGCGGTCCAGTGCCGGGTCGAGGCCCGAGGTCGGTTCGTCGAGGATGAGCAGCGACGGGCCGGTGAGCAATTCCAACGCGACAGAGGCACGTTTGCGTTGACCGCCGGAGAGCTTGTCGACGCGAGTATCGAGATGCTTGGTCATCTCGAGTTCTTCGACCACCTCGTTGACGACCTGTTCGCGGTCAGCCTTGTTGGTGTCGGGCGGCAGCCGGAGTTCGGCCGCATACATGAGGGCTTGGCGGACGGTGAGCTCCCCATGCACGACGTCGTCCTGCGGCACCATCCCGATTCTGGAGCGCAGCGAGGCGTAATCGGCGTGTACGTCGTGGCCCTCGAAGGACACCTTGCCCGTTGTCGGGTGGGTGTACCCGGCGACGAGTCGGGCGAACGTCGACTTGCCTGCACCCGACGGTCCGATGATGGCCGTCAGCGTGCCGGGGCGCGCCGTCAACGAGATGTTGTCCAGCAGGGTCTTGTTGCCCTCGATGGTCCACGTGACGCCGTACACGTCGAGGCCACCGGTGCGGGTGGCGGCCGCGGACTCGTTGCGCCTGGCCAGCGTTCCGCCTGCGAACACGAGGTCGATGTTGCCGATCGTGACGACGTCGCCCTCGCGCAGCATCGCGGAGTCCACCCGCTGGCCGTTGACGAACGTGCCGTTGATGCTCTTGTGGTCGCGGATCTCGGTGCCGCCAGGGCTCGGGATCAGCGTCGCGTGGTGGCGCGAGGCCAGCACGTCGGGGATGACGATGTCGTTGTCGGTGGCACGGCCGATCTTGACTCCGCCAGCCGGGGTTTCCACCCGGCCCGGCCGCAAGATCTTGAGCATGCTGGTCGCGAGATTGCCTTCGGCCTGCCGTGGCACTGCAGAAGGACCGAGGGCGGTGGCCGACGGGGACACCGCGGGATACCCGCCGGACGTAGACGGCGGGTGATACGGCGCGGGTCCGCTTGGCGGCGGGTAACCCTGGGGGGCGCTCGGCGCGTAGCTCTGGGGCCCGCTCGGCCCGGACGGCGTTGGGCCCGACGGATACCTGGGCTGCTGGGCCGACGGGTACATCGGCTGGCTGCGGGACTGCGGCGGTGGCGTCTGCGGGTAGGCCGATGGCGGTGGTGCCGTCGGAAACGAAGCGCTGGGCCGCTGGGCGATTGGCACCGATGCGGTCGGCGGTGGCGTGCCTGCCGACCCTTGGTGGATTGCCGATGTTCAGGCCGAGCCCGTCGGTGATGTCGACCGCCGGGACGCGCTGATTGTTGACGAACATGCCGTTGAGGCTGCCGTTGTCGACGGCCATCCAGCGGCCTTGATCGAAGCGCAGCATCAGATGCGCTCGGGAGATCAACGGGTGGGCGACGCGGACGTCGGCGCGAAGGTCGCGTCCGACGACCACGTCATTGCCTGGGGCGAAAGTGCGGGCAGACCCGTCGTACTGGACGGTCAGCGCGGGCGGGGCGGGTCGCGTCATCGCGTCTGACTCTATCGGGTCAGGTGGCGCCCGTGCCGTGGGTCGGGGCCGTTGCGTCACCTTCGAGATTCCCCAGCGTGCGGTGTCGGTGATCTGGTGCAGTGCGACGGGCCGACGAGCTAGCCCGGAGAACCCGTGACCACACAGTGGGTGTGGCTGTAGATGGTGGCCATGCACTTGTTGCAGTGCGTGCACGCCGAGCGCACCGAGTGGGCCGCGCCGTCGTCCTTGATGCGGTTGATCAGATCGGGTTCGGCGAGCAGCGCCCGGCCCATCGCAATGAAGTCGAAGCCCTCGGCCATCGCGAGGTCCATCGTCTCGCGATTCGTGATGCCGCCCAACAAGATCAGCGGCATCTTGAGTTCAGCGCGGAATTGCTTGGCCTGGTCGATCAGGTACGCCTCGCGGTAGGGGTACTCGCGTAGGAACTTCTTGCCGGTCATCCGGATGCCCCAGCGCAGCGGGGGCTTGAACGCGCCTGCGAACTCTTTGATCGGGGCGTCGCCCCGGAACAGATACAGCGGGTTCAGCAGCGAGCTGCCCGCCGTGAGCTCGAGGGCGTCGAGGCCGCCGTCCTCCTCCAGCCACTTCGCGGTCTGCAGTGACTCCTCGAGCGAGATGCCACCGCGCACGCCGTCGGACATGTTGAGTTTCGCCGTCACGGCGATGCGGTCGCCCACGGCCTGCCGCACGGCCGTGACCAGACCGCGCGCCACCTTGGCGCGATTGGAGAGCGAGCCGCCGAATTCGTCGGTGCGCCGGTTGATCAGCGGGCTGAGGAACGAGCTCGCCAGGTAGTTGTGGCCGAGGTGGATCTCGACGGCGTCGAAGCCGGATTCGATGGCCAGGCGGGCGGCGTTGGCGTGCGCCTTCGTGACGTCAGCGATGTCGTCGACGGAGGCCTTCTTGGCGAACCGCATCGACAGCGGATTGAAGAACCGCACCGGTGCGAATGCCTTGGCCTTGTTGGTCCTGGCGTTGGCGACGGGTCCCGCGTGGCCGATCTGGGCGCTGATCGCGGCGTGAATGGCGTCGGTCAGGCGACGCAGTCCTGGCACTGCCTCCGGCCGCATCCAGAGCTGCCAACCGTCGGTGCGTCCGCCGGGCGACACCGCGCAGTAGGCCACCGTCGTCATGCCGATTCCACCTGCGGCGGGGAGCCGGTGGTAGGTGATCAGGTCATCGGTGACCAGGGAATCCGGCGTCGACGCTTCGAACGTCGCCGCCTTGATGATGCGGTTGCGCAATGTCACCGGGCCGAGCTTGGCCTCGCCAAACACATCGGTGAACACTTTGGGCTGAGCATTCTGCTCTTCGCCCAAGGGGCTCATCGCCGTGTCCATAGAGCGGAGCCTGCCACAATGAATGCCGTGGGAGCGATCACTTTGGACGGCAAGGCCACGCGCGACGAGATCTTCGTCGACCTCAAGGAGCGGGTGGCGGCGCTGACCGCGGCCGGCCGAACGCCGGGACTTGGCACCGTGTTGGTTGGCGACGATCCCGGATCGCACGCCTACGTGCGCGGCAAGCACGCCGACTGCGCGATAGTGGGCATCACCTCGATCCGGCGCGATCTGCCTGCCGACATCAGCCAGGCTGCACTCGACGAGACCATCGACGAGCTCAACGCCAACCCGGAGTGCACCGGCTACATCGTGCAGCTGCCGCTGCCCAGGCACCTCGACGAGAACGCGGCGCTGGAGCGCATCGATCCCGGGAAGGACGCCGACGGCCTCCATCCGACGAACCTGGGCAGGCTGGTGCTGGGCACGCCTGCCGCGTTGCCATGCACGCCGCGGGGCATCGTGCACCTGCTGCGGCGCTTCGACGTGCCGATCGCAGGCGCTCATGTCGTCGTGATCGGACGAGGGGTGACAGTGGGCAGGCCCATCGGGCTGTTGCTTACCCGGCGTTCTGAGAACGCGACGGTTACGTTGTGCCACACGGGTACTCGCAACCTTGCCGAGTTGAGCCGTCAGGCCGACATCATCGTCGCGGGCGCCGGGGTGCCGTACATCGTGACGGCCGACATGGTGAAGCCGGGCGCTGCGGTGGTCGACGTGGGGGTCAGTCGGGACGAGGCCGGAAAGCTGGTCGGCGACGTACACCCCGGCGTGTGGGACATCGCTGGGCACGTGTCCCCGAACCCCGGTGGCGTCGGTCCGTTGACGCGGGCCTTCCTGCTGACGAATGTCGTGGAACTCGATGAGGCGGCGATGAGCGCTTGCGCGAAGAGCAGATCGGCTGAACTGGCGTGACACCAAGGGAATTCGCGCGCAAGGTATTCAAGGGCCAGTGGCCGATCCTTGTGGTGGGGTCGGTCTTGCTCGTCGCGTTCGGACTCGTGGTCGCGGGCTACTGGCGCCGCGGCGCATTGGTGATGGCCATCGGCGTGGGGATCGCGGCGGCGATGCGGCTGACTCTGGCAGACGATCGGGCCGGCCTGCTGGTCGTGCGGTCAAGGGCCATCGACTTCCTCACCACGGCCTCGGTCAGCGCGGCCATGCTCTACATCGCGTGGACCATCGACCCGCTGGGGACGAGCTAGTTGAGGGCAAAATTGCCCGACGGGCAATCTTGCTCAACGGGCAATATTTGACTACCTTGGGTGCATGATCGAAGTTCAGGAACCCGGCCTGCGGGAACGCAAGAAGGCCGACACCCGCAGGGCCCTGAGCGATGCGGCGTTGCACTTGGCCTTCGAGGTGGGCCTCGACAACGTCACGCGTGAGGACATCGCCAACCGCGCGGGTGTATCGCTACGTACGTTCACCAACTACTTCGCAGGCAAGTACGAGGCCATTGCCTATCGGCAGCTCGACCGGATTCGTCAGGGCATCGCACTGCTCCGCACGCGCCCGGCCGACCAACCCCTGTGGTCGGCCATCGCCGACGCCCTGCTCGAACCGCTCGAGGCTGACGGGGCGACCGAAAGCACACCTACCCGCAAGCAGTTGGTCGAACTCCAGAAGCTGTTGCTGGCGCCCGGGATTCGTGCAGCGCTGACGAGCGCGCTCTTCGACGAGTGGGTGGACGCGATCGCCGAACGCACAGGCACCGATCCCGCCGTCGACATGTATCCGCGATTGGTGGCCGCCGTCATCCGCGCCGTAGTGGAGACCGCGACGGATGCCTACGCCACGGCCGAGCCACCGCGACCCATCACGACCTTTCTTCGTCAGGGCCTGGCCGCGGTTGCGGCGGGTCTACCCGAGCCGAGCAAGAGGAGCAGCCATGTCTGAAGACGTCGTCATCGCAGGGGCCGGACCAAACGGACTGATGCTTGCCTGCGAGCTTGCACTGGCCGGCGTGAGCCCCGTCGTATTGGACCAGGAGCCAGGACCGACCTCCGAGCCGAAGGCCAACGGGCTTGTCGGACAGGTGATCCGGCTGCTCGACATGCGTGGGCTCTACCACGCCTTCGGTGGGGCCGAGGGGCCTCCCGCGCCGATGTATGCGTGGCGGTTCGCGGGCATGACGGCGAACTTCCTCGGTGTCGCCGACAACCCCATGCACGCATTGCTGCTGCAACAGCCGAGACTGGTGCGGCTGCTCGAGAAGCGGGCCCGCGACCTGGGTGTCGACGTCCGATGGGGTCATGAATTCACCGGACTCGACACGACGCAGGACGGTGTCACCGTCGCAGTGAGCTCACCCGAACGAAGCTATGAACTCGACGCCAAGTTCCTGGTCGGTGCCGATGGCGGGCGCAGCCCCGTCCGCAAGGCGGTCGGCATCGAGTTCCCGGGCAGCACCTCGAACACCGTTACCAGGTTGGCCGACATCCATCTTTCCGATGACCTTCGATCCGAAGACGGCGAATACGTGCTGCCAGGGTTCGGCAAGCTCCCGTTGGGGCACCAAAGACTCGACCGTGGCGGATACGTGTTCTTCCAGATCCCAGGTGGGCGAACGATGTTCGCTATCATCGAGCCCGGGCGCCTGCCGCCTGACCCTGCTCCGATGTCGCTCGAAGACCTTCGCGAGAGCACCAAACGCGTGCTCGGCGTCGAGCTCCCATTCGAGGCCCCGCAAGGGCCAGGTCCGCACGCGATGCGCCGGATGGATGGAATCAACACCAGGCTGGCCGAGACGTACCGGGCGGGCCACGTACTGCTGCTCGGCGACGCCGCACACGTGCACTCGCCGATGGGTGGGCCCGGCCTCAATCTCGGCTTGCAGGACACCGTCAACCTGGGCTGGAAGTTAGCCGCCGAAGTGAATGGCTGGGCTCCCGCCGGTCTGCTGGACACCTATGAGTCCGAACGCCGACCCGTCGGCGAGCGCGTGATGATGCAGTCGCTGACCCAGCAGGCGTTGATGGCGCCGGGGCCCGAAGTCGACGCGATGCGAACGCTTTTCGGTGAGCTGCTGGAGAAGCCGCAAGTTCGCGACCACATGGCCCACCTGTTGGCAGGCTCGGACGTGCGCTACGAAGTCGGTGACACGCATCCGCTGTCGGGTCGACTGGTTCCCGACCTCGTACTCGACGACGGCCGCCGCGTGGCCGAGCTGATGCGCGATGCCCGTCCGGTGCTGCTCGACCTGTCCGGCGCGCTCGAGGTGGAACACGACCGGGTGGACGTCGTGACTGGCACCATGGCGGACCGCCCCGCCGCGGCGATGTTGATCCGGCCGGCCGGTTCCGTCGCTTGGGCGTCCGATGACGTCGGCGCCGCTGAGCTGCCGAACTTGATTGCGGCGCTTGAGCATTGGTTCGGGCCCGCCCGTGCGGGCTAGTGCAGTTTGAGGGCCGCCGCGACGATCGGGCGCGCCCAGGTGGGTGTCGTCGCAAGCTCCGGCGGGCCGACGAGCTCGCCGTGATCGACGTGCAGTACGAGCACGGGCCGCGGCGGATCACCGGCGGCCGGGTCGGCCACTGCTGAGTTGTCGTACACGCGCAACTCCGTCAGCACCGGAAGCAACCGCACCAGGTTCATCCGGCTGTGCCGCCATCGGCGCCGGATGTCGGCCTCCGGGATGTCATGACCGCCGGCGCTCACCCGGCTGCGCACCCGCTCGAGGTGGAGCTCCGGGCTGGCCAGCCCGACGTAGAAGACTCGCACCTCGAACCCCGCGGCCGCCGCCTCTGCCAAGATGCGCGTCATCGTGCCGCCCCCGAGCGTCGTCTCGAACGCGAAGTCGAGGCGTTCGGCGATGGCGCGTTCCAACAACCGCTTGCCCTGGCGCCAGGCAGCCGCATTCGCCTTGACCTGTTCGAGGCCAGGATTGGCGGCGATCAACGCGCGCGCCGCTTCATCCGGGTTGTAGTAGTCGCTGCCCGTGGCACGGATCAGCGCACCGCCGATGCTGCTCTTGCCCGCACCGTTCACCCCGGCCAGTACGTACAGCCGCGGGGAGGCCTTCCGGCTCATTCAGCGTGGGAGCGGCGGCGCTTCGGACGGGCCGCCTTGACCGCTGCGCGGCCCAGTTGCTCGGGCGTGGCATCGAATGCCGCGGCCATCCCGGACTTGGCGCGTGGGGTCTGCATCCGTGCCAGAAGCGCGTCGAACTCTTCGGTCAACTCGTCGAGCACGGGTGAACTGGCCCGCGTCAGCGCCTCGAACTCGGCGTATGACAGCAGCACCGCCTTGGGCGTGTTGTGCTTGGTGATCGCGACGGCGCCGCCAAGTGCGGCCTGCTCGAAGATCGCGCCGAACTCGTTCTTGAAGCGCGTGGCCGCGACGGTCGGCACGTCGACCAGTTCGCCGTCGCTGTTGCGGAAGCTCAAGGTGGTCATATGGACATTCTAGCCGAAATGGCCATTTTGGCCACTATGTGCGACGACCCTGCCGCCGAACGTGGATTACCGTCACGCGAAATCGCATTTTGGCGTGACGGTAATCCACGTTCGGCGAAGCTAGGCCAGTGTGGCCCTGACGCCCACCGTCACGTAGGGCAACGCCAACCCGGTGGTGTTGACGAGCGCGGGATGCGTGGCCAGCAGTTCGCGGACTTGATCGAGCGTGCGGGTACGCACCTCCGTCGGCGAGGTGATGCAGTAGCTGCGCGATGCCACCAAGTCGATGAGTGCTTGCGGCGTAAGGTAACTCGTCCATTCGATCTGATGGCGCTCGACGTCGGTGAACGGGGCGGGCAGCGTTACCTTCTGGTTGAACGGGTCGTCCTCGTGGCCGACGATGCGGCCGAGATCCTTGACCCAGCCAAGCCGCTCGTCGCGGGTGTTCCACACCAGGCCAAGCCGACCGCCTGGTCGCAGCACCCGGGCAACTTCCTTGACGGCGCGTTCGGGGTCGAACCAGTGCCAGGCCTGCGCGACGAGCACCGAGTCGACGCTGTTGTCCGGCAACGGGATTTCCTCGGCGGTGCCGAGCAGCGCAGGGGTGTCCGGCAGCGAGCCGCTCAGCACCTCGAGCATTTCGGGGATCGGGTCGACGGCGACGACGGTGAGCCCTCGCTCGACCAGCCGAATGGTCAGCTTCCCGGTGCCCGCACCGAGGTCGAGTACGTCCCGGGCGCCCGTCGGCAGCAACCAGTCGATGGCCTCCGGGGGGTACGACGGCCTGCCGCGCTCGTAGGCGGCCGCCTCCTCACCGAAGGACAGGGACCGCTGTCGTTGCGGCGACTCCGCGCCGCTCACCGCGACGCCAGCTCGAGCGTTTGGCGGATGAGCTTGCCGACCGCCTCGGTCTCGACGAGGAAGCCGTCGTGCCCGTACTGGGATTCGACGACGTTGAGTTCGGGACACGTCGGCAGCAGGGCGGCGAGCTCCTCCTGGAGGCGCAGCGGATAGAGCCGGTCGGACGTGATGCCCCCGACGATCACCGGCACCGTGCAGCCGGACAGCGCCGCATGCACGCCACCGCGCCCGCGACCGACGTCGTGGCTGCTCAGCGCGTCGGTCAACGCGACGTACGTGCCCGCGTCGAACCGGCCAGCAAGCTTGTCGCCCTGATGCTCGAGATAGCTCTGCACCGCGTACCGGCCACCCGTCGCGGGCTGCTCGTCACCCTGTGCGTCGTTGCCGAACCTGTCGTCCAGTTCGACCTCGCCGCGATAGGTGAGGTGTGCGAACCGGCGCGCGAGCTCCATGCCGACGTGGGGTGTGCGACCGCCCTCGTAGTAGTCGCCACCCTGCCAATTCGGGTCGGCCTTGATGGCTGAGACCTGTGTGCTCTGGGTGCCGATCTGGTCGGCGGTGGCCCGCGCGCCGACGGCGAGGATCAACGCCGCCCGCACGGTGTCGGGATGGCCGACGATCCACTCCAGGGCGCGCGCGCCACCCATCGAGCCACCGACGACCGCGGCGACCTGGGCGATGCCCAACTCCTTGAGCGCCGCCAGGTCGGCGGTGACCTGATCGCGCACGGTAATCACCGGAAACCTTGAGCCCCAGGGCTTTCCGTCTGGAGCTAGCGAACTCGGTCCGGTCGAGCCGCGGCAACCGCCAAGCACGTTGGTGGAGATCGCGCACCAGTGCTCGGTATCGATGGGTGCACCCGGTCCGGCCACCCCGTCCCACCATCCGGGGGTGGGGTGGTCCGGGCCAGCCGGTCCGGTGATGTGCGAATCACCGGTCAGCGCGTGCAGCACCATCACGACGTTGTCGCGGTTCGGCGAGAGTTCGCCCCAGCGCTGCACGGCGATGGAGACGTCGTCGAGGACGGCCCCGTTCTCCAGCGTCAGTGAGCCAATGTTCACCACGCCACGCTCGGCTTCTGCTGGCAGGGTCGTGGTGGCAGGGCTCTCCAAGGTCGTCACTTCGCCGCACTCATACGAAGACCGCCGTCTGCGGCACCCCGGAGAACGGCTTGGCCGCGACGAAGCCCTGCTCCAGGTCGGCGAGGATGTCGTCGATGCCCTCGATGCCGACGGCCAGCCGGACCAGTCCGGGCGTCACACCGGTCGCCAGCTGCTCCTCGACGGAGAGCTGCGCGTGCGTCGTCGAGGCGGGGTGGATCACCAGCGACCGGACGTCACCGATGTTCGCGACGTGGCTGTGCAGCGTCAGCGCGTTGACGAAGGCCTTGCCAGCGTCGATGCCGCCTGCCAATTCGAAGGCCAGGACGGCGCCAGTGCCCCTGGGCGCCAGCTTCTTTCCGAGCTCGTGCCACGGCGACGACGGAAGGCCGGCGTAATTGACCGACACCACGTCGTCGTGGGTGCTGAGGAATTCGGCGACCTTCTGCGCATTCGACACGTGGCGCTCGATGCGCAAGCTCAACGTCTCGAGGCCCTGCGCGACGAGGAAGGCGTTGAACGGCGAGGCCGCCGAGCCGAGGTCGCGAAGCAGTTGAACCCGTGCCTTGAGCGCATACGCGGGCGGCCCGAGTTCGGCGAACACCACGCCGTGGTAGCTCGGGTCCGGCTCGGTAAATCCGGGGAAACGTCCGTTCGTCCAGTCGAAGTTGCCGCCGTCGACGATGACGCCAGCGATCGCCGTCCCATGTCCACCGAGGTACTTCGTGGCCGAGTGCACGACGATGTCGGCACCGTGCGCGATCGGCTGGATCAGGTACGGCGTCGCGATGGTGTTGTCGACGATCAGCGGCACCCCGTTTTCGTGGGCGACCGAGGACACCCCCGGAATGTCGAGGATGTCGATCTGGGGGTTGGAGATGGTCTCGGCGAAGAACGCCTTCGTGTTCGGTCGGACGGCGGCCCGCCAGGAGTCCAGGTCGTCCGGGTTCTCGACGAAGGTGGTCTCGATGCCCAGCTTGGGCAGCGTGTAGTGGAACAGGTTGTACGTTCCGCCGTATAGCCGCGGGCTCGACACGATGTGGTCGCCGGCGCTGGCCAGGTTCAGGATCGCGAACGTCTCGGCGGCCTGGCCGGACGACAGGAAGAGTGCGGCCACGCCGCCCTCGAGGGCCGCAATACGCTGCTCGACCACGTCCTGCGTGGGGTTCA
>Ga0193717_1000868_pt1 | contig 19124 bp, 13 predicted proteins | sample U2c2metaG_FD_145900 | JGI IMG/M metagenome (GOLD analysis project Ga0193717, IMG submission 145900) | Soil microbial communities from a riparian zone of the East river system, Colorado, United States - U2c2 | ecosystem: Environmental > Terrestrial > Soil > Riparian zone | place: USA: East River...
TTCGACCGAGAACCAGGAACTGGCCTCGCTGATCTACACCCGCCTGCGCGATGGCGGTTTCATCGCCCGCCGCGACATCAAGCAGCTGTACGATCCCGAGCGCGGCATGTTCCTGCCCGACCGCTATATCAAGGGCACGTGCCCGGTCTGTGGCACGGCCGACCAGTACGGCGACAATTGCGAAAACTGCGGCGCCACTTATGCACCGACCGACCTGATCGATCCGTACTCGGTGATGTCCGGCGCCAAGCCCGTGCTGCGCGATTCGGAGCACTACTTCTTCGAACTGGGCAAGTTCGAGGTGTTGCTGCGCGACTGGTTCGCAGGCAAGACCACCCACGGCGCCGCCGTGGCGAACCCGGGCGTGGTGGCCAAGCTCATGGAATGGCTCGACGGCGGCCTGCGCGACTGGGACATCTCCCGCGACGCGCCTTACTTCGGCTTCCCCATTCCCGACGCGCCGGGCAAGTATTTCTACGTGTGGCTGGATGCGCCGGTGGGGTACCTGGCCAGTTTCAAGGCGTTGTGCAATGAGAAGGGCATCGATTTCGATGCCTACCTCGCCGAAGGCAGCGACACGGAGCTGCATCATTTCATCGGCAAGGACATCATCAATTTCCACGGCCTTTTCTGGCCGGCCATGCTGCACGGGGCGAAGATGCGCACGCCCACGGCGCTGCACGTGAACGGCTATCTCACCGTCAACGGCGGGAAGATGTCCAAGTCGCGCGGCACCTTCATCCAGGCGCGCACCTATCTGGAATCGGGCCTTCACCCGGAAGTACTGCGTTATTACTTCGCTACGCTGCTGAGCCCCGCGCCCGTGGACGTCGACCTCGACCTGAAAGCCTTCGAGGAGCGCGTGAACTCGCACCTGGTGGGCAAGTGGGTGAACATCGCCAGCCGAACCGCGGGTTTCGTGCACAAGTTCTTCGATGGAAAGCTCTCTTTGGGCCTGGCGCCCACCGAGGCTGCACTGTGGAAGGAACTGCTGGCCCTCTATGAGCCGGTGGCCCAGCTCTACCGAGACGACGAACTGGCGGAAGTCACGCGTCGTTTCGTTGCCATGGCCGACATCGTCAACGGCCATATCGCAGCCACCGCGCCATGGGCCATGGCCAAGAATGAAAGCCAGCGCGAGGCGCTGCACCAGGTTTGCAGCTTCGCCGTGCAGGCGTTCCGCTTGCTCGCCGGCATGGTCAAGCCGATCATGCCGCGGACGGTGGACGCCGCGGAGATCTTCCTGCGCGCCCCCGTCGACAACTTCGATGACGCGCGCCGCGCGCTTCCCGGCCATGCCATCGGCCCGTTCGAAGCGTTGCTATCACGCATCGACGGCAAGCACATCACCGCGATGGTCGAGGCATCGAAAGATTCCCTCGCCCCGAGCGAAGCCCCCAAGCCCGCCAAAAAGCCCGCCTCGCCCAAGACCATGACCGATACGATCACCACCAACACCGACGCAACCGTCATCAGCATGGATGACTTCGCCAAACTCGACCTGCGCATTGGCAAAGTGCTGGCATGCGAGTTCGTCGAGGGCTCGGACAAGCTCCTGCGTTTCGAGCTGGATGCGGGCGTGCTTGGCAAGCGACAGATCTTCTCGGGCATCCGCGCCGCCTATGGCGAGCCTGCGACACTGGTGGGCCGCAACGTCGTGTTCATCGCCAACCTGGCGCCGCGCAAGATGCGCTTCGGCGTATCGGAGGGAATGATCCTCTCCGCAGGTTCAGGCGGCGGCGATCTCTTCCTGCTCGACGCCGACCAGGGCGCAGCGGCAGGCGCCACCGTCCGCTGACCTCCTGATGCCCACGCTCGCCGACCGGATCGACGCGGTACTGCCGCAGACCCAGTGCGAGCAATGCGGTTTCCACGGATGCCGACCTTATGCCGAGGCGATCGCCTCGGGCGCTGCGCCCATCAATCGCTGCCCGCCGGGGGGCAAGGCGGGTATAGATATCCTCAGTGCACTTCTGGGAGTGTCCGCGCTGCCGCTGGATCCAATGCACGGCGTGGAGAAACCGCGCCTGCTTGCGCGCATCATCGAGGCCGACTGCATCGGCTGCACCAAGTGCATCGGGGCGTGCCCGGTGGACGCCATCATCGGTTCGGGCAAGCTGATGCACACCGTGGTCGCCGATGACTGTACCGGCTGCGAGCTATGCGTACCGGCCTGCCCGGTCGACTGCATCGTGCTCGAGCCGATGCCGGCGACGCAGGTGGACATCGATCACGCCGACCGCGCCCGCACGCATTTCAATCGCCGCGAGGCCCGCCTGACTTCACGCAGTCTTGCGCACGAGCGCGAACTTGCTAGTCGCAAGACAACCACTGCGATGAGTCCGGTCGAAGCCGCACTGGCGCGCGCCCGCGCTCGCAAGCAGGAAGGACCGCCATGAAGAAGGCCGACGTGGCCGAGATGTTCTCGCGCCTTCGCGAGATGAATCCCCACCCGACCACCGAGCTTGAATACTCCACGCCCTTCGAGTTGCTGGTTGCCGTGGCGCTGTCCGCGCAATCCACCGATGTCGGCGTGAACAAGGCCACGCGCAAACTGTTCCCCGTGGCCAATACGCCGGCGAAGCTGCTGAAGCTGGGCGAAGACAAGCTCAAGAAGTACATCAGCACGATCGGCCTGTTCAATACCAAGGCGAAGAACGTCATTGCCCTGTCCAGGATATTGGTCGAGCAGTACGACAGCCAGGTGCCGCGCAACCGCGAGGCACTGGAGTCGTTGCCCGGCGTGGGCCGCAAGACGGCCAACGTGGTACTGAACACGGCCTTTGGCGAGCCGACACTGGCAGTGGACACGCATATCTTTCGTGTCGCCAACCGCACGGGGCTCGCACCGGGCGCCAACGTGCGCGTGGTGGAGGACAAGCTGGTGAAGGTCATTCCAACAGAGTTCCTCCACGACGCGCACCACTGGCTGATCCTGCATGGCCGCTACGTGTGCAAGGCGCGCAAGCCCGATTGCCCGCAGTGCGTGATCAACGATCTTTGCAGGTACAAGCACAAGACCAAGGCAACGGAGCCCAAGTAGAAAACTTAAGCTCCGTCAACCGGCCGCATTACGCCGCCTGGCGACCCTCTACCCTCTCGTCCAGCTGGTTCCAGTCCAACACTATTTCGATGCCGCGCGATTGCGCATTGCGCTCCCATTCTTTACAGCTCAAGGCACGCCTGGTCCACGTGGCTAAGCTCAGTGATATCGACGGTCACCTTCGTGTTGGCCCGCATGGCATCGAGTTTGCGCGCCATCGCCGGCACCTGCAGAAACGTCGCCGAGCCCTTCAGGTTGAAGGTGGCATGGCCCGGCTCGTCATGCTCGTGCAGGTCGGCCCTCAGCTTCGACGACAGAAGGGCGAGGCGGAAAAGCGACAAGCCGAAACCAATGATTACGCCTACCAGCAGGTCGGTAGCCACGATGGCCACCATGGTTGCCATGTAGACCACCGCGGTACCCTTGCCGTAGACGGCCAGCTCCTTGACCTGACGGAACTTCACCATCTTGACGCCGGTGAACACGAGGATGCCGGCCAGGCACGACACGGGCGTCATGTTCAGCAACCATGGCAACAGCATCGCCAACACCAGCAGCCAAGCTCCATGCAGAATCGTCGCCATGCGTGTGGCCGATCCGGCCTGCACGTTAGCCGCACTACGCACAATCACGCCTGTCATCGGCAGGGCGCCAAGCAGGCCGCAGAGCATGTTTCCAACACCTTGCGCGGTAAGTTCCTTATCGTACTTCGTGCGTTCACCGTTGTGCATACGGTCCACCGCGGCGGCTGAAAGCAATGTTTCGGCACTGGCAATGAAGGCGAAGGTGACGGCCGCAATCAACAGGTTCTCGTCAAGCAGGCCACGCATGCTGTCAAACGTGGGCAGCGTAATAGCAGAGGCCAGGCTGGCCGGTACGTTGACCAGGTTTACGCCAATGCCAAGCAGCTGCACTGTGGCGGTTACCGCCACCACGGCGAGCAGCGCCCCAGGTACGAAGCGCAAATTCGATGGACGAAACTTTTCCCAGGCAAGCATGATGCCGATGGTCGCCAGGCCCACGCAGAGCGCCGCGATGCCGGGTCCGCGAAGGGCTATGGCCAGCGCACCAGGCAACGCAGCGAAGTTCTCGAGTCCTCGCGCCAGCGGCTTGGCATCGAGCATGACGTGGATCTGCGACGCCACGATGAGAATGCCGATGCCCGACAGCATGCCGGACACGACAGCCGGGGACGTCATACGAAACCATATGCCGACACGGCAAAGGCCCGCCGCGACCTGGATCAGCCCCGCGAGAAGGACCACGGGGCCCAGTGCCGCCACACCGTAACGTTGCACCAGCTCGAACACGAGCACGGCCAAACCAGCCGCCGGACCGCTCACTTGCAAGGGTGAGCCCGCGAAGGCACCCACCGCCAGCCCACCGATGATGCCGGTGACCAGCCCCGTGGCCGGCGGCATGCCTGAAGCGATCGCGATGCCCATGCACAAGGGAAGTGCCACAAGGAAGACCACGATCGAACCAAGCAGGTCGCGTCCGAACAAGCCTTGGGAGAAATAGCCTTTCATACGAAATCCTTCAAGCCGCCGTGGCCACGGTGGAAGCAAACCGCGCCATGGGCGTGGCTTGGGGTAGCGGGGTGCCATCGCAGGGAATGTCGACAAAGCGGCCGGTGCCACCATCGAACACGCGAATCGCCGCTTCGCCGATGTCGTACACCCAACCGTGAATGCTCAACGACCCGTTGGCCACGGCGGCCGCTACCACGGGTAGCGTGCGCAGGTGCTCAAGCTGGCCCACGACGTTTTCCTCGGTCAGGCAGCGAAGATGTTCATCCGCGTGAAGGTGGGAGGCGTTTTCCGCCACGACGTGCCGGGCGACGTCGGCATGTTTGAGCCAGTCGGCTACCGACGGCATACCGCTGAGCTCGGAAGGATTGAGCAGGCCCTTCATGGCACCACAATCTGAATGCCCGCAGATCACGATATGCTGGACTTTCAGTACTTTTACCGCGTACTCGATAGCTGCGACCACGCCGCTGACATGTTGCGCATACGGGGGCACGATGTTGCCAACGTTTCGGTAGACGAACAGATCGCCCGGCTGTGCGCAGAAAATCATCTCGGGCATCACGCGCGAGTCGGCGCAGGTGATGAACATGGTGTGCGGGCTCTGGCCGCTGGCCAGGCGTTCAAACAGCTCCCGCTGTTCGGGATAAATATCGCGGCGAAACGATTCGAAACCGTTGATCAGGCGATTCATGGAAATCTCCAGGCGAATGCTGCCACCCACGCGGCACGCGGGAGGCAAGCATGAATTGGGTTAGGCGAGCGAGCGAATTAGCGCAAGCTGGGTGTCATGCGGAAAACGGGGAGCCGCGGCCGGAGGCCGCTGGGCGAGGCGGGATCAGCCTATCGGAGGGCGCAACTCGAGCGTGGGGCGATGGTCGCGCCGCGAGGGCTCACCATGCGGGTCAATGCATAGTGTGGGTGCGATCGCTGGCAGGTAGGTCAAGGACGCAGGTAACGCGGCGTCTTCGACATCGTGATCGTCTGCGGCGACTGGGACCTGGATGAGGTCGGCATGGTGCCCGGCATCGGCATGGAATGCAGCCATCATCGATCCTTCGACCGGCGGGGAAACGTCGCCGTGTGCAAAAGCCGGTAACACCCATGCAAGCGCGGCGGCCAGGATGGCCATCATCAAGGGGCGAGCGAGGGATCGATACGACATTAATTCAAACTACGCACATGAGCGACGGCTGGCAAGTGGTGCAGCACAACAAAATAAGCTTTCAGTCAGGAAACTACGACCGTTTCCCTCTGTTTCAGGTCTTGGCCGGTCCCACGCCAGGATAAGCTCCCTTTAAGCTTCTACCCTCATCCTTCCGGTCCCGGGGCCGCCACCGAGAGTCCGCCAACGTGCATATTGTCCTCGTCGAAGACGACGAACAACTGGGCCATGCGATCCACCACGCACTGCTGCAGCAGTCGTACGCGGTGACATGGCTCCACACCGGGCGCGAGGCGGCCGAGGCGCTTCGCGATCGTTCGGCCGATCTTGTGTTGCTGGACCTTGGGCTGCCCGACCGCGATGGGCTGGAGGTATTGGCCGAAGCACGCCGCACCGGCATTCGCACACCGGTCCTGGTGATGACCGCGCGCGATGCAGTTCAGACTCGCGTACGCGGCCTGGACCTGGGTGCCGACGATTACCTTATCAAACCCTTCCACCTGGAAGAGCTGGCTGCGCGCATACGCTCACTTACCCGGCGTGCACAGGGTCTGGCCGACAGCTATGTTGAAGCCGGGGAGTTACGCATGAACCTTGCCACTGCCGAGGTGAGCTTCCATGGCCAGCCCGTCATTCTCACGCGCCGCGAGTTTGCCCTGCTCCGCGTACTGATGGAGCGCGCCGGACGCATCGTGCGGCGGGAAACGCTGGAGAATGCCCTGTATGGTCTTGAACCGAGCATCGACAGCAACGCCCTTGAGGTCCAGGTGCACTGGCTTAGGCGCAAACTCAGCCCGGAAGTGATCCATACCGTGCGTGGCGTCGGTTACATGGTGCCGCGGGAGCCGCGATGAAATCCCTTGGGCTGGGTGCACGACTGACGCTGTTGAACATCGCGGTGATGGTGGTCGTGCTCATTCCGCTAGGTGTCATCAGCTACCAGCGCGAAAGCCGTGAAATGAACCAACTGCTCGACGGCCGCCTGGCACAGGCGGGCCGCACCCTGGGCAATCTGATCGAGCACAGCGAGGAAATGACCGCGCACGCACCTGGACCGCAATCATCCCTGGCCACGGCCGTGGCCCCGGCGGTGGTCGTTGCGGTGCGCCGGCACAACTACGAGCCGGAAGTCGGCTTCCAGGCTTATGACCCCCACGGCACGCCTATCGCCGCGACCGAGAACCTGGCCGACCTTCCTGCCCCTACGGACGCGGATCTGGGATTCCACGACCTAAGGCACGACGATCACGCGTGGCGTCTATTCACCCTGCGCAACCGTGCCGGTCTGTTGATCCGCATCGGAGAACGATCGGACAACCGGCAGGACATTACGCGTGGCCTGGTGCTTGAACACAGCCTGCCACTGTTGATCGGCCTGCCGCTTCTGGCCGTCCTGATCGGACTTGCCGTGCGCCATGGCCTCACGCCGCTGCGCGCACTTACCTCGCAGCTGGATGAGCGCACACCCGGGAGCCGCCAACCGGTCGAGATAGCCGAACCCACACCCGAACTGCGTCCCCTGGTCGAAACCTTGAACCTGCAATTCGAACGACTCGAAAATGCGCTGGAACGCGAGCGCCGTTTCAACGCCGACGTTGCCCATGAATTACGCACGCCGCTAACAGCCACGATGATCCATCTGGAAAGCGCGATGATCGCCAGTGGTGCTTCGATGGCCATGGGATCGGCACTTTTCAGTGCGCAACAAAGCCTGCAGCGCCTGGCCCGCCGTATCGAGCAGATCCTTGCCCTGGCCAGGATCGAGGCAGGCGCCGCCGCCAGCGAACGCGAAAGGGTTGACCTGGTCGCGCTTGCCAAGGACGTCATCGAGGAACTCGCGCCGCTGATCGTGGAAAAGGATATCTCCATGAGCCTTGCCACGAGCGAGCCGGGCATGGTGCTGGCCGCTTACGAGGCGGCCATGACGGCGATGCTTCGCAATGTGATCGAGAACGCACTGCGGTACGCACCCGTGGGCGGGAAGGTCGATGTAGACCTCAACGCCGGCCCGGACCTGGTGGTGATCGATGTCCGCGACAACGGGCCGGGTATACCGCCTGAGCGTCGCGCGGCCGTATTCGACCGATTCCTGCGCGGCGCGAACGAACCGACGTCCGGCTTCGGGCTTGGCCTGAGCATCGTCAAACGCGCCGCCGAACTGCACGAAGCCCGGGTGGACCTGCGAGAACCGCCCGAGGGCACGGGACTGCACGTGCACATCCGCTTGCCCCGCCGATCCTAGGTCGAGCCGGGCCCGGCATGGAAGGCCGACCCTTGGACTGGCCAAAAGGTTGACATAAGGTTCGGCCCCCATCCTGCGGACAGCCCCAAAAGGGGCACCACCGTCCCAGGAGTCGCTCCATGCTTGCACTCGTCCGCATCGCGCTGTCACGACCGTATACGTTCGTGGTGCTTGCGCTGGCGATCCTGATCGCGGGGCTACTGGCCTCGGCGCGCACGCCCACGGACATCTTCCCGGACATCGGCATTCCGGTGATCAGCGTGGTGTGGACCTACAACGGCCTGCCACCGGACCAGATGTCCGGCCGCGTCATCTACTACTACGAACGCCAGCTGACGACCTCGGTGAACAACATCGAGCATATCGAATCGCAATCGCTGCCTGGCGCAGGCATCGTGAAGATTTTCTTCCAGCCCGGCGTCGACATCCGCACCGCGACTGCCCAGGTCACTTCCATCTCGCAGACGGTCGTCAAACAGATGCCCCCGGGCATCACTCCGCCGCTGATCCTCAATTACAACGCTTCGACCGTGCCTGTTCTGCAAATGGCGCTGTCCAGCGCCACGATTCGTGAATCGACGATTCGCGACCTGGCGCAGAACTCGATTCGCCCGACGCTGGTATCCGTGGCGGGCGTGGCCATTCCCACGCCTTATGGCGGCAAGCAGCGGCAGGTCACGCTCGACCTGGACCCGCAGGCGCTGCATGCGAAGGGTCTCTCGGCCCAGGATGTAGCCACCGCGCTGGCCGCGCAGAACCAGATCATCCCCGTGGGTACGGCCAAGATTGGCACCTTCGAATACCACGTGCAATTGAACAACAGCCCCGAGGCGATCGAGGCGCTCAATGCGTTGCCGATCAAATCCGCGGACGGCGCCACTATCACCATCGGCGAAGTGGCCCATGTGCGTGACGGCTCGCCGCCGCAAAACAACGTGGTGCGCGTGGACGGCAAGCGCGCGGTGCTTATGCCGGATCTGAAAACCGGCGATGCCTCAACGCTTTCGGTGGTCGCGGGCATCAAGAAGCTGTTACCGCTGATCGAGGAAACCATGCCTTCGGGGCTGAAGATCGATCTGCTTAACGACCAGTCGGTATTCGTCAAGTCGGCTATTTCCTCGGTGGCGCGCGAAGGCATCATCGCCGCCCTGCTGACCTCGGTGATGATCCTGGTGTTCCTGGGTAGCTGGCGATCGACCGTGATCATCGCGGTGTCGATCCCGCTGGCCATCCTCTCGGCCATCGCGCTGCTTTCCCTTTTCGGACAAACGCTCAACGTGATGACCCTGGGCGGCCTGGCACTGGCAGTGGGCATCCTGGTGGACGACGCCACGGTGACCATCGAGAACATCAACTGGCACCTGGAACAGGGCAAAAGCGTATTGGACGCCATCATGGATGGCGCCAAGCAGATCGTCGGACCGGCCTTCGTATCCCTGTTGTGCATATGCATCGTGTTCGTACCGATGTTCATGCTCGAGGGCATTGCCGGCTTCCTGTTCCGCCCGATGGCCCTGGCGGTGATCTTCGCCATGGCCTCGTCGTTCGTGCTTTCGCGCACGCTTGTGCCGACGATGGCGATGTATTTGCTCAAGCCGCACGTAACGGAGAAAGGCGCCGGCGATCATTCGGAAGATAGTTACATCAACCATCACGAAGGCGATCAGGTTATCGTGCAGTCGAAATGGATATCCGGTCCCGTCCGCGCGGCTGCGGGTGACCCGACAAGCCCCGTCCCGCGGCGGCGTGGCATGTACCTGCTGCGTCGCGCGATCGCTTTCCAGGGCGCCTTCGAGCACCGCTTCGCCAACCTGCGCGACGGCTACTACGCGATGCTTGCCGTCGCGCTGGGCCGCCGCAAGGCCTTTGTGCTTGGCTTCCTTGGCTTCATCCTCGCCTCGTTCGTACTCTTGCCGTTCCTGGGCACGGATTTCTTCCCTCCCACCGATGCCGAGTCGATCGCCCTGCATGTGCGCGCACCGATGGGTACCCGCGTGGAAGAGACCGCCGCCGAATTCGATCGTATCGAAGCGGCCATCCGCCAGGTGATTCCGGCAAAAGACCTGGGTACGGTGGTCGACAACATCGGCTTGCCGCTATCGAGCGTGAACCTGGTCTATAGCAACACCGGCAGCATCGGACCGCAGGATGGCGACATCCAGATCGCACTGAAGGAAGGCCACGCTCCCGCCGCCGATTACGTGAAGAAGCTGCGGGAGCTTCTGCCACGCCAGTTCCCCGGCAGCGACTTCGCCTTCCTGCCGGCCGACATGACCGACCAGATCCTGAACTTCGGCGCACCGGCACCGTTGGACATCTCCGTCACCGGTCGTGACAACGCTGCCAACCAGGCCTATGCCATGAACATCATGCGCAAGTTGAAGGCTATCCCGGGCATCGCTGACGTTCGCCTGCAGCAAAGCACCAGCTACCCGCAGTTGAATGTCGCCGTCGACCGCACGCGCGCCGACCAGCTGGGCATCTCCGAGCGCGATGTCACCAATTCGATGGTCGCCTCGCTCGCTGGCAGCAGCCAGGTGGCTCCGGCGTTCTGGCTTAACCCCAAGAATGGCGTGTCATACGCCATCGTCGCCGCGACGCCTCAGTACCGCATGGATTCGATGGCGGACCTGGCCAGCCTTCCCGTCACCGCCGGCAACGACAAGGCCACGCAAATGCTGGGCGGTCTTGCCACGTTCACTCGCGCGCCCAGTGCTGCGGTGGTGTCGCATTACAACATCCTGCCCGCATTTGACATCTATGCCGCGGTGCAGGGCCGCGACCTGGGCGCCGTGGCCCACGACGTCAATACCGTGCTCGCCAGCTTCGCCAAGGAACGTCCCAAGGGTACGCTCGTCACACTGCGAGGCCAGGCCGATACCATGGCCACCGCCTTCAGCGGACTGGAGTTCGGCCTGATTGGCGCGGTGCTGATGATCTACCTGCTTACCGTCGTCAACTTCCAGTCGTGGCTCGATCCGTTCGTGATCATCACCGCACTTCCCGCAGCCCTGGCTGGCATCGTCTGGATCCTGTTCCTGACCCACACCACACTGTCGGTTCCCGCGCTCACCGGCGCCATCATGTGCATGGGCGTGGCCACCGCCAACTCGATCCTGGTGGTGAGCTTCTGCCGCGAACGCCTTGCCGTGCACGGCGACGCCGTCAAGGCAGCGATGGAGGCCGGCTTCACCCGCTTCCGGCCGGTTTGCATGACGGCGCTGGCGATGGTGATCGGCATGTTGCCGATGGCCATCAGCCACGAGCAGAACTCGCCCCTGGGCCGCGCCGTCATCGGCGGCCTGATCTTTGCCACATTTGCCACGTTGCTCTTCGTGCCGGTGATCTTCTCGATCGTCCATGGCCGCACGCAACCGGCTTCGAATCCTGCCCTTTTCCCTGGAGAACCGTCCCATGTCGCATGATGCAGGCCCGATGTCGCATGATGCAGGCCCGACGCCCGTGAGTCCGATGCGCCTGCGCCCCGTGATCGCCATCGGCCTGGCCATCGCCATCGTGGCCGTGGCTGGCGGCCTGACGTTTCGCGCCCACCGGTACCACGAGCTCACTCACTGGACCGATGCCCAGCAGGTACCGACGGTGCAACTTGCGCCGACGGCCATCATCGACGGCAACGACCACCACCTGAGCCTGCCTGGCCACGTGGAGGCCTGGATCAGTGCGCCGATCCACGCCCGCGTGGGGGGCTACCTGAGGACCTGGACACGCGACATCGGCAGCACCGTGCATGCCGGCGACGTGCTGGGCACCATCGACACGCCCGAGATCGACCAGCAGCTGCACCAGGCAACCGCCGGGCTTGCGCGCGCGCAAGCCGATCTCCGCCTCGCCTCGCTCACCAGCAAGCGCTGGCAGAACCTCCTCTCCAGCAATTCGGTGTCCAAGCAGGAAGCCGACGAGAAGCTCGGTGAAGCGGAAGTGGCCAAGGCCAATGTCGCCTCGGCCCAGGCCGACGTTGACCGCCTCCAGGCGCTGGAATCGTTCAAGCAGATCACCGCGCCGTTCGACGGAACGATCACTGCCCGCAACACGGACATTGGCGACCTGATCTCCGCCACCAATGCCAACGAGGAGCCTCTGTTCACAGTGTCCGACACACAGCGCATGCGCCTGTACGTCAGCATTCCCCAGGGCTACGCCTCGGCCATACACCCAGGCATGCATGTCAAGGTCAACGTGATGGAACACCCGGACAAGGCCTTCGACGCCGTACTGATCGGTTCGTCCGGTGCCATTGCCAAAGCCTCAGGCACCCTTCTGGCCCAGTTCGAACTGGCCAACCCCAACAGTGAACTCCTGCCGGGCGATTACGCGCAGGTAAGCCTGCCGGTGGACAGCAACGCCCATGTCGTGAACGTACCAGCCACGGCGCTCATCTTCCGCGCGGCAGGCCCGCAGCTGGCAGTGCTGGGCGCCAATAACACGATCCAGCTGCGTGACGTGCATATCGGCATGGACATGGGCGACATCCTGCAAATCGATCGCGGCGTGACATCGATGGATCCTATCGTTGATCATCCGCCCGACTCGATCATGGCCGGTGACAAAGTCACGGTGGCCACCGCAGCGGCCCCGAAGGGTAAAGGTTGAGCGTCATGCGCACACACCGTCTCACGCGCACCGCCCTGGCCACGGCGCTGGTGATCGCCATGTCCGGCTGTTCGCTCGCCCCCACCTACAAGGTACCCACGGTCGAGGTCCCGGCCAGCTGGCACGAGGGCGACACGTCGTGGCACCGCGCGGCGCCCGCCGACAACCTGCAGCGCGGTGCGTGGTGGAACAGCTTTGGCGACGCCACGCTGGACAAACTCGAAGGGCAACTGGAGAGCGGCAACCTGACGCTCGCCATCGCCGCCTCGCGCTACGACCAGGCGCTCGCCTTCCAGGCGCAGGTTCATTCGGCCACGTTGCCCGACGTCGGCGTCTCCGGTAGTGCGGACAACAGCCGCCAGTCGGACAACCGTCCACTTCGCGGCAATGGCCAGCCCAATGAATATGACGCCAACGATCTGCACATGGGCGCTGGCTATGAACTGGACTTCTGGGGCAAGGTGCGCAACGAAGTGGCGCAGGCCACGGCCGAGGCCCAAGCTTCGGGCGCGGACCTGGCCACCGCTCGCCTGAGCTTGCAGGCACGGCTGGCCGATCTTTACTTCCAGTTGCGCGACCTTGATGTGCAGGCCGACATCCTTGCGCAAACGCTCAAGGGTTACGACCAGGCACTGACCACCACTCGCAACCGCGTTCACGAAGGTATCGACTCCGGGCTCGCCGAAGCCCGCGCCCGCACCCAGCTGGCCGACGCCCGGGCCCAGGCCGATGAGAACGACGCCCAACGCGCACTGACCGAACACGCCATCGCCGTCTTGGTGGGCCAGTCGCCCAGCAGCTTCCGCGTACCGGCTGAAGCAGAGACGCCGTCCCTGCCTCCCTTGCCCTCCAGCGTGCCCTCATCGATCCTGCAACGCCGCCCTGACATTGCGGCGGCCGAGCGGCGCACCTTCGCAGCCAACGCCGGCATCGGCGTGACGCGTGCGGCTTTTTTCCCGGATTTCAGCCTGACAGCACTGGCTGGCTTTCAGAACACCGGCACCAATCCCTTTTTCGCCTACGGCAATCGCCTTTGGGCGGTTGGGCCTGCCTTGTCGCTAAGCCTCTTCGACGGCGGCCTGCGCCGTGCCCGGGAGCGTGCGGCGCGCGACGAATTCGACCAGGCGTCGTCGCAGTACAAACTCACCGTTCTCAATGCCTTCCAGGAAGTTGAAGACAATCTGGCCCTGCTCGACCGCCTGGGCCGCGAGGGGGCCAACGAACAGGAAGCCGTGGCCGCCGCAGCGGAATCACAACGCATTGCGCAGAACCGCTATGACGAAGGCGTCGTGAATTACCTGGAGGTGGTAACGGCGCAAAGCGCCTTCCTGCAGGCCAAGCGCAGTGCAGCGACGATCGACACGCGCAGGCTGCAGGCCAGCGTCAACCTGGTGCGCGCGCTGGGCGGCGGCTGGGATGCGAGCGAGTTGGCCCAGCGCTAGGCTGAGTTTTCGACCGGCAAAAAAAACGGCGGGGAGATTCCCCGCCGTCTTGGTTTTTCTTGGAACGGTGTAGCTTAGAACGGGTAATAACGAAGGCTGGTGAACAGCATGTTGTCCGACGCCGAGGGAGCGCCGCCGATGCCCTCGAATGCCTTGCGCTCGGTGTGCGAAGCCTGGGCACCGAACTGCACCTTGCCGTACTTGCCCTGGTAGAAGCGCCACCAGAAGCCCAGCGTGCCCTGCGATATTTTCTGGGTGTTGCCTACGCAGGTGAGCGGCGAACCTTCGATGTTGCAACCTGAGTTGACATACAGCGGGTTGCCATAACCATACGGGGTGGTGCCAACAGTGAAGGCTTCCTTCTGCTGGCGTTCCTGGCCGCCGAAGGCATAAACGTCCACGTCGCTACCGGCATGCAGGGTGAGGCCACCGAGCAGCATGGTTTCCTTGATCGGGGCCAGGCTGCCATCCGGACGGAAGGTCACGTCGGAAAGGCCTGCGGTACCGTAGCGGCCGATGCCCTTGCCGGTCATGCCGCTGAACTGGAAGTCGAGGATCTTCGGCACCAGGGGCAGGATCAGGCCCAGGCCGAAACCACCGCCGTGCTCGGTGTGGTTGGTTCCGCCGAAGCGGTTGTAGAACTCGCGACCAAGGCCGAACACTTCGTAGTGGCCCCAACCCGGATCGAGCGCGGCCTTCAGGATCACGTCCGGCGTCTGGTTGAGCGAGATATTGTTGGCGGAGTTGAAGCCGGAGCCACCGACCTGGTTGTATGTCACGCCAGCCGGCACCTTGGTGGTGGCGAAGGTCGTCTGCGGATTTTCCAGCGACAGGCCCAGCCAGAACACCTTGCCCCAGTCCTTCACGATACGGATTTGGTTCTGGCGCGCCCAGGTGAAGCCCGGGACGTACTGCGCGTCGATCGACGGCGGCAGCTGCTCGGTGCGCGGGATGATGCCCTTGGCGTTGAGCGTGAGCAGCGACCAGCTGTCGCCGGCCAGGAGGTGCAAGCCGGTGGTGTCCCAGTCCAGCGCGGCATAGACGTTACGCGTGCGCGGCGTGAACGAATTGCTCTGGTTCTGGTTGGCGGTCTGGGCGGCGCCCAGGAAGTCACCCTCGTAGTAACCGCTGACGTGCACGTCCGGATTGATATCAGCCGTGGCCAGCAACGACAGGCGGCTCTGGCGCTCGCTGAAACGGGTTTCGTGCGTATGCGCGGTGGAGGTCTGGCTATAGGGAATCGCAAAGCTCGACGCCATGTCGGCGCCGACGTCCTTCGAACGGTAGATCGACGCCGCTTCCAGGAAGCCGCCGAGCGTCAGCTGGACGCCCTTGTAGTCGAGCTTGCCGGCCTTGGCGTCGTCCACGTACTTCTGGGTGGCCGCGATCTGCTTCTGGGTGGTCTCTGTCGCCTGGCCCTGGCTGACATTGATATCGGACTGGGCGTCGGTGCGCTCCTGTAGCGCGCTGACCTGGGCAGCCTGCGCATTCAGCTGGGCCTGGAGGGCGGCCAACTGCGACTTGAGCATCTCGATCTCGGCCTTGTCCGATGCCGACGATGATGTGGTGCGATGCGTACGGACGGGTTTGGAGTTCGACGCGTCAGTCGAGTCCTGCGCGAACGCGGCATGGCTAATGAGGCCCAGGGCGGAAGCAACGGCTACCGCGAGCACTTTGGAACGCATGGAATTCTCTCCGCTAGGAATAATAGACATCTGTAGGCCCCCTATCCGCCAGAAACGGTGCGGCAGGAATAGGCGCAGGATGGCGGCGGCATTTGACGGCCAGATGGACGTTATGTGACAAAACGACTACAGCGGTATCGTGGGCGCGGCTGATATGCTGGGTAGATGGATAACGCACCCAACAATGCCGCCACGCGTATGGCCCAGCGTTTCCGCGGCTTCCTGCCCGTGGTCGTGGACGTCGAAACCGGCGGATTCAACGCCGAGACCGACGCCCTGCTTGAGATCGCGGTGATCACTATCGGCATGGACAACGCCGGCTTCGTGCACCCGCAACCGGCCGTTTCGGCCCATGTCGATCCCTTCCCCGGCGCCAATATCGATCCCCGCTCACTGGAGATCACAGGTATTGATCCCTCGCATCCGTTCCGCGGCGCCCTGCCCGAACGCCTGGCGCTGGAACACGTATTCGCAGCCGTACGCCAGGCCATGCGCAACAGCGATTGCCAGCGCGCCATCCTGGTAGGGCATAACGCCTCGTTCGACCTGGGATTCTTGAACGCAGCCGTACGCCGGACCGGCCACAAACGGAACCCCTTCCACCCCTTCTCGAGCTTCGACACGGCCACCCTGGGCGGCCTGGCCTATGGGCAGACGGTGCTTTCCAAGGCGGTGCTTGCCGCGGGGCTCGATTTCGACCTTCGCGAAGCCCATTCGGCGATCTACGACGCCGAGCGCACGGCGCAATTGTTCTGCCGTATCTGCAACCGCTGGCGCGAGCTCGAACAGTACGAGCGGGACACCGTCGGCCTGCCCTTCGCTTGAGGGGTTGACCCTGCGTTGGCGTTGGGGGTCAGAGTAAAACTCTGACCCCGGACCCCGAATCCGCGCCACCGGACGCTGGATCGCAAGAAACCACGATCCGGCGTGAAAGCGAAGTCGTTGTTCGCGTTAAGGAAGCGCGCCGTGTCATACGGCTGCAACATTCGAATCATCTCATTGCAACACGCCCCCCCTGAAATGCGGGGAGCGGGCCTATCGTCCGCCCACCCAAAACAGAGGACTCACCGTGTTCGCCAAATCACGCATCGCCGCCATCATCGCGGCATCGCTGTTTAGCCTCGCAGCCCACGCGACCGACATCACGGGCGCGGGTTCGAGCTTCGTTTATCCGGTTCTGTCCAAGTGGTCAGCCACCTACGCTGAAAAGACCGGCAACAAGCTTAATTACCAGTCGGTGGGTTCGGGCGCCGGTATCGCCCAGATCAAGGAAGGCACCATCGACTTCGGCGCCTCCGACGCCCCGCTCAAGGCTGAAGACCTTGCCCAGTTCGGCCTGGGCCAGTTCCCGGTCGTGGTCGGCGGCATCGTGCCGGTGGTCAACATCACCGGCCTCACGCCGGGCCAGCTCAAGCTCGACGGCCCGACGCTCGCCGCCATCTTCATGGGCAAGATCGTTCGCTGGGAAGACCCGGCGATCGCCGCGCTGAACCCGGGCCTGAAAATTCCTTCCGGCAAGATCACCGTTGTTCACCGCTCGGATGGCTCGGGCACCTCGTTCAACTTCACCAACTACCTGTCGAAGGTCAGCCCCGAGTGGGCTTCGCAGGTGAAGTTCGGCACGGCGGTGGATTGGCCGACCGGCGTGGGCGGCAAGGGTAACGAAGGCGTGTCGCAGTACGTGCGCCAGATCCCCGGCTCCATCGGCTACGTCGAGTACGCCTACGCGATCAAGAACAAGATCACCTGGACGCAGCTGAAGAACGCCGCGGGCAACTTCCTGCAGCCGGATGCCAAGGGCTTCGCCGCCGCGGCCGCCACGGCCGACTGGAAGAGCTCCAAGGACTTCAACCTGATCATGACCAACGCCCCGGGCGCCGACGCCTGGCCGATCACCGCCACCACCTGGGTGATCATGTACAAGAAGCCGAAGAACGCAGAGCACACCAAGGTCGCGTTCGACTTCTTCAAGTGGTCGCTGGAACAGGGCCAGGCCCAGGCCGCCTCGCTCGACTACGTCGCCCTGCCGGCGCCGCTGGTCCAGCAGATCGAAGCCTACTGGGCTTCGGATTTCGCGGCCAAGTAAGCACGACGGGACAGGCCTTCGGGCCTTGTCCTACCAACCGACGGCCACCGTGCTCGCAAGAGTCGGTGGCCGCTTCGGCATCTTGAAGACAGCTCGAGGACGCCGCGCCCCATGTCATCGCCATCCATGGTGAACGCTCCGACGGTGACGGCCGACATGGCCGCCCGCAACCGCCGCGACGCGCGGAACGACCGCCTGTTCGCGTGGCTGTTGGCTGCCTGCGGCATGATCGTACTGGTGACCCTGGTGGGCGCCGCCGGGTCCACCCTGTGGGGTGGCCGCGAGGCCTTCGCCAAATTCGGCTGGCACTTCCTGGTCAGCACCGAGTGGGATCCGGGCACCGATACCTACGGTGCGCTGGTGCCGATCTTCGGTACCGTGGTGACCGCCCTGATCGCCCTGGTGATCGCCGTACCGGTGAGCTTCGGCATCTCCCTTTTCCTGACCGAGGTAGCGCCCAACTGGTTGCGCAGCCCCGTGGGTTCGGCCATTGAACTGTTGGCCGGCATCCCCTCCATCATCTACGGCATGTGGGGCCTGTTCATTTTCTCGCCCTTCATGTCGGTACACGTGAAGCCCTGGCTGGTGAACTACATGAGCACCCAGCCTGATGACGGCAAGGTGGCGTGGATTCCCGCGCACGTGCCTTTCATCGGCAAGGTCTTCACCAGCCAGTACCCGTTCGGCGGCGGTGTGCTTACCGCCGGCATCGTGCTGGCGATCATGGTGATTCCGTTCATCTCCTCGGTCATGCGCGAAGTGTTCCAGACAGTGCCCACGCGCCTGAAGGAATCGGCCTACGCATTGGGCTCGAGTACCTGGGAAGTGGTGTGGGACATCGTGTTGCCCTATACCCGCTCGGCGGTGATCGGCGGCGTCTTCCTGGGATTGGGCCGTGCCCTGGGTGAAACCATGGCCGTGGCCTTCGTGCTGGGTAACGCGTTCCAGCTGTCGGCTTCGCTGCTCGAGCCAGGCAGTTCCATCGCCTCGGCGATCGCCAACCAGTTCTCCGAGGCCGCGGGCCTGCAGAAGTCGGCGCTGATGGCACTGGCCTTCCTGCTGTTCGTGGTCACCTTCATCGTGCTGCTGATCGCCCGCATGATGCTGCAGCGCCTGGCCACCAAGGAGGGCCGCTAAGATGGCCGGCAATAGCTCGCTTTACCTGCGTCGACGCATCGCCAACATCGCCGCACTGGTGCTGTCGTCCCTGGCCACGCTGGTGGGCCTGTTCTTCCTGGCCTGGATTCTCTGGGAAACACTCAAGCAGGGCATCAGCGCACTGAGCCCTTCGCTGTTCACCAAGATCACCGCCTATGGCGCG
>Ga0193717_1000869_pt1 | contig 19105 bp, 10 predicted proteins | sample U2c2metaG_FD_145900 | JGI IMG/M metagenome (GOLD analysis project Ga0193717, IMG submission 145900) | Soil microbial communities from a riparian zone of the East river system, Colorado, United States - U2c2 | ecosystem: Environmental > Terrestrial > Soil > Riparian zone | place: USA: East River...
ATCGCGGCGCTGCGCCCGCACTACACGTCGACCGTGGTGATCACACTGGCCGGCGGCACACAGAACGGAGTGGAAGTCCGAGTCCCAGGCGCAAGAGTCATCAAGGCACCAAACGCAAAAGGCGCCACCCGCCGCTGGAACGTGGCAACCACATGACCCCGCGAGTCCAACGCCCACAACCCGCGAGTTCAACGCTCACGACCCGCGAGTTCAACGCTCACGACCCGCGAGTCGTCGTTTCAGGACCCGCGAGTTGTCGGTTGGGGGTGGCTGAGTGAGCTTCCGCGCCGCTGTCCTCGCCGTGCTGCTCGCCGCGGCGGGGCCGGGCCTCCTGTTCGCACCCGTGTTCGGCGTCGCCGCGCTCGTGTTGCCGCTACTCGTGGTCGTGGTGACGGGGTTCGCCGTCGTCGCGGCGTGCGAGCGGTGGCCCGCGCTCGTGCCGTGGCGCCCGGTGCTCGCGCTGGTGGTCGGGCTGCTCGGCCTCGTCGAGCTGCTCCTGCTCCCGACGACCGTGGCCGGGCTGCCCACCGGCGACACCGTCCGCGCGCTGGCCGCCGGCCTCACCGACTCCTGGCAGCTCACGCTGCAGTCCACCTGGCCGGCGCGCCCCGACCCGGAGCTGCTGCTGTTCGTCCCGCTCGCGACGCTGGCCGCCGCGGTGCTCGGCACCGAGCTGCTGGTCCGGCTGCGCTGGCCGCTGGTCGCGCTCGTGCCGGGCCTCGCGGTCGTCGGCCTCAGCCAGGCCTACGTCGCGCTGACCGGGCTGACCGCGATGCTCGCCGCGTTCTGCTTCGCCGTCCTCGCGGCGATCCTGCTCGCGGCGACCGACCACACCGACGCCGTGCCGACCCCCGCCGACCGCCCGACCCGCCGGTCGGTGGTCGTGCTGGTGCTGGTCGTGCCGACGCTGGTCCTGAGCGTCGCGGGCGCCGTGCTCGCCACCTCGGTCCACCCGACCGACCGGCCCGCGTACTCGTTGCGGGACAAGCAGTTCGCGCCGCTGCCACCCGAGCGGGTGGCGAGCCCGCTCGACGAGCTGGCCGACCGCATGCAGGACCCGGACGAGCCGGTGTTCACCTACTCGACGAACGGTCCGGTGGACCGCTGGCGCCTGGTCGTGCTGGACAGCTTCAACGGCGTCAACTGGACGCCGAGCGCCCAGCCGCGCCGGCTCGGCACGATGCTGACGCCCGACGCGTCGGTGACCGTGTCGAAGACCGTGCACAGCGCGCGGGTCAGCTTTCCCGACACCGCCGGCCCGTGGCTGCCGAGCCAGGCGCTGCCCGCGTCGGTGACGGGCCCCGCGCTGCTGGTCGACGAGGCGTCCGGCACGCTCCTCGCGCCCGGCCGCACCGGTGCCGTCGACTACGACCTGAGCTGGTGGGACCCGCAGATCGCCGCCGCCGACCTCGGTCGCGCGGCCATCGACCCGACCGTGCGCATCGGCAGCCTCGGCGAGGTGCCGGACGGCATCATCGAACTGGCCGGCGAGGCGGTGCGGAACACCCGCCCCGCGTTCCAGACCGCGTTGGTGCTGCAGCGTTTCCTTCGGGATAACTACACGCTCGCGACCGACGCCGACCTGCCGAGCGGCAGCGGTTGGCCGCAGCTCTCGAGGTTCCTGCTCGAGGACAAGCGTGGCACGACAGAACAGTTCGCGGCCGCGTACGTGGTGCTGGCGCGGATCATCGGCCTGCCGGCGCGGATCGCGGTCGGCTACCGCGCGCCGGGCGGCGGCGCCGGCGAGGACGTCGTCGTGCACAACAGCGACGCGCTGGCGTGGCCGGAGGTCGCGGTCGAGGGTGTCGGCTGGGTGCCGCTGGACCCGGGTGGCGCGGCGAGCGGGTCGGGCGGCGCCGCGAAGAGCCTCGCCGAGGTGGCCGCGGAGGCGAGCGACCAGTTGCCGCCGCCGGCGGACATCGAGGACCCGGCGCTGAAGAAGGATGACGACATGGCCGACGAATCGGGCGGTGGCAACGGTTTCACGGTGCCGGTGGCGCCGATCGTGGTCGGTGTCGCGGTGCTTCTGGTGGTGTGGCTGGTTGGCGTGCCGCTGGTGCGGACGGTCCGCGGCTGGCGGCGGCGCAGACGCCCCGGCGCCGGCGCGGTGGTCGGCGCGTGGGCGGAGGCACGGGATCGCCTGCGGGCACACGGGATCCCGTTCACCGCGGGCATGACCGTGCGGGACCTGGCCGGGGTCGCGGCCGGTTCGACGGACGCCGCGGTGGTGACGGGCCTGCACGACCTGGCCCGCTCGGTCGACGTGGCGCTGTGGTCGGGAGCGGCTCCCGCGGCATCGACCGCGGACGAGGCGTGGTCGGCCGTGCGCGCGGTACGCCGAGGGTTGGCGCGCGCGCCGTTGCCGGCGCGGCTGCGCGCGGCACTGAACGTGCGGACGCTGTTGCCGCCGAGGCCCTAGTGTCCTGAGTCGGGGCCGTCGAGAAGTGCGCCGAATCCTCGACTCAGGACACTAGCCCTTGCGGAGCGCCGCGAGCGCCGCGCGCACGGTGGTTTCGTCCGGCTGTACGGGGACGTACTCGTGGGCGGCGATGTGCGCGAGGAAGTCCGGCTCCGGCGCGATCCCGTACGTGTCAAGGTAGTAGCGCACGCTCGCGTTCCAGAGCCAGGTGCCGTCGGTGTGCGTCGACATTGGCACCACCTCCCCGCGCGTCGGATCCATGCGGTCGTCGGTGTGGCCGACGATTCGGACGATCATCTTGCCGTCGTTGAGGAAGGCGCTGATCCTGGCCCGTTCCGCCGGGTCGTCGACACGTGGCCGGTCCGGGTCGAACGTCCAGTCGCCGGACGCGTCCCGCTTGTCGAAGAGGCGTGCGAACCTCATCGTGCCGCCATGTTCGTGGTGCTGGTCGTCACTGCGCTCCTCGGGGTGATCGTGCGCCATTCGCCGTCCGGTGGGGTCACCGGCTCGGGTTCGTTGAAGACCATCAGTGTGCCCGACGAGCAGCGCGGGAACCCGTCGACGACCGACTCCGCCGGCACCAGGATCGCCACCCCGAGCAGGTCGGCCAGGCGGCGCAGGAACTCCTCGTCGACCACGCCGTCCTGGATGAGCAGCCGGATCGGCCCGCCGGTCCACGACTCGCTCTCGGCGATGAGGTCGGCCAGTTCGTCCGGCCACAGCCGTTCGTCGCCGGTGTAGATCGGTGTCCGTCCCGCCGGCGGGACGTTCTCGCAGCCGGGGTCCGGCGGCTCGTCCTGGCCGCCGGAGTCGTTGCTCTGGTTGCTGGAACCGGCGCTGGAACTGGCATCGGCGGTCGGGCCGGGTTCGGCGTCGGGTGCCGGCTCGTCGATGTCCGGCCGGTCGTGCTGACTGTCGGGGTGGTGCTGGCCGTTGGGGTGGTGGGGCGTCGGGTGCACGACCACCGGCGGCTCGAACGGCGGCGGCGGTAGGTCGACGTGCCGCGCCTCGTCGAGGTGAATCTCCTTGATCTCCTCGTCGTTGAAGCCGCGGTACTTGTAGGGCTCCGGCCGGCGGGGCTCCCGCTGGTCGTCGTTCGCGGGGGGCGGCGGGGTGTGGCCGGAGCGGGTCGAGTCGACCGGAGGAGCGTTGTCGGCTTCCCAGCCGGACGGACCGTTCTCGATCTCGTGCGTGTCCGGGTTGTACACCCGCTTGAACAGGTAGCTGCGCACGTCGTGCAACACGTGGGAACAGTTGGGGCAGAACGGAACCGGCTTCAGCTCCGAGTAGATGCCCCAGGTGTCGGCGACGAGCTCGGAGAACGTGGCGCCGGGGCGCGCGGCCAGCGCCGCGTTCACCGCGCGGATCTCGCCGTGCCGGTAGGGCAGCTCGTCCATCGGGTAGTTGATCCGCTGGTCGGGATCGAACCCGGACCGGTAGCCGTTGTGGTGGAACATGTCCGCGATGCGTTGCTGGATGCTCCGCGCCATCCTCGTCAACGAGTGATAGCCCTTGCGCACGTTCGTGGCCTCGAACACCTCGCCGGTCCGGAGATCCATGACCAGCGCCATGTTCTGGTTGATGGCCCTGCCGGTCAGCAACGGGTTCCTGCCGCCGGGGCGGGGGTTGCCGTGCTCGTCGAGGCCGTTCTTCTCCCGGTGGTAGAACTCGGCGCGCTGCTTGGCCAACTCGTGCAGCTTCGCCCGGACCGGCACTCCGCCGACGTGCGTGATGAGACCGGCCCCGTCGCGGGTCAGTACTCCCTTGAAGAACCCGAGGCTCTGCGCCACGACGGTCGGCTGGAGCGGCTTCGGCGGCGCCAGGTGCCGCAGCTCCGCCGGTCGCTGCGCCACCAGATCCTCCGGCGTCGCGGGGTGCGCCATGAGCGGGTCCGGGAGTTGGTCGTGCTCAACGTCCGGCGCAGCGTCCCGCCTGGCGGCGAAGTCGGCGTCCGACGCGGCGGTCTGCCTGGCCGACAGCACGGCCTGGTTCTGGCGGTACTGCGCCTCGCGTTGGTTGATCAGCTCGAGATGGAACGACGGTTGGTAGAAAACGGTTTCCGGGTCGTCGTTGAGCACGATCGGCCGGTAGGAGTTCCAGAACCCGGTCGGCGGCCAGACGAGCCGCCTCGGGTTACCGTTCTCGTCCACCTCCTTCGAGGTGACGAACGTTTCACCCGTCACGGTGTTGCCGACGACCTGTGCCGGCGCGATGACCTCGACACCGAGCCGATCCGCGAGCTGCTGCGCGAAACCGCCCGGCTCCGCACCGGTCCAGCAGGAGAAGAGCCAGATGTCCTGTCCGTGCCAGTTGGGGTCGGACTCGATGAGCGCCGCGAGGTCCTCGACGGTGAGCACGTCGTCGCCGATGAAGACGGCGTCGGGCGCACCGTGCAGGTCGACCGAGTACAGGCCCGGCAGCGCCGGCACGTGTTGCGCCAACTCGTGCAGCGGGTCGCCGGCCGGGTAGAACGCACGGCCGCCAGGGGTGACCGCGCTCTCGTCCAGGTGCCCTTGCAGTCGCTCGTCCAGCACCGGCCGTCCGGTGTCGGGATCGATGGACCCTGGCTCGGGTTTCTCGTTCGACGTGTCGGTGTCGGTAGCGGTGTCGTCCGGACCGGAGCGGGTGCTCGACGGCGGCGGCGGGGTCTGTGGCCGCTTCGGCGCCTCGTCGTCGGTCGGCATCGGGGTGCCGTCGTTGACGAGGCGCTGGTAGTGGAGGCGCGCCGCCGCGAGCTTGTCGGCGGCGCGTTTGAGCGGCCGGTCGTTGCCGGTGCGCTCGGCGTGCAGCGCGGCCTTCTTCAGTTTGTCGGCCAACTTGTCGATCCGGTCGAGGCCTTGCCGCCGCGCGTCGAACAACGAGTACGGGCGCGGCTCCCGCGCGAGGCGCGCACGTTCTTCCGCGGCCAACTTCTTGGCGTAGTCGGCATACCTCGGATCGCGCGGCCCGATCACCATCGGGACCTTCTGCTGCGCCGGCGGTGTCGGGGCGTTGTCCTTGTCGGTGGCCTCGGCCAGCTCCCGGTTCAGGAACTCCTCGGTGTACTGCCCCGTGCGCTCGGCCTTCGCCGCGTCCGCCGCCCGGTCCTTCGCCTGGTTGAACGCGATCTCGTCGTTCCCGGCCTGCTGCTCGGCCGCCCGGAAATGGAACTTGCTCCACGCGGCGATGATGCCGCCGACCGCGACGGTGCCGATCACGACCGGGCCGGTCCACCGTTCGAGGCCGACACCGGAGCCGAACAACGCGGTCCCGACGGTCATCGCACCGCTCATGATCGCGCCCTGGATCGTGGCGTATGCCGCGAACGCGCGGCCGCGCTGCATGCCGACGGGGCGGTCCGCCGGCAGTGACTCGGCCAGCTCGGCGTCGGTGGCCGGTTTCCCGGTCGGCGGCCGGTCGGCGGGCGGGGTGTGCTGCCGGTCCGCGATCCGGCTCGGCGCCGACCGCTCGACCCGCTGGTCCGCCGCCTGTTGCTGCTCCATCGCGGTGAGATGCTGGTCGATCTTGTCGAGGGCGCCTTGCAACGCCTCGTTGAACGTGGCCTGCCGTTCCAGGTGCCGGGTGCCCTCGTCGAACATCACCTGCTCGTAGACCGCGGCCAGCTCGGCACGGTTGTAGTTCTGGTCCAGCACGGCCATGCCGAGCGTGCCGACCATGAAACGCAGCACCACCAACGGAATCGTGCCGGCCTTGCCGTTGACGATGTCCTCGAGGGCCCGCGAGAAGTTCCCCGACTCGCCCACGGCGTTGTTCGCGCCGTAGGGCAGCACGGTGGCGGGGTCGGCGTCCCGCGCGATGGCCTCCCCCGACTCGGGCGCCACCCCGGTCGGCGCGACACCGGCGAGCGCGTCGAGCCGGTCGAACACCTTGTGCAGCAGGTCGGTGAAGGCGACCTCGGACTGGTGTGCCAGGTCGGCGACGTCCCTGGCGACGCTGTCGATGGTGCCCACCTCGCGGGTGAGCTCCGCGGTACGCAGGTAGCGGTCGACGATCGGACCCGCCGCGTACGCGATCAGCGCGAGGCCGGCCTGGCCGGCCAACATCAGTGGCGACAGCCCGAACGCCAGCATCGAGGAGCCGAGCGCCGCGCCGACCGCCGGCGCCAGTGCCCGGTCGAGCAATCGTTGCCGGTAGGTGGGCACCTTGTCCGGCGCCGCGCCGGGCGCCGGTTCCTCGGGGCCGTTGTGGAGGTCCACGTCGGTGGACCGAGAACGGGCCAGCACCGAGTCAAGCAGCTTCGCGCGCCGCTGGTTCGCCTCGTACTCGCGTTGCTTCCCGGCGTGCTCGTGGCTCGCGTCGCCGATCCGCTTGTTCCGCGCCGCGGTCCAGCGCTTGACGAGCGTGCCGGTCACCGCCGTCCCGGCCGAGACGATCCCGACGGTCGTGCCGGCGAGCACGCCGGCCGTCGAGGTCGCGGTGGAGATGATCGCGGACGCCGCGAACAGGCCGGGCAGTCCCTGGAGAACGAGTTGGTGCGGGTAGGCCCGCCACGGCGGTAAGCCGGTCGGGTCGGTGGCCGTCCAGCTCGGCCGCCGCGAACCCGGCGGCGCGTGCTCGGCGAGGATCGTCGCGATGTCCTCGCTGACCAGGGCGGCGCGGTCGAGTCCGCCGGTCTCGTCGTCCGGGTGCACCCCGAGGTGCTCGACCAACGCGGCCATCTCCGCGGCGAGCCGCCTGCGGCGTTGCATCCGCAGCCGGGAAGTCTCCTTTGTGGACCGATCCAGGTTGCGCAGCTCGCCCTGCCGGCCGTGGTCCCGGTGGCTCAGGTCGAACTTGTCGCCGGGGTGCCGTTCACTGGTGAGCAGATCCTCGTTGGTGTTGTTGCCGCTGAGGATCTCGACGGTCTGGGCGAAGGCGTTCGAGAGCGCGCGCTCGACGTTGTGCTTGGTGACGTTGGGGGACAACGTGATCTCGACCGTGTTGGTGTTGCCGGCCACGGTGAACTCGGCGAGGTTCCCGTGCCGCGTCGGCCCGATCTTGATGACGGCGGAGATCGTGCTGCCGTCCCGCAGCACGATCGTGAACCGCCCACGGCCCTCGCTGCGGACGTCGGTGGCGTCGAGGCCCGCGTCCGACAGCACGGTGTACGGATTCAGGCCGGTGTCGGGGTTCGAGAGCTTGTTCGTCCGCGTCATCGCCATGCGCGCCATGCCCTCGACCGCGTTGCGCATCAGGCTGTTGTTGCCGATCCGGGCGAAGAAGCTGGAGTGCGGCACCGAAGGAACCGCACCGTGCGCCCCGTTGACGATCCGCACGGACGGGGCGCGCTGCGTGGTGTCGGGCGAGGTGGTGCCGGTAGGCGGCGTGGCGTCACCGGAGGTCGACGGCGCACCGGGCGGCTGCGTGTCGCCGGCCTGGTTCTCGCTGGGGGGATTGCCGTTCGGCGGGGGGTTGTTCGGGCCGGGGGGTGGTCCGCCGTCGGGGCCGTCGGACGGGTTGGCCTTGTTCGGCGGCGGGTCGCTGATGTCCTGTACGTCGTGGAGGATGCCGGCGCAGTTGGAGCAGAACGGCTTGCCGTGGTTGCCGTTGGGGCCGATCTGCGTGACGTCGGCGATCAGGTCGCTGAGTTCCGTGTCCTCGTTCGCGTGCAGTGCCGCGTTCGCCGCGCGGACTTCCGCGTGCCGGAGCGGCTTGTCGTAGAACGGGTACTGGTTCTCGTCCTCGGCGGGCGCGTTCCCGTTGAGGTTGTGGGCGCGCCACATCTCCTCGAGCCGCTGCCGGATCTTGGCGTGCGTCTCCCAGAACTGGAGGGTTGACTCCTTCGGACCGTTGACGGCCTCGAAGATCTCACCGGTTCTGGTGTCGATGACGTGACCGATGATGTCGCCGGTCTCGGCCTTCGCGAACTGCTGGTAGATGTCGCCCTTCTTGGCTGGCTTGCCGTGCCGCTTGTTGGCCCGGTCGGCGGCGGTCCTGCGGCCGGTGCGGTACATCTCCGCGCGGTCCTTGGCGATCTCACGCAGCTTCTCTGCGATCGGCGTGCCGTCGACGTGGGTGATCCGACCGGTCGCTCCGTCGCGGGTCAGTCGGGACTCGGCGAACCGGCCGAGGCTGGTCCGGTCCCGACTCGGTGGCATCGTCGGGTTGTCGTCGGGCTGGCGGTGGCCGACCCGCTCCGGCGGGGTGGCCTCGTCGGAGCCCGTGGTGTCCTCGGGTTCGGTGGGCGGGGTGTCGTCGTTGTTGGCCGGTGGGCCGAACTTCGTGCGGGACGGCGGTGGCCGGTTGTCGTTTCTCGGCGGCGTCGAGTCGTTGTCCTGGTCCGTTGCCGCCGACGCGGCGAGCGCGGCACCCGTCGACGCGCCGACCGCGACGGCCGCGGCCGGTCCGCTCTGCGCGCCGTCGGTGCTCGGCGCGGCTTCGGTGTCCGATGTGGACTCTCCGGCGATGCTCTGCTCGTTGGTGTCCGACTCTTCTGTGGTGCTCGGCGCCTCACCGGTGTCCGAGGTGGACTCACTGTTCGGCGCCTCGTTGGTGCCGGACTCCTCGTTCTGCGAGGTGTCCTGCGCCGGATTGGTGCCGGTCGCTCGCGACCCGTTGGCCTGGTTGCCGCCGGACGGGTTCGCGTGCGAGGCGGTGTGCGTCGGCGCGGCGCTCCCGCCCGGCACGAACCCGCCACCGGAGACCGGCGCGCCGGTCTGACCGGCGCCGTCTTCCGTGGCCGTGTCGGAGTCGACACCAGTATCCGGCGCGCCGCCGTTTGCCGGGCTGGTGTCCGCACCGGACCCGGTGTCCGTACCGGCTTGGTTGCCGCCGCCGTCGGTGCTCGGTCCGCCGTCCGCGCCGGCGCTGCCCGTCCCATTGTTGGTGTCGGTGCCCGGTCCGCCGCTCGTGTCGGTGTCGTTCGGTCCGCCGCCGTTCGGTCCGCCACCCGAGTCGGCCCCGCTCGGCCCACTGTTGGTGTCGGTGCCTGGTCCGCTGCTCGTGTCGGTGTCGTTCGGTCCGCCACCGTTCGGTCCGCCACCCGAGTCGGCACCACTCGGCCCGCCGCTGGCGTCACCGTTCGGTCCGCCGTCGACGTTCGCGTCGCCGCCTGGTCCGCCACCCGTGTCGACATCCGCGCCGCTGCCGGGGCCGCTACCGGATCCGGCTGTATGCGGCCCACCGCCCGCACTCGAACCGGCTCCTGGCCCGCCACCCGAACCGGCCCCCGCACCAGCGGCGGCACCGCCGCCCGTCCCGCCCCCGGCACCGCCACCGGTCGCCGCTCCACCGGCCTGACCGGTATCGCCGCCCGCGCCCGATCCGGCGCCCGCACCAGTCCCGGCGCCCGCACCCGTGTCACCGCCAGCACCCGTGCCCGCGCCGGCCCCTGCGTCGCCGCCCGTGCCCGCGCCGGTGTTGCCGCCCTGTTCAGCGCCCGAGTTCGGTGCGGACGGGGTCGGGTCTCCGCCACCCCCGCCGTCGTCCCCGCCGGTGCCGCCATCGCCCGCGGGGCCGGTGCCGTCGCCGGTGTTGCCGGCACCACTGCCGAAGTTGCTGTCGAACGAGTTGCGGAGGCTGTGGCCGCCCTCGACAGCCGCCGTCCGCGTCGACCCGATCACGGCGGACTGCACGCCGCTCTCCTTGATCGAGTCGACGTAGCCGCCCCAGTTCGTCAGCGCGTCCTTGTTGCCCCAGTTCTGGAAGACATAGTTGGACGTCGGCGACGTGACCGCGTTGTTCAGTGCCGAACCGCCGATCCTAGTGCCGAGGTTGTCCGGGATCTTGACGACCTTGTTGCCGAGGCTGCCGAGACCACCGACCATCTTGCCGATCGGGGCGCCGATGGCCCCGGTGCGCATGTCGTCCCACACCTGGTTGAAGTTGATGCCCTGCTGGGTGCCGCGCAGGTTGGCGTAACCCTGCTGCAGGAAGCTGGTGATGCCCTCGTCCAGTGCCTCCCCGGCCGCCTCGACACCCAGCTTCACGAGTCCGGTGACGAGTTTGGTGCCGATCTGCGACGCGATCCGCGCGGCGATGATCCCGGCGATCCGCGCGGCCGCTATGCCGGCGACCGCCGCGAGCGAACCGGGCAGGAAGAAGGAACCGATCAGGAACGCGGCGCTGATCGCCAGCTCTACCTTGATGTCGTCCTTGGTCTTCTTGACCAGGTCGCCGTACTGCTTCATGAAGTCGGCGATGCTGTTGAACTGCGCGGCCAACTCGCGGTACTGCTTGCCGTACAGGCGACCGTCGTCGTAGTACGCGACTCCGAGGCCGTCGATCCACACGTTCTTGACGCGATCGACCCACACGTCCACCCGGTAGGCGCCCGTCTCGAGGTCGCGGGCGGCCTGTCGCCACAGATCCGCTACCTGATAGGCGACGTCCTCGTCGTCGGGCGGCCACCAGTCCTTGATGTTGATCTGCTTGTCGACCTCGTCGACGAGCGGCCCGGTGGGCTTCTTCATTCCCATGGCGGAGGGGTGCTAACGCGAGTTTTGGAGGTTCTGCTTGTTTATCTGGTCCTGCTCGACGTACTTGTCCACGCAGAGCTCGCCGTTCTCCGCCTTCTTCTTGATCAGCGGCTTGAGCTGGTCCATCTGCCCGCGCACCGCGTCCACGAACGGGTTGTACTGCCGCGCGGCGTTCTCGCCGAGCGGACCATTGCCGAGTTGGCTGTCCAGTGCGCCGATCTCGCCGATCTTCCCGTCGAAGGCCGCGTGGAGCGTGCCGCCCTCCTGACCGATCGCCGAGGCGATGGTGCGGGTCTCCTCGGGGTACATGTCGAGCCCGTCGCCACCGAGGTCGATGCTGGCCATCGCGATCAACTCCTGCCGCGGTAGCGGCCCAGCGCGTGCAGGGCCGGATCGAACTTGGTGTCCACGTCGTCTTCGTCCTCGTACACGTTCGGCGCCAGGCCCATGACGACCCGCGCCACCCCGCGGTCGGCGTTCGCGCACGCGGCGCGCACCGTCGCCATGATCGTTTTCGCCAGCGCGTCGGCGTTCTGGTCGCGGTAGATCCGCGGGTCCAGCTCCAGCTCGACCAACTCGCTCCTGCCGTTGACCACGGCCGTGACCAACCCGTCCTGCGAGTACTCGGTGATGAGGGCGTCGTCGGCCTCGCGGCGCGCGGCCTGTATCCGGTCCGCCAGCTCTTCGTACCCGCTCAGCCCTGTCAGGGCCCCGGAGAACTCCATGGTGGCTCCAACCCTCGTTCCAGGATCGCCAGCATGTCCTGTTCGGACCGGTGGCGGCCGGTGCTGACCGGTTCCGGCCAGCCAGGACCGCGCGCGGGAGCCGCCGGTGATGATTCGACATCATGAGCCGTCGCAGCGCCATTGCCGCAGCCGTCCTGGTCGCGGTGGGACTGCCGCTGGTCGGGGTCGCGCCGGCACCGGCCGCCCCGCCGGAGGGCGCCTGCCGGGACCCGCTACCCGCCGGCTCGCCGGTGCCGGACCAGCCGTGGGCGCAGAAGTCGTTGTCACTGAAGCGAACCTGGCAGCACAGCACCGGCGCCGGCGTCACGGTGGCGGTGGTCGACTCCGGAGTGGACGCCGATCATCCGCAGCTACAGGGGAAAGTGTTTCCCGGTCGGGACTTCTTCCTCGTCGGCGAGCACCCCGGCAACTTCGACTGCCAGTCGCACGGCACCGCCGTGGCGTCGATCATCGCCGCGGCACCGGCGAACGGCATCGGCTTCAGCGGGATCGCGCCGGGCGCGGGGATTCTGCCGGTGCGGGTCGTGGACAAGGAAGTGAACGACGATGGCGAGCCGATCGCCATCGATCCCAACACGGTCGCCCTTGGCATCCGGTACGCCGCCGACCAGGGTGCGAAGGTCATCAACCTTTCGCTGTCCTACGCCCAGTCGCTCGACGTGTTGCTGGTGGCCGCGGTCGGCAACCGGCAGGGCAAGAACAAGAACCCGGGGCCGTCGTTTCCGGCCGCCTACGAAGGAGTGCTCGGCGTCGGCTCGATCGACATGGCCGGCCAGCGCAGCTCCGGCTCCCAGATCGGTGACTACGTCGACCTTGTCGCGCCCGGCGAGGGCGTGCTCGGTGCGACCAGGGTCGCCGGCCACAACTACTGGACCGGCACGAGCTTCGCGGCGCCGTTCGTCTCCGGCACCGCCGCGCTCGTGCGTTCGGCCTGGCCGACGCTGACCGCGCCGGAAGTGGCCGCGCGCATACTGGCGACCGCGTCTCCCGCTCGGGGCGGCAAGCAGAGCCTCGAGTACGGCGTCGGGGTGGTAGACCCGTACCGGGCGGTCACCGAGCAACTGTCCATAAAGGACCCCTCGCTCATGCCCCTGGTGACGGACCCGCCCGTCGACGTCGACGGGATGCGGAACCTCGCGTGGTGGGACCGAATGGGCGCGGGCGCGAAACTCAGTGCCGGCATGGTGGTTCTCGCCATCGCGGTGACCGCGATCCTCGCTTTCGCGCTGCCGCGCGGCAAACGCCGCCGCTGGCTGGCGCGCCGCAGGGCACCGCTCCCGGCCGCCCCGATCCGGCAGGAGCCACCCGACCAGATCTTCCTGTTCCCGCCGCCCCCGGTCGAGCAGATCAGGTAGGTGGCACAAGAGAATGGCCCTGAAGCCGAAGCTTCAGGGCCACTGTCTTGGTGTGTCAGCCGGCGACGACGCCCCGGCAGTACGCGAGCGTGTCCTGTGCGTTCATGTTGCACTGCTGGACCGCCGTGGCGAGCCGCGTGAGGAAGTCGTTGGTGGTGATGACCGCCTGGTCGAACATCTGGTTGACGTCACCGAAGTCCTGACCGTCCTGGCTCATCCACGTCATGACCGTTGCGGTGACGACGCCCTTCCACTGGTCCTTCTGGTCGGTGAACCCGGACGCGCCACCCATCATGCTCGAGTGACCGGCATCCAGCCCCGCGAAGTCGTACCTGATCGGTCCACTCATGAGATTTCTCCTTCTGTCATCGGGTATTCAGCGAAGAGTCAGCCGGCCGCGCGGGTGACCGCGGACACCGAGTCGGCCTCGAGCTGACGCTGGCGGTCAGCGGAAGCCTTGGCAGCGTTGGAGATGCGGTCCAGCTCCGTGGTCAGCCTTGTCATCTGGTCGTTCCACTCGAGGTGCTGAGCGTCGAAAGCGCCGCGAGCCTGCCCGATGAAAGTGGCCTTCATGTTCTCGATCTGGCCGTTGAGCTGCGTGATCAGGTTCCGGACATCGCCGACAACGTTCTGCCCACCGGTGTACGCGTTGTCCAGATCCGCGATTGTCGCGTGAACGCCTGGGGTGGTCATATTTTCTCCTTCTACATCTTCGATGTGCAATGCAGGCTGAGACCACTCGTTTCCCCACGCCCGCATGCGCGCGGTTCGCGATCGACGCTAACTCCGGAGCTCCCGCGTCGAGACCCCGTCGGCACCTTCCTGCCACCGCACTCCGCGCACCGCCACCAGCGACGACGATCCATTGAGTACGAACTTCTCGAGGGAGGTCGCGAATCGTGGGGACGGTAGTCGTGCGCCGGCCGTTGCGTCGGCCCTCGCCGGAGATGCCGGCGGGCGAGCTCGTGTTGGAGCCGCCGCCGGAGATCCCGGCGCCGCCGGGTCGACAGTGGACACAGGCACTGATGGTGCTGCCGATGGTCCTGATGATGGCCGCGATGATCCTGATGTTCAGCGGCAGCTTCGGCGGCAGCGGTCTCGGCACGATGCGGTACGTCGTCTTCGGACTGTTCGGTCTCGCGATGCTCGCCATGGTCGGCGTCGCGTTCCTCAACGGCGGCGGCCCGAGCAAGAAGGAGATGGGCAACGCCCGCCGGCTCTACCTGCGTGGCCTCGCCCAGCACCGGGTGCGGGTCGGACGCACGGCCCGCCGCCAGCGCACGGCGCTCTGGTACCTGCACCCCGACCCGAGGACGCTGTGGTCGGTCGCCACCAGCTACCGGCTGTGGGAGCGCCGCCGCCACGACCCCGACTTCGGGGTGGCCCGCATCGGGCTCGGCCGGCAGAGCCTCGCCACCACGCTGGTCGCGCCGGACACCAAGCCGCTCGAACAGCTCGAGCCGTTGTCGGCGCTGGCGCTGCGCCGGTTCATCACCACCTACTCGGCCATCCCGGACCTGCCACTTGCCATGGCGGTCAACGGTTTCAGCCGCGTCTACCTTCGCGGCGGCGAGCGCGCGACCGCGCTGGTCCGCGCGATGATCGCGCAGCTCGCTACCCTGCATTCCCCGGACGACCTGCGGATCGCCGTGTGCGCGGGCCAGGAGCAGCGCGCGGACTGGGAGTGGCTCAAATGGCTGCCCCACGCGCTGCACCCGGAGCGCCGCGACGCGCTCGGCCCGCTGCGCCTCGTCGCGCCCGCGATCTCGATGCTCGAGGCGATGCTCGACGACCTGCTGAGCAACCGCCCGAGGTTCGATCCGGAGGACGGCGCCACGAGGACGTCCGGGCCGCATCTCGTCGTGGTGCTCGACGGCGGCGCGGTCGCCGGGTCCGACCACCTGATGTCGGGCGCCGGCGTCGAGGGCGCCACCGTGATCGACCTGACGACCCCACCGCCGAGGGCGCCGGACCGGTCCGCGGTGGTCCTCGACGTCGCGCCGGACGGGAAGCTGTCGAGCAGCACCGCGGAAGGTGACGTCGAGCTGGGCCGTGCCGACGACCTGCCGATCGTCAGCGCGGAAGCGCTGGCCCGCCAGCTCGCGCCGCTGCGGCTGACCGATGGCAGCCGGGGCGAGCAGCCGCTCAGCTCCGAGCTGGGCCTGGAAGAACTGCTGGAGCTTGGCGACCCGTACGCGTTCGACCCGACCGACACCTGGGTGCCCCGGCCCAACCGGGACCGGCTGCGGGTCAAGTTCGGCATCCGGCCGGACGGCTCGACGATCGAGCTGGACCTCAAGGAGTCCGCGCTGGACGGCATGGGCCCGCACGGGCTGCTGATCGGCGCCACCGGCTCCGGCAAGAGCGAGCTGCTCCGCACCCTCGTGCTCGCGCTCGCGGTCACCCACCCGCCGAACTCACTGAACTTCGCGCTGATCGACTTCAAGGGCGGCGCCACGTTCACGAGGCTGGACCGGCTGCCGCACACCAGCGCGGTGATCACCAACCTCGCCGACGAGCTGCCACTGGTCGACCGCATGGGCGACGCCATCAACGGTGAGCTGCTGCGTCGCCAGGAGCTGCTGCGCGCGGCCGGCAACTACGCCTCCCTGCGCGACTACGAGAAGGCCCGCGCCGCCGGCGCCCCGCTCGCCGAGGTGCCGACGCTGTTCGTGATCATCGACGAGTTCAGCGAGCTGCTGTCCGCCCGCCCGGACTTCATCGACATCTTCGTGCAGATCGGCCGGGTCGGCCGCTCGCTCGGCGTGCATCTGCTGCTGGCCTCGCAACGACTGGAGGAAGGCAGGCTGCGCGGCCTGGACGCCCACCTGTCGTACCGGATCAGCCTGCGGACGTTCTCCGAGATGGACAGTCGCACGGTGCTCGGCATCTCCGACGCGTTCTCCCTGCCGAGGGCCCCTGGCCACGGGTTCCTGCGGTACGGCGACGAGCCGATGGTGCGGTTCCGCTCCGCGTACGTGTCCGGTGTGCACAGTCCGCTGTCCGCCGGTGGCCCCACGACGAGCGGACCGGAGCACCACACCGAGCTGGCCGTGTACTCGACGGCCTATGTCTCGCCGCAGGTCGAGGACGAGGACCCGGTGGCGAAGCCGGACGAGGTCGACGACGACGCGATCGGCGAGAGCCTGATGGACATCCTGGTCGACCGGTTCGCCGATCGGGGCACGCCGGCCCACCAGGTGTGGCTGCCGCCGCTTTCCGAGGCGCCGCCGCTCGACGAGCTGCTCGGTGGTCTCGTCGTGGACGCCGAGCGCGGTCTGCGGTCCGCCGACCCGGCGCTCAACGGACGCCTGCGCGCGGTGGTCGGCGTGGTGGACCGCCCGTTGGAGCAGCGGCGCGACCCGCTGGTGTTCGACGTCTCCGGCGCGGCGGGGCACATGGTCGTCGTCGGTGGGCCGCAGTCGGGCAAGAGCACCGCGTTGCGGGACATCGTCGCGAGCCTCGCGCTCACCAACACGCCGAGGGAGATCCAGTTCTACTGCCTGGACTTCGGCGGTGGGGCACTCGGCTCGATCCGCGGCCTGCCGCACGTGGGCGGGGTGGCCGGCCGGTTGAACGTCGGCGCGGTGCGCCGCACGGTGGCCGAGGTGGCGACCGTGCTCGCCGAGCGCGAGCAGCGGTTCGCCGACCTGGAGATCGACGGCATGCCCACCTACCGCCAGCTCCGCGCGAACGGCACGGTCGCCGACGACCCGCACGGTGACGTGTTCCTCGTCATCGACGGCTGGCTGACGCTGCGCAAGGACTTCGAGGACCTGGAAGAGGTGGTCACCGGGATCGCGGGCCGTGGCCTCAACTACGGCGTGCACGTCGTGGTGGGTTCGACGCGCTGGTTCGACATGCGCACCCAGATCCGGGACCTCTTCGGCAGCAAGTTCGAGCTGCGGCTCGGCGACCCGATCGACACCATGATCGACCGGATCGGCGCGCAGCGGGTGCCCGACGGCGCGCCCGGCCGCGGCATCTGCGCGACCAAGCACCAGACGTTGACGGCGCTGCCGAGGATCGACGGGCAGCGCGGGACCGAGGACCTGACGGCGGGTGTGACGGCCATGGTCGAGGCGGTGGCCCAGGCGTGGCCGGGCGAGCCGGTGCCGTCGGTGCGCATGCTGCCCGCCCGGTTGCCCTACCTCGCGCTGCCGCCGACGGACGACCCGCGTGGGCTGGCGCTCACCGTCGGCATCGCGGAGCAGGACCTCGCGCCGATCAAGCTGGACTTCCGGTCCGACGCGCACCTGCTGCTGTTCGGTGACGTCGACGCCGGCAAGACCACGTTCCTGCGCACGGTCGCCCGCAGGCTCGGGGACTCCTACACCCCGGAGCAGGTCGGCGTGGTCGTCATCGACCACCGGCGCGGCCTGCTCGGCGAGGTGTCCGCCGACCACCTCGTCGGGTACGGCAGCGACCTGTCCACCACGTCCGGGGTGCTCACCGACCTGGCCGCCCGACTCAGGGATCGGCTGCCCGGTCCGGAGGTCACCCCGGAGCAGCTCCGCAACCGGAGCTGGTGGCAGGGCCCGGAGCTGTTCGTCCTGGTGGACGACTACGACCTGGTGGCCAACCCGATGAACAACCCGTTCGCACCGCTCATGGACCTGCTGCCGCAGGGGCGGGACATCGGTCTGCACCTGGTGCTCACCCGGCGCAGCGGTGGCGCGGGACGGGCGATGTACGACCCGTTCATCTCGCGGTTGCGCGATGTCGGGTCGATGGGCGTGCTGATGTCCGGCAACCGGGAGGAAGGTCCGCTGCTCGGCGGGATCAAGCCGGAGCCGCTGCCGGCCGGCCGGGGCAGGTTGGTCAGCCGTCGCGGCGAACCCAAGCTCGTGCAGCTCGCATGGCTGCCGCCGCCGGACTGAAAGTGACCGCGAAGTCGATCAGGAGGAGAAATGCTGGAAAACCCGAACGCGCTCATCGGTGACCCCGACGAGATGGACGGCTTCAAACCGCAGGGCCCCGGCGAGCTGCCGAGCAGTTCCAACCAGGTCATCAAGTCCGGCATGAAGGAAGGCGCGAAATTCGCGACCGTGGACAAGGAGGCGTCGGACCTGCTCTACAAGTTCTGCACGGAGGCGGACCAGGGCGTTCGTTCCTATGTCAAATCGGTGGCGGCCGCGAGCGTCGAGTACAAGAACACCGACCTGGCCGGGCGCGAGTACATGAACGCCGCCCAGCTACCCGAGGCGCGGTTCCAGCAGGTCATCACGAAGGTCGACTACGGCAGTGTCCCGGGTGGAAGGTGAGATAACCAATGGCTGACGGCGCTTACGCGGCGATGCCGCTACAGGCTCAGGTCGACCTCATGGGCCAAGAGGTTCTGGTCGTCGACGCGTTGAACAGCAAGGCGACGATGTGGACCAATGCCCACACCGAGATCACCCAGGCCAGTTCTTCTGTCGGCAGCGCGACCGACGCGCTGGAACCCCACTGGCCCGACCAGGCCGGTGACGGGTTCATCACCCGGACCCGCAACGGGAAGAAAACCCTGGACACGTGGGCTCGCAACATCGAGTCGACCAAGGTGAGCAAGGCACTGACCGATCTCGGCGCGCTCATCTTCAACACCAACAAAGGTGTGGTGGCCAACCAGAAACTGGCTGAGGAGGCACTGGCCAAGGCCGTGGTCGCGCCGGGCCAGGACGCCGCCGCGGTCAAGGCGGCGATCGAGAAGCCCTTCCAGGAGGCCAACGGCCAGCTGATGGACACGCTCGACAAGGACTATCTGGCGAAGGCCGGGGTCCTCCGGGCGGCGTCCAGCGGCCCGGAGTTCGAGAAGGCCAACTCGAACCCGACGGCTCGCCCTGGCGGCACCTCGCCGGGTGGCGAGTCGCCCGGTGGCGGCGACCAGGGTCAGCAGGACTCCGCTCAGCAGGGCGGTGGTGAGCAGGCGGGTGGTGAGCAGGCCGGTGGTGAGCAGGCCGGCGGCGCCGACGCGGGTGCCGGTGGCGCCGGTGGCGAGCCGCCGGTCAGCGGTCTCGACGACCCGTCGCTGAGCGGTGGTCTCGGTGCCGCGCCGACGGTGCCGCCGGTGAGCTTCCCGCCCAACGTCCCACCGCCGATCACCAGCGTGCCCGGTGGCGGCGGGCTTGGGCTGCCGTTGGTCCCGAGCGCCGGTCTCGGCATCGGGGTGCGCGGTGGCGGTGGTGGTGGTGGCGGTGGCGTCCGGTT
>Ga0193717_1000873_pt1 | contig 19040 bp, 13 predicted proteins | sample U2c2metaG_FD_145900 | JGI IMG/M metagenome (GOLD analysis project Ga0193717, IMG submission 145900) | Soil microbial communities from a riparian zone of the East river system, Colorado, United States - U2c2 | ecosystem: Environmental > Terrestrial > Soil > Riparian zone | place: USA: East River...
CATCGCGCAGCTCGGCAATCCAAACAGCACGGGCATCGCGCTCGGATTGATCATTGGCAAGCCGCTTGGGGTGCTGGCCATGTGCTTCGTCGCGGTGAAGTGCGGGGTGAGCGGGCTGCCGCCCGGCGTCCGCTGGACTCACATCGTCGGTGCCGGACTGCTTGGTGGCATCGGATTCACGATGTCGATCTTCATCACCAACCTCGCATTCGCGAACGAGCCCGCACTGGTGAGTTCGTCGAAGCTCTCGGTGTTGATCGCGTCGCTCATCGCGGGTGCGTTGGGCTACGTGTGGCTAAGGTTTGTGAAAGTTACTAACTAATTCTTCGAGCGGACCCGTCCGGGCCCCATCCAGAAAAAGGCCCGCAGTCCCGAGGGGGAGGGACTGCGGGCCATTAGCTCAGAACTCGTCGTTAGAACTTGAAGCGAAGGTTGAGATAGTACTGCGCGCCGTTGTTATAGAACGCGGTGGGGGCCGTTGCGCTCTGGTAGTAAACCAGTGTCGGGTCGTTGAGGTTCAACGCGTCCAAACTGACACTGATCCACTCGGTGGGCTTGTAGTTGAGCGCCAGCGACAGAGTCCCGACATCGTCCTGGTAGTACGGGTTGGCGCCCGACAGGCCGATCAGGTACGCGGTGCGATGGGTGTAGTTCGCGCGTGCCGAGAACTTCTCGTTCTCGAAGTAGACGCCCACGTTGTAGGTGTCCTTCGAGGTGCCCGTCAGATTGTTGCTGCCGTCGGCCCAGGTGTGAGCCGTCTTGCCATCCGCGTAGGTGTAGTTGGCGTTGAAGCCAAACGATTCGCCGATGGGCTGCTCGTAGACCAGCTCCAGGCCGTTCACTGAGCCGTTGGAGTTGACCGGAACGGCGACGAGGTAGGTCTCGAGCTGATTGGTCAACTCGCTGAACAGCTGCCGGTTCTCGGTGCCGAAGGCGACGTAGTCCTTGAGATCCATTGCAAAGGCACCGACAGACACCAAGCCGCGCTCCATGAAATACCACTCGACGTTGCCATCGAAGTTCGTGGACGACACCGGCTTCAGGTTCGGGTTGCCACCACCGCCGGTCCTGTTCAGATCCGAACCCCAGCTGGCAGCGCCCAGCGCCGAATAGTCCGGCAGAGTCATGGTCTGCGAAGCGGCGAAGCGGAACACCACATCGTCGGCCATGTTGAACTTCAGGTTCGCGCTGGGCAGCACCTTGCTGTGCTTGTTGTTGGTGTCCTGATAGATCCAGTTGCCGAAGAGGCTGCTGACGTCGGCATTCGCTGCGGACGCAACCGCCTGGTAGGAATTGATGTCCTGATCGATGTCGACGTAGCGCAGGCCGAAGTTGCCGCTCCAGGTCTCGCCGGCGAAGTTCGCCTGCACGTAGGCGGCCAAATTTTTCTCGGCCACCTTCCATTCACCACCGTAGTTGTGGCGACCGGTCGGGCCGTCGTTGTCCGACAGCCAGGTGGAGTTGGCCAGGATCGACTGCCGCAGCGCGCCCGGGGTGAAGTACCACAAGGCGCGCGGGAACGTGCCATCGATGCCGCCGGCGAAGTCGCTCGGGTAGTCAGCGATCTGGCCAGTTTGCAGGTCGGACCAGATGTCCCCGGGGCTCGCGCCTTCCGGCGACTTGGTTTCGCGCTCATGGTCGGCGTAGCGGGCACCGAAGTCGAGCGACGACAGGGCACCGGAGTCCAGATCCTTCCTGAAATCCAGGGTGATCCAGTCTTCATTATCTATGGCGGTGACTTGCTGATTGCCCCAGGTACCGAAGCTGGTCACGCCGGTCGGGGCGCTATCGCCGCCTACGCTCCAGTCCAGTGGTCGGCTGGTGCCATGACTGGTCCAGCTGGCGCCGCCGCCGCGGTTCGTGGTCACTTCGGCGATGAACTGGCGCTCCGTCGAGCCCTCACCTTCGGTGGTTCCCACCTGGAACTTCGAGCTGAATGTGTCACTGATCTGCCAGTCAGCATCGAAGGTGATGTAGTTGCTCTTCGCCGTGGCTTCGCGGGAGATCATGTCGTAGACCGCGTAGTCGCGGCCGGCCACGCCTGTATACGTCGCACTGGTCAGTACGCCGTTCTCGACCGTGTATCCCGCGTCAGGCGCCTGTGCGCGGGCAAAGTTACCGCCCCAGAGCATGAAGTTACGGTTGTAGTTGTTGGCGTCCATGTCCGAGAGGAAGCCGCTCAATCCCAGCGTCAGGCTGTCTGAAGGCTTGAACTGCATTTCCAGCAGGCCGCCGCTGCGATCACGGACCATTTCGAACAGCGTCGAACCGATGAGGCCAGGGGCCTGCACTCCTACCAGTGCCGGATTGGCTATCCCGGCTGGGTCGGCGGCCCCGATCGTGAAGAAGCCGCCCGGAATTTCCTGCGCATCGCGGCGCAGTGAACGCTCTTGCTTGAAGACCTGCAGCAACACGCCGAAGGTTTCGGCCTCGTTCGTGTAGTTGATCAGTCCCGACAGCTGCGGATCATAGGAATCAGCCTGGTCGGAATACACGCTGCCGAGGGAAGCCTCGAAGGTAAACGACTTGTCGAACTGAAACGGCTTGCGCGTGATGATGTTGACGGTGCCGGTGGTGCCGCCTTCCTGCAACCTGGCGTTTGAGGATTTGTTGACTTCCACCGAGTTGACCAGCTCAGACGGCAGCAGCGTATAGCTGACGCTGCGCCCGACGTTGTTGCCCTGGCTCAGCACGAACCAGTCAGCTGAACCGACGCTGTGGCCGTTGATGAGCGTCTGGGTCAGGCTCGGGCTGGTGCCACGCAGACTGACGCGGTCGGATTCGTCGAAGCCGCCTTCATCGGCGCTGGACGAGCTGATGTTCACGCCGGGCAGGCCGCGCAGAGCGTCGGCCACGTTGTGCGCCGGGAGCTTGCCGACGTCTTCGGCCGTCACGACTTCCAGGCGCGCGTCGGCATTGCGCTTGACGTCAAGCGATTGCTGGAGACTCGCGCGGATGCCCGTGACGATGACTTCGTCGACTTCCTCGACATCAGCACCTGAGGTGGTTGAAGCAGCCGCGGCCGTCTGGGCCGCTGCGGACTGGTGATACAAGGCGAACGCAATCGCCGTACCGATCAACGTCGATCGTCTGGTGTTCATAGATCTTCCCTACCCCTGTTGTTTTGTCACGGGACCAATTGCGGGCCAATATAGTACCAATCGGGAGAAAATGCCAAGCCAGTTTGATACCAATATTCCGTTGGCGGGGATTTACATTGTTTTTCAGAAGGTTATTTGATCACGCTTACCACCCCGAACCTATATTGGTATTGGATTGGTAATACTTGAATGGCATTTTTGTGTCGCGGAAAACACAACAATAGGTTCGGAGAGCGTTTTTCGGCCGTATTGGCGCAATACCTCTTGACGCTGGACGAAGTGCACGCCCTGCCCCGGTACCCAACGGCTTCAGTGTCAGATCGCTCGATGAGCTCACACCACGCAACAGACTTCACATGATGTTGTTCGGCGGACTCGGCATATCCGTCTTTTGCCGACGATTTGCGTCGCGTCATCTCAAGGCGAGTGCTCGCGGAAGTTAGACTTTCGTCTAACTGTTCATGAACACCGTGGTGTCGTACCGCTCGAAGTTCTGCAGCGCCCGCCGGTAGGCGGCATGAATCATCTTCTCGGCGACCTTGTCGGCGCGCGGCGAAAGCAGCATGCGCAACACGACGTCGTCAGCCGGGCGCGCCTTGTCATCACCCAGGTATTGCTCGATGAGCTTACTGATGCGATTGCACATCTCGTTGGTGAACCGCAGCCGCGCCGCGTCATGCACGGAATCTGGCGTGGCCCCATAGGTGGCCCGCGCTTCGGCCGCGAGCTCCGACAGAAAACTCGCCATCAACCTCGCCTTGTCGACGATCCGAATCTCGGCGTAGTAGCTGATTTCGGACTGCAGGTTCATGACGGACTCCCTTTGCCTCAGGCAGCGGGGAAGAAGTCGATGGGTTTGCTCACGGTCAACGGTTCGACATCGGCCGGCTTGAAGCGGATGAGGCGCACACGCGCGACGATCTTCTTCTCGAGCTCCGGATCTTTCAACTCGCTCGACACCACGCGGCACATCGTGATCTCGCCCGTAGGCGCAATCGTGAATTCGAGCACCAGCTTGCCCGCGAGTTCCGGCTGATCGCGCAGCGCGCGGCCATAGAGCGCATACAGCGCGCCCTTGTTGCGATCGAACACGATCTCGACTTCTTCGCGCGCGCGCGAAGCCTTGCCGCTGTTGCCGCTGCGCTGCACGCGCCCGCCCGCATTCGGATCGAGACCGGATCCATGCTGGACCTGCGTGGTGCTGTGAGTGCCGATGGCACCGGCGCCGCCGCCGAAACCACGTGCCATGTTGGCGGTGTTGATGCCGCCGCTGGCCTTGCCAGCTTGGGACGTAATGAGATTGCGCTCCGAACGCGCGTCCGCGACCGGCGTCTTCAGCTGCGGATCGGCGAGGTCGAGATTCTGGTCGCGAAGCGCCTCGAGTTCATCCTGCAGCGCCAGCATGCCCTGGTTACGTACGTTGGGCTTCGGCTTCTCGACCGGCTTCTCAGTGGGCTTCGGCTTTTCAATGTCGGGTTTCTTTTCCGGTTCCGGCGGCGGCGGCGGCGGTGGCGGCTTCGGCTTCTCGACGATGAGCTGCACGACGCGCTCGGGCAGATCAGATGGCTTCACGCGCTCGCGCTTCGGCATCGGCAGAAGCACCAGGATAAGGGCGAGCAGAGTCGAGATGATGAGCAGGATGCGCACCAGCTTGAGGAAGCGGCGCTCGGTCTCCTCTCCCAGATCCCACGGGAGTTCGAAGCGGCGGAAATACGGAGCGAGACCCATGCTCATGCGCCGGCTCCCGCCTCGACTTCACGCTGGATGACAGCGAGCGAAACTTTGCCGTAGTCGGCAGCCGTAGCCGTTGCCATCACGCGCTTGAGCACCGAGAACGGTGTGCCCTTGTCGCCCATAATGGTGACTTCGCGCTCGGCGAGATCGCCCTGTGCGGCAGCGCGCAAGCTCGAATCGGACTGTTCCTTGAGCGCGAGCCGCAGCGGCTCGATGATGAGTTGTTTGCCGTCCCCGCGCAGCTCGGCGATCGTGGCGATCTGGCGGCCATTCACGAGCAGCGCGTCGGTCGTCACCATCACGACAACGGTCTCACGCGGCTTGAGTTCCGCGACCGACTGCGGAATGGTGATCTGTTTCGTGTTCGGCAGGATTTCGACGTCCGAGCTGTGCAACAGCAGGAACACCACGAGCATCATCAGCATGTCGATGAACGGCACGAGTGCCATGTGGCTTACGTGATGCCCGCGCTGGCGATGTTTCTTGATGCGATACGGTGTCACTTTCCACCCCGCACCGATGCGGCGGCGGCGCCGACGAGGGGTGCGTCACCCACCGAGATGTCCGGGAACAGCTCGACTTTGGTGAGCCCGAGACCCTCGGCGTTGAGCCACAGGCGGGTGTTGTCCATCGTCTGCACCAGCACATCGTACGGGATGTCCTGCTCGAGCAGCACGTTCGCGGCAAGGACCGTGGGGTACTTCGCCTTCACGAACTGCAAGAATTCAGACAAGCCCGCATAGTCGTATTCGCCTTCCTTCTTCGGCAGCGTGCGCAGCACGCCTGAATTGCGATCGGCGATCTCAATGCTGTTCCGGCGAACGATGACCTCGAGCTGGAGCCCCTGAGGAAGTTCCGGCACCGAGGAGTTGGGCGCCGGAAGATTGAGCTCGAGGATGTTCGTGTTGGAGAACACCGCCGTGAACAGCAGGAAAAACACGAGAATGACCATCATGTCGATCATCGGCACGATGTTCAGATCGTTGCGGCCCTTGTACTTCGCGTGATTGCGAATCGAACGGGCTGCGAGCTTGGATGAAGCCATCTGCGGTTCCTCTGCTGGTTGCTAGTGCGGAATTCGACTAGCTATCAGGCAGGTCGCGGGGCCGGAGCACGCGGAGCCATGCCGCCCTGCGGAGCCGGTGCAGCGGGTTCCGAATATCGCTCGGTGATGGAATTCAGGAACTTCACCACCGCGATTTCCAGGCTGTCGATCAGCGAGGTGGTCTTGGACTCCAGGAACATGTGCGAGAGCAGCAACACGATGGCAACGAACAGGCCCGCAGCGGTGTTGTTCATGGCCTCCGAGATGGCCGCGGCGAGCAGCGAGGCCTTCTCGGCCGGGTTCGCCTGCGACACCGCGCCGAACGCGTGGATGAGCGCGAGGATGGTGCCTAACAGACCGACCAACAGGCCGATATTCGCCAGCGCCGAAAGATAGTGAGTGCGCTTTTCGAGTCTGGGGACGATTTCGAGCAGCGATTCTTCCATCGCCTGCTGGATGTCGTCGCGGCGGCGCGCCGTCGAAAGACGCGCGAGCCCGTACTTGAGCACGGTCCCGATCTGCGCCTGCGAGTTGTTCGCGAGCGTGATGGCCTGCTTGAAGTTGCCGGCGCCGAGATGCGGCGCGACGTCCTCCCATAGCGAACGATTGCGTGACGTTTCGACGGTCAGGTACACCCAGCGCTCGATAGCGATGGCGACACCCACCACGAAAATGATGAGAAGCGGATACAGGAAGAATCCGCCTTCCTTGAAAAATACGATGACGGTATTGATGAAACCCACGGTCGACTCTCCTCAGAAAACGAACATGCTCAGGGGCTTGAGCGGGGCAAGCAGGACAAGATTGCGTTACATAACCAACAAAAACTGTTAATCACTTCCCAGGATTACCGGCAGGCGCTGCCTCATTAGGCTGCAACGCCTCGAAGTAGCGGTTCTGTCGGCGAAAGACGTCACGGTCGACGGGTTCGAGCACCTCGTCGAGCAGGCTGTTCACCGGGCGGCCTACGAGATCGCCCATTTCCGCACCGCGCCAGGGCACGATGTAGAGCACCTTGGGCAATTCACGGTTGCCGGTGATCTGCGTGGACTCGAGGTCCAGGCGATCTTTGGCGTTGCCTTTGGCCGGGGCGGGCTTGGCGGCAGGTTTGTTAGTGGTGGTCGTCGCCGGCTTCGCGGGCGCAGCGGCGGGCACCGAGGTGTTGACGCCCGGCTCCATCGCCCCTTCTGCATTCGAAGAGGGCGCATTCGGGGCAGGCGCTGAGGTGTTGACGCCGGGATCCATTGAATCCTGCGGCGGCTTGTCGGGCGCGGGGGGACCCGCTGGCGTCTGCGCCAGCGCAGCGCCGGCTAACAACAGCAGAGCCACGAATAATAGTTTGTTCACGTTGCGCCTCCTTGAGGCTTGGGCGCGGATTCAGGTGCGGGTGCAGGTTCAGGTGCAGATTCCGGGGCGGCTTCGGTTGCGGGCGCCCGCACTTTGTTGCGTGCGCGCAGTTCGGCGAGCCATCCTGTCACGGGCTTGTCCTCGCCCGTCAGAGTCTTGTAGGTCTCGAGCTCCGATTGAGCCGTGACCGGATCTTCGAGGAACAGATCGAGCAGCACACCCAGATTGCGGTGCGCGGGTGCGTAGGAAGGGTTCGCCTTGACGGCATGTTCATAGGCGGCGCGCGCCTCGGCAAACTTGCCGGCCTGGCGCAGCGTGAGGCCGTATTCGGTCCAGGTCTGCGCATCCCAGGGCGCGCGCTCCGTCGCCTTGGCCAGTGCAGCTTCCGACTCGGCCAGTTGATTGGCATTGCGATGCAGTACACCCAGGTTCGCGTACGGCCCCGAGAGGTCCGGATACGACTGCGTGAGCACCTGCATCTCGAGAATGGCCTGGGTGGGATCATTGCCGCGCATCAGCGTGAGGGCGCGCGTGAACTCGGTGTTGGCTCGCGCCGGCGGCTTGGGAATGTTGAACGCCGGCGCGGCGGGTGCCGCAGCGGCAGGGCTCATCGGTTTCGCCGTGGGGTCGGCTGGAGTCGCAATCGGCGGGTTCGGAGTTGCCGGCGCGGGCGGGGGCGGCGGAACCAGCGCATCGAATGAAGCACTCATGATTTCTGTCTTGCCGTAGCGGCCAGCCTTGAGCTCGGCGAGCGCGGCGTAGCTCTTCTTCACCCCTTCGTCGTAGACGCCGTCGCGCACGCGCTTGGTGTTGATTTCGTGCGTCGCGATCGCCTGTTCTTCGAAGGGAAACGCCTGCTCTTCCAGCAGTGAGTTGTATTCGTCCAGCTGCTCCGCCGCGAGTTTCTTCGGGCGCTCGGACTTCATGATGTCCTTGCCGAGCTGGCGGTAGATTTCGGCGATCTCGTACGTGGCCACCGTGGTGACTTCCGCCACGCGATAGTCCGCGGCGGATTTGTAACCACCGAGCGCGGCTTCCATTGCCTTGCGCTTCTTCGCAAGGCTGGTCTTGAGCGGCAGCACCAGCGCGACGGTGCGGAATTCATCGCGCGCCGGCGAGGCCAGCGCGAGCTGCGACTTCGCCGCGAGATATTGCGTGCGATCGGTACGGCCCGCGCCCGCGGTGCGATCGGCATTCACGATTTCACGCTGCCAGGATCGCTGCTTTTCGATGTTGCCCGCGGTTCCGGCGATCTCGGCGAGTTTCCAGCGTGCTTCGATGGAGTCCGCGGCGGGTGTCGGATAGGCGACGACGAAGTGCTCGAGCATGCCGACGGCCTTGGACGTGTTGCCCGCCTTCGTGTAGAGCTCCGCCGCCTGCAGGTTTGCCTCGCGCTGAATGTCTCTCGACTCGGCCGGGTTGAGCGCGATGCGCTCGAACTCCACCGCGGCCTGCCCGGCCTGGCCGGTTTCGCCGTATGCCACGGCCAGTTTCTTCGTGACGTCGGCGGTGAATTCGCTCTTCGGATTGTTGGTCCGGAAGCGCTCCAGAACCTGGATGGCGCGCGGATACTCTTTCAGATTGATGAGGCTGGCGCCCGCGTCGTATTCGGCCTGGGCCGCGATCTTCGATGTGCCCGCCACCGACGCGATGCGCAGGAAGTCGTCAACGGCGCCGAGGTTGTCGCCCGCCTTCTGCTTCGCTTCAGCCTGGCGATACACAGCCGACGCGATGCGCTCGGTGAGATCGGCGCGCATCTTGTCATTCGGTGGCAGCAAGTCGCGCGCGGCGATGTAGCCCTTCTCGGCTTCGGGGAACTGCAACAGATCGAAGTTGGCCTGGCCGATGATGGTGTACGCGATGCGGCGCTTCGGTTGATCGGCCGGCGGCTGGTGCGCGAGCACCAGGTTCGCCACTTCGATCGAACGCTGCAGATCCTGCGTGGCGAAGATGTCTTCGGCGGCACGCGTGAGCACGCCGGCGCTGTCGGGGTGCTCGGGGAAGCTGGTGCCGAACTTGACGCCGGCATCCACGGCCAGCTTGTGCGCCTCGACTTTTTCCGCGGCTGGCAAGGCCGCTTCGTACTTGGTGAATGAACCGAGTGCGGCATAGGCAGCCGCCGCGGACCGCGGATTGCGCGGATAGTTGTACGCGGTCTTGGTGAACTCGGCCGCCGCACCTTGGTAATCCTGGCTCTCGTAGAGGGTCTCGGACAGCAGGTAGTTAGTGCCAAAGGACTCCGGATCGTCCGGGAAGGATTCAAGGTAGGTGCGATACCAGCGCGAGGCTTCGCGGTACTGGTCGACCTTTTTCGTCTTCTGCGCCTCGGCGTGGAAATAGGTGGCCACGTCCTTGAGGTTGATCTTCAGTTCCTTGGCGATGTTCGGGTAGTCGGCCTTGTTGCGGCCGCTCCAGAACGGCGTGCCGTAGTTGTACAGCGCGACGTATTCGCGCTTGCCTTCGAGCACGAGCGCGGTGAACCCGCCCTTGCGATAAGCGTCGATGGCCTGCATCGACAGACCCGGCGAGAACTCGCTGTTCGGTTCGCGCGTGGCGTAGGCGCGGTACACCGACGCGGCGTCCTGGAAACGCTCTTTCTCGACGTACAGATCGCCCAGGCGCGAATAGATGATGGGCGCGTAGGCGGGGTCGTTGTGCGCAGAGAGGAATTTTTCGATGGCGCCGACCGAGTCATCGTCATAGGAGAACGTGACCGACATGACGCGCAGCGTATCGTCGGCCAGCTCGCGGTTGGCACGCGGCAGTTTGTCGAGCGGGATGAGCGCGTGTGGCGGCTCCTTCTGCAGCATGGTGCGGTCGAGCACACCGGCAAACGACGGCAGGCTGTCGTCGTTCAGGCCCTGCTTGAACAGCGACCAGCCGTGTTTGTAGAGGCTCTGCGAGAGGAACGAGGCCTTGTCGCCCTTGGTGACGACGTATTGGTAGGCGTTCTGCGCAGCGCGATATTCCTTGGCGGAGAACAGCAGTTCGCCGCGGCGGAACTGCACCTCGTCCATCTGTGGCGCCTTGGGATATTTGCGTATGATTTCATCGAGCGTCGACAGCGCCTTTTCCGGCTGGCCCGTGGTCTCGTAGGCGCGCGCGAGCTGGTAGAGCACCTGGTCGTTGCGTGGATAGTCGGGATAACTCTTGAGCAGGCTCGAGTAGAGCTTGATGGCTTCGGCGCCCTGCAGGTCGATGGTGGACGCTTCGCCGGCCAGGCGTTCGCCCTCGCCGGCTTCCATGTTGAGGTCGCCCAGGCGGCGCAGCGCTTCGGCGCGCAGCTGCGGATCCGTCTTCTGCAATTCGAGAAAGCGCCGGTAGTTGTCCATGGCGCGCGCGGCGCTGGCTTCCACTTTCTGATCCGGCTGCACGACGACGGGTCGCGCGCTCAATTCACCGATCGTTTTCTCTTTCTTCTTCGGAGCCGCAGCGGCGGCGTTGAAAGCAACGCCAGCGCAGAGCGCTGCGAGCATCAGATGTTTGCCGGCGAAATTCATTTCGGCGGCTCCGGGGGTGTTTCACCTGGCGCCGGCTCCGTCGCTGGCGGATCCGTGGGCGCACCTTCCGGCGGCACCACTTCGAGATCGCCCTGTGATTCCGTCGCGCCCTCTTTCGGCGCGGTCACCGAGCCGCCGCCGATGGCGGCACGGTCGTAGATGGACGCCAGCGCGAAGCGCGCCTGGATCTGGTAGGTGCCGATTCGCTCTTTTTGCTGTTCGAGCTCATTGCGCGCCAGCGACTCGAGCAGACTGTTCTGTTGTTTCGCGACACCGGCGAGGCGCGTCTGCGAGGCTTCGAGCCGCAGGCGCAGTGCTTCGACGCGCTCGGCGAACTGCCCCGTGTTGTTAGGCATGGAACCGCGCGCCTTCTGCACGCGGACCCAGCGGTTCTGCGCCTCACGCAGGGCTTGATCCAGGTCTTTCAAGGTACGGCGTTCGTTCCAGACGCGCGCCTTGAAGGATTCGGCGAGCCGCCAGTACAGAACACCCTTGGCCAGGCGTGTCTTCTCGCGGATCACGTTCGTTTCATCGTCATTCGGCGCGGCGAGCAGCGCGGCTTCGAGGCGGACGATGCGCGCCCATTGGTCGCGTTCTGCGACCGTGCCGAGCGCGGCGACGTCCTGCGCCGCCTCGACCTGGTCGAGCTGGCCGCCGGCCGTGGCGCGTTCCGCGCCGTACTTGTCGAGACGTCCGGACGCGAGCACCGCATCCGCCTGCGGCACGCGCTCCGCGTAGGCGCGCTCGCGCGTATCGAGCATGTCGTCGAACGCCACGATGCTGTCCTGCCACCGGGATAGCGTGCTGCCCATAAAGGCGAGATCGCGGTAGTTCTTCAGGCCTTCCTGGAAATCATGGCCGGCCAGCAAGTGGTAGAGGTAGCGCGACTGCGCCGCGTCTGGTACTTCCTTGAGTTGCCAGAACCAGCCGACGCGATCGTTGGCGTCGCGTTGCAGCAGCTTGTCGAGCATCGTGCCGTCGTCGATCTCGGCGATGGATGCGTCGAGGTTCACGGTCTCGGTGTCGAAGGAGCGGATGGCCAGCTCGTAGTTTTCGGCGGCCTGCGCGTTGGCGTTGAGCTTGGCGAAAGCATAGGGAATGGCGAGGTAGGCTTCCTGCACGGCGGAGTCGAGCAGGTTGCGGTCGCGCAGCTCCATCCACGGCGTGAGCGCCTGCTGGAACTCACCTTCGGCGGCGTCGGCCCAGCCCACGCCTAACAAAGCCTTGTTCGAGAACGGACCGTCGAGGCGCACGCGCTCGAGCGGGGGCTTGGCCAGCGCCGGCTGATTGTTCTGCAGATAGGCGTAGCCCAAGGCGAGATTCGCGCGGTCGCGCAGGGAGCGCAGCTCGCGGCGGCCGGATTCGAGCGTGCCCACGCTGGTGAGGAACGGATCGGCCTCGGTCACGAGACCCTTGCGCACCAGCGCGACCCCGAGGTTGTACTGCGCGTAGGCCAGCCAGTCGCTCTGGTCCCGGCGCCCCTTCCAGTTGTTGAGCAGCGCGATGGCTTCATCGAAACGCTGCTGGCGCATGAGGATGTTGCTGAGCAGGTGCAGGCGCTCGGCTTCGAGGTCGGGTGTGAGCCGCCCCTGCACTTCCTTGATGGCACGCTCGGAGCGATCGAGATAACCGCGCGCGTACCAGATCTTGCCGAGATAGAACCAGGCGCGATTGCGTACGCCCTCGGGCACCGACTGCGTCAACAGCGTTTCGAAACGCTCGCCCGCCTCGTTGTGCAGGCCGAGCGATAGATAGAGGCCGCCGAGCAGCAGATCCGTTTCCGCATCGTGATGCGGCATGCGGCCCCACTGCCGGTAGGCCTGCAGGCGGGTGATCGCCTCGAAGTCCTGGCCCTGGTAGTAATAAAAGAGTGCGTCGCCGAAATGCAGGTCACGCACCACCGTCGGCGAGAGCTTGTCCACCTCGGGTTTGGCGGCCATCGCCGGCGAAAACAGGGCCGGCGAGAGCGCCAGCAAGGCGCCTACGGTGACGGCGATACGCGAAAGCTTCAACACGCGAATGCCTTATTCCCAATCCTTGATGGCAAACTCAGGCTGCGCCTTGCGCTGGCGGTCGGTGATCTTGAGTTCAAGGTATTTCGCACCCACGCCCTTCTCGAATTTGAGATTGGCGCCGCGCTTGTAGTCGCGGTCGTTGGGGCCTTTGCCGGCGAAGAACGCCACCAGCTGGTGCTCACCTACCTTGAGGTTGCCCAGGTACACGCGATGCACACCACCCTTGAGCAGCGCTTCGGCTTCGCGCGGGGTGTACATGTAGTTGGCGACTTCCTTGTTGTCGATCTTGAGCGTGAGCGAATCGAGCGCGAAGAACTCGCCGATGTCCATGGAGACGAACACCGCCACTTGCGTGTTGGCCGGGAACAGCAGCTCTTCTTCGAGGACGAACAATTCTTTGTTGAGGTCGACCACGTCTTTCTTGAGGTCCTGCACCGTCTCGTCGAGCGCGCGCGTGTCCGCCGGCGGTTCGCCGGTGACGGCATCGGTGGGCGCCGAGGCATCCGCGGGTGGCGCCTCTTCAGCGGGCGGTGTCGCCTGCGGGTCCTGCGCGAATACCGGCAGCGCGAGAATGGCCATGGCGAGAGCCAGGGCCATCCAGATGCTGCGGAATGTTTTGAGTTGCGGCATAGAGGTTACTCGTCCAATTATTCGTCTAGAAGCGTGCGCAGCTCGCGCACGTACAAGGCTTCGTCACGTGACCTGAACTCGCGGTGCGCCACGCGCAGCACGCCCGAGCGATCCACGAACACGATCATGGGCAGGCGGTCGACACGAAAGTCCCGACCCGTGCTCTTGGCGGTGGCCACCAGCAACTGGAAATCCACATCCTGCGCGCGCGCAAACTTTTCGGCGCGCAGGCTGTTGTCGTCGAGATTGACACCGATGACCGTGAGGCCGGCGCTGCCGTAGGTCTTGGCGATGCGATCGAGCGCTTCGAGCTGCGCGCGGCAGGTGTTGCAGGCACCACTCCAGAAGCTAACTACCACGACTTCGCCGCGATGCTCCGAGAGGCGCACGTTCTGGCCGGTGAGGCCACGCGCGACCAGGTCGGGCGCCGGCTGGCCGAGCAGTTCGTATTTCTCGGCCGCGATGGCCGCGCTGCCGCCCAAACCGAGCACGCACGCCAGAGCAAACGCAGCAAAACGCGCGTGCAATGCGGCCTTGGGCTCCACTAACAAACAAGCGGTCACGGTTGGCTCAAAGTAAGGGAACACCGGGCAAGCGATTCCGGATTCGACGCAATCTGACGCGCGAAACCATCCCATAGCCCAGTTAACAATGTCAACGAAGCAAGCCACTGTTTGAGAAGCAGTAACGGAAAGGCGCGACGTGCACGGACAAGCCAAAAGGACGAGGGAGCGTCGGCAACACGCGACATCGCGGCGCTGACGCTCCCTCGATACTGGTCGGTCTTGAGCTCGAACGCCTAGACCGGGTTGCTGACCGTTCCGTTGACGATGGGCGCGATCATCGTGAGGCTGTCGCGCAGCGTGGTACTACCCAAGCCATGTGACGGGAACAGCGTCGCGAAGTTTCCTTCCTCGCCATGCAGCGCCATGTAGTTGAGGACCACGGTTTCGACCAGCAGGTTGACCGCATTCGCCGCCGGACTCGAGGTGGTAACCACCGAGCCGCCGGCACTGAACGAGCCGATCTGCATGCGCGTGGGGCTGCGAAGCGCCGGACGCCCGGCCGCACCCGGCTTGTAGACCAGCACGAAAGACGAGGCGGTCGACTGGTTGTCGCTCGCCCAGTCGAGCTTGCCGCGGCCGTCAACGGTGTTGTTCACCATGCCGTTGGCCGAGAGCGCGCCGTCACTGAACACATAGATCATCAGCGGCTTCTGCATGCGCGCCGCATATTCCAGGCAGGCGCCGATGCAGCGGCCCGCGCGGAAGTTGCGCGTCTCGCCGGTGTTGCGTCCCTGGCCGTGATAGTCGTAACCGCCCATGGTCACCGTGCCGGCGCCGGCGTAGCCATTGATGACCATCTTCATGATGGCCGCGGCCTTGCGAAATTCACCGTCGGCGTTGTACTCGGCCGCCGAGAAGATCGGCGTGATGCCGGCCGGCTGCGAAGCCTGCGCCACGATGTGCGGATCGAGGTTCGGGTTGAGTGCCGAAGGCGAACGGAAGCGATCGGCGAGATACGTCGACTTGAGGTACCCGCAGCGCACCAGCTTGCGCACCGCGGCTTCATCGGCGGCGGCGAGCTTCGTCTGCGCCAGGTTGGCCTTGGCGTGTGACAGGCGCGTCATGGACTCGAGCACCGCGATGGCGTCGTCCTGGTTGCTGAACAGCGTGCCGAGCTCGCCGGTGTCGACCAGACCCGTGACGTCGCTGGCGCGGTCCACTTTCGTGGGACGCGCGGCCGGATTCATCATCGCGACGGGCGCCATCGAGTTGCCGCCCGAGTCGGTGTTCTGCGATCCAATGAGCGTCAGCAACTGACCGTCGGCGCCGACGCGGTTGATGCCGTACATCGGGTTGTGCGGGTTGTTGCCCGTATCGTTTTCCGAACGCGCCGCAATGGGGAAGCCATTGACGTTGGCGCGCGTGGCCGCGAGCGTCGACAACTGCATGCCGCGCAGGATGGCGCCGTCGGAGTGCCAGGCGGCACCGTAGTCGGTGTTGACGAAGTTGTTAGTCGGGCTGGCCGCGTTGGCCGAACCCGGCGTCATGTTGCCCGGCAGGCCGAGCGTGGCGTAGCCCTGCGTGGACAGAAAGTTCAGCGGGTTGCCGCTCTGGCCGCAGAGCATCTCCGAACCGGTGAGGTTCGCGCCGCCGGCGAGATCGAAGGCGATGAATGGGATCTTGCCCGCGCCCGCCTGGATCGCGCAGGCCGCGGGCCCGAGCAGCGCTTCGAGATCGGGCGACATGGCGCGGGCGTTGTCCGAGCCGATGAGCATCGCGAGCGCGGCTGGCGCGGCGATGATCGCGGGACCGGTTTTCATGCCTTGGGCGATGAAGTCGCGCCGCGTGACCGGCGCCTTGTGGCTCTCGTGCCGGATCGGCTCATCGAGACCCAGCGTGCGCGGACTCTTCTTCGTGCGGATGATCATGACTTCACTCCCTTACTGGATCAGCGTCGTGCCGCTGCCGAGAACGGCGCCGCACGCAGCTTTCATTACTGTGCCCGTACCACCGCTGGCACCGCCCGTGGGGCCGGCGACCAGCTTGTCGATCAGAACATCGAGCTCGCTGCTGATGACCGTGTCATCGGGATTCCACTCGAGACCGGTGTTGACGCCCTTGGTGAGCAGCGCGCCGATCACGATGTCGCGGTTCGCGGTGTTCGGCGAGCCTGTGCTGCCGAAGGTCGAAGTGGCGGTGGCGGACGGGTTCAACGCGCCGCCGAAGAAGGCGGTGCGCAGAGCCGGTGTCTCGACCATCTGGCTGCAGTACTGGATCGCGAGCTGCGCCATGCCGGTTTGCTGCGCCGGACCGAAGGTGCCGAGCTTCTCGATCGACGGCAGCGCCTGCTTGACCAGCGTGTAGGTGCTGACCACGGCCGCGTTGTTCTGCGACACACCGGTGATGAGGGACAACGTGGCGTTGAGCTCATCGAAGGTGCGCAGGCCGACGTCCGATTCCGCGGGCAGATCCGTCGGGGGCGCAGGCGTAGGCACCGGCGGATCCGGAAGCGGATTGTCGTTGGTGCCGATGTGATCGAATTGCAGGAAGTACAGATCGTCGAGCACGCCCTTCTCGATCGAGACGACCGTGCCGAGCGGGGTCATCTGCTGGCCGGCGCCTGCGGTGTAGTTAGCGCCACCGATCGTCTGGTTGAGCGGCTGGTACGCCTGGCCGGTGTGCAGAACACTACCGTTCACGCCGACGCGGACTCCGCTGATCTGCAGATTCGCGACCGAGGCGTTCGGATCGAGGCTGATGAAGGTCGGCTTGGCGAACTGCAGACCGTAACTGTCGAGCTGGCTGGCCTCGAGCATCACGTACGCCTGCGGCACGGTCACCAGGTGGCTGACGTTGAACAGCATGAAGTACTTCTCGCCGACGCCGGCATCGAAGTTCTGCTGGACCTGCGAGGGCGACAGCGCGCGATTGTGGATCGCGACGAGTCGCAGCACGCCTTCCCACTGACGGTTCGTCGAGGTCTCGTTGCCGAGCACCAGCGCGAAGGTGTCGTCCCAGTCGGCGAGCGAACCGCCGCCCTGGGCATCCGCGTCACCGGTGTACACGCCGTTCACATAGATGCGGCGGCCTTCGACCGGGCTGTAGGTCATGACCACGTGCTGCAAGGCCGCCTGCGCGTCCATGTCAGCGGCACGCGTGAGCAGCACCGGGTTGCCGTTGGCACTCGTCTGGTCGCTGCGCGTGTAACCCTGGTACTGGTAGATGTTCTGCGCGAGCGTGGCGTTGCGCGCGTTGGCGCCCGCCGAGTAGCTCACGATGAACGCATCTTCCTGGGCTACGTTGGCATTGTTGGCCCAGGCTTCGATGGTGAATTCACCCGTCGACTTGATGAGGTCGGTGAGTTTCTTCGAAGCGGCCGCAGTGCCCTGCGCCTTGCCGCCCATCTTGACGTTGATGCCCCAGCCGCCGACCCACGTGACGTCTCCCGACAGCGTGAGGTTCAGCGCCGGCTCGTGACCGCTGGTGTCATAGGCAATGTTGCCCGTGCCAGTCTTGAACTCGTACTTGGCGATCGTGGCCGCTTCGTAACGGTTGCCGCCGGCGGCGACCGTACCGTCATACAGCGTGAGGCCCTTGGAGATGAGCAGCGCCGGATCGACATTGTTGACCGGGAGCGGGCCGACGAAGGCATCCACCGCGTCGAGCATGGTCTGCGCGTTGGCCGCGCAACCCGCCGCACCCCAGCAGTTGTGGAATTCGTCGCGCAGACGCACGACGAGACGCGAGGCGGAGGTGTTGTCGAGATTGATCTTCGACTTGATGGCCGCGTAGGCCGTGTCCACGTCCGCATCCGCGAAGAACGGCTGCTGCTGCGTGGCCGAGTTCGACGAATGGCAGCGCACGCAGTTCGCCGTGCCGGCGTTGCGCACGAGTGCATATAGAGAAGAGGAGCCGAAGGCCGCCGAAGAAGCCGGGAAGCTCTTGCTGCCGCCCACTTCCTTGATGGTCGGAGCCTGCAGCTGGATCTGCGTGCCACCGGTGGCGCTCGCGCCCGCCCAGTTGCGGATCCACACCGTCAGCGTGTCGCCGCAGGCCGCGGGTGACTGCAACCAGCAGTTGTGGCCGCCAGCGACCTTCAGGACCATGCGTGACTGATCGGGCTGCGCGAGATTCACGACCGTGTTGGCCGCCGTGTATGCATCGTTCACGTTGTCATTGCGCGCGAACGTCGGAGTCTGGCCGCCGGCGCCGTGGCACGAGCCGCAGCGATTGTTGCCCTTGATGTTTTCCCACAGGTTGATGCGGAACGCCTGCACGTCGGCGTTGCCCGAGGCGGGACCCGTGTAGTCGAGGACCGGGGGTGCCGTCGTGACGGGGTTGACCACCGTCGGCGCACCGCCGCTCGAACAACCGGCGAGAATCGCGACCGCCGTGGCGGCCGAGAACCAGTGAAGAAGTTTTGACTGCATAGCGTTCATGTGTGTTCCCTCAATCGCCCATGCAGTACACAGCGGTTTCGGCGAAGACCTGTTTCAGCCGGTAACCGTTGGACTTGAAGTTGGCCGTCATGTTGGCGACCTGGCTGCGATCGGCGTTGTTGCCCGGCGCGCGGAAGCACACCGTCTTGAACACCTTCTCGACCTGGCACTGAGCGAATGCGTTGCTGTTGGCGAGCTCCTCGCCCATGGACTTGGCGCCGTTGCCCCCGCCGGGCAGCGCCGTGTTCCATCCGAGCAGCGAGTTCTGGCCTTTGCGCCAGCGGTTCTCCCAGGCGTCGTCGGGAGTGATGAAGCCCGGTGCGAAGTTCGTGTCATTGTTGAAGTACTTCGGGTGCACGGCCGCGGAGTTGTAGACCAGGCGCATGGTGCCCGCCGCATCCTCGGTGCCGTTGTCGTAGTCGTAGTACGCGAACGCCTGCGCGAACGGATCCATGCCGCTGTGGCAGCCGATGCAGTTGTTCAGGAAGATGCGGCTGTCGCCACCGGGGCTGCGGCTCACGTCCTGGCGGATGCGATCCGGCGGCAGCGAGGTGTCGTGTACCTGCTCCATGTCGCGGCACATGTGATTCATCATGGTGAAGCGGAACATCGCGCGGTTGGTGCCGTCGACGAAGAACGCTTCCGAGGCGGCGCGCGAGGTGATGAACCCGGCGGTGGCCGCGGGCGGGATGCCCTGTATCGATGACTGAGTGGTCGATACAG
>Ga0193717_1000874_pt1 | contig 19036 bp, 13 predicted proteins | sample U2c2metaG_FD_145900 | JGI IMG/M metagenome (GOLD analysis project Ga0193717, IMG submission 145900) | Soil microbial communities from a riparian zone of the East river system, Colorado, United States - U2c2 | ecosystem: Environmental > Terrestrial > Soil > Riparian zone | place: USA: East River...
CGGTGATCTCTTTTAGCCGTTCCATCATGTTCTCGTCCTTTACATTTATGGTATGGGCAATCTTTAAATTATCCTTGCAAAACGCTAAACGCTGTAGGTTGACATCGGCGGCAATAACCACACCGCCGGCTATCCGTGCAAATTCCATAATTCCCAAACCAATAGGGCCGGCACCAATTACCAGTACAAACTCACCCGGCTGTACATTGGCCCGGCGCACACCGTGTGCACCTATGGCCAAAGGCTCAACCAACGCCAGTTCATCAAAGCTAAGCCCTTCGCCATGTACCAGTAAATGCGATGGCACCTGCAGGTATTCGGCCATGCCGCCATCAGTGTGTACACCGCAAACCTGTATGTTTACGCAGCAATTAGGCTTGCCCGAGCGACAAGCAATACAATACCCGCAATTAAAATAAGGAATAAAAGTTACCGATTCACCTTTTTCAAAACCCTGTGCATCGCCCCCATCTATAAGTTCGGCAGCCAGTTCATGGCCTAATACGCGGGGATAACTAAAAAATGGCTGTGTGCCTTCAAACGCGTGCAGATCTGTTCCGCAGATCCCGATCCTTTTAATTTTCAGTAAAGCGTAGCCCGGTTTAACTTGCGGAGCATCAGCTGAGCCATATTCCAGTTTTCCGGGTGCTATACAGGTCAATACCTTCATTATCTTATGTTATATTATTATTTACAAAGAAACGCCTCTTTTCCATGGGATAAAATCGTCCTGGCCATGTCTTACCGCACATACTTCAACTTCGCCGCTTGCAACCTTTATTACATAGTCCAGTATTCTTTCGCCAGCTTGTTCAATAGTTTCATCTCCCTCTACAATGGTTCCTGTATTAATGTCGATGATATCGCTCATACGGTTAAACAAGGTAGTGTTTGTGGCGATTTTTACCACGGGCGCAATCGGATTTCCTGTTGGCGTACCCAAGCCAGTGGTAAATAAAACCACATTGGCTCCTGAACCCACCTCGGCTGTAGTTGATTCCACATCGTTACCGGGGGTACATAGCAAATTCAAACCTGGCCTGGTAACCTTCTCCGGATAATCAAGCACATCGGCCACAGGCGATGTACCACCTTTTTTTGCTGCACCGGCAGATTTGATGGCATCGGTTATCAAACCATCCTTTATATTACCCGGCGATGGGTTCATATAGAAACCTGAACCTGCCTCTTCGGCACGCTGGCTGTAACTGCTCACCAGGCTGGCAAAACGCTCGGCTTTATCTTTATCCAGGCAGCGGTCGATCAGGTTTTGCTCTACACCGCACAGTTCAGGAAACTCCGCGAGGATAACCGAACCGCCAAGTGCCACCAGCAGATCTGATGTGTAACCGATAGCCGGATTTGCCGAGATACCCGAAAAGCCATCAGAACCACCGCACTCTAAACCGATTACCAGCTTACTTATGGGCGATGGCAGGCGGGTATAGGTATTGGCCTGCATTAAACCGGCCAGCGTTTGGCGTATAGCCTGTTCTAACAGATCAGCCTCTTTACCTGTTTTTTGCTGGTCAAGGATATATAAAGGTTTATTAAAGTTTGGCGAACGTTTGCTGATCTCTTCCTGCAAGGTTTTTACTTCTGCATTCTGGCAACCCAGGCTCAGTACCGTGGCCCCTGCCACATTTGGATGCGTAATATAACCCGCCAGTAAGCCACATAAGGTGGTAGAATCCTGACGTGTACCGCCACAGCCGCCTGTATGGCTTAAAAATTTAATACCGTCCACATTGGGAAATAGTTTATCGCCGCTGCTCCGGGCAGTGTCGCCTTCAATTTCGGTATATAAAACTTCGTCTATGGAGCCGCCAGCCTTGATCTTATTGATGAGTTGCTGGGCCTTGATCTCATAAGTTTTTTTGCGGCCGTAGCCCAGTGGTTTTACCAGTGCTTCCTGCAACACTTCTATATTGCGGTTCTCGCAAAACACCATAGGGATCACCAGCCAATAATTCGCCGTACCTACATTGCCATCTTCACGATGATAGCCATTAAATGTTTGGTTTTGCCATTTGCTTACATCAGGTTTGTGCCAGTCGGTATGGCTGCTACCGGTTAAAAAACTGTTTGCTGCATGTACTACATTGCCTGTTGATAATAAACCACCTACCGGTATGTGGCTTTGCGCCTTCCCTACTAATACCCCATACATAATAATTTCGCCGCCTTGGGCAATATCGGCAATGACAAACTTATGCTTTGCGGGTATCAGTTCAATTATTTTATAGCGGTCATGTTGATAAACAACCTCCTCACCAGCTTGCAGATCAGCAAGCGCTACCAACACGTTATCTGCCGGATGTACCTTTATTATTTTTAGTTTCATGGTGTTTAATTCAGCTCGTACTAAGTTCCAGCTGTCCCTTTGCATTGATCCGGTTTAATTGTTCAATCACAGCATCCTCAAAACCGGGCAAAATACTCAGGTCAGCATCCCACAGCTCTTTATTCTTTAATACGTTTTGTACTACGGTATTGATATCCGCATTTTCCCAAATATTTGAAAAATATTCGGCCTGGCTGTCCGTAACGTTGTATATTGTGTTATTAGCTGTTCCCGTATATTGTCCCTGGGTACCACCTTTAATCTGCATAAATCTGATGAAAGCCGCAAAACCAAGCGCCATGCCCATGGGTACCGAATCAGTTTGCTTATAGTGATTTAATAATAACGGAATCACCCTCATCTTAATTTTGGTACTGTACTGCATGGAAATGCTTAACCACTCATGCCTGATATTCGGATTACGGAACCTGTCTAAAACTTTACCGGCAAAGTCAGTAGCTACCGCATCATCAATTTGACAGGGAATGGCTGGCTTGATCTCGTTCAACATTAATTGTGTGATGAATTTGGTAAAGTGCTCATCGTCCATAGCCTCTTTAACTGTTTTGAAACCTGAAAGATAGGCCACCGCGCAGCTTAAAGTATGACTTCCGTTTAATAAGCGCAGCTTTAGCTCCCTGAACAATTCAATATCCGGCGTTATGACGACACCTTTATCCGCCTGGCTGAATGTTAATACCGATGCTATTTTATCATCACCCTCGATTGCCCATAAACTGTAGGTTTCTGCCATGATGCTCAGGTTATCGATATAACCGTTTTCAGCTTCCAGTTCATCACTCAGCACCTTATCTGGTTTACCAGGCACTATTCGATCAACCAGCGAATTACAAAAGCTGTTACTGCTTTCCAGCCAATCCATAAACGCCGGTTCCAGCTTGTTCAAATGCGCCAGTTCTAATACTATTGATTCTAACTTTTTACCATTATCAACAATAAGTTCGGTAGGTATAATTATTAATCCGCTGTCTTCGCTACCCTCAAATGCTTTATAACGTTCATATAAAATAGCCAGTAATTTACCGGGATAGGATACCGGAGGGTGTTTGCTTACATCTTCTTTTACCAACTTTATACCCACCTCTGTCGTGTTAGAGATAACCACCTGTAAATGCGGGTTCCGGGCAACTTTCAATATGGCATCCCAATCATTTGTTGCTGATAGCACCCGGCTGATAGCGGAACATATTACCTGTTCATTCACCTGTTTTCCGGTTTCAATGCCTTTTGAATAAACAGTATATAAGCTGTCCTGCATATCAAAATCAGTTAGCGAACCGGTATTTGTTGATTTTACAACGACTATCCTGCCATTAAAAATTCCGTTACGGTTGGCCTTGTCAATAAAGTAATCGGGCAGGCCTCTTAAAAGCACACCTGTACCAAATTGTAATATTTTTTCGGGCAGCTCAAATATTTGCTCGCCGGGCAATTCAACTGCCGGTATGTTTATCTTTTTTAAGTTATATCTTGATAAGATCATGATGCTTGATAAATGGAGTATCTATATAAGTGAATTATTGTTTTGTTGCTATTTGTTAATAGTATCTTTTTTATACAGGACTGCCAACGTGCGGTAAATGCTGCCATGAATATGGCTTAACCTTCACCGAAGCAAAGAGCGAACCTACAGCAAGCAAGGCCATAATAGCAAATGATCCTTTTATGATAGACATGTTTTATAGAATACTGGTATACCAAATAATTGGTACAGACGAGGCATTTTTATAGTGCTTTAAGCACATAAAAACCTAATTCCTAAACAAGATTAATTACTCTTGATTGATAAAAAAAAGATATGATCAACTAAATCTGTGCAATCGTTCCCGGAAACGATTGCACAATTTTGACCAATTAATTGTATTTGGGGATTTTTAAAATATTCTAAAATCTAAATTTTAAAGCAATTTAGGCTGATTGCAAATGATTAGGAACTATTCGCAATCCTATTATTTAAACAGTTATTTATAGGATGATTTAATTATTTCCCATGATTTCATTTGCCATATATTTTTTCTCATAAAAATTTAAGCCAGACTTTTTAAAAAGCCCCAGCTCAGGTTTCAACCGATTCTCGAAAAGTTTAAAATTTCTTTTTTCAGGAGAGGTCCATGCTGCCTCTGCAAGGGCACATATCCTTGGGAATAACATAAAATCGAGCCTTGGTATACCAGGAATAGTTTCTGTCCAAAGATTTGCCTGTATGCCCTTAACAAGATCCTCATGCCCCCTTGTGCCAGGAAAATTGTTCGGCGAAAATGAATAAACATCTTCTAATGAATTAAACTTACCTTCCCATTTACGCCCGTTGGTGAGTAAGCTATCCTGTACAAAATCAAAATAAAGAGGCAAACGGGGACAAAGGACTACGGAAAATCCTTTATCAAGTGCTTTTTTTAATTGTTCGGGTTTATTTTGCCGCCACCAGAAAACCAGGGTTTCATTGATGGGAAGATTGGTGTCAACCGCTTCATCCCATACCAATACCTTATTATTTAATTCCCTTATAGAATCTGCCATTCTGGAAACAAAATACTGCTCTACTTTAGCAATATCAGCAAGCGCATGCTGCTGCATCAGCGCTTTAACATCACTGTCGGTTTCCCAATTTTTATTCCCATAACTCACCTCATCTCCACCCATATGTATCATATGGGAAGGAAACAGCACATTTATTTCTTTTAAAACATTACTGAGATAGGAATAGGTTGATTCTTTACCCGGGTTAAATGTATAATCAGGGTATTTGGGGGTTCCTCCTCCACTATATTCAGGATAAGCCATATTTGCAGCTCTGGCATGTCCGGGCATATCAATCTCAGGAATTACTTCAATAAAACGCTGCCCGGCATATTGCACGATCTCTTTAATATCCTCCTGCGTATAGAATGTTGCCGAAGTAAAAGGATCTGTATAATTACCAATGCCTCCAACCAATGCGAGTTTAGGATATTTTTTAATTTCAATTCTCCAACCATTCTGGTCAGTCAGATGCCAGTGAAACCTGTTAAGTTTATAATAAGCCATCCAATCAAGCAGACTTTTAACTTTTGTCTTACCCATAAAATGCCTGGATTCATCCAGCATAAAACCCCTCCATGAATAAAGCGGTTTATCCTCAATTTTCCAGCAGCTAAGGTTTACCGCGTTTTCTTTCGCGCCACCTTTTCGAATTAGTTGTAGCAAGGAAACAGCGCCATCAAATGCTCCCCTATCTGTTGACGAGCTAATAATGATATACTTATCATTCATTTCCAATGAATAACTTTCCGGTTCCTTTCCAGACTTTTTCCTTTTAATAAAACTGACCGACCGATCCTTAGCCCTGGTTTTTAAAGGAAGTGATATACCAGTATATTCCAGCACTTGTTGCTGAAAGAACAAGGCAACCTTTTCAAATTCTTTATCCTGTACGGTGACAACCGTGCCTGAGGATAAAACAAAGTCGGCATCAACCTTACTGAAATGATCAGGAAGTGGTATGATATCGGGCTGTTGAGCGATCGCCCGCTGAAGAGCAAAAAATAAAATTGTACTAATTAGGATCGATTTTATCATGATATAAATTTAAAACTCCGTGTACGCACCCGAAAATACAAATATTTTCACAAATGCATGTAAATACTATAAGAAATCTATATTGAAGTTAACCACTGCGCAAATAACCCCCATTGTTAAATCACATAAATTGCATATTGCCAAAAAACTGAGGTAAATGAAAGTCAGGCTTTTCGTTATAAATCTTATTCCAACTAAAAAAATGCGGTTCCGGTAAATCATCGCCACATTTAAAGAAATTGCAAAGGCCACTTTTTTGCCCGAAGGACTTTAAATTAGTATAGGTAAATACTTCCGGAGGGATGACCAGGGTTATTTGCCACTCAAATTTTGTTCCTGCGGGTTCTTCTGCTGATTTTATTAACGCACCCCTCCTGATCTTATTAATTATAGTTTCGGGCAGTATCTTCCTGTCAGCCCTATCAACCCCATACCCCATAAAGCAAATACCTAAACAGTTCATTTCTATATTGTAATATTCTTTTTCGGCACCAAATGAAATAAAAAATTCTACACAATTGTCCCGGTGAACAGGATCATTGGTTTTAAACATGGTAGATTTAATTACATCTTCATTAACATAATACTTCAGCAAAATAGCGGAACCGCAGTGGGCAATAGAAAAGCTGGTTTCGCAATTGCTTTTAAATTCAGACCAAAGTTCATTGTCGATATAGTGTTTAGGTAAGGTGTCCATTAATATGGAAACATCTTTAATACTGGAATTATAATTAACAGATTGTACTGACGGGATATTTATATGTTTCATTTCCAGAAAAAAAGGATTAAAATTGGCTTTGTCCTATAAAGAATTAAACTACCTGAAGAATACTTTATACCGCTACCACTATTATACTTTCTTACTTTTTGCAGCTCATATTTCATATCTGTTATTTTTTTTTCAAAGATATGATATTCTATAAATATACAATTGTGTACGTACCCGAAATTATTATATTTACATTTAAAAAAACAAAGTGTATAAATCCAAATCAATTACTAACGATGGCAACAATTGATAAATCAAATTCAGTGAACCGGGTGCTTTCCCTCGATGTTTTTAGGGGTCTTACTATTGCAACAATGATCCTGGTAAATAACCCCGGTAACAGGAAATATACTTATACCCAATTAGACCACTCTGAATGGAATGGCTGTACCGTAACAGATCTTGTATTTCCATTTTTCCTTTTTATTATAGGCGTCTCCATTTTTTTCGCATTAGATTCCAAGAAAAGCACTATACCTTCTTCTACACTGATTTTTGCAGCTACAAGGCGTGCTTTAATATTATTTGGCTTAAGTCTGTTCCTGTTTTTGTTTCCAAAAGTTTTCGTTGATCCGCTTGAGGCGCTGCGTACCGTACGCGTCGAAGGGGTATTGGAACGAATTGCGATAGTATATTTTGTATGTACCATAATCTTTATAAAAACCACGATTAAAACCCAGCTTAAACTTATGATCTTATTTTTGATTGTTTATTGGGCCATGATAACATTTATACCTGTTCCCGGCGTAGGCCATCCCAATATGGGTACGGACACCAATCTGGTTGCGTGGCTTGACCAGATCATTTTAACACCATCACATTTATTACATGGCACATGGGATCCGCAAGGTATATTAAGCAACATTCCGGCTTTCTCAACTACCCTGTTAGGCATATTAACCGGTTATTTATTAAAACGAAAAGACTTAGCTGCAGGGGATAAAGTATCCTGGATATTTACTATTGGGGTAGGATGTACCATCATAGGTCTTCTATGGGACAGTTCGTTTCCCATCAATAAATTGTTATGGACAAGTTCATACGTTTTGTACGCCGGAGGGTTAGCTTCAATTGGGTTAGCGCTTTGCTACTGGCTTATTGATGTACAAGGATACAGCAGGTGGACAATGCCATTTGTTGCTTTTGGCAGGAACGCAATAACCATTTATTTTCTTTCGGAATTAATACCCCGCATTTTAGACATGATAAAAATCAGCACTGCGGATGGTAAAACCACTACCCTGAGATCCGGGTTTGCAAAAATGGTAATTAACCCACTATTTTCTTCTCCGTATAATGCATCATTAGCGCATGGCATAACCTATGTGCTGTTCTTTTTTATTATTGCCTGGTGGATGTACCGGAAAAATATAATTGTAAAAATTTAACAAGACTATTAGGGCAATATCAGATTTGCACATAAACCCACAGGTCAAATAAAACAACAAAGAGCCTGCTAAAATAAACAGCAGGCTCTTTGTTGTTATGATAAGAATTAATAACCTTGATTTTGCCCCAGCTTAGCATCCTTATTCAAGTCAATCTCTGTTTGAGGGATAGGCATAAGTTTATTATAATCCTGAATGGTACTATTTTCACCGGGATTTAATCGTTTAACCCTTTCCAGCAATGTACCTGTTCTTACCAGGGTCATCCGCCGGTTTTCTTCACCAATTAACTCTCTTGAGCGTTCGTCCAAAATAAAATCCAGGCTAATATCTGATGTGGTTACCAGCGAAGCTTGCGCCCTGCTCCTCAGCACATTAATACTTTTTGCAGCATCAGCTAATTTCCCTTGTTTAAATTGTGTTTCGGCAAGTAAAAGATATGTTTCGCCTAAACGCATCATAATTAGATCTTTAAAGGCTCCTGAACCAAATTCGTCGGTTGGAATAAAGTGGTTCCACTTAGTGGTATAAGGAATAATCCGATATAAGGTGTCGCCCGGTGCTGGAATTACTTTCTGGCCGTATTTGGGGCTTGACGGGTCATTATAGTAAAATGCTCGGCGAATATTATACCGGGAATTACGCATATCATTCCCTTTGTACAGGCTATTAATTACCCAGGGACTTAGACGCATCCGTCCCAGGCCGCGCCCGCCAAGTGAATCGCAGATAGCCATTCCGATAACCTGGTGATAAGCAGGTACCCAAACCCTCCTGTGCTGATCATCACTGGAGGCTCCTCCCGGAATATTATACTCCAGCTCTTCTACCCAAATGGCTTCGGTATTACCTTGTCTCCGGCGCTGATTACCCAACAAAAACATATCCGAAAAAGGATCACCCGGCTGGTCTTTTTTAACACCATACCTGGCAGTGGTAATGGAGAATTTTCCGCTGTTTATTACATTTTCACATTGAACTTCTGCAAGGTCTGGTTTTCCTTCTCTCAGATAAACTTCAGCAAGCAATTGCTGAGCGGCTTCTTTACTTATGCGTCCCGGCTTTTTCACATTATCAATATTTGGAAGATTGGAAGCGGAGAACAACAGATCGTTATTGATAAAATTATTTAACGTATCTAAAGAAGCTCGTGTAAAATTGGTTTTTGGCGCATCCAAAGGCTTATCAACCAACGGGACACTACCATATAAGGTAACCAGAAAGTTATAAGCGTATGCTCTAAAAAATCGCGCCTCGGCCAGGTAACCATTACGCCCGACGGTTGAAAGCGGTGTTGAACTGTCAGATGCTCCTTTGATGATCTGGTTTGCATTGGTAATCACTTTATAAGCCCAGGTCCAATAATATAACGCGGGAGCATCCTGTGAGTTAAGAATGGAATAGTTATGGTAGGGAATTTCTTCACCGTTTCCATTCCCATCAATTACTACATCAGTTCCTACCTGAAAAATACACAATAATGACTGCGTTTCTTCCATAGTATACTGTTGCCGCACCGATTCCTGAAGGCCGGCAATGCCGGCTTCAAGCCCAAGTGAATCCTTTAACGTGATATCAGGCGAATATGCTGAGTCTGATTTTTCATCTAAAAAACTCTTTTTACATGACAAAAAGCCGATTGAGGTTATAAAAAAGAGCAATAGCAAATTAAGTTTTTTCATTTCTTTTTGATTTAAGAAGTTTATTAGCGTAAACTCACATTTACACCCAATATATAAGATGATACTAAAGGATAGATCCCATAACTAAGGTTGGCATTGGCTGTACCCGCCTGATTAGCATTTACACTTAATTCGGGATCAAGACCAACCCAGTTAGTAAAAGTGTGCAGATTACGCCCGCTGACGTAAGCTGTTAAGCTTCCCAACTTTAACTTGTCGGCAATACTTTGAGGTAAAGTGTAACTGAACGTTACATCTTTTATCCTGGTAAAACTCTGATTTACGGGATAAGCATACAATCTGGGATTGGTATAGCTCAATGAAGGCTGACTGTTATTCTTATTTTCGGCGGTCCAGTACCCTACCTGAGCAGGAATATTAACCCGGCCGGCATAATCCTGTAGGTTTAGGATTGGATTATTGATCATAGTACCCTGGGAGGTCTGTACGAAAACGCTTAAATGAAAATTTTTATAATTGAAATTATTGATCATTCCACCTGTCCATTTAGGTAAACTGGTTCCCTGATAAACTTTGTCAGCTTCATTAATTTTCCCGTCCTTATTTTCATCCACAAATTTCAGATCGCCAGGTACTGCCCCGGGATCTACTTTTGAAGGGTCCTCTCCTACTTGCCAAACACCGGCTAGCTTATAGTCATATATGGCATAAAGTGGCTTGCCTATAAACCATTTATTACCAATATCATCCTTATTATCACCATAAAGCGATATAACCTTATTGCGATTTATGGCAAAATTAAAATTGGTTGACCAGGAAAAATTACTGAGTTTAAGGTTAATTGTATTTAAAGTAACCTCCATGCCCTTATTGGCAACACTTCCCAAATTATCATAAATACTTGGGTAACCACTTATTGCAGGGATCTGCCGTTTGAGTAACAGATCTTTGGTTTTAGTTTTGTAAACTTCAATACTACCGCTGATACGATTATTAAACAAAGAATAATCAACAGCTAAATTTGTTCCGGTAGTACTTTCCCAGTTCAGGTTAACATTACCTAGTACCCCGTTCACATTTAAAGTACTTGATACCAATCCAACTGCTGGTATTCCGTTATAAATGTATTTTGTTATACCCTGTGTAGTAAGGGTTTGGTAAACACCTACGGCCTGGTTGCCGGAGGTACCGTACGATGCCCGGAGTTTTAAATTATCTATCTCTTTAACATCTTTTAAAAAACTCTCCCTTGATATGTTCCATCCCAATGCTACGGAAGGAAAAACACCATACTTATCAGTTGCTGCCCCAAAAGCCGAGTAGCCATCGCGTCTGGCAGTAGCGGTAAACAGATATTTGCCTGCATAAGAATAGTTAATACGGCCCATTTGCGAGAGCAAAGCTTCCCTGCTGAAATAAGAAGTAGCTGATAGTACACCTGCGGCATTGATATTATTAAAAGATAAATCGTCATTAACAAAACCACTTCCGGTTATACCCGATGAGGTATACTTTTTTTCCTGTGCGCTATATAAAGCTGTTACATCAAGGTGATGTTTACCCCAGTTGTTGTCATAAGAAAGTATATTTTCAACCAGCCAGCTATTGGTTTGCGTATTGTTTATTACCGCCGTACCACCCAATGTATTACCGGTATTTGCACCGCTGTAAGTATTATTTTGGGTAGGTAAATAAGTGTAATTTGCATTAATCCGGTATTTTAAGCCTTTTATGAATAACGGCTTTACCTCGGCATAAAAAGTTCCGTTTAAATTTTTATTCCGGTTAATCACATCCATATTTAAACCCAGTAAGGGGTTTTTATATAGCGTTTCTGAGTACATGGGATAAATAGTGTATTGCCCTTTTGCATCATATTCAACACCATATGGGCTCATCTGCATAGCCGCGCTATAATCGGCTGTTCCCCCATCTGTATTATTATCAGAAAAAAACAAAGAGGTTCCGACGGTAAGCCAATCTGTTACATTAGCATCCAGGTTGGATCTGAAAGAGGCACGATGATACTGATAACCCTTTAAAACACCTTTTTGCTTCTGATACTCGCCCGAAATGAAATATTTTACATTTTCAGTTCCTCCCGAGATGCTTAAGTTATGATCCTGGATCACTCCCTGCTGCGAAATTTCTTTCATCCAATCGGTAGTATGACCTGCATTGTAATTTGCAATTTCAAACTGATTGGGAACCGGCGGGTCATTGGCAACCTGGTCTTTCTGCCTGGTATAATCCAGGTATTTTTGCACATAAGCGGGCCCGCTTAATGGTGTCAGGGTTTTGTCCTGGTACTCAGGGCCGCCAAATGCGCTGTACCTGATCGTTGGTTTACCGGTTTTGCCCCGTTTAGTAGTAACTAAAATAACACCGCTTGATCCGCGTGTTCCATAAATGGCTACTGCCGAAGCATCTTTCAAAACCTCAATAGATGCAATATCATTCGGATTAATATCATTCAGGGAACCGCCAAGGTTGCTAAAAGGTGCTCCGTCAATTACAATTAATGGCGAAGTACTGGCATTGATGGAATTAACCCCTCTGATAAGCACATTCGGAGAGCTTCCCGGAACTGAGGAGTTTTGCGTTACATTTAATCCGGCTGTTGTACCTTCAATGGCCTGCAATACGTTAGTTACCGGCAAATTTGATAGCCTTTCTTTGGGTACGGAGGTTACCGAGCCTGTAATATCTGAACGCTTTTGAGTTCCATAACCCACTACTACAACGTCGTTAAGTTGCTTTCCTACCTGGTCTACTTTCAGAATTACGTCTATTCTTGTTTTATTGCCGGCCGGTATTCTTTGTGTGATGAAACCAATGTATGTAAATACCAGCGTAGCACCTTCTGGTACGCTTAGCTGATATTCTCCATTATTATTTGTAATGGTACCTGCACTGGTTCCTGCTATACCAATACTTACACCGGGCAGGGTCTCTCCTTTTTCGTCTGTTACTTTACCTTTGATGTTTATATTTTGAATAACAGAACCTTGCTGAAAGGTATAAAATGAATTCAGGGGATGCTTAAATGCTTCGGAGGCTTTTGTTGCTGCTATATTCTCTAAATCCGGGGCTGTTTTGTTATTTACCCTGCTATTTGCCATAGCGTTACAGCAAGTAAATAAAGCAATAGCTAAAACAGTATTTTTTCGGGGTTTAAGTAAGCTGCAAATGTTAATAAAGGAGGGTGTACTATGAGGTCGTTGTTTTTTCATAGCTTTGCGGTTATAAAGTGAACAATCTGTGAATACCCAGGGATGAATGGTCGCCTGATTTAGGGTTGAAAACTTGGTGAGGAAGACGTTGGAGCGTCTTCCTCTTGTTTCTTTCATATTTGATTAACAGTGGGTTACGTCATAGTTTATTGGATTTAATTAGGGTGAATATTTTTTTGATTTCCTAACCTACCCGCCTTATTTATTTCTGGCCAGGCGGTTGTATAAATTAATTACTTTCATGTTTCTTAGCTCATTTTCATCTGTTATGGCAGCAGGATTTAAAAAGTCTTTATTCAGTTCAGCAAAGCGCTTGTCCAAATCTTTAGAAACGGTTAATAACTCCTTTAACTGATTAAGGGCGACAGTTTTTTGGGTATCATTAAAAGCAGTATCATTTGCCTGTTTTTCAATAACCTGGTAACGCAAATAATAATTACGGATATCAGCCATCAGCTTAAAGTGTTCAAACTCCTGCTTGTTTTTTACAGGGCTTAATGCATATAAGGTTTTAACAGCTACACTATTACTATCCAGTAATTGCGGTAAACTCATGGGGACGGGTGATATTACTTCACCTTGTTTAACTTCATAAGGTGTTGTTTTTAATGCGCTCCAGAAATTGGATGTCTGCTCTTTATTAAACCCAAAATGATCCTTGCAATACTTCTGTATAAATTCATCTATATGGAACGTTTGTGCGGATTTTAGCTCTTCAGTAAAAGCATCTATCAGGATATTAAAACCAGAAAGTGGATATACATGCCTGATCGCATATAATTCTGCAAGATCAGCCTCTGACTCAAAAAGGGAAGAGTAAACGCCCGAGGTTGACCAGGAAGTCATGACAATACCTTTATAACCAAGCTTCTGTGATACAGGAATAAAATCCCTGATATTTTTAAAATGCTTATCCCACTGTGTTAAATTATAATTGTCAGGACTTGACCTTAAACTTGGTGCTCCCCAAATTTCAAAGCCGCTTTCCATTAATTTTTGGTGATTCCCAAAGTGGTTCAGATCCCAGCCATAGTTCCAGTCAACAAAAACAGTCCCTTTAGGAAGCGACTTAATGGCTTCCGGATATTTTAATGCGATATCAGCCCATAAAACCGGCACCTTACCCATCTTCATGACAATATCACACAGCATTTTAATATAATCTGTATATAACTTAGATTTTCCTTCCTGCTCTGCTTTCAACCTGCATTTTTCATCATGCCCTAACAAATACGTTTCATCCCCCCCTATATGGATGTATTTAGAAGTATGTGTAGATGCCAATTCCCTGTACAGATCAGTAAATAGCGCCTTATCGCCCTCAGCTTCCAGCGGACAAACCTGTGAGTAATCCTTTTTATCTTCGCGCAATGCTTTATAGCGTTCATTACGCAAAATGTACTCCACATGGCCAAAACTTTGTTGCAATGGAATAACATCAACCCCAAGGCCGTTGCAGTATTTTATAAAAGATACCACCTCTTGTTTAGTATAAGCATATCGGTTAGGTATCAGCGGATGTTTTTCAAAAGGATAAGTACCTTCCCACTCCATGATCAGGGTGTTGATGCCTGCTTTGCTGAGCTTTAAAACAAAGCTTTTAAGGGCATCCATTTTCATTACCTGTATCCTTAAGTCGAGATGAAAACCGCGTACAGGGAATGGCTCGGCAGCCATTGTATTAGTTTGAGCAAGTGCAACATTTAAATTAATCAGGAGAAATAAAAATGGAAATAATTTTTTCATATCATTTATTGTTTAATCTTATATAGTTTAATACAGTATCAATAAGTATCCCCAGGATCTGGGCAGAACATAATTATTTAGCATATATACCCTGCCTCATTGTATGAGTCGGGTAATGGTGCTTTTAACTTTTATAAGGACCAGCTCCTGGTTTTGTGACCGTAAAAGGCATAAAACACCAGGTACAGATAGCAAGGGAATAATACCCAATAAGCCTTTTTAACATCAAATAAATCAGCAAAATGACCATATAAAAGCGGCAGAATAGCACTTCCGCACAAGCCCATGATCATGACCGATGCCCCCAGCTTGGTAAATCGCCCCAGATCACTAAGCGCCAGCGGCCATATCCCTGCCCAAATCATGGAGTTTGCCAACCCCAATAACACCACAAACCATATTGATATGTCTGCAACATGACCCAGCAGGCTTACTTTACCTTGTGCAAAAACAATCAGTAATGTAAATATTGTACCTAACATGGTACATACCCTGAGGGCATTTACCTGGCTGAGATAACGGGGAATAAGCACAATGCCCATCAGATAGCCACAAATGGTTGCAAATAAAGTATACGATGGAAAAACCTTGGCCTCCATCAATGTTATATGCATGGAGTTTGCATACCCTATGATGGTATCAATAGCGATCACCTGCGTACCTACATGAAGAAAAATTGCTAAGGCCCCTAATATCAGGTGCGGAAACTGAAAAATATTCTTTTTCCCTGAGTTGATATGAGCCAGCTCTGAACTTTCCTGCTCTGTATCAATTTCGGGCAATGGGGAGTAACGTATAAAAACACCTAACCCCAGCAGCAGCAGCCCCATAAACGCGTAAGGGACTATTACTCTTCTTATTAGGGAGTCGAGGGCCTCATTTCTCTGCCGGGCTTCCATCAGCGGCAGCTGCTTAAATAGTTCACTATCAGTAACCTTCAGCACTACACTTGCAAATAATAAAGGCGCAAGTATCCCGGCGCTTTTATTACATATCCCCATAATACTGATACGTTTAGCCGCCTTATCTTTTGAACCCAGAACGGTAACATAAGGATTAGCGGCAGACTGTAAAATAGCCAGTCCTGTTCCAATAGTAAAAAGTCCAAGCAAAAAAGTTTCATAAGTGCGGCTTAAAGCCGCGGGTATAAAAATAAAAGCGCCTACAGCCATAACCCAAAGACCAAGCATTATGCCCCGCTTAAATCCTATAGTTTTAAGTAAGTACGATGACGGGACCGACATGATAAAGTAAGAGATATAAAAAGCAAAAGCTACCAGATAAGATTGAAAGTTGGATAATTGGCAGGCTATTTTAAAATATGGTATTAAAATGGAGTTTACCCAGGTAACAAAGCCAAATATAAAAAACAACACGCCTACAATGAGCATGGAGATAAAAGTTTCCCGCTCATTTAGAGATGCTGCTTCAACCGCGACTGCCTTTTTTATCCTTATACTCATATTTAAAATACAATTCAATATCGTGTACGTACCCGTAATTAATTTTTAAAAAAAAGTCCCTATAAATCTCTTTTTCAGTTCCATTTAAAACTGCTTCTATCAAATACTTTATAAAACCCATGTATTTCCGCAACGGATTTAGTCTTAGCTCTTACTTAAATAAATAAAACCGTGTACGTAACCGAAGATATAAAAAGAATTTCATAAAACAAACATTTTTATTTGTTTCTTGAAAATTTCTTCTATTAAATTAACTTTCTTTTAAAAATCGGCCTTAATTTGTGTTAATCCGATAATATAAGCGCTGCTATGATGTATATATTAACAGGTAAATCAATTCAATGAAGTTAATTCCTATAAAATTTATAATTCTCTCTGGTAATAATGTCAATTGGCATAAAATAAGCCTTATCTACAGCAGTATTTAATACCAAATTCTGGTAAAGTGCCATTATGCCTTTATACCCCTGCTCTTGTGGCTTTTGACAGATAAGAAAATCTATTACACCTTTTTTAAGATATTCAATATTTTCATTCAGAAAATCATAGCCAATTAATAAGATATGCTTAATTTCAGCTTCTTCAAAAAACCGGGCTACAGATGACACCCTTGAATTAGTTACAAAAATTGCCTTTACATCCTGATGAATTGTCAATAATTCCTTAAGCTTTGTTGCAACAGATTGATAATCTGTTTGCCTGATATCGGCCTTTATAATTTCATTATTTTTATGATTATCCCGAAAATAGGCTTTAAAACTTTCTTCCTTTCTTAAAAGGTGGTGGTAATTATCCATTTCTCTGGATATGTTGATGATCAGTATTTTACCATTTTTATCAACGGCATAATTAGTAAGATGAGCACTTAAATAACCGCTTTGAAACAAATCAGGCCCTATGTAACAAAGACTATCCTGATTGGGAATATCGGAGTTGATGAAAACGTATGGGATTTTAAAATACTGACATACTTTGGTAAACTCTAAAGACTCTTCAATAAAAGACGGTGCCAGTAAAATGCCATCGACTTCGCTTTTGAGTATTTTTTTTGTTTGCTTTACAAATGTGCTTTTATCATTTTGGTCAAAAAAGTACTTTTCAATTTTTATTCCGTATTGTTTTATTTCTGATTCTGCCTGCTCAATTCCACTCAACGGCGCTTTCCAAAACTCGGTTTCCTGGGAAATCGCAGGTATTAGAATCGCAAAATGAAGCAATTTTTTTGAAGCAAGCCTTCTGGCTAAAATATTAGGCTGATAATCCAGGTCTTTAATTATAGCCAATATATTATTCTTGGTTTTTTCAGATACGCCTGATCTGTTGTGAATAACCCTGTCAACCGTAGCAATCGAGACATTTGCTCTGCGGGCTATTTCCTTTACACCAGACAATTCTATACCGCCATCTTTCTTCATTTACGCTTTTCAATAATTTATGCAAATTAATACTAAGTTCACAATTCTGCACATCTTACTATTTTAAATAAGTGAGCTGCTTTTTTCGTCTATAAACAGTATGGCATTGGGATGGCTACGTAAAACAGTAGAAGGAAACTTTTCGCTTATACTTTCATTTAATGTATGGTACACCGCACTGGCCTTTTTTTCGCCCGGAACTATACAATAAACATAGGTCGCTTTATAGAGAGACGGGATGGTTAAAGTTAAAGCATGTGTTGGTACCTCGCCGGTGCTGCCAAAACAACCATCATTAACCTGTTGCTGCCTGCATTCCCAATCCAGATCAACAATTTTTACCGCTTTTTCATCATTGAAATCAGCTACATGCGGGTCGTTAAAGGCTAAATGCGTGTTTTCGCCAATACCCATACACACCATATCAACCGGGTTTTGGTCTAATAAATCCGTATACCTTTTACATTCTGTTCCCAGGTTAGCTGCATTGCCGTTAAGATATTGAACAGTATTAAATGGTACTTTTTCAAATAGCCGGTCTTTTAAAAAATTCCCAAACCCCTGTGGTGCATGGACATCCAAGCCAATGTACTCATCCATATGGAAAGCATTGATACGGGCCCAGTCTATATCTTTTTTAATCAGCTCATTTAAAAATTCATTTTGCGAAGGTGCTGCTGCAAAAATGATATTGACTACGCTTTTTGTCTTTAAAAGCTCCTTGATTTTTTCGCTTACCTGATTTGCCGCGGCCAGCCCCATTGCTGTTCTGGACTCAAAAACTTCAACTTTCAGGTTATCTTTGTTTATTGTATATGGCATTGATTTAACATTCATTGTTACAAGGTTAATTTTATTTAATTATGCTTTCTGGTATACTACCCTACCCTTTATTATGGTAGCTTGTATTTCAATATCTTCATTAAAAATCACTATATCAGCATCCTTGCCGGCTACTAAAGCCCCCTTTTTATCAGCAACACCTATAATTTTTGCAGGGGTTACGGTAATCATTCTAATAGCTTCTATTAAAGGGATATCAGCCATTTTAACCATATTCCATACCAAACGATCAGCAGTGGCAATACTTCCTGCAAATGAAGAACGATCCGGAAGTTTGGCAACTCCATCTTCAACAATAACTCTTAAGCCGTTTTTCAACCCACCCAGCATACTCTCTCCGGGCCCCATACCGGCGGCCCGCATGGCATCAGTAATTAATGCGATGCGGTCTGGCCCTTTGATCTTATATATCAGTTTTAAAAGCGGCGGCGGCAGATGAATACCATCTGCAATAATTTCCACATTCATTTCGTCTATAATAAATGCACTTTCTATTGCACCGGCGTACCGAAAAGCATTTCGCCTGGTTACACCGGACATACCGGAATACAGGTGGGTAGCCAGTGTATATCCATTTTCAAAAGCCTCCAGCACCTCTTAATATATAGCATCA
>Ga0193717_1000876_pt1 | contig 19013 bp, 16 predicted proteins | sample U2c2metaG_FD_145900 | JGI IMG/M metagenome (GOLD analysis project Ga0193717, IMG submission 145900) | Soil microbial communities from a riparian zone of the East river system, Colorado, United States - U2c2 | ecosystem: Environmental > Terrestrial > Soil > Riparian zone | place: USA: East River...
ACAACACGGACGCGAGGTGCGCCGCGGAGATCAGCGGCCCCATCTCGGTGCTCTCGTCCGCCGGGTCGCCGACCACGACACCACGCACCGCGGGTTCGAGCAGTGCCATGAACTTCTCGTACACGCTGCGCTGCACCAAAATCCGGGAGCGGGCGCAGCAGTCCTGGCCCGCGTTGTCGAACACGCCGTACGGCGCGGCGGCCGCCGCCTTCTCCAGGTCCGCGTCGGCGAACACGAGGTTGGCGTTCTTGCCGCCCAGCTCGAGGGTCACCCGCTTCACCTGTGCGGCGCAGCCGGCCATGATCTGCTTGCCGACCTCGGTCGAGCCCGTGAAGACCACCTTGCGCACCAACGGATGCTCGACGAACCGCTGCCCGACGACGGACCCCTTGCCGGGCAGTACCTGGAAGACGTCCGCCGGGATGCCCGCCTCACGAGCGAGGGCGCCGAGCCGCACGGCCGTGAGCGGCGTCAGCTCGGCCGGTTTGAGCACGACCGTGTTGCCGGCGGCGAGCGCGGGCGCGAAACCCCAGCCGGCGATCGGCATCGGGAAGTTCCACGGCACGATCACCCCGACGACCCCGAGCGGCTCGGCGAACGTGAGGTTCACCCCGCCGGGCACCGGGATCTGCTTGCCGAACAGGCGTTCCGGCGCGGCGGCGTAGTACTCCAGCACATCGCGGACGTTGCCCGCCTCCCACCGCGCGTTGCCGATGGTGTGGCCGGAGTTGACAACCTCGAGGCCGGCGAGATTGTCCACATCGGAGTCGACGGCGGCCGCGAACCGCCGGAGCAACCGGGCTCGGTCGGACGGCGCCACCGCACGCCACGCCGGCGCGGCACGGTGTGCCCGCGCGATCGCCGCGTCGGTCTCCTCCCCGGAGGTCTGCTCGACGCCGACGACCACCTCCTCGGTGGCCGGATTGATCACATCCGTGGTGGTCATCTAGTCCCCTCGTGCCGCTCTCACCAGAGCTTCGAACAGCCTGCGGTCGACCCCGTCCTCCTCGGGATGCCACTGGACCCCGACCACGAACTCCGGCTCGGCCAGCTCGACCGCCTCGACCGTGCCGTCGCCGGCCCACGCGACCGGAACCAGGCCGTTGCCAAGCACGTCGACCGACTGGTGGTGGTGACAGTGGACGTCCACTTCGGACCCGAAGATGTCGAAGACCCGAGTCTCCGGCGCGATCTTCACCGGCACCCGGCCGAACGTGCCGGGCCGCGGCAGGTGCTCGGTGTTGCCGATCACGTCGGGCAGGTGCTGGTGCAGTGTGCCGCCGAGCACGACGTTCAACAGCTGCATGCCACGGCACACCCCGAGCAGCGGCACGCCGTTCGCGAGCGCCAGCTCGATCAACGTGTGTTCGCTGAAGTCTCGGTCGGGCCGTGCCGGGCCGGTGGCCGGCACCCGGACCGCACCGTAGTGCACCGGATCGATGTCGGCGCCGCCCGCGACGATCAGACCGTCCACACGCGACAGTAGGTCGGCGGTGCTGTCGCCGATCGGTGGCAGCAGCACGGGTATGCCGCCCGCGGCCGCGACACCGTCGAGGTAGCCGTGCGGCAGGACCGCGGCCGGCATGTCCCACAGCCCGAACCTGGACTGCTCCAGGTAAGTCGTGATGCCGATGACCGGGACGTTAGAGGCGTTCGAAGCCACGGACCCGCTCCCAGTCGGTCACCGTGGCGTCGAAGGCCGCGAGCTCGACCCGCGCGTTGTTCAGGTAATGGTCGACGACGTCGTCGCCGAACGCGGCCCGCGCGAGCGTGCTCTCGCCGAGCAGCGCGGCCGCCTCCCGCATGGTCGCCGGCACCTGCGGTTTGTCGACCCCGTAGGCGTTCCCGCGGAACTCCGGCTCCAGCGGCAGCTCGTTCTCGATGCCGTGCAGGCCGGCCGCGATCAGCGCCGCCACCGCGAGATAGGGGTTGACGTCACCGCCAGGCACCCGGTTCTCCACGCGCAGCGACTCGCCGTGCCCGACCACACGCAGCGCACACGTCCGGTTGTCGATCCCCCACGCGATGGTCGTCGGCGCAAAACTTCCCGCCGCGTAACGCTTGTAGGAGTTGATGTTCGGCGCGAACAGGTAGGTCAGCTCACGCAGCGCGGCCTGCTGCCCCGCGACGAAGTGCGCCATCAGCGACGAGAACCCGTGCTCACCGTCGCCGGCAAGCACGGCGGCGCCGTCGGTGCCGCGCAGGCTGATGTGAATGTGGCACGAGTTTCCCTCGCGCTCGTTGTACTTCGCCATGAACGTCAGGCTCTTGCCGTGCCGCGCGGCGATCTCCTTCGCCCCGGTCTTGTAGATGCTGTGGTTGTCGCAAGTGGACAGTGCGGTGTCGTACCGGAACGCGATCTCGTGCTGGCCGGGGTTGCACTCGCCCTTAGCGGACTCGACGTACATGCCGGCGCCGGTCATGCCGTTGCGGATGTCGCGCAGCAGCGGCTCCAGCCGCCCGGTGCCGAGGATCGAGTAGTCCACGTTGTACTGGTTGGCCGGCGTCAGATCGCGGTAGCCCGAGTGCCACGCCTGTTCGAACGTGTCGTCGAACACGATGAACTCCAGCTCGGTGCCGACGTACGCGGCGAGGTCGCGCTCGGCGAGCCGGTCGAGCTGTCGGCGCAGCACCTGACGGGGCGATGGCGGCACCGGACCGCCCTCGACCCACTCGACGTCGGCGAGCACGAGTGCCGTGCCCTCCTGCCACGGCACCAGCCGTAACGTGTCGAAGTCCGGCCGCATCACGAAGTCGCCGTAGCCACGGTCCCAGGAGGACATCTCGTAGCCGTCGACGGTGTTCATCTCCACGTCGACGGCGAGCAGGTAGTTGCAGGCCTCGGTGGCGTGCGGGACGACCTCGTTGAGGAAGTACTCCGCGGCACAGCGCTTGCCCTGCAACCGGCCCTGCATGTCGGTGATCGCGACGAGCACGGTGTCGATCTTGCCGTCCCCCACCAGCGACCGAAGCTGGTCGAGGGTGAGCATGCCGTCGCGGCTTCCCATGAAGACTCCCCAAAGGATCAGTTGTGACCCATTGACGTCCATTGCACACGGACATCCGCCGGACTGTCAATCAGACCCGACGTCAGGTCTTGACACGGCACTGTAACCCGGATCACTCTCTGAGGAAATCCAAAGGACTGATGCTGGCCCATTGGCACCGAGGAGGCACTCGTGACGACCGACAGCCCGCAGGCCAGGGCCGACCAGCCCGCTGCCATGTCCGACGACGAGAAGCGGCTGCACGAGCTCGGCTACGCGCAGGTGCTGGCGCGCCGCATGTCCGGCTTCTCGAACTTCGCCGTCTCGTTCACGATCATCTCGATCCTGTCCGGCTGCCTCACCCTGTACCAGTTCGGGATGAACACCGGCGGCCCGGTCATGATCGTCTGGGGCTGGCCGATCGTCGGCGCGTTCACGCTCATGGTCGGCCTGGCGATGGCGGAGGTCTGCTCGAGCTACCCGACCGCGGGCGGCCTGTACTACTGGTCGGCCAAGCTGGCGCGCCGCAACGCGGCGGCGTGGTCGTGGTTCACCGGCTGGTTCAACTTCCTCGGCCAGGTCGCGGTCACCGCCGGCATCGACTTCGGCGCGGCGTTCTTCCTGAACGCGTTCCTCGACCTGCAGTTCGGGTTCGCCGCGACGCCGGGACACACGATCCTGCTGTTCGGCATCATCCTGCTGCTGCACGGGCTGCTCAACACGTTCGGCGTCAAGATCGTCGCGCTGCTCAACGACATCAGCGTGTGGTGGCACGTGGTCGGCGTGCTGGTCATCGTCGGCGCGCTGGCGTTCCTGCCCGACAACCACCAGTCGGCGTCGTTCGTGTTCGGCCACTTCGTCAACAACACCGGCTGGGCGTCCGGGTTCTACGTCGCGCTGCTCGGTCTGCTGCTGGCTCAGTACACGCTCACCGGGTACGACGCGAGCGCGCACATGACCGAGGAGACGCACGACGCCGCGCGGAGCGGGCCGCGCGGGATCGTCATGTCGATCATCGTGTCGCTGGCCGCGGGCTGGGTGCTCCTGATCGGGCTGACCTTCGCCATCCAGGACTACGACAAGGAGGTGGCCTCGGCCACCCCGCCCGCGCAGATCTTCATCGACGCGATCGGCGCGACCGGCGGCAAGCTGCTCCTCCTGATCGTCATCGGCGCGCAGTTCTTCTGCGGCATGTCGTCGGTCACGGCGAACTCCCGGATGATCTACGCGTTCTCCAGGGACGGCGCGCTGCCTGCGTCGTCGTTCTGGCACCGGGTGAACAAGCGGACCAGGACGCCGACGAACGCCATCTGGCTGGCGGCGGGTGGCGCGTTCCTGCTCGGCCTGCCGTATCTGTGGAACAGCACGGCGTACGCGGCGGTGACCTCGATCGCGGTGATCGGGCTGTACATCGCGTACGTGCTGCCGACGTTCCTGCGGCTGCGGCAGGGCGACGAGTTCGTCCGGGGGCCGTGGCATCTCGGGCGCTGGAGCAAGCTCGTCGGCACGATCGCGGTGATCTGGGTCTGCTTCATCACCGTGCTGTTCATGCTGCCGCAAGGCAGCCCGGTGACCGCCAAGAACTTCAACTACACCCCGATCGCCGTGCTCGTGGTGCTCGGCTTCGCCGGAATCTGGTGGCTCGTGTCAGCACACAAGTGGTTCACGGGGCCCAAGGTCCAGGGCAGCGCGGAGGAGCTGGCCGCCATCGAACGCGACCTCGACGCGGTGTGAGCTTGACCTGGAGTGCGCTCGAGGAGGTTAGATCTGGAGCATGACCGCCGCGGAGAACAAGGGGCTGCTTCAGCACGTCTTCACCGAGGTGGCGAAGGGGAACTCGCGGCCGTTCATCGAGGCGCTCGCCGACGACGTCAACTGGACCGTCATCGGCAGTACCGCCTGGTCGAGGACGTACGAAGGCAAGCAGTCGGTGCTCGATGACCTGTTGCGCCCGTTGAGCAAGCAGCTCCACGGGCGCAACATCATCACGGCGCGCCGTTTCGTCGCAGAGGACGACCACGTGGTGGTCGAGGGGCGTGGCCGCAACTCGACGGTCGCCGGCGTCCGATACCACAACGAGTACTGCTGGGTGTTCCGGCTGGTCGACGGCCGGGTACATGAGCTGACCGAGTACACCGACACGCAGCTGATCGCAACCGCGCTACAGGCTCCCGACTAGGCCGGCGTTCGCGGCGCCGGTGGCCTCCGGCCCCCCGGGATCCAGCCTACGGCAGGTGACCGACAGGAACGGCGTCCCGGGCACTGCCTGTGGATGACCACACCCACTGTGGACAACTGCCCCGCCGCCGGTCCGCGTCGCCCAAAACTGTCGGGGGTGTGCCGTAGCGTGGTTCGAGGGGGCCGGCGGCCAGCCGGATTTACTGGGGCCATGATCGTGTGGCTCAACGGGACCTTCGGCGTCGGTAAGACGACCACCGCGGCTGAGCTGGTCAAGCTCCTGCCCGCCGCGCGTCTGTTCGACCCCGAGCAGGTCGGCTACCTGCTGCGCCACGTGCTCTACGAACCGGTCGCCGACTTCCAGGACCAGCCGCCGTGGCGTCCGCTCGTGCGCGAGACCGCGTCGCGGGTGCTGCGTTATGTGGGCGGTGCCCTGGTCGCGCCGCAGACGCTGCTCGTCGAGGCCTACGCGCGGGAGATCTTCGACGGCCTGGCGGCCGACGGCATCCCGGTCCACCACTTCGTCCTGCACGCCGACGACGTGGAGCTGACCCGTCGCATCGAGGGTGACCAGCTCGACCCGTCGGCGCGCCAGTGGCGTCTCGATCACCTGCCGGCGTACCGCGAGGCACTGCCGTGGCTGAGGTCAACAGCGACCATGATCGACACAACGGGCCGCACGCCGGCCGACGTGGCACGCGCGGTCGCCGCCCACGTGACCTGACCCGCCCGCCGGGCGGTTGGCCTCCGGTCGGGTCGCTGGTGCCCTGCCGGTGCCGGCAGGGCTCCGGCCACAGTCCGCACGCCGTGAAAGGCGCGTTCGGGACAGGGGCGATGCCCTGAAAGGCGCGTTCAGGGCGGTGAGTGCCCCCAACGCGCCGTTCACAGCGTGGCTGATGTCCCAACAGTGCCGTTCACGGCCACAACAGGCCCCGGCTGGCCGCTGGCCCCCTCGAACCACGCTACCCGGCGAACACCGACAGAAACCGGCGCGAACGCCGCGTCTGTGGACAACCGACCCGGCTGTGGACAACCACGTTCGCGGCAGCCGTCGTTGTCGGTGGTCACCGGTAGGCTGGAAATCGGGGGGCCGGAGGCCAACCCGTGCCGGCTACTCCTCGCGGCTCGGGAAGCGGGTCGGCAGGTCTCGCCACGGTGCGTCGGCCGGGCGGGTCTCCGCGCCGGACGCACGAATCGTCTGTGCCGCAAGGAGTCCACCTACCGTGGCGCCGTTCACGATCTCGCCGGCCAGCGCCATCCGGACCGCCTCCGCCAACGGGAACTTGCGGGCCACCAAGTCCGCCTCCTCGTCACCGAGCAGGTCGCGATCCACCTCGGACAGCTCGGTCGCCAGGAAGATCCGCACGACCTCGTCGGTGAAACCGGGCGAGGCCGCCACGTCCACCAGCACCGACCAGTTCTCCGCCGCCAGGCCGACCTCCTCGACCAGCTCGCGCTTCGCCGACTCGAGGGGATCCTCGCCGAGGTGGTCGATCAGCCCGGCCGGCAGCTCCCAGATCCGACGCCCCAGCGGGTGCCGGTACTGGTGGATCAGCGTTACCTGGTCGTCGTCGTCCAGTGCGACGATCGCCACCGCGCCGTGGTGCTCCACCACCTCGCGTTTGGCCTGTCCCCCACCGGGCATCGCGACGTCGTCCACCCGAATCGCGATGATCCGTCCTTTGTAGACGTCCTTTGTGGACAGCACGACGAAGTCGTGCTTGCCTGGTTCGTCGGTCACGAACGCGCCCCCGACGTCTCCGGCAGTTCCACCGGAAGACGCTCGGCCGCCTTGCGCGACAGCGCCGCGCCGACAAACCCCGCGAACAGCGGGTGCGGCCGCGTCGGACGACTCTTCAGCTCCGGATGTGCTTGTGTGCCAACGAAGAAAGGATGCAGATCGGCCGGCAGCTCGACGTACTCGACCAGGTGGCCGTCCGGCGACAGACCGGAGAACTTCAGGCCCGCCTTCGACAGCTTGTCCCGGTAGGAGTTGTTGACCTCGTACCGGTGCCGGTGCCGCTCGGACACCTCCCGCTCACCGTAGGCCTTCGCGACCACCGACCCCGCCGCGAGCTTCGCCGGGTACGCGCCGAGCCGCATCGTGCCGCCCATGTCCCGCTCGCCGGCGACCACATCCTCCTGGTCGGCCATTGTGCTGATCACCGGGTGCTTGGTGGCCTCGTCGAACTCCGACGAGTTCGCGTCCGCGATCCCGGCCAGGTGCCGCGCCGTCTCGATCACCATGCACTGCAGGCCGAGACACAGCCCGAGCAACGGGATCCGGTTGGTGCGCGCGTACTGGATGGCGCCGATCTTGCCCTCGATGCCGCGCACCCCGAACCCGCCGGGCACCAGCACACCGTCCAAACCGGACAGTGCGGCCGCGGCGCCGGCAGGTGTGTCACACGTGTCCGACGCGGTCCAGACGACCTCGACCTTCGCGTGGTGGGCGAACCCACCGGCGCGCAGCGCCTCGGTGACCGACAGGTACGCGTCCGGCAGATCGACGTACTTGCCGACGACCCCGATCCGCACCGTCTCCTTCGGATTGTGCACCCGCGACAGCAGGTCGCCCCACACGGTCCAGTCGACGTCGCGGAACGGCAGCCCGAGCCGCCGCACCACGTACGCGTCGAGGCCCTCGGTGTGCAGCACCTTGGGAATGTCGTAGATGGACGGCGCGTCCGGCGCGGCGACGACCGCGTCGATGTCCACGTCGCACATCAGCGCGATCTTGCGCTTGAGCCCGGCCGGCACCTCGCGGTCCGCGCGACACACGATCGCGTCGGGCTGTATGCCGATGTTGCGCAGCGCGGCGACCGAGTGCTGCGTCGGCTTGGTCTTCAGCTCACCCGACGGCGCGAGGTAGGGCACCAGCGACACGTGCAGGAAGAAGCAGTTGTCGCGGCCGACGTCGTGCCGGACCTGCCGCGCCGCCTCCAGGAACGGCAGCGACTCGATGTCACCGACCGTGCCGCCGACCTCGGTGATGACGACGTCCGGCGCGTTCCCGTCCTCGCCCGGCTCGGCCATGGCGCGGATCCGCGCCTTGATCTCGTCGGTGATGTGCGGGATGACCTGCACGGTGTCGCCGAGGTACTCGCCGCGGCGCTCACGCGCGATCACCTTCGAGTAGATCTGGCCGGTGGTGACGTTGGCCGCCTGGTCGAGGTTCCGGTCGAGGAAGCGCTCGTAGTGCCCGACGTCCAGATCGGTCTCGGCGCCGTCCTCGGTGACGAACACCTCACCGTGCTGGAACGGGTTCATGGTGCCCGGGTCCACATTGAGGTACGGGTCGAGCTTCTGCATCGTGACCCACAGCCCTCGGGCGGTGAGCAGTTGGCCGAGGCTCGAGGCCGTGAGGCCCTTGCCGAGCGACGAGGCAACTCCACCGGTCACGAACACATACTTGGTCGTACGTGAGTGTTGCACCAGGGACGCCCCCCGTGGCGTTGCCTTCGGTCCGAATCCGTTACTGGCGATACCGTTCGCAGCGGGACTACCCGCCTGACTCTCCACGGGTTTTCACCGTATCACCTGCTCGCCGGATCCGAACCCGACACTCCGGCCACGCCACTTTCGTCACGCAGCGTGGTGTCATTCCTGCGGAGCGCCAGGTGCGGACCGCTCGGCGTTGCCGGCGTCCCCGTACCGTCCGGACCTGTCCTCCAACTGCTCGCGCAGCGCGAGGACGGTGACCACCCGGCCGGCCGGCGTGCCCACGTTGTCCACAGTGGACAGAATGCTGGTGGCGGCGGTGTCCGCGCGCACGACGCCGATCGCGCCGGTGCCGTCCGCGGAACCGGCGCCGCCGGCGAGGACGGTGCCCGCGCCGGAACGGTCGACCTGGGTGGCGAAGCGCGCCACGGTCGCCGCGCGGTCGCCGGCGCCGTCGCCGTGCGCGGCGCCGCCGGTGAGGACGATCGCGAGCTGCGCGGGCTGGATCCCTTGGCTGGGCTTGACGAACCCGCCCTGCATGAGTCCGGACAACGCCGCGGAGGTCTCGTCGGCGGACGTCTGCGGCTTGTTGTTCGCCTTGTTGATCAACAGAAGCGGGCCGAGGAGGCCGCCGGCGAGCGTGCCGGGGTCGGACGCGGTCGGCAGCTGCACGCCGGCGGGCAGCAGCCGCACGACGATGTCCTTGAGCTGGTCGGCCTTGCGCGGGTCGCTGAACGCGTCGGTGAGCTGCAGCTCGCCGGTGACCGTGCCGCCCGAGTTGCCGACGAGCGTCTTGAGCGCGTCACGGTCGGCGGGGCTCGCGTCGGCGGTCGTGATGATGACGACCGTGCGCTGCGCGAGCTGGCCCTGCACGGCCATCGGGCCGACCGAGGCGGCGAAGCTGTCGGCGTCGGCGAGGCGCGCGGACTGCGCGTTGCGCTGCGTCTCCAGGTCGTTGACCTGGTTGACCAGCTCCTCGTTCTCGTTGTTGAGACCGGACAGCAGCGAGCGGGACAGGGTCGTGGAGCCGAGGACGACGCCGACCGCGAGCGCGAGGAAGACGGCGGCGATCGAGATGATGTGGTAGCGCAGCGAGATCACGAGAAGATTCCCTCGATCCAGGAGATGAAGCTGTTCCAGGTGTTGACCGTCCAGTCCAGATAGGCGCCGCCGACGCCGGAGACCGCTAAGCCGACGGCCACCGCGACGAGCGCGGCGATCACCAGCAGTGCGACCGCGCCCACGGAGACGCGGCTGCGGTGCAGCGTGGCCACGGCCTTGCCGTCGACGATCTTGGCACCCAGCTTGAGGCGGGTCAGGAACGTGGAGGGGTTCGAGCCGGAGCGGCCGCGGTCGAGGAACTCGCTCAGCGTGGCCTGAAAGCCGACGGTGACCACGAGGTCGGCGCCGTGCGTGTCGGCGAGCAGGAGAGCGAGGTCCTCCGGGTTGCCGGACGCGGGGAAGGTCACCGCGCCGATACCCAGGTCCTGTACCCGCTCGAGGCCCGGGGCGTGCCCGTCGAAGTGCGCGGGGACGACCACCTCGGCGCCGCTGCGGAGCGTGTCGGTCGACAACCCGTCCGGGTCACCGACGATCACGTTCGGGCGGTATCCCTGCTCGTGCAGTGTGTCCGCGCCACCGTCCACACCGATGAGGATCGGGCGGTGTTCCGCGATATAACGCTTGAGGTGTCGCAGGTCCTCCGCGTGGTCCTTGCCGGACGCGACGATGAGCACCTGATGGTGCCGGATCGTGACGTTGAGCTCCGGCACGCCGACGCCGTCGAGGATCAGCGTGCGCTCACGGCGGAGGAACTCGATCGTGTTGGCGGAGAAGGCTTCTAGCTGTGCGGACATGCCGGCCTTCGCCTCGATCATCAGATCGGCGATGGTCTCGATGGTCTGCACGGTGCCGCGGCCGACTTCCTTGTCGCCGACGAAGACGCCGCCTTCGTGCAACCGAACCCGGCTGCCCTCGCGAATGGCGCGGAGCACCTCCGGCCCGACACCGTCGATGAGCTCGATACCCGCGCCGACCACGATTTCCGGGCCCAGATTGGGAAAGCGGCCGGAGATCGACGGGGAGGCGTTGACGACACCGGCCACCTCGGCGTCCACGAGCGCCTCCGCGGTGCCGCGATCCAGGTCGACCTGGTCGAGCACCACGATGTCCCCCTGCCCGATTCGGCGGAGCAGATCGCTGATACGCCGGTCGACGCGCGCCACGCCGGTGAGCCCCGGCTTGGCCTGATTCGATCGCGAAAGGAGACCGGTGAGCTTCATGAGACTGATGGTGACAAATGGACACTGGATAATCCGTTCGCCACGCCGAGCAAATCACCAGCCAGAATGGGCCTTTCGCACACCGTAACTGCTCGTCCGTTCGAATAGGACGCCCACATGCGACAGTTCTAGTTGGACAGTCACCACCCGATCGGGTGACCCCAACCGATGACCATGGCGCGCAACGCTTGCTCGTACCCGGCGGCGACGTCGAGCCCCGACGGCACCCTGCCGGTGAGCTCGATCGACACCAGCCCGTGCGCGACTCCCCAGCAGGACAACGCGATCAGCTCGGCCGGGACGTCCGCGAGCCGGCCGGCGGCCTGACCCCGAACCACGGCGGCGACGAGTGGCTCGATGGTTTTGGCGGCTTCGTTGTCGGCGGCGTCTTCGGCGTCTTCCTCTCCCGTCCGATGGGCGAACATGATCGTGTACAGGTGCGGTTCCCCGAGCGCGTAGTCCCGATAGGCGATCCCCAGCGCGACGATGTCCTCGACCGGATCGTCACTCATCGCGACGGTGGCCAGCCGCGCGGCGAAACGCCGCGCCGCCTCCTGGTAGAGGCTGTCGAGCAGGCCGGCCTTGTTGCCGAAGAGCGAGTACACGGCGGTGGTCGAGGTGTCCGCGGCGGCGGCGAGCCGTCGCAGGCTCAGCGCGGCCACGCCCGCGTCGAACACGAGGCCCGCGGCCCGGTCGAGCAGGGTGCGCCGCAGTCCTTCGTCGTGAGTTTTTGGTCGCGCCACTTGACAATCCTATCGTAACGTTGTTTCGTAACGACGTTACCAAAGCAGGTCGAGGAGTGTTGACGTGAACGTAGGACAGACCCTGGTGCTCAGCTCGGCCTCGCGCTATCTGGCGGGCGTGGTGCTGCTGACGATCGTGGGCATCGAGTTCGGCGGCTGGTTCATGACCCGGATAGTGCGGGGCCAGGTGGCGATGACGCCGTTCCAGAAGACGTTCGCGCGGGCGGGACACGCGCATGCCGGGGTGCTGGTGACGCTCAGCCTGGTGACGCTGGTCCTCGCCGACGCGGCCGCGCTGACCGGGGTGCTCGGTTGGCTGGCCCGGCTGGGCGTCCCGGTGGCGGCGGCGCTGATGTCGGCGGGCTTCTTCGTCTCGTCGATGGGGCGAGGCGAGGTCGTGCGGCCGAACCGGTTCATCTGGCTGGTGTGGCTCGGCGCGCTGTCACTCGCGGTGGGGGTGGCCACGCTGGGCGTGGGCCTGCTGACGACGGGATGAGCGTCGCGGATGCCATGAAGGACCTCCTGCCGTAGTCCTTCATGGCACGCCGACACTCTCAGCGCCGCTTACGTCCCTTCCGATGAGCCTTCTTGTCCTTGTCTGCGACGGCGAGCAACTCCTCTGCGTGCGCCCGGCCGGTCTCGGTCGAGTCCATGCCGGCCAGCATGCGCGCCAGCTCGATCACTCGGTCCTGCTCGTCGACCCGACGGACGTCGCTTCTGGTGACGCCGCCGCGCGCGCTCTTGTCCACGACCAGGTGCCGGTCGGCGAAGGCGGCCACCTGCGGTAGGTGCGTCACGACGATGACCTGGTGGCTGCCGGCCAACCTGGCCAGCCTGCGGCCGATCTCGACGGCGGCCCGGCCACCGACCCCGGCGTCGACCTCGTCGAACACGAGGGTCGGGACCGGGTCGGAGTGTGCGAGCACCACCTCGATCGCCAACATCACCCTGGACAGCTCACCGCCGGAGGCTGCCTTGTGGACCGGGAGCGGCACGGCGCCGTCGTGGGCCCGCAGGCGGATCTCCACCTCGTCGACACCGTCGGGACCGGCGTGCGCCAGCGCTTCGCCGCCCTCGCCGCCAGCCACGCGCAGCGCGTGGCTGTCGTTCGGCTCGGCCCAGCGGGTGCTGACGATCAGCTCGATGGCCGCCTGGCCCATCGCCAGACCGGCCAGCTCGGTGGTGACCGCCTGCGCCAGCTTGTCCGCCGCGTCGACACGCGACACGGTGACCCGGCGGGCCAGCTCGGCCAGCTCCACCGCCAGCTCGTCCCTGCGCCGCGCCAGCCCCGCCAGCGTCTCCTCCGACGTGTCCAGCCCCTCGAGCCGCTCGGCCGCGTCCCGCGCCCACACCAGCACCCCGTCGACATCCGCGGCGTACTTGCGCGTCAGCTGCTTCAGCTCCGACTGCCGGGCCAGCACCTGCTCCAGCGCGGCCGGATCGGCGTCGAGCGACTCAAGGTAGCTGGTCAGCTCGGAGCCGACGTCGACGAGCAACGCCTCGGCCTCCGCCAGCCTCGGCTCCAGCTCCCGCAGCCGCGGATCCTCCGCAACGGCCAGCCGGTGCCGCGCGTCGGCGAGCAGACCGAGCGAGCCCGGCACGTCCGGATCGCCCTCCGGCGAACCGGACACCGCGTACGCGGCGCCGGAGGCCGACTCACGCAACTGGTCGGCGTCGGCGAGCCTGCGGGCCTTGGCCTGCAGCTCGTCGTCCTCCCCCGGCTGCGGAGCGACCGCCTCGATCTCCGCGAGGCCGTGCTTCAACAGATCGGCCTCACGCGCCATCTCCCGCGAGCGGGCGGCGCGTTCGGTCAGCTCGGCGCTGACCTGCACCCACTCGTCGCGCACCTTGCGGTACTCGATGAGCGCGCCACCCAGCTCCTCGCCGGCGAACCGGTCGAGCACGGACCGCTGCTCGTTCGGCCGCAACAGCTTGAGCTGGTCGTTCTGCCCGTGCACGGCGATGAGCTGCTCGGACAGGTCGGACAACACCCCGACCGGCACCGACCGGCCACCGAGGTGCGCTCTGGAACGCCCGTCGGTGCCGACCGTGCGTAACGCGATCAGCGTGCCGTCGTCGTCCGGTTCGGCGCCGGCATCGCTCGCGACCTTGGCCGCGGCACTACCCGGCGGCGCCGCGAAACGGCCTTCCACCACCGCCTTCGCCGCGCCGCTGCGGATCCTGGACACTTCGGCACGACCACCGGACAGCAGATGCAGTCCGGTGACGACCATGGTCTTGCCCGCGCCTGTCTCACCGGTCACCACGGTGAGGCCCGGGTCGAGCTCGAGAGTGGCCTCGTCGATCACGCCGAGGCCCTCGATGCGCATCTCGGCCAACACAGCGCGCACTTTATCGGCTCCCACCGACAAAAGCTCGCACCACCCGCAAGTGTGTTCGATTCAGGGCCGTGGGCTGCGCCAACCCTGCACCGGCAGCTCGAACTTGTGCACCAGCCGGTCCGTGAACGGCCCCTGGCGCAGCTTCACGAGCCGCGCCGGGATCGCGCCGCCCACCACCTCGACCCGGGCCCCCGGCGGCAACACGAACGTGCGGCGCCCGTCGCAGCACAGCACCGCGGGGTGCCCGGACGGGTCGACCTCGACCGCGACCCGCGAGTCCGGCGACACCACCAGGGGCCGCGCGAACATCGCGTGCGCGTTGCTCGGCACGACCAGCAGCGCCTGCACGTCCGGCCACACCACGGGCCCGCCGGCGGAGAACGCGTACGCGGTCGACCCGGTCGGCGTCGCGCACAGCACGCCATCGCACCCGAACGACGACACCGGCCGGTTGTCGACCTCGATCCGCACGTCCAGGATCCGCTCGCGACTGCTCTTCTCGACGCTGGCCTCGTTGAGCGCCCACGTCTGCGCGAGCCGCCGGTCGCCGAGCGTCGCGGTGACGTCGACGGTCATCCGGTCGACGACCTCGTAGCGCTGCGCGATGACCTGCGAAACGGCTTCCTCGAGCGCGTCCGAGTCGGCCTCGGCGAGAAACCCGACACGGCCCATGTTGACCGCGAGCACCGGCACCTCGGCCGGGCGCGCCAGCTCGGCCGCACGCAGCAACGTGCCGTCGCCGCCGAGTACGAACACCAGCTCGGTGCCTTCGGCGGCCTTCGTGCCGATCGGCACGACCTGCTGGTAGCACGACTGATCGAGCTCCGGCGCCTCGCGTTCGAGCACCCGGAGCCGGATGTCGGCGTCGGCGAACCAGCCGGCGACCTTCTCGGCCGCACGACGCGTGTCCGGCCGGCCGGTGTGTACGACGAGAAGCACCTCACGCGCGGTCATTGGGGGCCTTCCCGAACGGCGGTCTCGACGAGTTCTGCCGCGCGCGCGTCGTCCAGCGGTTCGCCGCGGCGCAGCCATGCGAAGTATTCGACATTCCCCGACGGTCCGGGAAGAGGGCTCGCGACGACGCCGTGCGCGCGCAGCCCCAGCGCACCCGCGGCGGACAGCATGGCGTGCACGGCCTCGGCACGCAGCGCCGGATCCCGCACCACACCGCCGGATCCGAGCCGTTCCCTGCCGACCTCGAACTGCGGTTTCACCATCGGCAGCAGGTCGGCGTCCTCGGTCGCGCACGCGAGCAGCGCGGGCAGCACCAGCCGCAGCGAGATGAACGAGAGGTCGGCGACGACCAGGTCGACGGGTCCCCCGGTCTGCTCCGGTGTCAGCGCACGCACGTTGGTCTTGTCCAGCACGACGACCCGGTCGTCGGTCCGCAGCCGCCACACGAGCAGTCCGCGCCCGACGTCGGCGGCGACGACCTGTGTGGCGCCGCCGCGTAGCAGCACGTCGGTGAAGCCGCCGGTGGACGCGCCCGCGTCGAGGCAACGGCGACCGGACACCGGCACGGCGAACGCCTCGAGCGCGCCGACGAGCTTGTGTGCGCCCCGCGACGCCCAGCCGGGGTCGTTGTCGAGGTCGCGGACCACGACGGCCGCGTCGGTCTCGACGCCGGTGGCGGCCTTGCCGGCGACCGTGCCCCGCACGGTGACGCGGCCGGCCGCGATCAGCTGGGAGGCGTGCTCGCGGGAGCGGGCGAGACCACGGCGCACCAACTCGGCGTCGAGCCGTGTCCTTCTCGGCACCGTCAGTCCGTGTCGATGCTGGTGAGGGCCTCGTTGAGCGCGACGTGCACCGCGTCGAACCTGGCGACATGCTCGGTCAGCGGGACGACGTCGAGACGTTCGGTGCCGGCGACCGCATCGTCGATGTCTGTGGTGTCTACGGTGTCGTCGCTGGCGGCATGGTCGGTGTCGAACTGCACTCCGTCACGCTACTTCATGCTCGAGCCCGAGATGCGTCAGCGCGGCCACGACCGCGTCGCGCCAGTCACCGTCCCGGTCGATCCGCAGCTCGGCGGCGTCCTTGGTGACGGCGGCGACGTCCGCCGCGACGTAGGTCGGGCGCGCGTCCTCGGCCGCGGCGATGAGATCCCGCGCGGTGCTGACGCCGGACAGGACGAACAGCGAGTCCATGCCGGCGGCGACCGCGCCCGCGATGTCGGTGTCCAGCCGGTCGCCGATCACCAGCGGGTGCTTCGACCCCGCGGTGCGAGCGGCCTCGTCGAGCAGGGGCGTCATCGGCTTGCCGGCGACGATCGGTTCCTTGTCGGTGGCGGTGCGCAGGGCGGCCACGAACGAGCCGAGGCCGGGCAGGAGCCCGCGTTCGGTCGGCAGTGTGGCGTCGGCGTTGCACGCGACCCAGAGCGCGCCGCGCCGGATCGCGACGCAGGCCTCGGCGAGGTCCCACCAGCTCGTGTCCTTCGACAGGCCCTGGACCACGGCGACGACGTCGTCGGTGTCCTTGCGGACCGTCTTCAGTCCGACCAGCTCGAGCTCGTCCGCCAGCGCGGGCGCCCCGACGACGAGCACCGTGGCACCGGCGTCGAGCTTGCCGGCAACGATCTTCGCGGCGGCCTGCGCGCTGGTGCTCACCTCGTCGGACGTCGCGTGGACGCCCAGCTCGACGAGGTGAGCGGCGACCTCGTCGGGCCCTCGCGACGCGTTGTTGGTGACGAACCGAACCGTGGTGCCGGCCGCGTGCGCGGCGTCGACCGCCGGTCCGGCGGCCGGCACGACCTCCGTGCCCCGGTAGATCGTGCCGTCCAGGTCGATCAGGAGCGCGTCGTAGTCATCCAGCAGGCTCATGACGCCCCCTCGCCCGCTACGTTGCGCCGGAACGCTCCGCAAGCTCCGCTCATGAGCCGCTCAATGCGGTGGCGCGCTCCGCTGCGTCGGTCTCCTCGTCAAGGTCGGCCTCTGCGGCGTTGAGGAACCAGCGGATGGCGTCGTCGGTGCGGCCCGCGGCGGCGAGGTTGTCGGCGTAGGCGTAAAAGAGGCGAGCGCTCCACGGATCCCGCTGCTTCGGGTCGAGGTCGGGGCCCTGGAGGGCGACGACCGCGGCGTCGAGCTGGCCGAGGTCGCGGCGGGCGCCGGCGGCGACGATCCGCAGCTCGACCGCCACGTCGGCCGGCAGGTCCTTGTCGGCTTCCGCGACCAGTTCGAGTGCGCGCTCGGGCCGGCCGAGGGCGCGCTCACAGTCGACCATGACGGGGAGGTAGGCCTGGGAGCCGGTCATGCGGCGGACCGCACGCAGCTCGCCGAGTGCCTCGGCCCACTCGCCGGCGTGGTAGGCGGCGATGCCCGCCGCCTCCCGGACCACCGCGACACGGGACGCCCGGGTGCGGGCGAACCGTGCGTGCTCCAGTGCCAGCCCGGGATCCTCGTCGATGAGGGTGCCCGCGGCGACGAGGTGACGGCCGACCAGTTCGGCCACCGCCTTGGAGAGGCTCCTCAGCTCCCGGCGGGCGTCCGGGTCCAGCGCACTGAACTCGATGTCGTCGGAGAGCTCCGGTTCACCGTCGATAGTGCGGCGGCTGCCGTGGCTCGGCGGGGTCTCGTTGCTGCGGGGTTGTTCCGGTGCGTCCTCGGCCTGTGCCGGCTCATTTTCCGGCCCGGCTGTGTTTTGTGCTTCGGCCTCGGTCGGCTGGTGGGTCTCGTCGGGCTCGAGGTCCTCGGCTTCGGCTGACTCCGGGGCTTCAGTCTGCTCGACAGCTTCAGCCTGCTCGGCGTCATCGGCCTGCTCGGCGTCATCGGCTGAGTCGGTCTCGCTGGTCTCGGCGGCCGCATCTGCCTCGGTCGGCTGGTGGGCCTCGTCGGACTCGAAGTCCTTGGCTTCGCCTGGCACCGGGGCCTCGGCGACCGCCGGCTCGACGGGTTCAGCCTGCTCGGCGTCGTCGGCTGCGTCGATCTCGTCGGTCGCGTCGATCTCGTCGGCCGCGTTGATCTCGTTGGCGTCGTCGGCAGCGTCGATCTCGCCGATCTGGTCGGCGTCGTTGATCTCGTTGGCGTCGTCGGCAGCGTCGATCTCGTCGGTTGCGTCGATCTCGTCGGTTGCGTCGATCTCGTCGGTTGCGTCGATCTCGCCGGTTGCGTCGATCTCGCCGACCTGGTCGGCGTCGTTGATCTCGTTGGCGTCGTCGGGCGCGTCGATCTTGTCGGCCGCGTCGGCCATGGGCTCGACGTCGTCGTTCGGGTCGGTATCGCGGGGCGTGGCCGGTGCGACGTCGTCCGCGGTTGTCGGGCGCTCGGCGGTTACGTCCTGGTAGTCGGGGGTGTAGTCGTCGCTGAAGGTGGGGTTGTAGTCGTCGCGCTGGTCGACGGACTTGCGGCCGAAGCCGCTTCCGGTCGGGGCGCTCTGCTCGGCCTCGGTGGTGTGGTCCCGACGGTCGTCACGGTTGCCGGGGCGGAAGCCTCCGCGGTCGGACTTGTCACCGGACCGGTCACTTGAGCGGGCCTTGTCGCCGGCGCGGTAGCCGCCCTTGTCATCACCGGAACGGAAGTTGCCACGTTCGCCGGACCGGGAACCGCCGCGGTCGGTGTCTCCCGCGCCGCGATAGACACCGCCTGGGCCGAAGCTGCCTCTCTCCCGCTCACCGGACCGGAAACCGCCGCCGGAGCGAGAAGCACCCTTGTCCCGATCCCCGCCGGAGCGGTAACCGCCCTCGCGGCCACCGCTCTTACCGCGATCGCCGCCGGCACGGTAGCCGCCTTCACGGTCACCACCGGAACGGAAACCGCCCTCGCGATCGTTGCCTTTGTTGCCATCGCCGCCGGCGCGGTAGCCGCCTTTGTCGCCACCGGCACGGTAACCACCTTCGCGGTCACCGCCCGAGCGGAAGCCCTTGTCCCGATCACCGCCGGAACGGAAACCACCCTTATCGCCGCCTGGGCGGTAGCCGCCCTTGTCTTCACCGCCGCGGTAGCCGCCTTTGTCACGGTCACCGCGGGAGCGGACATTGTCCTGATTCCCGCCCGAGCGGTAGCCGCCTTGGTCACGGTCGCCGCCGGCGCGGGAGTCCCGGTCTCC
>Ga0193717_1000879_pt1 | contig 18966 bp, 7 predicted proteins | sample U2c2metaG_FD_145900 | JGI IMG/M metagenome (GOLD analysis project Ga0193717, IMG submission 145900) | Soil microbial communities from a riparian zone of the East river system, Colorado, United States - U2c2 | ecosystem: Environmental > Terrestrial > Soil > Riparian zone | place: USA: East River...
GACCGAGGCCGCCGCGCTCGGCGCCGCCTACGGGGCCGAGCGGCCGCCCGACGTCCCGCTGCTGGTGGGTTCGGCGAAGACCAACGTCGGTCACCTCGAGGGCGCGGCCGGGATCGTCGGGCTGCTCAAGACGGTGCTCGGACTGCGCCACCGCCGCCTCCCGGCCAGCCTGAACCTGGTCCACCCCAACCCGAACATCCCGTTCGACGACCTGCGGCTCGACGTGGTCACGCGACTGAGCCCGTGGCCGCGACCGGACCGGCCGCTGGTGGCCGGGGTCAGTTCGTTCGGCATGGGTGGCACGAACTGCCACGTCGTCCTCGGCGAGGCACCCGGGACCGAACAGTCCTGGCCAGCACCATCCGACGGTGCGTCGCCCGCGCCGTGGCTGTTGTCCGGGCGCACCGAGGCCGCATTGCGCGAGCAGGCCGCCAGGTTGCACGCCGCCGTGGCCGGCTCCGAGCACCGCACGCTCGACGTCGCGTACTCGTTGGCGCGCACCAGAACCCCGTTCGAGCACCGGGCCGCCGTGCTGGGGCGGGACGAGGACCGGCTCGCCGGGCTGGCCGCTCTTGCGCGGAACGAGCCGGCCAGCGGCCTGGTCCGGGGCAGGGCCCGGCCCGGGACCACGCTCGCGTTCCTGTTCACCGGGCAGGGCAGCCAGCGGGCCGGGATGGGCCGCGAACTGCACACGTGTCATCCCGCGTACGCGGACGCGTTCGACGAGGTGTGCGCCGAACTGGACCGGCACCTTGCCCTCGACCGGCCGCTCGGTGCGGTCGTGCTCGACGGCGCGGCCGGACTGCTCGACCGCACCGACGTCACCCAGCCCGCGTTGTTCGCCATGGAGACGGCGCTGCACCGCCTGCTCCAGTCCTGGGGCGTGCGACCGGACGTCGTGCTCGGGCACTCGGTCGGCGAGCTCACCTCGGCGCACGTCGCCGGGGTGCTCGGCCTGCCGGACGCGGCCGCGCTGGTCGCCGCTCGCGGCCGGCTGATGGCCGCGCTGCCGGAGGGCGGGGCGATGGTCGCGGTGGCGGCGGCCGAGGAGGAGGTCCGCCCGCTGCTGGCCGGCCGGACCGAGGTCGGGATCGCGGCGGTCAACGGTCCGCGCTCGGTCGTGCTGTCCGGCGCGGCCGACGCGGTGACGGAACTGGCCGGTGTGCTTGCCTCCCGTGGCTGCCGGACCAGGCGGCTGCGGGTCAGTCACGCCTTCCACGAAGTCGCCCGCGGCCTCGACTACCGGTCGCCGGCCATCCCCGTGGTGTCCACTTTGGACGGTCGGATCGCGACACCGGACGAGTTGGCCGACCCACGGCACTGGACGCGGCATGTCCGGGAGCCAGTGCGGTTCCGCGCCGGCGTCCAGGCCGCGATGGCCGCGGGTGTTGGCACTTTCCTCGAGGTGGGGCCGGACGCGGTGCTGACCGCGATGGCCGCCGACTGCGTGGCCGACGTGGCGGCGGACGAGCGGCCTCGGCTGCTCGCCACGCTGCGCAGGGACCAGCCGGACGTCGACGCGCTGGCCTCGGCGCTGGGTGGGCTGTTCACCGCGGGCGTCGACGTGGACTGGGCCGCGCACTTCGCGGGCACCGGCGCCCGGCGGGTGCCGTTGCCAACGTACGCGTTCCAACGGGAACGGCACTGGCTGGACACCGGCCGCCCCGTGACAGTCGAGTCGGTCCAGCCGGTCACAGACGTCCAGCAGGCCCGGGGTGCGGACGTCGACCTTGAGCGGTCGGTGCGCACCGCGGTGGCCGCCGTGCTCGGGCATCCAGCGGACACCGTCGACCCGCACAGCACGTTCCGCGACCTCGGTCTCGGCTCGCTGGCGGCGATCGAACTGCGCGACCTGCTCGCGACGGCGACCGGACTGGCGCTGCCGACCTCCCTGCTCTACGACCACCCGACCCCGGCCGCGGTGCTGAGCGAACTGACCGCGCTGTTGTCCACCAGCCCCACGGACACCGCCAACACCATCGTCGAGCAGACCGGAGTCGGTACGAGCGAACCGATCGCGATCATCGGGATGGGCTGTCGGCTGCCCGGTGACGTCAGCACACCGGAGCAACTGTGGGACCTGCTCGCGGCGGGCGCGGACGCGATCGGGCCGTTCCCGGACGATCGCGGCTGGGACCTGGCCACGCTGTTCGCCGACGACCCAGAACGGCCGGGCACCTCCACCACGCGGGCGGGCGGTTTCCTGCGCGACGCCGCCGAGTTCGACGCGGCGTTCTTCGGCATCAGCCCTCGGGAGGCCACCGCGCTCGACCCGCAGCAGCGGCTGCTGCTGGAAACCTCCTGGGAGGCCCTGGAACGCGCCGGGATCGTCCCGCCGTCCCTCGCCGGGACCGCGACCGGGGTCTTCGTCGGCGCGACCGCGCAGGAGTACGGGCCCCGGCTGGCCGATCCGGCGGGCGGCTTCGACGGGCACCTGCTCACCGGGGTCACGCCGTCGGTCGCCAGCGGTCGGATCGCTTACACGCTGGGCCTGAACGGGCCCGCGCTCACCGTGGACACCGCGTGCTCTTCGTCGCTGGTCGCCCTGCACCTCGCGGTGCGTGCCCTGCGCGCCGGCGAGTGCACGCTCGCACTGGCCGGCGGTGCGACGGTCATGGCGACGCCCGGGATGTTCGTCGAGTTCAGCAGGCAGCGCGGCCTCGCCGCGGACGGGCGGTGCAAGGCGTTCGGCGCGGACGCGGACGGCACCGGCTGGGCCGAGGGCGTGGGAATGCTTGTCCTGCAACCACTTTCCGCGGCCATCGCGGACGGCAGGCCGGTGCTCGCGGTGATCCGCGGTTCCGCGATCAACTCCGACGGCGCGAGCAACGGACTGTCCGCGCCAAGCGGTCCGGCCCAGGAACGGGTGATCCGGGCCGCGCTCGCCGACGCCCGACTCGCACCGTCCGATGTGGACGTCGTGGAGGCACACGGCACCGGCACCCGGCTCGGCGACCCGATCGAGGCCAACGCGCTGATCGCGGCGTACGGACGGGACCGTGCCACCCCGCTGCGCCTCGGGTCGCTCAAGTCCAACCTCGGCCACACCCAGGCCGCCGCGGGTGTCGCCGGGCTGATCAAGCTGGTGCTGGCGCTCGGCAACGAACAACTGCCGAGAACGCTGCACGCCGACCGGCCCACCCCGCACGTCGACTGGCCGGCGTCGGTGACCCTGCTGGCCGAACCGCGCGACTGGCCGAGGGTGGCCGGCCGACCCCGCCGCGCGGCGGTGTCCTCCTTCGAGATCAGTGGCACCAACGCACACCTCATCCTCGCTGAGGCACCGTGTCCTGACCGGCCCGTGTCCGCACCGGCCGGTCAGGACACGGTGTGGCTGCTGTCCGGCAAAAGCGAGAACGCGCTGCGCGCACAGGCGAACCAGCTCGCCGACGCGCTGCCGGACGCGTCCGAACTGGACATCGCCGCGAGCCTGGCGACCACCAGGAACGCCTTCCCGCACCGCGCGGCGGTGACCGGTTCGGACCGGGCCGAACTCCTCGTCGGGCTGCGCGCGCTGGCCGATGACGCGGCCGCGCCGAGCGTGTCGCGTGGCACCGCGGTGCGTGGCCGGGTCGTCATGGTGTTCCCGGGGCAGGGCTCGCAGTGGCCGGGGATGGCCACCGGACTGCTGGACTCCGCACCGGTGTTCGCGAGCCGGCTGGCCGAGTGCGAGCGGGCACTGCTGCCGCACCTGGACTGGTCGCCGACGGCCGTGCTGCGCGGTGCGCCGGGCACGCCGCCCGCGGACCGGGTGGATGTGGTGCAGCCCCTACTGTTCGCGGTGATGGTGTCGCTGGCCGAGCTGTGGCGGTCGGCGGGTGTCGTGCCGGACGCGGTGGTCGGCCACTCGCAGGGTGAGATCGCCGCGGCCTGCGTGTCTGGCGCGTTGAGCCTGGCCGACGCCGCGGCCGTGGTGGCACTGCGCAGCCAGGCGCTGCGCGCGCTCGCCGGACGCGGCGGGATGGCGTCGATCGCCGTCGCCGAGGACCGTGCCCGTGCCCTCATCAGCGATGTGGCCGGCGTCGAGGTGGCCGTGGTCAACGGTCCGAATGCGACAGTCGTCGCCGGAGAACCCGTTGCGCTGCAAGAAGTCGGTGCGCGGTGTGCGGCCGACGACATCCGGTACCGGCTGCTGCCCGTGGACTACGCCTCCCACTCGGCGCACGTCGCCGAACTGGCCGACGAGCTCGCCGCGGTGCTGGCGCACGTGCGGCCAACGGCGGCAGCGGTGCCGTACTACTCGGCCACCACCGGGGGCCGGCTCACCGGCGTCGAGCTGGACGCCGCCTACTGGTACCGGAACCTGCGGGAACCGGTTCGCTTCGGCGACACCGTGGACGCGCTGCTGTCCGACGGGCACCGGCTGTTCCTGGAGGTGAGCCCGCACCCGGTGCTGATCGGCGCGGTCCAGGACGTCGCGGACGCGACGGACCGGCCCGCCGCCGCGACCGGCTCACTGCGTCGGGGCGAGGGCGGCCGGCCACGGTTCCTGCGGTCACTGGCCGAGGCGCACCTGGCTGGGGTGTCCGTGGACTGGGCGGACGTGTTGCCCGGCCGTCGGATCGACCTGCCGACCTACCCGTTCCAGCGTTCCCGGTACTGGCTCCTGCCGACCGCGCCACGGGGCGCGGTCCGCGCGGCCGGGTTGGACGAGGCCGAGCACCCACTGCTCGGCGCGGCCGTCGAACTGGCCGCCGACGGCGGTCTGCTGCTCACCGGACAACTGTCCCTCGCCGACCAGCCGTGGCTGGCCGACCACACGGTCGCGGGCTCGGTTGTGTTGCCCGGCACGGCATTCGTCGAACTGGCCGGGCAGGCGGCGCGGCGCACCGGCGGTGCCGGGGTGGTCGAGCTGACGCTGTCGGCGCCGTTGGTGCTGACCGGGGACACCCCGGTACGGCTGCAACTCGTGGTCGGTCCCGCCGACGCGCGGGCGGAGCGGTCGATCGCCGTGTTCGCCCGCGCGGCCGGTGCCGAGTGGACCCAGCACGCGACCGGCACACTCGGCACACCCACCGCGTCGACCGGCTCGGTCGAGCAGTGGCCGCCCGCCGACGCCGAGGCGCTGGACATCGCCGACCGGTACGACGTGCTGGCCCGTGCGGGGTACGGCTACGGCCCGGCCTTCCAGGGCCTGACGACGGCATGGCGTCGGGGCGATGAGGTGTACGCCGAGGTCCGGCTCGGCGACGAGCAGGCGGGCGACGCCGCCCGGTACGCCCTGCACCCGGCACTGTTGGACGCGGCGCTGCACGCGATCGGGCTGCTGCCCGACCATCCCGGCGGTCTGCTGCTGCCGTTCGCCTGGACCGGGGTGCGGGTTGTCGGTGCCGCGCGCACGTTGCGGGTCCGGTTGACCCGCACCGACGGCAACGCGGTGACGCTGCGCCTGTACGACGACACGGGCGCCCCGGTGGGACAGGTCGACGCGCTGGCGATGCGTGAGCTCGACCCACGGCGGCTCGGCGGCGGCCCGCTGTATCAGCTCGACTGGGTGCCGGTGCCGGACACCACCGACGCGCCACCGACGCGGGACGTGGTGCTCGTCCACGTGACCGGGCACCAGGACGGTCCGACGGCGACCACGCTCGAGGTGCTCGACCTGCTGCGGCGCTGGCTCGCCGACGAGGAGTCGGCGGACAAGCGCCTGGTGTTGGTCACCAACGGCGCCATGGCGGTGCGACGTGGCGACGGCGTGCCGGACCTGAGCGCGGCCACTGTCCCCGGGCTCGTCCGGTCGGCCCGCACCGAGCATCCGGAGCGCTTCGGTCTCCTGGACACCGACGACACCACCGACCACGCCGCGATCATGGCCGCTCTGCGCGTCGACGCGGACGAACTGGCGCTGCGCGCGGGCACGGTCTACGTGCCCCGGCTCGCGCCCGCGGACCGGGAGCCGGCCGCGTCCGGCTTCGGCGACGGGACCGTGCTGGTCACGGGGGCGAGCGGGACGTTGGGGCGGCTGGTCGCACGTCGGCTGGTCGCACGGCACGGCGTGCGCAGGCTGCTGCTGGTCAGCAGGAGTGGCGCCGACGGCGGACTCGCGGCCGAGTTGGCGGGACAGGCCGAGGTGCGGGCAGCCGCCTGCGACGTGGCCGACCGCGACGCGCTCGCCGGTCTGCTCGCGAGTGTCCCAGCGGACCATCCGGTCACCGGGGTCGTGCACGCGGCCGGTGTGCTGGCCGACAGCGTGCTGACCACGATGACCGCCGACGAGGTGGCCGACGTGCTGGCGCCGAAGGCCGTCGGCGCCTGGCACCTGCACGAGCTGACCCGGGACCTGCCGATCACCGCGTTCGTGCTGTTCTCCTCCGTCGCCGGCGTGCTCGGGCTGCCCGGCCAGGCGAACTACTCGGCGGCGAACACCTACCTCGACGCGCTGGCCGCGCACCGCGCCGCCGCCGGCCTGCCGGCTGTCTCACTCGCCTGGGGGCTGTGGGCCGACGCCAGCGGGATGACCGCGCACCTTGGCGACGCGGACCGGGCGCGGATGACACGGTCCGGGGTCGCCGCGCTGCCCACCGAGGAAGGGATGGACCTGTTCGACCAGGCGGTGTCGAGCGGACGGGCGACGCTCGTGCCGGCCAGGTTCGACCTCGTCGCGCTGGGTCGACAGGCCGCGGACGGGGTGCTGCCGGCGGTGTTGTCCGGCCTCGTGCGGGTACCGGCCCGGCGCACGGCTCCAGGGCGGCGGTGATCCGTGCCCTGTCCGTCGCGGACCGGGACCGCACCGTGCGGGCACTGGTCCGCGACCAGGTCGCCGCCGTGCTCGGCAGCAGCGCGGCCGCGGTCGCCGTCGACACGACGTTCAAGGATCTCGGTCTCGACTCGCTGACCGGGCTCGAACTGCGCAACCGGCTGCGCACCACGACCGGGCTCGCACTCACCGCGACGCTCGTCTTCGACCACCCGACGCCGACCGCGCTCGCCGCGTACCTGGCACGACAGGTCGACGAACCCGGGGGTGCCGCCACGCCGGTCGAGGCAACGGTGCCGCGGCCGGCCGACGACCCGATCGCCATCGTCGCCATGAGCTGCCGCTACCCCGGCGGAGTCGTCGACCCGGACGAGCTGTGGCGTCTCGTCGCGACCGGCACCGAGGTGCTCGGCCCGTTTCCCACCGACCGCGGCTGGGACCTCGCCCGGCTGTTCGGCCAGGACCCGGACGCGGCGGGCACCTCCGCCGCCCGCACCGGTGGCTTCCTGGCCGACGCGGCCGACTTCGACGCGGAGTTCTTCGGCATCAGTCCTCGTGAGGCTCACGCCATCGACCCGCAGCAGCGGTTGCTGCTGGAACTCGCGTGGGACGCGTTCGAGCGGGCGGGCATCGACCCGAAGTCCGTGCGCGGCAGTCAAACCGGGGTCTTCGCCGGGATGATGTACGCGGGCGAGTACGGCGGACGGCTCGACGACCCACCGGCCGAGCTCGAGGGCTACCTGCGCAACGGCAGCCACGGCAGCGTCGCGTCCGGCCGGGTGGCCTACGTCCTCGGCCTCAACGGGCCGGCACTGACCGTGGACACCGCCTGCTCGTCGTCGCTGGTCGCCCTGCACCTCGCCGTGCGGTCCCTGCGCGCCGGCGAATGCACGATGGCGTTGGCCGGCGGGGCGACCGTGATGTCCACGCCCGCCACGTTCGTCGAGTTCAGCAGGCAGCGAGGGCTCTCGCCGGACGGCCGGTGCCGGTCCTTCGCCGACGACGCGGACGGGACTGGTTTCGCGGAAGGCGCCGGGATGCTGTTGCTGGAACGGCTTTCCGACGCCCGACGCAACGGTCATCCCGTCCTCGCGGTCGTGCGCGGCTCGTCGGTCAACTCCGACGGCGCCAGCAACGGCCTCACCGCGCCGAACGGGCTCGCGCAGCAGCGCGTCATCGAGGCGGCGCTGGCCGACGCCGGTCGGCGACCGTCCGAGGTGGACGTGGTCGAGGCGCACGGCACCGGCACCCGGCTCGGCGACCCGATCGAGGCAGGCGCGCTGATCGCCGCGTACGGCCGAGGCCGGCCCGCCGACGCGCCGCTGCGGCTGCGCTCGGTCAAGTCGGTGCTCGGCCACACCCAGGCCGCCGCCGGGGTCGCCGGCGTGATCACGATGGTGCAGGCCATGCGGCGAAAGACGTTGCCGCGCAGCCTGCACGCGGACCGGCCGTCCAGCCGGATCGACTGGTCGGCCGGGGTGGTCGAGTTGCTCACCGAGACCGTGCCCTGGCCGGACCGGGGGCGGCCCCGCCTGGCCGGGGTGTCGTCGTTCGGCATCAGCGGCACCAACGCCCACGTGGTGCTTGAAGCGGTCACCGAGGCCGATCCCGTTGTCCCAGAAGAGGTTTCGCCGGGTCCGGTCGCGTGGCCGGTCGCCGCCGTCGGCCGGGACGCGCTGCGCGCCGCGGCGGCACGGTTGGTCCCGCTGGCGGCCGACGACGGCCCCGAGCCGGCCGACGTCGCGTGGTCGCTGGCCACCGGCCGGGCCGCGCTGACCGACCGGGCGGTGCTGCTCGGCGGCGACCACCTCGAGTTGCGGGCCGCGCTCGCGGCCCTCGCCGACGACCGGCAGGCACCTGGCGTGGTGCTCGGCACGGCCACTTCGGGCGGCACCGCGTTCCTGTTCACCGGGCAGGGCAGCCAGCGAGCGGGCATGGGTGCCGGGCTGCGGGCCGACGTGCCGGTCTTCGCCGAGGCCTACGCGGCGGTCGGCGCCGAACTGGACCGGTTGCTCGACCATCCACTTGCGACAGTGCTGGAGCACCAGGAACTGTTGGACCGCACCGAATACGCCCAGCCCGCCCTGTTCGCGTTGCAGGTGGCGTTGTTCCGGCTGGTCGAGACGCACGGGTTGCGGCCGGACGCGCTGATCGGGCACTCGGTCGGCGAGCTCGCCGCCGCGCACGTCGCCGGCGTGCTCGACCTGCCGGCTGCCTGCGCACTGGTCGCCGCGCGGGGAAGGTTGATGCAGGCGTGCCGGCCGGACGGCGCGATGGCCGCGGTCGAGGCAACGGAGGACGAGGTGCGCCCGCTGCCCGACGGGGTCTGGCTCGCCGCGGTCAACGGCCCCCGCGCGGTCGTCCTGTCCGGCGACCGGCCGGCCGTCGTGGCGGTCGCGGCGCACTGGCGGGAGCACGGCAGGCGGACCCGGCTGCTGCGCGTCAGTCACGCGTTCCACTCCGGACACCTCGCCGACGCGGCCGCACCGCTGCGGGCGGTCGCCGAGGAGCTGACGTTCCGGCCTGCCCGGATCCCGATCGTCTCGACGGTCTCCGGCCGGTTCGTCGACGGCGAGATGGGCGATCCCGGCTACTGGGCCGACCAGTTGCTCGCGCCGGTGCGGTTCGCCGACGCGGTGTGGGCGGCCGAGCGGTCCGGCGTGGTTCGGCATGTCGAGCTGGGCCCGGACGGCACGCTGGCCGCGATGGCGGCGCAGTCCGTCGAGCGGCCGACGGTGTCGGTCCCGCTGATCCGGCCCGACCGCGACGAACCCCGTACGGTCCGCGAGGCGCTGGCCACCGCGTGGTGCGCCGGCGCGGACGTGGACTGGGCCGCGGCACTGCCCAACGGCCGTCGGGTGGACCTGCCGACCTACCCGTTCCAGCGGAGCCGGTACTGGCTGGACGCGCCACGCGGGCGGCGTGGCGGTGAGAGCGGGCATCCGCTGCTGGACACGGTCGTGTCCAGCGTCGAGACCGGTTCGGTGGTCTGTTCCGGGCGCCTGTCACTCGCCACGCACCCGTGGCTGGCCGACCACGCACTGGACGACGACGTCGTTCTGGCCGGCACGGTGTTCGTGGATCTCGCCATGGCCGCCGCGGCGGCGGCCGGGTGCACAAGTGTCGTCGAGCTGACGCTGACCACACCGCTGCGACTCCCCGCCGACGGCGCGGTGGACATCCAGGTCGAGGTGGGCCCGGCGAACGACGCCGGACCGCGCACGGTCGCGGTGTACGCGCGGCCGACCGGCGGCGACTGGACCGAACACGCCACCGGCGCCATCGGATCCGCCGACAGCGCCGCCGCTTCCGTTGTGTGGCCGCCCGAGGACGCCGTGGCGATCGACCTGGCCGACGCCTACGAGCGGCTGGCGGCGCGCGGCTACCGGTACGGCCCGGCCTTCCGTGGCCTGCGAACGGCATGGCAAGCGGGCACGGACCGCTACGCCGAGGTCCGGCTGCCCGACTCGGTCAGCCCGGCGGGCCACACCGTGCACCCCGCCCTGCTCGACGCGGTACTGCACCTGCTCGCCATGGACAACGACAACACAGCCGGCTTGTTGTTGCCGTTCGCCTGGTCCGGGCTGCGGATCACGGGATCGGCCGCGACGACCATGCGGGTGCGGCTGTCCCCCGCCGGCGCGGACGCGGTCGCGCTGGCCGCCGTCGACGAGGCCGGCCGGCCGGTGCTCACGGCGGACGCGGTCACGCTCAGGCGGACGCCTCGGTCGCGCTCAGGCGCCCTCCATGTGGTCGGCTGGCACCGGCTCGGCACGGTCGGCGCGACGTCCACCGGCACGGCCGATGTCATCGAGCTTCCCCCGCTCGACGCCCGGGACCCCGCGAGCGCGGTCCGGGAGGCGACACACTGGGCACTGGACCGGGTGCGGTCCTGGCTCGACACGCCAGGGCGGCTGGTGGTGCGCACCCATGGTGCGGTGTCGACCCGACCGGACGAGCCGATCAGCGAACCGGCCGCCGCGTCGGTGTGGGGTCTCGTGGCGTCCGCGCAGACCGAGCACCCTGGCCGGTTCGTCCTGCTCGACACCGACGACGGGCCGGTCGAGCTGGACCGGGTGCTGGCCAGTGGTGAACCCCAGCTCGCCTCGCGTGCCGGCACGCTGCTCGTCCCCCGGCTGGCACGCGCGACGCTCCCGGCAACCGGCACGGCGCCGGACTGGGACCCGGACGGCACGGTGCTGGTCACGGGCGGCAGCGGCTACCTGGCGGGGTTGGTCGCGCGGCGGCTGGTCGACGTGCACGGGATGCGGCACGTGCTGCTCGCCAGCCGCCGCGGCGGGCCGGTCGCACCGGCGGACGGGATCAGGTCGGTGCGGTGCGACGTCGCCGATCGGGAGTCGCTGGCCGCGCTGGTGGCCGCGATCCCGGACGAGCACCCGCTGACCGCGGTCGTGCACGCCGCCGGGGTGCTCGACGACGCTGTGGTGACCGCACTCGACCGGACCCGGCTGGACGCCGTGCTGCGGCCGAAGACCGACGCCGCCTGGCTGCTCGACGAACTGACCGCGGACCGCGACCTCGCCGGTTTCGTGCTGTTCTCGTCGGTGGCCGGCACGGTCGGCACCGCGGGCCAGGGCGCGTACGCGGCGGCGAACGCCGGACTGGACGCCCTCGCCAGGGACCGGGCGCGGCGCGGACTCCCCGCCGTGTCACTGGCCTGGGGCCGCTGGGCGGTCGAGGCGGACAGCATGACAGGCGGTCTTGGGGTGGTCGAACCGACCGACGGGCTGGCCCCGACCGGCGACACCGCCGGCATGGCCGGCGAACTCAGGGCAATCGACTCAGCCCGGCTCGCCGACGCCGGCATCGGCGACGTCGCACCGACCGACGGACCGACCCCGACCGGCGACACCGCCGGCATGGCCGACGAACTCAGCGCAATCGACTCGGCCCGGCTCGCCGACGCCGGTGTCGGCGAGGTCGAGCCGGCCGACGGGTTGGCCCTGTTCGACGCCGCCATCGCCGCCGGTCGCGACCATCCGGTGCTGGTGGCGGGCCGGTTCGACCCCTCGGCGCCGAAGGCGGCCGTGGTGCTGCGCGGCCCCGCTTACCGAGTGGCCCGGCAGCGCGACCGGGACCGGCCACGTTCGGCCGGGTGGGCAGCGGCGCTCGCCGGGCTCGCCGGGGCCGAGCGGGAACGGGTCGCGGTCGACCTGGTCGTGGCCGCCGTGTCGGACCTGCTCGGACACAGCTCGTCGGCCAGGATCGCGCCCGACCGCGGCTTGCTGGAGCTCGGTCTCGACTCGCTGACCGCGCTCGAGCTGCGCGACCGGCTCGGCGCCGAGACCGGGTTGGAGCTGCCGTCGACGGTGGTGTTCAACCACCCCACCGCCGCGGGCCTTGCCGCGCACCTGCTGGCCGAACTGGCACGCGGTGGCCCGGCGCCCGACCGGACCACCGACCTCGACGTGCTGGTGCTGCGCCTGGTGGCCGGCTCCGGCGAGGAGGCGACCGCCCGGCTGCTGCGCGAAGCCGCCCGTTCGCTGGACACCCCGGCCGGCCCCGACCGGGACGACGTGGCGGACCTGACCCGGCTGGACCTGGCCGACCTGGCCGACGAGGACCTGTTCAGCCTGCTCGACCGAGACCTGAACGCGGACTGATAGGAGAGCTTCGATGGCACATCCCGACATCCGAGTCGCGGCGGTCGGCACCGCGCTGCCCGGACCGCTGGTGGACAACGCCACCCTGATACGCCGGTTCGGGTTGGCGCCGGTGTGGGAGCAGTGGATCGACGCCTTCGTCGGCACGAAGTCCCGGCACTTCGCCGTCGACCTGGACACCGGCGAGATCGTCTACAGCCTGGCCGACCTCGCCGAGACCGCGGCCCGGCAGGCCATGGACCGCGCCGGGATCGCCGCTGCCGACGTGGACCTGATGGTGATGGGGTCGGCGACGCCGGACGACCTGATGCCCGCCACCGTCAACCACGTCGCCGACCGCCTCGGCGTCGACGGCATTCCGACCTACCAGCTACTGTCCGGCTGCACCGGGGCCTACCAGGCATTGGACATCGCGGCCGCCGCGCTGGCCAGTGGCCGGCACCGGACCGCGCTGGTGCTCGGTGGCGACAACTGCGCGCGGTTCCTGGACCTGGACATGGATCTCGAGCATGCCCCGCCGGACCTGCAGGTCAACGTCATGCTGTTCGGTGACGGTGCGGGCGCCGCCGTGCTGACCACCGATCCCGCGCCGGGCCGGCCGGTGCTGCGCACGGTGTTCCACCGGATGGTCGGGCTCGGGCGACCGCCCGGCCAGGTGGTCCGCTGGCGCGGCGCGATCCCGTCGGACGAGCCGGTGGCGAGCGAGGACTTCAAGGCGATCGAGGAGTACGCGCCGCAGATGACGTCCGAGGCGCTCGGCGAGCTGTTGGAACGGCTGGACTGGCAGCCGGTCGACCTGGACTACATCATGCCGCCACAGCTCTCCGGCGAGATGACGCGCCGCGTCGTCGAGCGACTCGGGGTGCCCGGCGCCGAGGAGATCAACGTCGTCGATGAGATCGCGAACACCGCCAACGCGTTGCCGTTCTTCCTGCTGGACCGGCTGTTGCCGATGATGCAGCCGGGCGAGCGGGCGGCCGGGGTGAGCATCGAGGCGAGCAAGTGGATCAAGGCGGGGTACGCGCTCGAGCTGACCGACGCCGCCAGCGGCGACTGGTGACCAGCCGGAACTGAAAGTTGCCTCGCCGGTCTGTTCGCCGGCGAGGCAACTTTCGGTCGGTGGGGTCAGTCGCCGGACAGCGCGAACTCGTCCGCCCGCTCCTCCGCACCGGACGGCCGCAGCGCCACCAGGACGACGACCAGCGCGACGAGGTAGACCACCACGGTCAGCCCGAACGCGCTGGCATACCCGTGCACGGCGAGTGCCACCGTCTCGCCCGCGCCGGCGGTCGCGGTGAACACGGTGACCGTGCCGGCCAGTCCCAGCGACGCGCCGAGCCGCACCATGGCCTGCTGCAGACCGGCGACCGCACCGCCCGCGTTCTTGGGCACGCGGGACAGAATCGCCAGGTTCAGCGCCGCGATGGCGAACCCGTAACCGCCACCAAGCAGCAGCAACGGGCCGAGCAAGCCCTCAACGTACCCACTCGTCGGGGTGAGGCGGGTCAGCCAGAGCGCGCCCGCGATCACCAGCAGGATGCCGCCGACGAGCACCGGGCGCCTCGGCAACCGGGGCGAGAGCAACGCGGTCACCAGCAGCGCCATCGCGAACGGCAGGAACGCCACCCCGGTGCGCACCGGGCTGAACCCCAGCACGTCCTGCATGAACTGGAACAGGCAGAACAGCAGGGTGCCGCCGAGCGTGCCGACCAGCAGCAGCGTCGCGTACGCGCCGCCACGGTGTCGGTCGGTCAACAACCGCAACGGCAGGATCGGTTGCGCCGCCCGCGACTCGATCAGCACCGTGGCGACCAGCAGCAGCACCGAACCCGCGAGCGTGCCGATGGTCCACGGGTCACCCCAGCCCGCCGCCGAGGCGCGCACCAGTCCGTACACCAACGTGGTGGTGCCCGCGGTACAGGTCAGCGCGCCGGCGAGGTCGAACCGGCCGCTGACTCGCGGCGTCTCGCGCACGCCGAGCGGCACCAGCGCCAGGATCAGCACCCCGAACGGCACGGCGGCGAGGATCGCCCAGCGCCACGACACCGTGCTCAGCGTGCCGCCGAACACCAGTCCCAGGGTCAGCCCCAGACCGGTGGTGGTGGAGAAGACGCCCAGCGCGCGGTTCCTGCGCGGGCCGACCGGGAAGTTCGCGGCGATCAGCGCGAGTGAGGCGGGCTCGGCCAGCGCCGCGCCGACACCCTGACCGGCCAGTGCCGTGATCAGCCAGGCCGGCGAGGGCGCCAGCGCGCCGGCGACCGAGGCGACGGTGAACACGAGGACGCCCACGACGAACATGCGCCGGCGGCCGAGGATGTCGCCCGCGCGGGCGCCGAGCAGCAGCAGGCCGCCGAAGGCGAGCAGGTAGGCGTTCGACGCCCACGACAGCCCGGTGACCGACAGGTCCAGCTCGGTCCTGATAGCGGGTAGCGAGATGTTCTCCGCGATGATCGTCACGGTGATCATCAGCTGGCAGACCATCACCAGCAGGAGTGCGACCCCCGGACGCACCGGTCGGTCGAGTGGGTGCGGAGTGTCCATTGTGGACGTTGTCGAGGTCAGCGGGGACACGGGCTCCTCCAGACAGGAATCGATGAGGTCTGCGGAGCCGCCGAAGGGGCCGAGACCGAGCCACGTCCGGGTGTGCGGGCGGCCCGGTCCCGGGTCGTGTCCTTCGGCGGCCGCCGGACCTACCTGGTCGCCTCCATCAACACCCAGTGGCGGCCGCCAGGGTCCTGCTTGGCCAACTGCTCGCGGCGGACCTCGTGTTCTGCGACGAACGTCAGACCGGACCGCTCGATCTCGGCGGCCAGCTCGGTCGGGGTGATCAGGTTGGTTCTGGTGGTGTGGACCGCGCTGCCCGTGACCTGGCCGTCCTCCACCTGGTGGGCGAGGATGCTCATGGTCCGCAGCTTCTCGGTCGGGTCCACGTAGTCGTAGAGCGTGCACAACGCGGGCGCGGTCGTGCCCTGGCCGATGAAGTTGGTGCTCCGCTCGAAGGCGGTGCCCTCCGCGTCGATCGAGGTGAAGTGCAGCAGGGTCAACAGGAACTTCCCGCCCGGCCGCAGGTGCTCGGACACGCTCTTGAACAGCGAGGCCCGGCCCTCGGCGTCGAGCATCCACACCGTGCTCGTGCCGAGCACCACCAGGTCGAACTGGCGGCCGAGGGAGAACGACGTCATGTCGCCCTCGACGGTCCGCAGCTTGCCCGCGTACTGCCGCCACTCCGGTTCGGTGAGTCGGTCGGCCAGCCTGCCGAGCATGTGCGGCGAGGAGTCGAGGCCGACGACCTCGTAGCCGGCCTCCAGCAACGGCAGGGTGGTCCGGCCGTTGCCACAGGCAAGTTCGAGGACCTGCTTGGGCGCGGCCCCGCCGACCCGCAGGAACTCCGCCACCTCCCCGCGGTCGTTGCGGCTCATGTTGTCGTACAGCGCGGCCCCCTCCGTCCCGAACAGGTCGAGAACGGGCAGCTTGTCCCCGTACAGCTCGACGAGCCGCGCGACGGTCCCGCGCACTGGACGGACGGTCATGGTGTTGGTCATTCTCGGTTTCCTCCGGTTGAGAGCCTCCGACGACAGCGAGCGTCGTCGGAGGCTCTCAAGCGGGTCTAAAGCCGAGTGTCAGTCCTGGCCTCGAGCGGCGGCCTTCGCCGAGGGCGCCTTGTCGACGGGAGCGCTCGCGGGGGCGGCCGCCGCGCCGGGCTGGATCGCGCTGCGCACGAAGATCAGCGTGCTGAGCAGAGCGAGCACCGCGATCACCGACGCGCCGACGAACGCCGAGGAAGTGCCGCGCGCCAACGAGTCCGCCGCGCCGCTGCCCTCGGCGGCGGCCTGGTGGTACACGGTGACCAGCACCGCGAGACCGAGAGACCAGCTACTCCACTGCAGTGTCTGGAACAGCCCCGCGCCGGCCCCCGAATCCTCCCGGCGCACGCCGGACAGCGACGTGACGCTCAGCGCGACGGTGGTGAGTCCGGCGCCGATGCCGAGCAGCACCAACGGGCCGAGCACGTTGGTCAGGTAACCACTGTCGCCGGAGAGCTGGGTGAGCCACAGCAACGCGGCGGTGACGAACGTGATGCCGACCGCCATCACCGGGCGGGTGCCCCACCGCTTGATCAGCCTGCCGACGAGCCGGACCACACCCATCAGCACGACGGTCATGGGCAGGAACGCGAAACCCGACTCCAACGGGCCGTAGCCGAAGCCCTCCTGCAGGTACTGGGCGAGGAAGTAGATGACCGCGAAGATGGTGCACGGCACCAGGAGCGTGTTCACGTACGCCGCGGCCCTGCGCCGGTCGGCGAACAGTCGCAGCGGCATGATCGGCTGCTCGGCCCGCGACTCGAGCACGGTGAAACCGGCGAGCAGCAGCACCGCGGCGACGAACACGACGATCGTGACCGGGTCGCCCCAGCCGGAGGTCGCGGTCCGGATCACCCCGTAGGCGAGCCCGGCGATGCCGGCGGTCGCGGTGATTGCGCCCGCCAGGTCGAACTTGCCGCGGTGGGTCTCCGTCTCCTGCACGAACATCGGGGTGAGCACGAGGATGGCAAGGCCGATGGGCACGTTCACGAAGAACACCCAGCGCCAGGAGCCGGCCGAGGTCAGCACGCCGCCGACGAGCAGGCCGAGGGCGAGGCTGGCACTGGTCACCACGGCGAACACGCTGAGCGCCTTGGTCCGTTTGGGGCCGTCCTCGTAGTTGGCCATGATCAGCGCCAGCACGTTCGGGGAGGCCATCGCGCCGCCGACGCCCTGCAGCACGCGGGCCGCGACCAGCCACCACGACGCCGTGGCCAGGCCGCCGAGCAGCGAGGCGGCGGTGAACACCACCACGCCGAAGGTGAACATCCGGCGCCGGCCCAACAGGTCGCCGGCGCGACCGCCGAGCAGCAGCAACCCGCCGAACGCGAGGGTGTAGCCGTTGAACACCCACGCAAGGCCGGTCTGGGAGAAGTGCAGTTGTGTCTGGATGTCGGGTAGGGCGATGTTGACGATGGTGGTGTCGATTCCGACCATCAACTGGCAGGCGAGCACCACGGCGAGAACGATCGCCAGCTGCCTGCCGGGAGGACGGGTGGTCCGCTCGGTCATCGGATCCTCTTCGGGGAGAACGGGCAAGATACTCCAAGGCGTGGCCACGTCCTGGTCACTCCGGCGCGAGCTGGGTTTGCGACCCGGCGCGTCAGGCAGAAGCTACTATATGGGCGACCCGCCCACTTTGTAAACGGGCGACCCGCCCATTTCTCGGAGGACGCTGATGGCCACGGACCACGCGAAGGGGTTGCGTGCGGACGCCCAGCGCAACGTCGAGCGTCTGGTAGAGGTGGCGACACAGGTGTTCGCCGAACAAGGGCCCGAGGCCCCGCTCAGTGAGATCGCGCGGGCCGCCGGCGTCGGCACGGCCACGCTGTACCGCAGGTTCCCCACCCGGGAGGCCCTGCTCGCCGCCGTGTACGCCGGGCACGTCAGCGAGCTCGCCGCCCGCGCCGACGAGCTCGCCGCCTCGTCCGGCGATCCCCTGCGAGCGCTGGTCGCCTGGCTGCACGAGTTCGCCGGCCTGCTCACCGAGCACCGCGGGATGAAGGGCCTGATCACCGGTCGCTACGAGAGCGACACCGAGCTGTTCGCGACCTGCCGGCGCAGCCTGTCGCTGGCCGTCGACTCGTTGCTGCGGCCCGCGCAGCAGGCCTGCGCCATCCGCCCGGACGTCGACGCAGAACGCACCTTGACCCTGGTCAACGCCGTGGTCCTGGCCGCGGGCCAGGCCGGCGACACCCGGGACGAGACCAACCACCTGATCGACCTGGTGATCTCGGGTTTCCGGTACGACGACCGCAACTGACCCCGCACTGACCTGCACTGACACCTCGCCGCTTTAGCGACGGGCAAGCCGCCGTTCAGGGTGCCCGATGAACCTGACACGGAGGGCTCAGCCGTCCTGACGGCACGCCTTCGACCGTCCCGACTTGCGAAGGCGATGGCAGGTGAGGCATGGCGACCGGTGACGACAGGCTGCGCGACTACCTCCGGCGAGCGACGACCGAACTGCACCATGTGCGCCAGCGGTTACGTGCGGCGGAGGCGGCGCTGGCCGCGACGACGGGTGCGCCGATCGCGGTGATCGGCATGGGCTGCCGCTTCCCCGGCGGAGCGGACTCCCCCGCCGACTACTGGGACCTGCTCGCCAACGGCCGCGACGCCATCGGCCCGTTCCCCACCGACCGGGGCTGGGATCTGGACTCCCTCCACCACCCCGATCCCGACCACCCCGGCACCACCTACACCGCCCACGGCGGGTTCCTCCCCACCGCGGCCCACTTCGACGCCCCCTTCTTCGCCATCAGCCCACCTGGCACGCGCTCGACGACGCCGCACTCGACACGACCGCGCTCCGCAGCTCCCGCACCGGCGTCTACGTCGGGGTGATGTACGACGACTACGGCGGCCGGCTGTCGCCGATGCCCGTCGAGCACGAGGGTTACCTCGGGATCGGCAGCGCCGCGAGCGTGGCGTCCGGCCGGATCGCCTACACCTTCGGTTTCGAGGGCCCGACCCTCACCGTCGACACCGCCTGCTCCTCGTCGCTGGTCGCGCTGCATCTCGCGGTCCGGGCGCTGCGGGCGGGCGAATGCGACCTCGC
>Ga0193717_1000880_pt1 | contig 18932 bp, 20 predicted proteins | sample U2c2metaG_FD_145900 | JGI IMG/M metagenome (GOLD analysis project Ga0193717, IMG submission 145900) | Soil microbial communities from a riparian zone of the East river system, Colorado, United States - U2c2 | ecosystem: Environmental > Terrestrial > Soil > Riparian zone | place: USA: East River...
GCTGCGTCTGGGTCGTCGTCGGCGTGGCGGTCTTCGTCTTCTTCTTGGTCGTGGTGGTCGTCGGAGTGGTGGTGCTCGTGGTAGTCGAGCTGCTCGTCGTCGGCGTGGTGGTGATGGACGTGCTGTCCTCCGACGAGGTCTCCTGCTCCTCGACCTGGACCGTGTCGTTGCTGGTCCGCTCCGGCTGGGCCTCGTCCGTCCTGCCGCCGGCGAGCATCGCGACCGTCGCGAAGGCGGTCGACACGACCACACCCGCGACGACGAGAGCCAGATATGGCGCGCGCCGCAGGCCACTACTCTCTTCGGCGGGCGGCGCCTCGTCCATCCGGTCATCTGGTCCGAGCATGGCGAGCCCCTCCTAGAATCGCTGCGCGACCGGCCGGTCACAGCCGGCTGCGCATCACAGCGCGGGAATTTATCACCATCACTCAGTGCAATTCGGGACCGTCGAGGTAATCACTTTCCGTGAGCAACGCACCTGTACGAATGACAGCCTGGGTCCACGGCCGAGTACAGGGCGTCGGCTTCCGGTGGTGGACCCGCGCCCGTGCCCTCGAGCTGGGGTTGGCCGGCTGGGCCAAGAACCTCGACGACGGCCGCGTCGAGGTCGTCGCGGAGGGGTCGCGCGCCGACTGCGACCGCCTGCTCGGACTGCTGCGTGCCGGCGCGGCCCCCGGCACAGTCGACCTGGTCGTCGAGCGCTGGTCGGACCCCAAGAACACGGTGGCCGGGTTCACAGAGCGCTGAGCAGCGACTCGACTGAACCATTCGCCGCGGCAGCGCGTATGACTGCAGTGTGGGGAACACCCCGGACCAGGAGGACGAGCTCATCCGTGAGCTCTACAGCCGATACCGCCGACCGCTCTACGGCTACGTGCTGCGCGCGGTCGGTGGCGACCACCAGTACGCCGAGGACGTCGTGCAGGAGACGCTGCTGCGGGCGTGGCGCAATGCCGACGCCCTGAACCCGGAACACGCGGGACCGTGGCTGTACACGGTCGCGCGCAACCTCGTCGTGTCGGGCTTTCGCCGGCAGAACGCGCGGGTCGGCGAGGTGCCGATCCTGGAACGGGACTGGCCGAGCTCCGGCGACGAGTTCGACCGGGTGCTCCAGGGCTGGCAGGTCGCGGAGGCCATGCGGGCGTTGTCCGCCGACCACCGCGCGGTGATCGGCGAGCTGTTCTACCTGCGGCGCACGATCGCGGAGACCGCCAAGGTCCTCGGGGTCCCGCCGGGGACCGTGAAGTCGAGATCGTTCTACGCGTTGCGCGCCCTGCGCGACGCACTGGAGGAGCGGGGGGTGACCGAGCCATGACCTGTCAGCACACGATGACGCTCGGCGTCTACCTGCTCGGCGCGCTCGACCCGATCGAGCGCTCGCAGTTCGAGTCGCACCTGTCCTACTGCGACATCTGCCGCGGCGAGTTGGTCCGGCTCGCGCCGCTGCCCGGCCTGCTGAACCAGATCACGCAGGACGACTTCGCCGACGAGTGGTCGTCGGCGGGCCCGGATGGCCCGGAGGGCCCCGATAGCACTGTCGCGACCAGGGTGCCGGTGCAGAGCCAGCCGATCACCGAGCCGGTGCCGCTCCCGCTGCCGCCGCTACCCCCCGTGACCGCCGGCACGCCCGAGTCACCCGTTCCGGTGCGGAGAAGTCCGAGGAAGCGGCACTGGCAGGTCGCGGTCGCCGCGGCGGTGGTCGTCGTGCTCGCGGTCGGGGGAGTCTTCGGGTGGCAGGCGATCCGCGAGCCGGTGCGGCCGGCCGCGCAGGGCGTGACCTGGAGCGCGACCACGCAGGACGGCGCCGCACACGCCGACGCGCGGCTGGTCGACCGCGAGTGGGGCACCGAGATCCAGTCGAAGGTCGAGGGGCTGCCACCGGGCCGGCGGTGTTACCTCGTGGTGTACGACCACTACGGGAAACACGAGGTCGCGGGCTGGTGGGGCACCGACCACGACCCGGACGCGGAGATCCCCGCGAGTACCTCGATCCCCCGTGACAAGATCGAGCGGCTGGAGTTCAAGCTCGACGGCGAGACGATCGCGCTCACCATCCCGGCGCCCGAGTAAGCGGAGCTTGCGGAGCGAACCATCGAGCACTGTGGGGGCCCGCCTCCCACGGACGGGCCGACCCCACAGGTACCCTCGATGGGATTAGACCTGCGTTCCGGTCACCTGAGAGGTCTGCTTCGTGCACTTGAAGAGCCTGACGCTCAAGGGGTTCAAGTCGTTCGCGTCGGCCACCACGCTGCGCTTCGAACCGGGCATCACCTGCGTGGTCGGGCCGAACGGCTCCGGCAAGTCCAACGTGCTCGACGCGTTGCGCTGGGTCATGGGCACGCAGGGTGCGAAGGACCTGCGCGGCGGCAAGATGGAGGACGTCATCTTCGCCGGCACCGCGGGCCGCGCGCCGCTCGGCCGCGCCGAGGTCAGCCTCACCATCGACAACTCAGACGGCGCGCTGCCGATCGAGTACACCGAGGTGTCGATCACGCGCCGCATGTTCCGCGACGGCGCCAGCGAGTACGAGATCAACGGCAACACCTGCCGGCTGATGGACATCCAGGAGCTGCTGAGCGACTCCGGCATCGGCCGCGAGATGCACGTCATCGTCGGGCAGGGCCAGCTCGCCCAGATCCTCGAGGCCAAGCCGGAGGAGCGGCGCGCCTTCATCGAGGAGGCGGCCGGCGTGCTCAAGCACCGCAAGCGCAAGGAGAAGGCGCTGCGGAAGCTCGACGCGATGCAGGCCAACCTCACCCGGCTCACCGACCTCACCGGCGAGCTGCGCCGTCAGCTCAAGCCGCTCGGCAAGCAGGCCGAGATCGCCCGCAAGGCCCAGTCCGTGCAGGCCGACCTGCGCGACTCCCGGTTGCGTCTGCACGCCGACGACCTGGTCACGCAGCGGTCGGAGATCGCGAAGGAGCAGGCCGACGAGACCGCCGCCCGCGCCCGCCGCCACGAGGTGGAGCAGGCCCTCGAGGTAGCCGACGCGAGGCAGACTGGGCTGGAGGACGCGCTCGCGGTCGACGCGCCGCGCCTCGCCGCCGCGCAGGACACCTGGTACCGGCTCTCCGCGCTCGAGGAGCGGCTGCGTGGCACCGTGCGCCTCGCCGTCGAACGGGAGCGGCACCTGACCGCGGCCGTCGAGGCGCCGACGGGTGGCCGTGACCCCGAGGAGCTGGACTTCGAGGCCGAGGAGACCGCCGTCCGCGAGGCCGAGCTGGCCGAGCACGTCGAGGTCGCCAGGGGGATGCTCGGTGACACGGCCGAGCGGCGCGCCGAGCTGGAGCAGGTCGTGTCCACGGCGGAGAAGGCGCACATGGCCGCCGTGCGCGCGGTCGCCGACCGGCGCGAGGGCCTCGCGCGGCTCGCGGGCCAGGTCGAGGCGCTGCGCAGCAAGACCAACGCGACCGCCGAGGAGATCGAGCGGCTCTCCACGAACCTCGCAGAGGCAGGCGAGCGCGCCGAGCTGGCGGCGGTCGAGCTGGCCGAGTCGCGGGCCGAGACCGGCATCGAGGACTCCGACGACGCCGGCCTCGGCGAACGGCACCAGCGCGCCGTCGACGCGCAGAAGGCCGCGCAGGCCCGCGTCGAGGAGCTGGTCCGCGCCGAGCGGACCGCCGAGAAGGACATCGCCTCTTGGAAGGCGCGGGTCGACGCGCTGTCGATGGGGCTGAACCGCAAGGACGGCGCCGGCGTGCTGCTCGCCGCGGGCGACCGGCTGCCCGGCCTGCTGGGTTCGGTCGCCGCACTGCTGACCGTCGAGCCGGGCGCCGAGGCGGCGCTGGCCGCCGCGCTCGGCCCGGTCGCGGACGCGATCGCGGTGGCCTCCGGCGACGACGCGGTCGCCGCGCTTGAGCTGCTGCGTGGCTCCGACGCGGGCCGCGCGGGCATCGTCGTCGGTGGCTACGGGCATCACGACCGGTCCGGCTGGCCCGCGTTGCCGTACGGCACCCGCTGGGCCGTCGACCTGGTGCGTGCGCCGGAGGCGCTGCGACCGGCCGTCGGCAGGGCGCTCGACCAGGTCGCGGTCGCGGAGTCGCTGCCCATCGCCCGCATGCTCGTCGAGGCCCACCCCTCGGTCCGGGCCGTGACGTCCGACGGTGACGTGTTCGGCACTCACTGGGCGGTCGGCGGCACGTCCCGTGCGCAGAGCGTCATCGAGGTGCAGGCCGCGGTCGACGAGGCCAACGACAAGCTCGCCGCCGCCGAGAGCGCGGCGGAGCGGGCGTCGGCCGCGCTGTCCGGGGCGCGCGCCGAGCAGGCGGCCCGGCTCCACGACACGCAGGTGACCGCGGAGGCCAAGAACGAGGCCAAGGTGCGGGCGGCGCGGTCCGCGGAGCGGCTCTCCAGGATGCAGGCGGCCGTCCGGTCCGCGCAGGCCGACGCCGAGCGGGTCCAGACACAGCGGACCAAGGTCGAGCTGGCCCGTGCGGAGGCGCTGACCAAGCTCGCCGAGCTGGAGGAGCGCCTGGTCGCCGCCGAGGACGAGACCGTCATGGACGCGGAGCCGGACACCGCGGAGCGCGACGAGGCGACCGCGTCGCTCGCCACCGCGCGTCAGCAGGAGATGGACGCCCGGCTCTCGCTGCGGACCGCCGAGGAGCGGCACCGCGCGCTGTATGGCAAGGCAGAGGAGCTGCGCAGGCTGGCCCGCGCCGAGCGCGAGGCCAGGGTACGGGCGCAGCGTGCGCTGGCGGCGCGGGCGCACGGCGCGGCCGTCGCGCAGGCCGTCGTCGCGGGTGGTGAGCTGGCGCTGGAGCGGATCGCGCGGTCACTGCAGTCGGCCGCACAGGAGCGGGACACCGTGCAGGCCGAGCGCTACGACCGCGAACGGGTCCTCATCGAGGTTCGCAACCGGGTGCGCGAGCTGTCCACCGAGCTGGAGAAGCTGACCGACGCCGTGCACCGCGACGAGGTGCTGCGTGCCGAGCAGCGGATGCGGCTCGAGCAGCTCGAGACGAAGATCGCGGAGGCCTTCGGCATCGGCCTCGCCGACCTGGTCGCCGAGTACGGCCCGGACGTGCCGGTGCCGCCGAGCCTGATCGAGATCACCGAGTACGAGGCGGCGAAGGAGGCGGGCGAGACGGTCAGCGCACCGCAGCCGTCGCCCTACGACCGCGACACCCAGGCCCGGCGGGCGAAGCGTGCCGAGCGCGACCTCACGCTGCTCGGCAAGGTCAACCCGCTCGCGCTGGAGGAGTTCGCGGCGCTGGAGGAGCGGTACAAGTTCCTGTCCACGCAGCTCGAGGACCTCAAGGACACCCGCCGCGACCTGATGACCGTGGTCAAGGAGGTCGACGACAAGATCCTCGAGGTGTTCACGTCCGCGTACGAGGACGTGGCGCGCGAGTTCGAGACCGTGTTCGCGACGCTGTTCCCCGGTGGCGAGGGCCGGATGGTGCTCACCGAGCCGGAGGACATGCTGTCCACCGGCGTCGACGTCGAGGCGCGCCCGCCGGGTAAGAAGATCAAGCGGCTGTCGCTGCTGTCCGGTGGCGAGAAGTCACTGGTGGCGGTGGGGATGCTGGTGGCGATCTTCCGTGCCCGGCCGTCGCCGTTCTACGTCATGGACGAGGTCGAGGCCGCGCTGGACGACGTCAACATGCGCCGCCTCATCGGCCTGATGGAGGAGTTGCGGGCGAACTCGCAGCTCATCATCATCACGCACCAGAAGCCGACCATGGACATCGCCGACGCGCTGTACGGCGTCAGCATGCGCGGCGACGGCATCACGCAGGTCATCTCGCAGCGGCTGCGCGGTATGGAGAACGCGCCGGCGCCGGCTTGACGCACACTGGAACGCCCCTCCCAGCACTGCCGGGAGGGGCGTTCCAGTGTCGAACCTCAGGCGGTGGCCGTCTTCGGCGCCGCCCGGTACGCGAGGAAGGCCGCGCCGCCGGACACCAGCGCGGCGATCAGCCCGAGGAACAGGCCGATGCCGGGCGAGATGAACGAGTCGAAGGTGATGAGTCGCAGCAGGAGCAGCACGAACGCGGCGCCCGCCAGGCTGAGCCACGTGAGCCCCAGCCTCGGCACACTGACCCCGACGTGCGGCAGGAAGACGATGACGCCGGCCCCGATCAGCAACATGACCGGGAACCACGCGATGAAGGCCGCGTTCCACGCGCTGATGCTCGTGTCGACACCGATCGAGCCGAGGAGTCCGTTGTCGCCGAAGTCGACCGAGGCCCACGGAAAGAAACTAACTATAAAAGCGAACAGGCCGGCACCGATGCCTGCCCACTCGAGCGGTGTAACTCGCTTGACATCGAATTCAGCCATCGAGCATGGCCCTTCTGCGAAAGAAAGAGGGATCGCCGGCGGTCCGGCTATCGGATCGGTCGAGTATCGGCTGGCCACGGGCGCGTTATGAGGGCAAACGGGCAACACTGCCCCATCGGTCGGCGGACGCTGCCCTACCGGGCGGTAATCCATTCGCGCCGAGAGGCATCGGGAGTTCAGGATTTCGGTATGTATGACGTTCGAACCGCGACCGTGTCCGATCTGGACGACGTGATCGAGCTGGTCGCTCGGCTGCAGTCGGAGCCGGCGCACCACATCGCCTTCCACGGCGAGACCCTCGACGAGATCGCCGAGGAGCTCGGTGCGCTGGCACCCGACTGGGCCTCCGGCGCGGCCGTCGCCGTCGACTCGAACGGGCGCCTGCGCGGCGTGCTGTCCGTCGAGGCCGACCCCGAGCAGAGCCGCGCCTACCTCTACGGCCCGTTCGTCGACGTGCCGGCCAAGCACCCGGCCGCGAGCCAGCTGTGGCAGGCGACCGCCGACGCGATGCTCGACCACGTCCGCCGGCTGCCGCGCATGACCGGGGTCGTGACTCTGGAACTGTTCGGCCACCGGGAGAACCGCCTGCTCGCCGACTTCGCCGGCCGCCACCACGCGCCGGTGCACATCACCACCCGTTGGTTCACGCTGACCGGCGAGCCGTTGCGGAGCCTGCTCACCAGGTGCGCCGACACGACCGTGGACGAGCGGGTGGTCTCGTTGCCCGCCGACGAGACGGTCCGCGACGCCGTGGTGCGGCTGCACGACCGATGCTTCCCGGAAGCGCCGACGTCGGGCCGCCAGCTCGTCTCCGGTGACCGGCACACCGTGGTCGTGCTGCTCGGGGAGCGCGGCCTGCTCGGCTACGCGGCCGGGTTCGCGCAGGCGGAGGAGTACTACGTCGAGGTGGTCGGGGTGGCGCCGGACGCCCGCTCGTGCGGTGTCGGCCGAACACTCGTCCGCAGGCTGGTCGGCGAGCTCGCGGACCGCGCGGGGGCCCGCACCCGCGCGTCGGCGCTGATCCGGCACGGCAACGACGCCTCCGAGCGGATGTTCACCAAGCTGGGCTTCGAGCTGACCTCGGAGTTCGTCAACTATCAGGGCGATCTCGGGGCGGCCGCGGCGCACCGCCCTGCGGTGTGACCGCGTTCGCAGATAGGTTGCCTGGCATGGCAACTGATCTCGACGAGTTCGACGACGATTTCGAGGATCTCGCCGAGACGCTCGGTCTCCCCGACCACCTGCCCCCGCTGCGCCTCCCCGCCGAGGAGGACCTGGTCGCCGCCGCGCGGCAGAGCGCGGTCCTTGCCAGGGTGCGCACGCTGGCCGCCTGGGTCGGGGAGCGGCGGGCGGTCACCGACGACGGCGACCTGACGCCCGAGGACACCGCCGCCGCCGCGGCCCTGCTCGACCTCCCGGTCACCGGCACGCCGGAGATGCCCGAGGTGCCCGAGCTGGTGCTGCTGTGGGACCTCGCCACCGCCGTCGACCTGGTGGCCGTGTCGGGTGACGTCGTCGACGCGAACCTGGACCTGTGGCCGACCGACGTCGTCGGCGAGGACCTGGCGACGTGGTCGGTCGTGCTGTCCGGGCTGCTCGACAGCGTCGCGCTGGACGCCGACCTGGCCGGCGAGGAGAACCTCGACCTGGAGGGCGCCGGGTCGTTCGTGCTGCTGCTGTTCCTCGCGCGGTCCGCCGGCACGCCGCTCACCGAGCTGAGCCTGGTGGCGCACGAGACGTCCACCGAACACCTCGACCCGGACGAGGTGGCGCCGGCGTGGGCGGCGTGGGTCGCGGCCCACGGCGACCCGGCGACCGTGTTGCTCGGCAGGCTCGCCGACCACGGCGCGGTCGAGATGGACGACGAGGCCGCGTGGCTAACGCCGCTCGGGCTCTGGGCGCTGCGTGAGCAGTTGACCGACGGCGGCATCGAGATCCCCCTGCTGCCGGCGACCGCGGACCTGACCGCGGCGGAGCTGCTCGCCGCGCTGCCGGGCATGACCGCCGACGAGCGGGACGCGGAGACGAACGCGTGGCTGGCGCTGCGCGACTCGTCCGCCGCCGCGACCGAGCTGCTGACCGCGGCGGCGGACGCCGACCCGCAGGGCCGCCTGTGGGCGACGTCCTATGTCGCGCCGGGCGACGCCGCGTGGCAGGCGGTCGGGGACGAGCCCGTGCTGCGTGCCTACGCGCGGGGCGCCGACCGCGACGCGACCGACCTCGCGTGGCTGCTGGTCGACGCCGTCGCCGCCACCGCGGACGTGCTGGGCACCTACGATCCGGCCGAGGTGGTGGAGAAGGTCGGCGAGGTCGTGCCGGCCGGCCGGGAGGACGAGGTGCTCGCCGTCGCGTGGCGGCTCCCGCACCCGGACACCCTCGACGTGCTCACCCTGATCGGCGACCACCACCCGGACAAGAAGGTGGCGAAAGCGTCCCGCACGGCGGCACACAAGGCGCGCTAGGGCATGACCGACTCCTGCGCCGAGTGCGGCGCCGCGGGCGAGTGGGGCAGCTGCGTCGACCTGTTCGGCGCGCTCCTCGCGCTCGACCACGAGCGGCGGCAGCCGTGGGCGGGCCACCACGCCCTGAACGTCGCCTGCTACCTGTTGCAGCACCCGTCGGCGGCCGCGAAGTCCGACGCGGTCGAGCTGCTCGACCTCGTCGAGGCATACCTCCGCGACGGTCTGGCCGAGGTGCGCCGCCGGACCGAGGCCGCGGTCGCCCGCAACCGTCGCGGTGAGCTGCCGCGCTCGCTCCACCGCGGGCTCGACGACACCGGCGGAGGGCCGATGTCGCACACCATCGCCGACGTGGCGGTCGACGGCACCTTCCCGGCCGACGGTTACGAGAACCGCATGCACGCCTGGGCGACGGCCGTGGTCACGCGGCACAAGGCCCGGTAGACACGGGCCCGATGCCGTGTCCTCGAGCGTGCTTCACGCCGCCTTCGCGGTGACCGCCGACTCCGACTCCTGCGTCGGCTGACGTGGGTGGCGCAGCGAAAGCAAACCACCCACCAACAAAGTCACCGCTACGCCCAAAGGCGTGTACCACCAGCTCGTCAACGTCCGCACGCCTTCGGCAGGCGCCGACGCCGAGAAGTCGATCCGGATGCTGTCCCACCGCGCGTAGCTGTTCGCCACCGGGTCGGCGACCGCGGACGGGCCGACGAACTTCACGGCCAGGATCACGAACGTCATCACCGCGACCGTGACCGCGAACGCCACGATCCCGTCGAACTGCGTCGCCCGCTTGAACATCAGGCCCAGCAGGAACGCGCCGAGCAGCGCGCCGTAGGTGTACCCGGTGATGCCCAGCGCCTGCACCACGATCGGGTCGGCAGTCGTCTTGTTGGCCGTCGCGAACACGCCGGCGCAGATGATCAGCAGACCCGCCCACACGACGGTCCAGATCCGGCCGAGGCGCAGGCGGTCGGCGTCGGTCAACGAGCGACGGGAGACCCGCTCGTACACGTCGGTCACGGTCGCCGAAGCCAGCGCGCCGAGCGACGACGACAGCGCGGCGGCGAGGATGCCCGCGATCACGAACCCGGACAGGCCCGACGGCAGCTCGGTCACGATGAAGTTCGCGAACAGCTCGTCCTTGTTGGCGAGTCCGAGACCGCCGTCCGAAACAGGGGCCGTTGGCACCGCCGCCTTGTAGAACGCCCACATCATCACGCCGATGAACAGGAAGAACGCGAACTGGAAGAACACCACCACGCCGCTCGCGATCAGCGCCTTCTGGGCGGCCCGGACATCCCGGGTCGACATCAGCCGCTGCACGATGAGCTGGTCGACGCCGTGCGACGCCATCGCCAGCAGCGTGCCGCCGAAGAACGCGGCGAGGAACGGGAAGCCGCCGGTCAGCGGGTCGGAGGAGAAGTCGAACAGTTGGAACTTCGACGCGTCCATGGCGTCGCCGAACCAGCCGGACGGCAGCGCCCCGGCCAGCGCGACCACCACGACGACCCCGCCGAGGACGTACCAGATCATCTGGATCGCGTCGACCCACACGACCGCGCGCACCCCGCCGACGAACGTGTAGAACACCATCGCGATGCCCAGCACGGCCACGATCGCCCAGTACGACGCGTCGACGCCGTAGGACGCGAGCACCACCTTGATCGGGATCGCGGTGGCGAACAGCCGGATGCCGTCCGCGAGCAGACGTGTGAACTGGAATGTCACCGACGCGGTCGCGCGCATCCCGTCGCCGTACCGCTTGCCGAGGAACGCGTAGGCCGTGACCAGGTCGCCGGCCACGTACCGGGGGATCAGCACGAACGACACGATGATCCGGCCGACGATGTAGCCGAGCGCCAGCGTCAGGTAGGTCATGCCGCCGGCGGACGGCGGCGCGAGGTAGGCGACCACCGGCACCGACAGCACGGTCAGCGTCGACGTCTCCGCCGACACCACCGACAGGCACACGACCCACCAGGAGATCTTCTTCTCGCTGACGAAGTAGTCGGTGGCGGACTTCTGCCGCCCGCCGATCAGGATGCCGAGGAGCGGCATCCCGACCAGGAAGATCACGATGATCGCGATGTCAAGCGCGCGCACAGGGCTCTCCCACACTCTCGAGGTCGGCCACCCGTAGCCGGGTGACCTCGGTCTTCGCCGGTTCCGGCAGCCGTAGCGGCTGGGCGCCGGGGGTGATGCTGCCGAGCAGCCGAGGTCCGCGCGACCCCGTCGTGCCGGACGTGTTCGCCGGCGCGCCCGACCACGTCAGGAAGCCGAGCAGCGCGGTCAGGTAGCTCTCCTTTGCGCTCGCCGGCAGCCCGACCTCGTCGCTCGTGACGACCGTCGCCGGCGCGACCCTGCGGGCGAGCGCGGCCATCAGCGTCGGGTTGCGGGTGCCGCCGCCGGACGCGACGACCCTGGTCACACCGTGCGCGCGGCACGCGTCGGCGACCGTCGCGGCGGTCAGCTCGACCAGCGTCGCGAGCAGGTCGGGGCCGCTGACGTGCGGCACCGTGGCCCGCGCGGCGACGAGGTGGTCGAGGTGGAAGTGCTCCTTGCCGGTGGACTTCGGCGGCGTGAGCGCGTAGTAGGAGTCGGCGAGCAGCACGTCGAGCAGGTCGCCGCGCACCGTGCCCTGCGCGGCGAGGTCGCCGTCCACGTCCTGGTGCCACACGCCGCCGGAGATCATCCGCGCGGCCGCGTCGAGCAGCGCGTTGCCCGGCCCGGTGTCGAACGCCAGCGCGGGCCTGCTCGGCGGGACCACCGTGATGTTGGCGATCCCACCGAGGTTGAGCGCGGCCGTGGTCTCGCCGCTGTTCGCGGCGCTGTCGTGCAGCCACAGCCGGTCGAGCACCCCGGCGAGCGGCGCGCCGTGCCCACCAGCGGCCACATCCCTGGTCCGCAGGTCGGACACCACGGGCAGGCCGGTCGCCTCGGCGATCCACGCTGGCTGGCCAAGCTGGAGCGTGCCGAGGGCGCGGTCGCCCTCGACCCAGTGGTAGACGGTCTGACCGAGGGAGGCGACCAGGTCGGCCCTGCCGTCGGCGACGGTGGCGAGCGCGTGCTGGGAGGCTGACGCGAACGCCTGGCCGACCGCCGTGTCCAGTTTGCAGAGCTGCTCGGCGGAGCACCCGTTCGGTGGCAGCGCGGCGAGCAGCGCGGCCCGTAGCTCGTGCGGGTAGGGCAGCTCGAGGTGCCCACGGGGCACGAGGTCGACGGTCCCGCCCACGATCCGCAGGTCGGCGACGGCGACGTCGACGCCGTCCATGGACGTTCCGGACAGAAGCCCGATCACCCGGCACGAAGTCACGGGTTCAGGGCTATTAGACGTGGCCAGGGCCGCGCAAGCAGTGAAGTTACTTCTTAACCAAATCGATGTCGAGAATGGTTGAGTGTTGGCGGCCGAAGGTATAGACCAGGGCGATACTGTGTCACCCTGCTGTCGGGGAGCGGGCCGCAAGGCCAGGACATCGCAACATCACAAGGAGCGAGCATGACCAATTTTTCGGCGGATTGGAGCAGGAGGAACTTCCTGCGGGGGGCTCTGGCCACCGGTGCTCTTGTGCTGCCGGGCACCGGCGCCCTGGTCGGCTGTGCCACTTCCGGTGGCGGCCAGGACCAGGCCGCTGGTGAGAAGTCGGACACGAACCCCCTCGGCGTGCCGACCGACCAGCCGCTGGAGGTCTACATCTTCAACGGCGGGTTCGGCGACAAGTACGCCACCGCGGTCCACGAGCCGATGTACACGAAGGCGTACCCGAAGGCCAAGATCAACCACAAGGCCGAGGTGGACATCGCGGGCGCGCTGCAGTCCCGCTTCGTCGGCGGCAACCCGCCCGACTTCGTGAACGACTCCGGCGACGGCCAGATCCCGCTCGGCCAGCTCGTGTCCGACAAGCAGCTGTACGACCTCACGGACCTGTTCGACGCCCCGAGCTGGGACGACCCGAACAAGACCGTGCGTGACACGCTCGTGCCGGGTGCGGTCGAGCAGGGCACCTTCGGGGATAAGCCGTACGTCATGCACATGGCGCTGACGATCTTCGGCCTCTGGTACAACAAGACGCTGTTCGACGACAAGGGTTGGACCCTGCCCACCACGTGGGCCGAGATGACCGACCTCTGCAAGGACATCAAGGCCGCCGGCATCGCGCCATGGACCTACCAGGGCATCCACGCCAGGTACATGAACTGGCCGCTGCTCACGATGGCCGCGAAGCTCGGCGGTCCGGACGTCCTCAAGGCGATCGACAACCTGGAGGAGGGCGCCTGGGGCCACGAGGCCGTCAAGGAGTCCGCCAACGCGTTGGCCGGTCTGCGCAAGAGTGGCTACATCCTCGAGGGCACCGAGGGCATGGACCACATCCAGTCGCAGAAGGCATGGAACGACGGCAAGGCCGCGTTCATCCCGTGCGGTTCCTGGCTGGAGAGCGAGCAGAAGGACGTCACGCCGGAGGGCTTCGAGTTCGGCTTCCTCGCCGAGCCGTTGCTGTCCGACAAGTCCGAGATGGACAAGACCACGCTGCGCGCGTCGCCCGGCGAGCCCTACCTCGTGCCGGCGCAGGCGAAGAACCCGCGCGGTGGCCTCGAGTACATGCGCATCATGCTCTCCAAGGAGGGCGCGAAGGGCTTCACCAAGGAGGTCTCGAGCCTCACGGTGGTCCAGGGCGCGGCCGACGGCGTCAAGCTGCCGGCCGGTCTGACGTCGGCGCAGAAGGCGCTCGGCGACGCGGGCGACAACGTCATCAACTGGATGTACCCGACGTGGTACGGAAAGATGGAGAACCCGGGCGTCAACGCGCACACGGGTGACCTGATGGCAGGGCGCAAGACGGTGGACGAGTGGGTCGCCGGCTGTGAGGCCGAGGCCAAGAAGGTTCGCGACGACGACACGATTACCAAGTACAAGCGCTGACACACGTGGCAGCTCAGCAAACCGTTCGCAGGCGGGCCTCGAAACCGGGGCCCGCCTTGCAACACGGCAAGTACACGTTCATCGTGGCGTTCCTCGCGGTGCCGGTGGTGATCTACGGCCTGTTCGTGGTCTCCCCGTACGTGCAGGCGATCTTCATCTCGCTGACCGACTGGACCGGTCTCACGGCCGACCAGAAGTTCGTCGGGTTCGACAACTACGTGAAGCTCTTCGGCGACGAGCAGTTCATCATCGCGCTGAAGAACAACGCGATCCTCCTGTTGGTGGTCCCCGCGATCACGCTCGTGCTCGGCCTGTTCTTCGCGTCCATGCTCAACATCGGCAGGCGCGGGCGGTCCGGCATCGAGGGGGTGCGGGGGTCGTCGGTCTACAAGATCGTCTACTTTTTCCCGCAGGTCCTGTCGGTGGCGATCGTCGGCGTGCTGTTCAAGTACGTCTTCGCGCCGACCGCGTCCGGCGGCATCCTCAACGGCCTGCTCGTCGCGGTCGGGCTCGACAACCTGGCCCAGCCTTGGCTCGGCGACCCGAACTTCGCGTTCTGGTGCGTCGTGCTCGTCATGATCTGGTCGTTCGTCGGGTTCTACGTGGTGCTCTTCTCCGCGGCGATGCAGTCCATCCCCAAGGAGATCTACGAGGCCGCGCTGCTCGACGGCGCCGGCCGGTTCTCCACGTTCCGGCAGATCACGCTGCCGCTCGTGTGGGACACCGTGCAGGTCGGCTGGGTGTACCTCGCGATCCAGGCCATGGACGCGTTCGCCCTCGTGCACATCATGTTGGGCATCAGCGGCGGCCCGTCGCGCTCGGGTGACGTGCTCGGCGTCGCGTTGTACCGCAGCGCGTTCAACGACTACCGGTTCGGCTACGCCTCCGCGCTCGGCGTGGTGTTGCTGATACTGACTCTGATCGTCTCGGCGCTGTTCCTGCGAGTGGCCCGGCGGGAACGGGTGGAGCTGTCATGAGCGGAGCTTGCGGAGCGAACATCGATATTCAGGACGCCGCCTCGACCGCGGAGGGCGCCGCGTGGAGCGGAGCCTGCGGAGCGTCGCGGCGCCACGCAGCGGGCGAGGTGGCGGCATGACGACCACTGTCGAGCGGCCTACCGCGCCGGCTCCCGCGCCACGTCGTAAGGCACCGGGCGTCGGTGCGGGCACCGGTGCGCTCAACCTGCTCAACGGCGGGTTCCTGCTGATCTGGGGCCTGCTCACGACGCTGCCGCTGCTGTGGGCGGTCGTGTCGTCGTTCAAGACCAACGGCGAGTTCCTGTCCAACCCGTGGGGCCTGCCGGACGTCGCGCGGTTCGAGAACTTCGCGCGGGCGTGGACGGTCGCGAACATCGGGCAGTACTTTGTGAACAGCGTGATCGTGGTCGTCATCTCGGTGCCGCTCACGATGCTGCTCGGCGCGATGGCCGCCTATGTGCTGTCGCGCTACGAGTTCCCCGGCAACCGGATCATCTACTTCGGGTTTGTCGGCGGGCTGATCTTCCCGGTGTTCCTGGCGCTGGTGCCGCTGTTCTTCGTGGTGCGCAACCTCGGGACCGTGCCGGTGATCGGGGGTGCGCTCGGGCTGAACAGCCACCTGTCGCTCGCGCTCGTGTACGCCGCGTTCTCGCTGCCGTTCACGGTGTTCTTCCTAACCGCGTTCTTCCGCACGCAGCCGACGTCGATCGCGGAGGCCGCGATCGTGGACGGCTGCTCGCACTTCGGGTTGTTCTTCCGGGTGATGCTGCCGATGGCCAAGCCGGGCCTGATCAGCATCGGGCTGTTCAACGTGCTGGGACACTGGAACCAGTACGTGCTGCCGGTGGTGCTGATGAACGAGCCGGACAAGAAGGTGCTCGCGCAGGGCCTCGCGTCACTCGCGATCAGCCAGGGTTATCGAGGTGACTGGACCGCGTTGTTCGCCGGTCTCGTGATCGCGCTGCTGCCGGTGCTGATCGTGTACATCCTGTTCCAGAAGCAGGTACAGGCCGGTTTGACCGCCGGCGTGCTCAAGTAGGCGCCGTTGCTTCACTGCGTGTCGCTGTGGATACTGTGTGTATCCACAAGTTGCGAGACGGGAATTGCGATGAGCAGTGGCAGAGGCTGGGAAGCTGATCCCCACGCGACGTTCACCCGGCGACTCGGCGTACACCCGACGAAGCTCACCGGTCCGCCGACCGACGGCAAGCAAGGCTGTCCGGACATCTGGGAGCTGTCCAACGGAGATGTGGCGATCATCGGGCGCGACCTCACCGACGAGTACGCTGACCGCCTACCGGACGGGGTGACCGTCGTCCACGACGAGCGTGTCGTTGTGATCCCGCGCGTCACGATTGTCGCAGCAAAAAAGGATATTCCAGATGCTTGATCGAGTCCGTGCCGCAGCGGGCGAAACGGTCAGGCCGACCAAGGCCTACCTGGATGATTCGAACCGTTACTGGGCGCGGATCGACCGATTCGACAAGCTCGAGCGAATCCAGCATTTCCGGGAGCCGTATGACGCCAGTTGGCGAGCGTTCGCGGCTGGCCGGTGGGCGGAGTCCCTTGAGCTTTCCGAGCTCAATCGACCAGAGGTCGTGGCGGAGTTCGCCGAGGATGCCCGCCTGGGTTACACCTCGCACCGGGTTCGGGTGGTCGAGTTGCCCATCGACCCGTACCTGCAGTGGGAGATGGACCGGTTCAGGATCCGCGTGGAGTGCGGCGAGAACATTCGCATCGTCGGGCCCGACGCCGTCGCCCGGTTCGAGACGGGCGGTATCGTGCCCGAGCTGATCTTCATGGGTTCGCTGGCCATGTACGAGGTTCTCTACGACGAGAACGGCATACTGGCCGGCGGCCGGAAGTTCACCGACCCGGAACTGATCGCCGGCTGCCGGGCCGAGGTCCAGGCGCTGTATGCCCAGGGCGAGGACTTCCGTGCCTTCTTCGATCGCGAGATCGCGCCGTTGCCACCCCCGGCCGTCGAGCCTGAGCTCAGCTGGTCCACGGGTAAGTGAGGCAGCGCCGGTCACGCCCACTTGGCGCGTCAGCGGGCCGGGCTGTGTTCCTGGTGGCGATACTGCTGCTCGTGATCGTGTCGATGGGTTTGGTTGTGCTGTCGCCGCTGGCGCTGCGCGCGCTCGACAACGGTGACGAGGTCGACTGGAACCGGCTGAGCAACATCGGCGAAACCTACGGTGCCGTGTCAGCCATCGTCGCCGCCGTCGCCCTGCTCGGCGTCATGGTTTCGTTGGTGGTTCAGAGTCGCGAAGCCAGGGCGGCCCGCAAGAACGCCCGACGGGCGCATCATGTCGAGCTGATGCGGATGGCGATGGACGATCCGCGCTACATGGAGTGCTGGGGTCCCTATCTCACCGATGACTTCGCCGCCGAAGGTCAGTACACCTACGTCAACCTGATCATCGCCCATTGGTATTCCGAGTACGAGGTTGGCGAACTACCCGACATTTTGCTTCGAGCGACGGCCGCCAGCGTGTTCGCGAGTGCTCCGGGGCGGCTGTATTGGCGGAATACCGGGACTTTCTGGCGGGACAACTATTCTGGTCGGCGGGTGAGGCGGTTTCACCGGGTGCTGGAGGAGACCTATCAGGCGGCGATCAAGAAGCCGGCATCGACGCCACCCGTGCCCGAGTCATCGCCCGCGCCGAGCCCGGCCCGCGCCGACCGGCGGTGGGTCACCGTGCTGACGGCGGCGGGCGGTGGTGCGGCGGTCGCCCTGATGGCGGTTCGCGCGATCCGCCGAACGCTGCGCCGTCACTGATCCTTGGTTGACGCGGCGGCGAGTTCCTCCCTCGCCGCAGTGCCGAGGTCGACCAGTTGGGTCAGGTTGTCGCGGCCCAGGGTGATGACGTAGTCGTCCCGGTGCCCGAAGTAGAGGGTCGCGAACCCGTTCTCGTGGTCGACCTCGTAACGCATCGCGACACCGGCCTTCATCTCGATCCACGAAGAGTGATAGACCTCGGGCAACGAGTGCAGGGACATGCTCATGATCGACGACCTTCCTGCTCGGTAAGGTGGTTCCGCACTGACGCAGGAACCTCGACTGTCGAGTAAATGTATCCGACTGTCGAGGTTTCATGTTGCGTTCTATCGGGTGAAAGTCGAGGGCTGTCCGTGAGCAAGGCTCGCCAGACGTTCGAGCGGCGACAGCTCGGCCTCACCTTGCGGCGGCTCCGCGAGCAGGCGGGCAAGCCGCAGCAGGCGGCCGCCGAGCGGATCGGCAAGGCCCGCACCCAGCTCGTGGAGCTGGAGGACGGCCGAGGCACGCTCGCGTCCGACGCCCTGGAGAAGCTGCTCGACTTCTACGATGTCACCGGCGACGAGCGGCAGACCGTCCTCGAGCTCGGTGCGCTCGCGAGGGCGAGACAGAAACGTCGTGCTTACACCGACCTGTTGCCGGGTTCCTTCCAGCGGTTCGCCGACCTGGAAGTCAGCGCGACCGAGATCAACTGCTACGAGTTCGGGATCATCCCGGGTCTCCTGCAGTCGCTCGCCTACGTGCGCGCCATGATCGACGACGGTGACGGCGTGTGGTGGCAGCCGTCGCACGCCGAACTGAGCGAGCGGATCGCCTTCCGTCTGGAGCGCCAGGAGAAGACGCTCGGTTCAGCCGAGCCGAAGACGCTCCGCTTCGTGATCACCGAGGACGCGTTCACGGGCGCGGTCGGCAGCCCGGACGTCATGCGAGAGCAACGGCGACATATCCTGAAGTTGTTGGAGAGCAACGACAATCTGACGGTTCAGGTACTGCGTTCCGAGACCTACGGCAATCCCGCCCGCGGCAGCGGGATGACGATCCTCGGGTTCGGCGACAGGGGCTCGCCGATCGGGTTCACGCCAACGGTCTTCGGGCCGTCCACCTACCTGGATCAGGAAGCCGACACCGCGGATCTGATGCGTGCGTTCTGGCGGCTGCAGGAACTGGCGCTCGACCCGGACGAGTCCGTCCGGTTGATCCGCCGCATCGAGGAGGACTGACCATGCGTGACACCGGCTGGTTCAAGAGCACGTTCAGCGGCACGGCGAACGACAACTGTGTCGAGGTGCGGTTCACCGAGGACGTGACCTGGGTGCGGGACTCCAAGAACCCGAACACGGTGCTGTCCGTCGAACTGCCCGCACTGCTCACCGCGGTCAAGTCAGGCCACCTCGACCGCTGATCTTCACTCACAACGGGGATCTAGCTGTGCCGAACGGGTGGTGATCGTTGTGCGCACTTTTAGTAGCCGTCACGCTACGGACAGAGACATGTCGTCCGACGTGAGGGGC
>Ga0193717_1000881_pt1 | contig 18917 bp, 19 predicted proteins | sample U2c2metaG_FD_145900 | JGI IMG/M metagenome (GOLD analysis project Ga0193717, IMG submission 145900) | Soil microbial communities from a riparian zone of the East river system, Colorado, United States - U2c2 | ecosystem: Environmental > Terrestrial > Soil > Riparian zone | place: USA: East River...
CTCGTGGCGGGTCGCCAGCAGCTCCTCCGCGAACGGGACCGGGGCGCCGGAGTGGACGGCGGCGCGCAACGCCGCGACCACCGACGACGGCGACGACCACCTCGCCCGGCACGCCCCGCAGCAGCACACCGACAGCCAGCGCGCGGCGTCCGGCGACCACGCGTCGTCGGTCTTCTCGTGGTGCGAACCGTGTGTCAGGCCCAACTGACCGCACGCCTCGAGCGACACCGCGTCGGCGTCGCGGGCCGCCTCGGCCGCCAGCGTGGCCGCATACGAACGGACCTCCGGCCACGACGGGCACAGCGCGTACGGATACCGGTCGCCGAAGCAGTTCACCACCGCGACGTCCGGGAACTCCGTGCCAAGCCGGGTGTTGTGCGTCAGCACGACCCACGCCGACACCGTAACGCCCGCGCCTCGCAGCACCGCGGCCGCAGTGCCGAACGAGTCCGAAGTGGACACCCAGGACGGCGGCGCGGGCCGCAGCCTGCGGCCCGCCCACACCGACTCCCGCACCGGCCGGTACAGCGCGGCATGCGAGGCGTCGACAAGCTGGTGCTCCGGATGCAGCGGGGTCGCCGCGCGCACCGAGTGGTACGCGGCGGCGAGTACGACGGTGGACAGTCCGTGCGCCAGCACGCGGTCGACGAAAGCGGGGTCGCCGAGCACGTCCCACGGGTACGCGTGCCCGGCGACCCTCACGAGGGCGCGTCCAGATCGTGCGAGCAGAACTCGCCACCGAGGTAGGTGCGGTCCAGCTCGTCGATCGGCGTGACCTCCCCCGCGTACACCTCCGCGTCGTCCTGCGGCCGGTAGCCCATCGCGCGGGCCTCGGCCAGCGAGTACCGGCCCCTGGTGTTCGCCGAGGCGCCCCAGACCACCCGGAAACCGGGCCGTGGCACGGCGATCGCCGCCTCCATCAGCCGGGCACAGTCCCCCGGCGACAGCCATGTGCCAAGCTGGCGTTCGGTGCGCGGCCGCTCCGCACACGTTCCTATTCGGACACACAGCACCGCGAGGCCGTACCGGTCGTGGTACAGGCTCCCGAGCGCCTCACCGGCGACCTTGCTCACGCCGTAGTACGTGTCCGGCTGCGGGAACAGGTAGTCCGGCGCGGGCCCGCCGTAGTTGCGGTGGAACCCGACCGCGTGGTTGCTGCTCGCGAAGATCACCCGGCCGACGCCGGCCTGCCGCGCCGCCTCCAGCACGCAGTACGTGCCGTTGATGTTGGTCTCGAGGATGTCGTCCCACGCGGCCTCTCTGCTCAGGCCGCCGAGGTGGATCACCACGTCCACCTCGGCGCACGCGGCCCGCATCGCGGCGCGGTCGGTGACCGACGCGGTGACCAGCTCCACGCGTTCGTCCGCTTCGGCGGGTGGCGGCGTCACACGGTCCAGCAGTCGCAGCACCCGGCCATCGCGCGCGAGTCGGGTGCGCAGGAACGTGCCGACGACGCCGCCGGCCCCGGTCAGCAGCACACGTTCGGTCAAGTCGGCTCCTTCATCCTGGTGACGAGCTGCGTCGGGTTCACGAACCGCAGCGCGATCACCAAGAGTACGAGCATCGATCCGGTGTAGATCACCGCCATCGCGTCCACCGCCTGCTGCGCGCGGATGCCGGCGGAGAACATCGCCTCGTACAGGGACACGACGAGTGTCTGGCTGCCGGGACCGGCCGTGAGGAACGTCAGCTCGAACATGCCGACCGTCCGCACGAGCACCAGGATCGACGCCGCGAGGATGCCAGGCACGAGCAGCGGCGCGAGCACCCTGCCGAACACGGCGGCCGTGTTCGCGCCGCACATCCGTGCCGCGGCCTCGATCTTCTGGTCGATCTGCTCGATGAACGGGGTCATGGTGAGCACCACGAACGGCACCGACGGCACCAGGTTCGCGATGATCACGCCGGCCATGCCGCCCGCGAGGTCGAACTTGTACAGCACCGTCGCGAGTGGAATGCCGTAGGTCATCGGCGGCATCAGGATCGGCAGCAGGAACAACACGGTGACGAGCTTCTTGCCGGGAAAGTTCCCGCGTGCCAACGCGTACGCGGTCGGCACGCCGATGAGCACCGACAGGACCACGACGGCCACCGCGACCTGGAGGGTCACGGCCAGCACGCCGAGCAGGTCCAGCTCACGCCACGCCGTCGAGTACCACGACGACGTCAGCCCGGCGGGCCACCACGTGCCGAACCACTGCGTGGCGAACGAGTTCACCACCACGGACGCGACCAGTCCGAACAGGTTGACCAGGAAGAACGCGACCGCACCCCACACGAGCCAGCCGCCGACGGAGTTGCGCATCAGCCCTTGCCTCCCGTCGCGCCGCGGTAGAGCCGGGACCGCCACGCCAGCACGAGCCCGATCACCACGAGCATCACGGCCGCCATGATCATCGCGATGGCCGAGCCGAGCGGGTAGTCGGCGTCGCGGAACGCGGCCTCGTAGGCGGCGATGGAGATCACCCGCGTCTCCCCCTGTGGCAGCCCGACCAGGTACGCCGACGGGAACACCGAGAACGCGAGCACGAACGTCAGACAGAACGTGATCGCGAGGCCCGGCGCGAGCAGCGGCAGCGTGATGTGCCGGAAGCGCCCGCGCCAGTCGGCGCCCAGCGTCGCGGCCGCCTGCTCCAGCGTCGGGTCGATACCGGACAGGTAGGACAGCGTCAGCAGAAACGCGAACGGGAACCCGGTGATGATCAGCGAGAACAGCACGCCCCAGTAGTTGTGCACGAGCCGGATCGGCTCGTCGGTGAGCCCGACCGCGATGATGATCTTGTTGAACCAACCGACCGGGCCGAGGTACTGGATCAGCCCTTCCGCGGTGAGCACCGTACCGAGCGTGATCGGCACGACCAGAATCGTGGTGAGCAAACGTTTGCCACGGAACCGACCGCGCATCCGGTACGCGATCGGGACCGACGCGAGCACGTTGACCAGCGCCGCCGGGATCGCGAGCCGCAACGTGATCAAGATGGTGTCGGCGAGGTACGGGTCGGCGAAGAACTTCCGGTAGTTCGCGAACGGGCCGCCGCCCTCGGCCGGCTGGAACGAGAGCTGCAGTCCATAAAGGACGGGGTAGGCGAACAACGCGAGCACGAACACCACGCCCGGCACCAGCAGGAGCAACGTCCGGTCCACACCCCGTTCGGCGAGGCGGTGTCGCAGGCTCGGCCGGTCAGCGATCATGGCGCGAACACCAGCACCCGGTCGCGGGGCACGTGGAGCAGCACGTCGTCGCCGGGGGCCAGTCTGCTCTCGGCGCGGACGTGCAGTGTCTCGCCACCCGGTAGCCGCGCCTCGACCGCCTGCTCACGGCCGTGGTACTCCACCAGCTCGACCGTCGCCCGCACGGTGTTCGCGCCCTCCTCGGCCGCCACGGTGACGTCACTCGGCCGGAACGCCGCCACCGCTGCGCCGTCGGCGCACCCGTCCCGGTTGACGCCGGTGAGCGTGAACCCGTTGCCGGCCACGGTGTCCGCGCCGGTCATCCGCACCGGCAGCAGGTTGCGGTAGCCCATGAACCCCGCCACGTAACGGTTCGCTGGGTTCGCGTACACCTCCTCCGGCGAGCCGACCTGCTGCACCAGCCCGTCCCGCAGCACCACGAGCCGGTCGGCGAGCGCGAGCGCCTCCTCCTGGTCGTGTGTCACGTAGACGGTCGTGAGCCCCAACGTCTGGTGCAGCCGCCGGATCTCCGAACGCATCTCCAGCCGCAGCGACGCGTCCAGATTGGACAGTGGCTCGTCCATCAGCACCAGTCGTGGTGCCAACACGACGGCCCGCGCGATCGCCACCCGCTGCTGCTGTCCACCGGAGAGCTGCGCGGGGAACTTCGTCGCGTGGTCGGTCAACTGCACGAGCCGCAGCGCCTCGTGGGTCCGCCGCTCCCGTTCCGCCTTCGCCACCTTGCGCATGGACAGTCCGAACGCGACGTTGCGACGCACCGAAAGGTGCGGGAACAACGCGTAGTTCTGGAACACCATGCCGAAGCCACGCCGCTCCGGCGGCACCGTGTCGATCCGGTCGCCGTCCATGGTGATCCGGCCGCCGGTCAGCGGAAGCAGCCCGGCCAAACAGTTCAACGCGGTCGACTTGCCACACCCGGACGGACCGAGCAGCGCGACGAACTCGCCACCCTTGATCGTCAGGTCCAGGTCACGCAAGGCAACGTGCGTACCGAACTCCCTGCGCACGCGGTCAATGTGCAGCTCGTTGAAACTCACCGGGTCTTCCCACTCCCGATCTCGCGGTCCCACCGCTGGAACGCCGCAACCTGTTGCGCCGCGGGCAGAGACGTCTCCTGCGGATGGTCCTTGATGAGCGAGTCGTACTCCGGCCTGCCGAACTGCTCGATCGCGTCCTGGGACTCCTGCGGCGCCATCTCGAGCGTCACGCCCTTCACCGCGGGGCCAGGGTAGAAGTAGCCCTTGTCATATGCTTTCGCCTGCTGGTCCGGAGTCAGCATCCACTCGATCAGCGCGAGGTCCGCGGACAACACGTCCTCCGACACGCCGCGCGGCACGACCGCGTAGTGGGCGTCGGTGACCCAGTGGAAGTCGTCGAACGAGGTGACCGCCATCTGTGCCGGCACCGTGCCGAGGACGCGTGGGTTGATGTCCCAGCCGGTGGTGGTCGCGATCAGGTTGGCCGTGCCGTTGGCCAGGTTCTTCATCGTGTCCGTCGTGCCCTTGGGGTAGTAGTCGACATACTTGCCCAGCTCGGCGAGGTACGCCCACGTCTTGTCCCAGCCCTTGACCGGATCCTTGGGATCCTTGTCCCCCAACACGTACGGCAGTCCCATGAGGAACGTACGGCCCGGACCGGAGTTCGCGGGCTGCGCGTACTGGAACTTGCCGGGGTGCGCCTTGGCCCAGTCGAGCAGCTCGTCCGGGGTGGCCGGCGGATCCTGCACCACGTTGGGGTCGTACTCGAGCAGTGGGCCGGACGGGTAGAACGTGACCGTGACTCCCTGGCCCTGCGCCAACTCCTGCATGTCGGCGGCGGCAGGCAGGTAGTTGTCGTTCAGCTTCGGGAACCGGGTGGCGAAGTCCGGCAACAGCGTCAGCACCAGCTCCTGCTCGATCACCGACGCGAGCCCGTCGGTGCCGGTCAGCACCAGGTGCGTCTGCGACGAGCCGCCGCGCTGCTCCGCCTGCAGCTTGCCTGGCATGTCCGGCGCGGTCGCCTTGGTGTAGTTGACCTTGCTGACGACGTCCGCGTGCCGCTCGACGAACTCGTCGATCATGCCCTGCGTGAGCTGCAGGTTGCCGGCCACGTCGAGGATGTTCAGCTCGACCGGCACCGACGGTTTCGCCGGCACACTGCTCGGCACCTTCGCGGGCGCCTTGGTCTCCGGCGCGCCACACGCCAGCGCAGCGACCAACACCGCGACGAGTCCGAAGGTAGACCTCGTTGTCCTGCGCATGTCCGCGCTCCCCCTCCGATTTTGGGGCAGCCCGGCCTCATTGCCACTCCTACCGAACACGCCGCCACCGGTCGTGTTCGGAGCGTAAACCCACCGGACCCCTGAGGAAAAGGCTTTCCTAGCGATTCGACGGACGCGGCGGGACCGGCGGGGTGAACCGCGTGTACGCCGGGCGCCGCGGCAGATCCTGGAACGTGGCGAAGTCGAACACCTTCTGGTAGGACTCCGCGAAGCCGGCGGCGGCCGCGTTCAGCCGGGCCGGCTCGGTGCTCGGCCAGCGCCCGGTGTCGATGCGCCGCAACAACGTCCGCAGCGCGACGATCTCCTCCGCCGCGCTGAACGCGCAGTGCGTGGCCCGGTTCGCGAAGAGCGTCCGCACCTTGCCTGGGTCGCCGTGCTTCGCGACCTGCTCCGCGTACCAGCGCTCGTGCGCCGGGTCGGCGGCGTCGGCGACGTTGTGGATGGTGAGCACCGGCGACGGCGTCGTGCCGCGCGGCACGGCGTACCGGGACATCCAGGCCTTCGCCTGCCGGTCGGCCGCGATGCGGGGCGCGTTGTTCAGCGCGGCGAGGTCGGCCGTCAGGTCGAGACCAGCGGCCCGGTACGCGGCGCGAACGAGGTCGCGCTGGTTCGACGTGGCAAGCTGGCGCGCGTAGTCGACCCCGGTGTTCCACGACGGGTTGCCACCCGCACGCCGTTCCAGGTCGACGCGACCGCCGGGCCCGAACGTGCCGACGAAGAACAGCTCGTCGATGGCCGCCTGCTGAAGGATCTGCTCGTCGACGCCGGCCGGTTTCGGCTCGTACGCGGAGTTCCAGCCGTCGACGTTGCCGAACGAGTTCGCGAGCGCCAGCCGCGCACGACCGTCCGGTGTGGTCTTCGCCCGCTCGACCGCGGCGTTCAGCGCGGCCACACTCGCCGCCGCGTCCCTCGGCCGCACCAGGTCGATGTCCGTGCCGGGCGCGAGAAGTGTGCGGAGCGCGAACGTGATGTCGAGCGCGGTGTTCCAGGTGCCCGCGAGGTCGAGCGGCCCGCACATCGCGGCCACGCCGTCGATCCGCCTCGGGTTGCGCTCGGCCAGCAGCAACGCGATCGCCGCGCCCATCGACGAGCCGGTGGCGACCGTCCTGCGCGGCCGTCCGACGTGCTCGGTGAACCAGTCGAGCACGTTGACCTGGTCGGTCACCGCGTCCTGCACGACGAAGCCGTTGCGGCCACGGAAGTTGGACGCGGCCAGCGCATAGCCGTGCTCGAGCAGCCAGTCGCCGGTCTCGGCGCGGTTCGCGTGACCGATCCCGCCGGGCACCTGCTCGGTGTAGTAGGGGTGGCTGAACAGCACCAGCGTGCCGTTCCACCGGTCGGGCGTCTCGACCTTGAAGTCGGCGCCGGCGATCGTGCCGGTGTAGGTGTGTCTGCCGGTGTCCTCGGCCGCCGCCGGGGCGGCGAGCACGGCTGCGACGAGTGCCGCGACCGGCACCGCGCGAAGAAGCTTCGACATCTCCGTGTCCTCTCTGTTGGCGTTCGGACACAGGTCGGAGCCACGCGGCCGGGATGGACATGCTCCGGCGAGGAAAAGTTTGGGGCAGGATGTCCTGGACGACCCGGCGGCTCCGACGTCTCACCGAGAACCGCCGAGCTGAGGAGTGAGCACGATGAAGTACCTGGTGATGGCCTACGCGAACGTCAAGGCATGGGAAGACACGCTCGCCAACTGGGCCCCGAACGCGCCGATGCCGCCCGAGATGCAGGCGGCCTGCGACTTCTACGAAGGACTCGCCAAGGAGCTGACCGAGACCGGTGAGTTCGTGACCACCGAAGGCCTCGCCGCCCCGTCGCACACGAAGACGCTGCGCAGGTCCGCCGACGGCGTGGTGGCCACCGACGGGCCGTACGCCGAGGTCAAGGAGGTCCTGGTCAGCTACGCGATCCTGGACTGCGCGTCGCACGAGCGGGTGATGGAGATCGCCGCGCGGGTGTGCGACGCGGTCGGCGACACGATCGAGGTGCGGCCGGTCGGTGAAGGACCGGAATCCTGAGCGTGCCCTTCGAGGACCTGCTGCGCGAGTTGGCGCCGCAGGTCCTCGGCGCGCTGGTGCGCCGGTTCGGTGACTTCGGCGCCGCAGAGGACGCCGTGCAGGAGGCCATGCTCGACGCGGTGCGGCAGTGGCCCGTCGAGGGGATGCCCGACAGCCCGCGCGGGTGGCTGATCCGCGTCGCGCACCGGCGGATGACCGACCACCTGCGCACCGAGATCGCGCGGCGCCGCCGTGAGGACGCGGAGGGCACCCGGATCCCGCGCGACCACTTCCTCTCCCCCGCCGCCGACGCGCCGCCGGTCGAGTCGGACGACACGCTGACGCTGCTGTTCATGTGCTGTCACCCCGCGCTGACGCCGTCGAGCCAGATCCCGTTGACGCTGCGGGCCGTCGGCGGCCTGACGACCGCGGAGATCGCGAGCGCGTTCCTCGTGCCGGAGGCCACCATGGCCAAGCGGGTGACGAGGGCGAAGCAGCGGATCAAGGCGTCCGGGGTCGGGTTCCGGCTGCCGCCGCCCGCCGAGCGGGAGACGCGGCTCGGCACGGTGCTGCACGTGCTGTACCTGATCTTCAACGAGGGTTACGCGAGCACGTCCGGGCCGGACCTGCAGCGCGTGGCGCTGGCCACCGAGGCGATCCGACTGACCCGTGCCGTGCACCGCCTGCTGCCCGACGACCACGAGGTGACCGGGCTGCTGGCGTTGCTGCTGCTCACCGACGCGCGGCGGCCGGCGCGGACCGGGCCGGCCGGTGAGCTGATCCCGATGGCCGAACAGGACCGAACCCGGTGGCACCACGACGCGATCGACGAGGGTGTCGCGCTGGTCGGCAAGGCACTGAAGGAGACCGACCGCTTCGGGCCGTACCAGCTGCAGGCGGCGATCGCGGCGGTGCACGACGAGGCGAGCAGCGACGAGGAGACGGACTGGCCACAGATCCTCGGGCTGTACCGGTTGCTCGCCGGCATCACCGACAACCCGATGATCACGCTGAACCTTGCGGTGGCGGAGCTGAAGACGAACGGCTCGGCCGCGGGACTGGCGACACTGGACCGCGCCGCCGCCGACGAACGGCTCGCGGGGCACTACCGGATCGACGGTCTGCGCGCGCATCTTTTGGAGGAGTCCGGCGATCTCGCCGGCGCGCGGGAGCACTACCTGAAAGCGGCGCGCGGGACGTCGAACGCGCCGGAGCAGCGCTACCTACGCGAACGAGCCGCACGCCTGACCTAGGGCCCGTGGCTGAGTGCCGTGAAAGGCGCGTTGCCGGCGATGGGCGCCCTGAACGCGCCTTTCACGGCATGTGGGTGGCCGGGGCTCACTTGCCCGCCTTCTTCTCCGCCTGCTTGGCGGCCTTGGCCTCCTGTTTGGCCTGCCGCTTGCCCTCCTTGCGGGTCTGGCCGGGAGCCGCAACCGCGGGCTCCGCAACGGCGGGCTCCGCACCCGGCGGCACGACCGGAACCGGCGGCACGACCGCCACCGGCGGGCCCTGGATCGTGGACGTCGACACGACTACCGGCTCGCTGAGCACCGGGATCGGCCGCCTCGGCGCGTCGTCGGCGGTGTTCGGGCTCGACGCGACCGTCGTGACCGCCGTCGCCGCGATCGCCAGCACCACGGCCGCCTTCGCGAGCACCGTCTTCGTCACGACCGCCGCCGGCGCGGCGGGCGCCGCCAGGAACGCGGCCACGAGCACCAGCGGCGCGACGCCCGCACGCAGCTCGTCGTTGACCTTGGCCAACGTCTCCGCGCGGACCCGGCAGTCCGCGCACGCGTCGAGGTGCCTGCTGATCTTGCGCCCCAGCGGCGCAGGCGCACTCCCGCGCACCCACCCGGCGAGCTTGCCGACCGTCGCACGGCACTCGCGGCCCTCGACCTCGGGCAGGTGCGCCTGCAGGTACGCCTGTCGCAGACCCTCCCGCGCCCGGTACGCGAGCGCCGCGACACTGTTGGGGCGCAGCCCGAGCATCGGCGCGATCGTGGCGGGGCTCTCGTCCTCGACCTCGGTGTGCCACAACACCGTCCGCCATCGCTCGGGCAGGCTCGCGAACGCGTCCGCGGCGGCCGCGGCGTCCCAGCGGTTCAGCACGGGGTCGTCGTCGACGCTTCTCAGGTACGCCTCCGGCACGTCCGCGTACAGCGACACCGACGCGCCGCGCGACGTGCTGATCGCCGCGTTGCGCATGGTGACCAGCAGGTACGCGCGGAACTCCGTCGCGGGCCCGCGACCGGCCCGCAGCGCGCGCAGCACCCGGGTGAACGCGTCGGCGACGAGGTCCTCCCGCTCGGCCGCCGTGTTCGACAGGCACGAGGCAGCTCGCTTCGCGGCGTGCAGGTGACGCTCGTAGAGCACGCCGTACGCGGCGGAGTCGCCGCGGCGCACGGCCGCGGTCAGCTCCTCATCGGACCTCAGATCGAGGGTCAACGACTCAACGCCAGTCCACGACCTCACGCATCAGACTCGGGTGGCGGCGCCGGACATAGGACGCGTACTCCGTCATGTGCTCGGCCATCAACTGTTCGGCCTGGTCCGCGTCGCCGTCGGTGATCGCCCGCGCGATGGCACAGTGGACGTTCAGCACGGCGCCCCTGCGTGACTTGGGAAACAGCGGCGGCGACAGCCGGTCGCGCAGGATGTCGGTGAGGGACTGTCCGAACAGGCTCATCACGCTGTTGCCGGACATGACCGCGACGTGCTGGTGGAAGTCGGCGGCGTGCGCGGCGTACTCGTCGTCCTCGACGCCGCCCGCCGCGCCGGCGAACCGGGCCAGCTCGGCGACCAGCCGAGGGTCGCGGCGCCGCGCGGCCAGCCCGGCCATCGTCGGCTCCATGATCACCCGCGCTTCAATGAGGTCGTGGAAGGTGACGCCATCCATCTGGAAGTACAGCGTGGCCATTCGACCGAAGTCCGCGGTGTGCACCTTGTCGACGGTCGGACCGCCACGCGGACCCGGTTTGATGGAGATCAACCCGTGCACCTCGAGAATGCGCAACGCCTCACGCAGTGAGCCACGGCCGACGCGATACTCCTCGAGCATCTTCGCCTCTGGCGGGAGCTGGGTGCCCGGCGGCAGCTCCTCGGCGCCTATTCGGCGGACGATGTCGCGCGCGATGGTCTCGGACACCTTGTCGGCGCGTCTGACCGGCCTCCTGGGCGTCTCAGCGCCTGCTGCTCCCACCCGCACATGTTAGCGACGAGGACGACCTTGTCCCGGTTTTTGGTCAGGCTTTTTTCGGCGGCCGCGGGAAGAATCCGCTCGTCCGTCGCACATATTCAGCGTAGCCCGCCCGGCGCCCCTCGATCGACTTCTCGAGTAATGGTTTACCGGTGCCCTTCGCGAGCAGATACGTCATGACTATCGGCGAGACAATCACCGCAAGACCGACCCACTGATGGCACGCGAGCAGGAAAAGTCCCCACCACACGCACGCGTCGCCGAAATAGTTGGGGTGCCGGGTGTAACGCCACAGGCCGGTGTCGAGCACCTGTCCGTGCGCACGGTATCGCGGCGCCGAGCTGGCGACACCGCACCTGACGTCGCCGTTCACGCGCGTCACAGGATGATCAGCAGCAGGGCAAGCGCCCCGACCGCGCACACCGTGGCGGTGAGCACGAGCGCCGGGGCGGCGAAGTCGACGGACCGCTGGTCGGCCATGCGTCGTCGGGCCCGCCGATAGCGGTCGTGCGACCAGCCGAGCACACCGACCGCGAGCATCGCGGCGGCGACCGCGGCGCCGACCGCCCACGGCGAGTCCCGCACGACGGCCAACCGCCCTGCCAGCAGGGCGCACCCGGCGAGCCCGAGGGCGGTCCGCACCCAGGCCAGGGAGGTCCGCTCGTTCTGCACCCCGGGCGGCGGACTCACAGGTTCGCCACCACCAGCAGCACGAACACCGCCAACGCGACGACCGCGATGCCGTAGGAGAGCACGGGCGCCAGCCGCGGCGGTGGCAGCGGACGCCGTTCGCGCATGGCCTCCTCGCTACGCAGCCACCGCCGGAACGCGAGCGCGCTGACCGCCACCCCGGCGAGCACGAGGAGGCCGGCGAGCACCTGCCGCAACCCGGGCACGGCCAGCGGCGGCGCGAACGCCTCGAGCCCGATGCCCGCCGCCATCAGAGCGAGCGCGGTCCGAACCCAGGCGAGAAAGGTCCGCTCGTTGGCAAAACTAAAGCGCGGATCAGGGTCCTCCCCGCGCTCCCGCAACCGATCACCCCAGCTCACGGCCCAACCTTAATGCCGTGAAAGGCGCGTTCGCGGCAGCCAGCGCCGCGAACGCGCCTTTCACGGCATTCAGCCCTACCCTGCCCACTCGCCCGCTGGTAGGCCGCCCACTTCTGGTTCGAAGGCGAACAGGGAACCGGCCTCCGGTTGGAACGCCAGCACCTCTTCCTTCAGGCCGGCGCGCGCGGTCGTCACGTACAGCGTCGACAGCTCCGGGCCGCCGAAGGCGCAGCTCGTCACCCGTTGCGCGGGCAGCTCCACGGTCTCCAGGAGCCGGCCCTCCTGCGTGTACCTGCGCAGGCCCCAGCCGTCCCACAGCGCCACCCACAGGCAGCCCGCCGCGTCGACGGTGAGCCCGTCCGGCCAGCCGCGTTCGATGTCGAGCAGCCTGCGCCGCCCGGTGATCGCCCCGGTCTCGGGGTCGTGGTCGAACGCGTCGACGCCACCGAGCTGGGTGTCCACGTAGTACATGGTCGCCCCGTCCGGGGACCAGCCGAGGCCGTTGGAGCACGACACCCCCGTCAGCACCTGGTGCAGCGAACCGTCCGCGTCGAGACGGTAGAACCCGGCCGCCTCGTGCGGGTCGTCAAGCATCGTGCCGGCCCAGAAGCGGCCCCACGGGTCGGCCTTGCCGTCGTTGAACCGGCCGCCCGGCGGGTCGGTGTCGACCTCGTGCAACAACACGCGGTCGGACCCGTCGTCCGCGCACGTGTAGATGCCCGTCTTCGTCGCGAGCACCAGTCCGCCCGACGCACGCACCGCCACCGTGCCGACCGGCTCGCCGACGTCGAACGACGAGTCCGCGCCGGTCGCCGGGTCGAACCGGTGCACGAGCCCGGCGGGGATGTCCACCCACCGCAGACAGTTGTTCTTCCGGTCCCAGACCGGGCCTTCCGCGAGCCGCGCACCGGCGGCAAGCACCACATCGATGATCACGAACCGACCGTAGCGCCGCGTGTTAGCGACTTGTTAGGGGCATCGCACAACATGTGTCCCGCATGGGAGGTGAGCCACATCGAGACGTTCGAAGGCATCCGCTACCGGCTGCTCGGGCCGGTGGAGCTGTACCACGACGGGTCCGCCATAGACCTGTCGTCCACCAAGGTGCGACTCATGCTGACCGCGCTCGCGCTGGCCCCGAACACGGTGGTCTCGTTCGAGGCGCTCGGCGAGGTCCTGTGGGACGGCGGGCCGCCGGTGTCGGCGCGGTCCAACGTGCGCACCTACGCCACGGCGCTGCGGCGCGTGCTCGACCAGGGCTGCCGCAACCGTCTCGTGTCCCGAGGCGGCGGGTACCTGCTGGCCACCGCGCCCGACGAGCTGGACGTGCACGTCTTCGCGCGGCTCGCCGAGATCGGCAGGCGCGCGCTCGCAGAGGGTGAGCCGGCCAGCGCGCGGACCCATCTCCGGCAGGCGCTCGGGCTGTGGCGCGGGCACGCCGGTGAAGGGCTGCCGCCACGGCGCGCGCTCGCCGGGCATCTCGACGCGCTCGCCGAGCAGCGACTGCTCGCCGAGGAGGACCTGCTGGAGGCGGAGCTGGCCGTCGGCCGGCACGCCGAGCAGGTCGGGGTGGCCCGCAGGCTCGTCACCGACCACCCGCTGCGGGAACGCTGCTGGGCGGCGCTCATGCTCGCGCTCTACCGCAGCGGCGACGTGGCCGCCGCGCTGGAAGCGTTCACGGAGGCCAGGAACCGGCTGGTCGAAGGCCTCGGCCTGGAGCCGGGCCCGCGGCTGCAACAACTGCACGCCGCCATGCTGAACCGGGACAGCGCACTGCTCGGGCAGCCGTCCACGACGGCGACCGCGAGCACCGGCGCACGCTGTCAGCTGCCGCACCAGGCGCCGCTGATCGACCGGGCCGACGAGGTCCGCGCGGTCGTGTCGACGGTGTGCGACAACACCGGGGCGGAAGGCCCGCAGGTGGTCGTCGTGCACGGGCCGGCGGGCGCCGGCAAGTCCGCGGTCGCGCTGCTCGCCGCGCACCAGGCGGCGTGGAACTTCCCCGACGGCCAGCTCTACCTGGACCTCGCGAACGCCGGGCTGGACGCGGAGACCACCGCGCGATGGCGGGAGTCGCTCACCGGGCGGCGGCTGCTCGTCGTGATCGACCACTGCACGACAGCGGCCCAGCTACGACCGTTGCTGGTGTCGGACCCCGGTTGCGCGTTCGTGGTGACGGCGGACTCGCCGCTGGCCGCGGTCGACGCGACCGCGCGGGTGCCGGTCACGCGGCTGAGCCCGGCCGCGGCGGTCGCGATGCTCGGTCGGCTCATCGGTCGGTCCCGCCTCACGCCCGACCGGCTGGCCGCCGAGCTGGTCGCACGCTGCGACCACCTGCCGCTCGCGATCCGCGCACTGGCCGCCGTGCTCATACAGAGTCCACGGCTCGGTCTGCCGGAGCTGTTGTGCCGCCTGAACGACAACGACCTGCTGGACGAGCTGGCGGTCGACGACCTCGACCCGAGGGCCAGGATGCTCGGCCGTTACCGCGAGCTGACCGCCTCGGACCCGATGTCGGCGACCGCGTTCCGCCACCTCGGCGGCGGTGCGCAGGTGACCGAGCTGCCACCGCACGTCGCGCGCAGGCTCGTCGAGCACGGCCTGCTCGAGGACGGTCGCATCGGCCCGCTCGCGAAGCTGGTGGCCGCCGAGCTGACCGCCTGACGCGACCTTCTCGACGTCGGTCGGATCGGTGATCCCCGCACCGGTCCGGCCGCAACCGCCGGACCAACCGGCTCCCCCGGAGCCACGCGGTCCGGCCACCTGTTCGACGCCGGTCGGCTGTCTCCCCCCAGCCGACCGGCGTCGGATCCTGGGCCGCGCGTGCCTCGTACCCGAGGGCGCGCAACTGTCCGAGGACGGGCAATGGTGGCGAATAGATGGTCACCATCGGCACGGAAGATCCCGATTATCCGCCGGATCTTCCGGTAACCGGCGAATGCGTCCCAGAGCACAGATATCACGAAATGAAGAAGGCGGAAAGCGACGCGGTGCACGCCGCCAAAAGGCGCGAGACCGCAGCGCCGGAACTGTCGACTGAGCCGTGTCGGCTTGTGATGGAGATCATCAGGATGGGGTCGACATGAGCCCCATCGAACAGATCACCGAGTTGATCTAGGCAGGCACGCTCCGTGTCGAGGTCGAGGTCGTAGGTCCGCTGGTGGCGGCCGCCGAGGCGCACAAGGTAGGAGAAGCTGGCCGGACTCGCGGCAAGATCGTGCTGTCGGTCCGGTCGTGAACGTATTGTTCTGGCATGCGTGTCACGATCGCCGAGGTCGCCCGCCGGGCTCGGGTGAGCAAGACGACGGTGTCGCGCGTGCTCAACAACAAGGGCGACGTCGACGCCGCCACCGCCATCCGGGTCCGTGAGGTGATCGCGGCGACCGGCTACACGCCGAGCGCCGGCGCTGTCGGACTGGCTCGTGGGCGGACGCAGACCGTCGGCATGCTGGTGCCGGGGCTGACGTGGCCGTGGATGGGCGACGTGCTGCAGGGTGTCGCGGATGTGTTGGAGGCACGCGGGTACGGGTTGCTGCTGCACACCGTCAACCGAGGCGAGGACTCGCTGACGCAGTTCGCGCGGCACGTGTCGGCCAACGCGTTCGACGGGTTGCTGCTCGTCGAGCCGCCGGACACGCTGTCCTACATCACGAGCCTGCACGAGTCCGGGCTGCCGGTCGTCATGATCGACGACCGCGGCCACCACCCGGGTTTCCCTTCCGTGGCGACGAGCAACGACGACGGCGCCGCCGACGCGGCCGCGCACCTGTTGGCACTGGGCCGAACCAGGATCGCGATGGTGTCCGGGCCCAGCGCGTTCGGATGCACGAGGGACCGGTCGGCGGGGTTGCGCGCGCACCTCGCGGCGGCGGGCGTGCCGTTCGACGAACGGCTGATGGTGGAAGGCGACTTCACGCGCGGCGGCGGCGCGATGGCGATCACCGAGCTGGTCGCGTCCGGCGTGCCGTTCGACGGGGTGTTCGCGCACAACGACCTGATGGCGGTTGGGGTGCTCGACGGCCTGCGCGCCGAGGGCCGGACCGTGCCGGACGACGTCGCGGTGATCGGCTTCGACGACATCTCCATCGCCGCGCACACCCGCCCCGCGCTGACGACCGTGCGCCAACCGTCGCGGGAGATGGGCGAAGCGGCGGCGACGATGCTGCTGGCCCACCTGGCCGGCGAAGCACTACCGACCGCACCACTGGTGGTACCGACCTCGCTGGTGGTAAGAGAAAGCGCCCCAGCCACCTGACCACCCGCGAGTCGCCCGTTCACGACCCGCGAGTCGCACGTTCAGGACCCGCGAGTCGCACGTTCAGAACCGGTGAGTCGCCCGTTCAGGACCCGCGAGTCGCCCGTTCGCGACCCGCGAGTCGCCCGTTCAGGACCCGCGAGTCGTAGGTTCACGACCCGCGAGTTGTAGGTTCGCGGTCTGTGGTTCGAGGGTTCACCGGCGCCTGTGGTGGGTTCGGCGGCGGCGGATTTTACGGGCGGCCCTCACGCGTCAAGGGCGCCTTCGGCGTCGGCTTCGCCGATGACGGCCTGGGGGCCGTCACCCTTGACCCGCGAGCCTCCGCCGCCCTGGTTCAGGCGATACGGCCAGGCTGGCGCCTGCCCTCCGTGGTGCCCGCCGCCGCCGAACCCCGCGCGCGAGTCCTCGGTTGCCGGTCCTCGGTTGCCGGGTCTCGGTTGCCGGGTCTCGGTTGCGGCCATGCCCTGAAGGTCACCTTCGGGGCGTTGGGCGCCCTAAAGGTGACCTTCAGGGCATTGGATCGGGGGTCGTGCCGCCATTCGGCATCTTGACGGGTTTGTTGCCTGCTTGTTAAATGCATCACAGGTTCGGAACCGGTTCCGGTACCGGTTCCGAACTGTCCGATCCGCCCCTGCCCCTCTGGATCGATCAACAGGTAGGCCCATGAAACCCCTGCTCAGAACCCGTTCCCGGCGGCTGTTCGCCGCCGCCATCGCACTCGCCGCCGCAGCGGTCGTTGTCACCGTCGCGCCGAGCGTGTCCGCCGCGGCTCCCCTTGCCTGCGGCACCACCAACGTCGCACTGAACAAGCCCGCCACCGCGTCCTCCACCGAGAACGGCGGGACCCCGGCCAGCGCCGCCGTCGACGGCAACGGCGGCACCCGCTGGGCGAGCGCCTTCGCCGACCCACAGTGGCTCCAGGTCGACCTCGGCAGCTCACAACAGATCTGCCGCGTCGGCCTCAGCTGGGAGGCCGCCTACGGCCGGTCGTTCCAGGTGCAGGTCTCCGCCAACGGTACGTCGTGGACCACCGTCTACTCGACGACCACCGGCGCGGGCGGCACACAGACGCTCGACGTCGCGGGCACCGGCCGCTACGTGCGCGTCAACGGCACCGTGCGCGCGACCCAGTACGGCTACTCACTCTGGGAGCTGACCGTGAACACCGACGGCGGCACGGGCCCGGTCATCCCGCCGACCGACCCGCGCGCACCGAACCTCGGGCCGAACACGTACGTCTTCGACCCGTCGACGCCGACGAGCACGATCCAAAGCAGGCTGAACACGATCGCGACGCAGATGCGGACCAACCAGTTCGGCACGCAGCGCTACGCCGTCCTGTTCAAGCCCGGCTCCTACAACGCCGATGTTGACCTGCGCTTCTACACGCAGGTCGCCGGCCTCGGCCTCCTGCCGGACCAGGTGAACCTCAACGGCCACGTGCGCGTCGAGGCCGACTGGCTCCAGCAGGGCGACAACCCGAACAACCTCGGCAACGCGACGCAGAACTTCTGGCGCTCGGCGGAGAACCTGTCCGTCACGCTGCCCGCCGGGCAGATCGAGCGGTGGGCGGTGTCGCAGGCGGCGCCGTACCGGCGGATGCACCTGCGCGGCCAGGTCCAGCTCTGGAACGGTGGCGACGGCTGGGCGAGCGGCGGCCTCATCGCCGACTCGCAGATCGACGGCGTCGCGGTGTCCGGTTCGCAGCAGCAGTTCTTCACCCGCAACAGCGACCTGCGCGGCGGCTGGAACGGCTCGGTGTGGAACATGGTGTTCACCGGCACGAACGGCGCCCCCGCGCCGAACTTCCCCAACCCGTCGCACACGGTCGTCGACAACTCCCCGAAGATCCGGGAGAAGCCATTCCTGTACATCGACGGCAGCGGCGAGTACCGCGTGTTCGTGCCGGCGGTGCGGGAGAACGCGCGCGGCACGTCGTGGGCGAGCGGCAACCCCGCCGGCACGTCGATCTCGCTTGCCGACTTCTACATCGTCCAGGAGGGCACGCCGGCCGCGACCATCAACGCCGCACTGGCACAAGGGAAGCACCTGCTGTTCACGCCGGGCGTCCACCACCTGAACGACACGCTCCGGGTCACCAACCCGAACACGGTGGTGCTCGGCCTCGGGCTCGCGACGCTCACGCCGGACACCGGTCTGCCGGCCATCTCGGTGTCCGATGTGGACGGTGTGAAGCTCGCCGGCATGCTGATCGACGCCGGCCCGCAGAACTCGCCGGTGCTCGTCGAGGTCGGCCCGTCCGGCTCCAGCGCGAACCACTCGGCGAACCCGTCGTCGCTGCACGACGTGGTCTTCCGGGTCGGTGGCCAGCACGCCGGCAAGGCGACGGTTTCCTTGCGTATCAACAGCCGCGACGTCATCGGCGACCACATGTGGCTGTGGCGCGGCGACCATGGCACCGGCATCGGCTGGAACACCAACACCGCACAGAACGGGCTGGTGGTCAACGGTGACAACGTGACGATGTACGGCCTGTTCGTCGAGCACTACCAGCAGTACAACACCATCTGGAACGGCAACGGCGGCCGAACCTACTTCTACCAGAACGAGATGCCGTACGACCCGCCGAACAACGCGACGTGGGGATCGAGCGGCGGCGGCGCGCAGGGCTGGGCGTCGTACAAGGTGGCCGACTCGGTGACCACCCACGAGGCGTGGGGCGTCGGCTCCTACTGCTTCTTCAACACCAACCCGGCCGTCGTGGCCAGCCGCGGCTTCGAGGTGCCCAACAAGTCGGGGGTCCGTTTCCACGGGCTGGTGACGGTGTCGCTGGGCGGCGTCGGCACGATCAACCGTGTCATCAACGACACGGGTGAGGTGGCGAACCTGCCACATCAGGTGAGCTACCTGGCCAACTACCCGTAACCAGGCGAGCCTGCTACACGTCGACAGTGCCCGTCAGCGGGAGCTTTCCCGCTGACGGGCCGGCGTGCTCGGCCACCGTGCCGGG
>Ga0193717_1000882_pt1 | contig 18893 bp, 19 predicted proteins | sample U2c2metaG_FD_145900 | JGI IMG/M metagenome (GOLD analysis project Ga0193717, IMG submission 145900) | Soil microbial communities from a riparian zone of the East river system, Colorado, United States - U2c2 | ecosystem: Environmental > Terrestrial > Soil > Riparian zone | place: USA: East River...
CGCTTCCACGCCTGGTCGGGCGCGGGTAACGGCTCTCCATCGACCACGCGGATCATCTGGTCCAGTCCGGCGTTCACGCCGCCGTTGAAATCGCCCTGCTTGAACAGCGGCGCGATGGTGTCGTTGATGATGCGGCTGCTGGTGACGTCGGTGAGCACGCCTTCGAGGCCGCGACCCACCTCGATGCGCATGGCGCGATCGTCCTTGGCAACGATGAGGATGGCGCCGTCGTCGGGCGCAGTGCGGCCGATCTTCCAGGCTTCCGCGAGACGAATACCGAACTGCGCGATGTCCTCCGGTTCGGTCGTCGAAAGGATGAGCACCGCGATCTGTGCGCCCTTGCGCCGCTCGAATGCCGCGAGCTTTTCTTCGAGCGCGGACTGCTGCGCGGCGGTAAGCGTGCCGGTGAGATCGGTGACGCGCGCCTCGAGCGGCGGAAGCGTGACCTGCGCGCGCACCGCCGGGGCGTTGCCGACGAGCAGCAGCGCCAGCGTGAGCAGCGCGGCCTTCACGTGTTTAGTTTGCGGGCGGAGGCGTGGCGGGAGCAGCCGGCGCGGCTTCGACAGGAGTCGCCGACTGCGAAGGCGTCGACGTATCGAAGGTCACCGATGGCGCGGTGGAGATCGCCGCTTCGTTCTGCACGGTGAAATTGGGCTTCACCTCATAGTCGAACATGTTCGCGGTGATGTTGGTGGGGAACTCACGCACCGTCACGTTGAATTCCTTCACCGATTCGATGTAGCGGTTGCGTGCCACGGTGATGCGGTTCTCCGTGCCTTCGAGCTGCGCCTGAAGGTCGCGGAAATTGGCGTCCGACTTGAGCTCGGGATAGTTCTCGGTGACCGCGATCAGGCTCTTCAGCGCCTGCGTGAGCTCGCCCTGCACTGCCTGGAATTTCGCGAAGGCTGCCGGGTCGTTGATGAGCTCGGGAGTGAGCTGGATGGACGTCGCCTTCGCGCGCGCTTCCGTCACACCGACCAGCACGCGCTCTTCCTGTGCGGCGAAACCCTTTACCGTGGCCACGAGATTCGGAATGAGATCCGCGCGACGTTGATACTGATTCACGACTTCCGACCACGCGGCTTTTACCGCCTCGTCCTGGTTCTGAAGCTTGTTGTAACCGCAGCCGGCGAGATTCACGCTCGCGAGCACGACGATGAAACTTAAGATCCACTTACGCATACGAATCTCCGTCCGCGTCCGGAAAACAGCTCACCAGATCTTTACACGCTCGGCCGGCGGTCGATACATGCGGTCGCCGGGTTTGACAGTAAAGGCATCGTAGAACGCGTCGATATTGCTCGCCGGTCCGTTCGAACGAAACTCGCTCGGACTGTGCGGATCGGTGACCAGGCGTTTGAGCAGTTCTGCATCGCGGTATTTGCGCCGCCACACCTGCGCCCAGCCGAGGAAGAAGCGCTGGTCGCCGGTGAAGCCGTCGATTTCGGGCGCCGCCTTGCCGCCGAGCGACAGCCGGTAGGCCTTGAACGCCACCGCCATGCCGGACAGGTCTCCAATGTTCTCACCGAGCGTGAGCTCGCCGTTCAGATGACGGCCGTCGAGCACCGAATAGCCGGCGAACTGCTTCACCAGTTCGCCCGCGCGCTGCTTGAACTTCGCGCCATCGTCGGCCGTCCACCAGTCGCGCAGGTTTCCATCGCCGTCGTACTGCCGGCCGGAATCGTCGAAGCCGTGGCTGATCTCGTGGCCGATGACCGACCCGATGCCGCCGTAGTTCACCGCCGGATCCGCCGTCATGTCGAAGAACGGCCAGCGCAGGATCGCCGCCGGGAACGTGATCTCGTTGGTCGTGGAGTTGTAGTACGCATTAACCGTCTGCGGTGTCATGAGCCACTCGCCCTTGTCGACGGGGCCGCCGGTGCGCACCACGTACCGGTTGTGCTGGAACTCGGAGGCGCGCAGCAGGTTGCCGATGAGGTCGTCACTGCGCACCGTCAGCGCGCTGTAGTCACGCCACTTGTCCGGGTAACCGATCTTCACGGTAATTTTTGCCAACTTCTTCTTGGCTTCGATGCGCGTCGCCGGGCTCATCCATTCCAGCCCGTCGATCGAGCTGTCGAACGCCTTGAGCAGGTTGCCCACGAGCGCGAGCATGTTCGCCTTCGCCTGGGCGCCGAAGTGCGATTCGACGAACAGGCGGCCGACGAGCTCGCCCATGTTGCCGTCCATGGAATCCACCGCGCGGCGCCAGCGCGGCTGCTGTTCGGGCACGCCGTTGAGCGTTTTCTCGTGGAACCCGAATTCGAGATCGGCGAATTGCGCCGACAGCGCCGGCGCGTAGTCATCGAGCAGCTGGAATTTGAAATAGACGCGCCAGTCGGACACCGGCACCGTCTTCACGAGCTGGGCGATGCCCTTGATGAACGGGGGCTGGTTCACGTCGAGGCGCTGCACCGGCGCACCCATGCCTTCGAAGAACGCCATCCAGTCGAAGCCCGGTGCGAGCTTCTGGTATTCGGGCAAGGTCAGCGGATTGTAGGTTTTCACCGGATCGCGGTTCTGAACCTTGGTCCATTGATAGTTGGCGATGCGCGTTTCGAGTGCCGCGATGCGCGCAGCGGCCGAACGCGCATTTCGCTCACCCGCGCGCGCCAGCATCTGCTCGACGTACTCGGCGAACCGGGCACGGAACACCGCGTATTTTTCATCCGGAGAAAGATAGTAGTCGCGGTCGGGCATCGTGAGCCCGTTCTGGACCAGCGTGCCCAGGTAAAACGCTGAATTCTTGTTGTCGGGCGCCGAGAACCAGGCGAACGGTTGCGCGAGCCCGATGCGCTGTGAATAGCCGATGTATCGAGCCACATCGCGCGGCGTGGTAATGGCATCGATGCGCGCCAATTCGTCCTTGAGCGGCGTGAGCCCCAGTGATTCCACTCGATTGGTATCCATGTAGGCGAGATAGAAATCACCGACCTTCTGCGCATCGGAGCCGGTCGGGCGATTCGCCTGCGTCGACGCCGCCACGATGAGCTGCTTCACCTCTTCCTGCGCCTGGTCGTCGAGGATTGCGAACGAGCCGTAGTTGGAGCGATCCGCCGGAATCGGCGTGTTCGCGAGCCAGGCGCCGCCGGCGAATTTGTAGAGATCATCCTGCGGGCGGACGTTGCGATCGAAACCGGCCAGATCGAGGCCGGACTTGAGCGGCGGCGCGGGTGCCGGCGCCGGTGCGGCGGCAGAGGTCGCGGGCTTCGGCGTGGAGGCGGCGCAGGCCGTCAACACGGCAACCGAAACCATGACGACGAGACGTTTGAACATGAAGGTCCCCGAGAATGGAAGTGCGAGGGGACCGAGTATAAAAAAAGCCCCGAGCTTTGGGGGCTCGGGGCTTGAGAAGGCGGACTTTCGATGAAGGGAAAGAAGTCCGCTAGGGGATCGGGTCGATCAGTGCAGGCGTGCGACCTGCAAGATTTTGATGTCCTCGGCGTCGATCTCGAAGTTCGCGGCCAGCAGTCGGCGCAGTTCCTTGGAATCGCGGCGTTCACCCAGTGGGTGAGTCAGCTCGATCACGCCGCTCCACTCGCTCGAATGCGCGGGCTCAGCGCTCGTGACGAAGTGCGTGTAATAACGGGCTGCCATGGGTGGAAAGCGTAGATTGACCACTCCAAAACGGCTGTGAGCCGCTGCACAGAACCCCCTGGCAGACTGCCGCCGCGACTGAGACCCCCATCACATATGATTTAAAAGTCGTGAGCCGCTACCGCCCTACAGAGAAACCCGGATCGCAATTCATCACCGCCGCAGGTGCAGCACGCCTCAAACAAGAGCTGGATGAGCTCTGGAAAGTCGAACGCCCGCGTGTCACGCAGGCCGTTTCCGAGGCCGCGGCACAGGGTGATCGTTCCGAAAACGCCGAATACACTTATGGCAAGCGCCGGCTGCGCGAGATCGACCGGCGCGTGCGTTTCCTGCGCAAGCGCCTGGATGGCATGACCGTGGTGGACCAACCACCCTCGGACCCAAAGCGCGTGTTTTTCGGCGCCTGGGTGATGCTCGAGGATGACGACGGCAAACAAACAAAGTACCGCATCGTCGGTCCCGATGAATTCGACATGGCGGACGGCTACATCAGCATGGACGCGCCGCTGGCGCGTGCGCTCATGCGCAAGGCACTCGATGACGAGGTGAAAGTGGCGCTGCCGGGTGGCGAACGCGCCTACGTGATCGTCGACATTTCATATGAATAAGTGAAGCCTGAGCTTGCCGCGGGCCCGTAATAGTTGTAATTTCTGTAACGACAGAAATTACAGGCGGCACGATATGCACCTCACCGACACCATGCAGCGCTACATCGTTCACTGGGGCGAAATGGGCAGCCGCTGGGGCATGAATCGCTCCGTGGCGCAGATCCACGCTCTGCTCTACCTGGCCGAAAAGCCCCTCAACGCCGACGAGATCGGCGAGACGCTGGGAATCGCCCGCTCCAACGTGAGCACCGGGCTCAAAGAGCTCGCCGGCTGGGACCTGGTGCAGATCGCGCACGTGCTCGGCGACCGGCGGGATTTCTTCACCGCGCAGCACGACACCTGGGAAGTGATCCGCATGATCATCGAGGGCCGCAAGCGCCGCGAGATCGACCCCACCCTGGCGGCGCTGCGCGAGTGCGCCGCGCAGCTCAAGAGCGACAAGGAAACGCCGGAGGCAGTACGCGAGCGCATCGTCGCCCAGCTCGAATTCCTGGAAACCATGACGCGCTGGTACGACTCCGTGAAACGCCTGCCGCGCAAGACACTGCTCAAGATGATGCGCATGGGTGAGCGCATCGCGAAGGTCATCGGCGACTGACGGCACTCACATGACACAGGCCATCACACTCACGCCCCCACTCACGCATGAACGCGTGGGAAACGGCACCGGTCATGGGCTGCGTGATGTGCTCGGAACCGAAGCCTGGAATCGTCTGCCCGAAGCGGTTCGCGAACGCTTCGCCGAAAACGCCGAAGCGGTGAGTTATGCGGGCGCCTTCGAAATTGTCCGCGCGAGCGCGCTCGGCCGACTATTCGCATGGCTGGGCGCGCTGTTCGGCACACCTGTGGCACCGCGCGCCGAGCTGAATGTCGAAGCGCGAGTTCACGTACGGCCCAATGCGCTGGGCGTGGCCTGGGATCGCGAATATCGCTGGGCGGACGGTGCGCGCCACCTCGTTCGATCCACGAAATGGGTCGACGAACACGGAAAGCTCATCGAGAAACTGCCCGCGCGCCTGTGCATGCCGCTCGATACGTTCGAAGACGGCGGCGTGCTGCACTTCGTCAGCCGCGGTTACTATTTTGATCTGGGCATCAAGCTGTGGCTGCCGCACATGCTGTCCCCCGGCGTCACCCACGTCGAACACATCGATCTCGGCCACGGCTGGTTCCGCTTCACGATGACGGTGATGCATCCGCTGTTCGGCGAGATGTTCTTCCAGACCGGACGCTTCAGCGCCACGGAGGAAATGCCATGACACTCGTATTCTCGCTGCTCACCGTCCAGACGTTGTTAGGCGCGCTGGATACGTTCTGGAATCACGAGATCGCCGAACGCCTGCCCGGGCGCCGCGCCGCGCGCCACGAGCTCGTGTTGCACGCCGCTCGCGAGCTCCTGTACGCCTTCCTGTTCTTAGGCCTGGCCTGGCGCGAATGGCACGGCGCCTGGGCGGCGCTCATCGCCGCCGTCCTGTTGCTTGAGGTGGCCATCACGGCGGCGGACTTCGTGGTCGAAGATCGCACGCGCCGCCTGCCCGCCTTCGAGCGCGTGTTGCACACCGTGCTGACGTTGCTGTTTGGCGTGCTGCTCATGGCGATCGCGCCGGTGCTGCTCGAATGGCAGCGCCTGCCCACCGAATTGGTCGGCGCCGACTACGGCGGCTTCTCCGTGCTGTTCGCGCTGTTCGCCGCCGGCATGACCGTCTGGGGCGTGCGTGATGCGCTCGCGGCGCTGGCGCATTTCCGTCCGGCGGAATGGCTGCGCAACCCGATCGAGAGCGCACCGCAGGCTTCCGGCCGCGGCGTGCTGGTCACCGGCGCGACCGGCTTCATCGGTGGCCACGTGGTGCGCGCACTGCGCCGGCGCGGCGACACCGTGTGGGTGTGGACGCGCGACGCCGATCGCGCGCTGGCGCGTTTCGGGCCACACGTGCACGTGATCACGAAGCTCGGCGACATTCCACCCGCCGCGCGCGTCGACGCGATCGTGAATCTCGCCGGCGCGCCGGTCATCGGCCCGCCGTGGACACGCGCGCGCCGCCAGCTGCTCATCGACAGCCGCGTGAAAACCACGCAGCAGGTGCTGGACTGGTGCGCCACGCGCACGCAGCCTCCTCGCGTGATGGTGAGCGCCAGCGCCATCGGGTTCTACGGCCCGGCCGGGGACGACTGGCTGACTGAAGACTCTCCGCCGACGGCGGTGTTCCAGTCCCGGCTGTGCGTGGAGCGCGAAGCGGCCGCGAATGCGGCAGAGGCACAGGGCATTCGTGCCGTGAACCTGCGCATCGGTCTCGTGCTCGGGAGCGACGGCGGAATCTTTCCGCGCCTCGCGCTGCCCGCAAGTCTTGGCTTCGCCGCCGCGATCGGCGACGGCCGGCAGTGGATGTCCTGGATCCACCTCTTCGACCTGCTGCGCATCATCGAGCTTGCCCTCGACGAGCCGACCTTGCGCGGCGCCGTCAATGCGGTGGCGCCCGCGCCGGAGCGCCAGGGAGACTTTCAGCGTGCGCTGGCGAGAAGCCTGCGCCGGCCGTATTTCATGCGTATCCCCGCCGCGGCACTGCGCGTCGCGCTCGGCGAAATGGCGGAGTTGTTAGTCAAGGGACAACGCGTGGCGCCCAGGCGCCTGCTGCATGCGGGCTTCGAGTTCCGCCACTTCACGCTGGCGAGCGCTCTGCGCGATCTGGTTCCGGATCGGGTCAACGCGCCCGCGGTGCGGGCCGCGGACAGCAATTGCGAAGTCTGGTTCAACGGCGACTGCCCGGTTTGCTCCCGCGAGATCGGCAGCTACGCGAAGCTCGCCAAGCGCCGCGACTTGCCGATGCTGTTCCACGATTCGATGCGCGTGCCGCAGCCGCTGGCCGCCTACGGATTGCGCCTCGAGCACCTCGAGCGCCGCCTCTACCTGCGCGACGAACAGGGACGCATACAGAGCGGTTTTCGCGCGGTGCTCGCAATCTGGGCGCGCCTGCCCGGGTACCGTCGCCTCGTCAGGGTGTTCTCCTGGCCGCCACTGCTCGCGCTTTGCGAAACCATTTACGACCATGTCGTAGCCCCAGGACTCGCGTATTGGGCGCGCGTCCGCCAGTCAGGAGCAAGAACATGAACGAGACTTCCGCCCTCTTCACCGTCATCGTGATTTCCATCGCCCTCAGCAGCGGCACGGTGTTCGCGATCTACCACCCGCTTCGCAAATTGCTCGAGGCCGTCTGTCCGCTCGGCTTCACCGCGGAATTCTGGACCCGCGCCGCGGTGACGGTGATCTACCTGTTGCCGCTGTGGGTGGTGCTGGTGTTCGGGCTGCCGGATCTGCAACGCGTGGACTATTTCTCCGCGGGCGAAATCGCGCGCCGCGCGCTGGCCGCGGCGTCTTTCGCGCTGGTCGGGATTGTCGTGGCCACGGGCTTCAGGCTATCCACCCTGCGCGCCCCGGCTAACTACGACGCCTCAGTTCGATGAAAGCGGGTGCGATGAACAGGGCGCGTCGCCCGCGCCTCACACGCGCACGTTCTTGAACTGCCAGGGATCGGTCTTGTCGAGATCTTCCGGGAACAGCCGCTCGCGATCGTGCAGCGGCGTCCAGTCGGAGTACGTGCCGCCGACCGTGCCCAGATAGGGCAGGCAGATTTCGAGGTTGCGCACGTAGTCGATCTCGTCCGGTTCGACGAGACCCGCATTCGGATTCTCCATCGCCCAGATCATTCCCGACAGGCAAGACACCGTAACCTGCAGGCTCGTGGCGTTGTTGTGCGGCGCCAGCTTGCGTGCTTCGCCGATGGACAGCTGCGAGCCATACCAGTACGCGTTCTTCTTGTGGCCGGCGAGCAGCACGCCGAGTTCGTCGATACCGGTGGTGATCTCGTCGAGCAGGATGCGCTGGCGGTCCTGCAGGTGCCAGTTGCGGCCGGCGAACTCGTGCAGCGAGACGATGGCCGAATCGCACGGGTGATAGGCGTAGTGCACCGTGGGCCGGTACACGACCTCGGAGCTCTGCCGCACCGACAGATAGTCGGCGATGGAAATGGCTTCGCCGTGAGTAATCAGGAAGCCGAAGAAATGTCCTGCCTTCGGCGTCCAGGTGCGCACGCGCGTGGCCGCGCCCGGCTGCATCAGGTAGATAGACGAGCCGTTGCCGAAATCGTAGCGCTTGCCGTCGCGCGGGAAATTCTTTTCGTGCGTGCCCCAGCCGAGCTCGGAAGGCTGCTGGCCTTCGCTCACGAAGCCGTCCACCGACCAGGTGTTCACGAACTCGTTGACTTCCTTCGGCTTCGATGAAAGCTGCGTGTCGCGCTCGGCGATGTGAATGACCTTGATGCCGAGCGTGCGCGCCAGCTGTCCCCAGTCATCCTTCGAGCTGGGCGAACCGGCTTTGACGCCCGTATCGGCGGCGATGTTGAGCAGCGCCTGCTTGACGAAGTGCGAGACCAGGCCGGGGTTGGCGCCGTGCGTGAGCACCGCCGTGGGCGCGCGCGCGTTGTTGGCGCGCAAGGCCAGCGCCTCTTCGCGCAGCGCGTAGTTGGTGCGCTTCGCATGCGGAATGGTGGCGTCGGTATAGCCGCCCGGCCACGGCTCGATGCAGGTGTCGAGATACATCGCGCCCTTGGACCAGCAGAACTTGACCAACGCAATCGACGACACATCGACAGACACGTTGAGTACGAAGTCACCACGACCGATGTATTGATCGAGCTCGCGGCGGAAGTTGTCGCGCGTCAGCGGCAACACGACGAATTTCACGCCGTAGGATTCAGCGACTTTCCGGCCGCGATCATCACCGGTGATGATGGTGATGCGCTCCTTCGGGACGCCGATGTGGCGCAGGACCAGCGGCAGCGTGCCCTGGCCGATGCTGCCGAATCCGATGAAAATGATCCGGCCTGGAAACTCGATGTGAATCTTCGTCGTAGACATGATGACCCCGTGCAAATCAGGGCGAGAGGGTATCAACCATCATCCGGCGTTGCCACCGACGCGCTGTCAGACCGCTCTGGTGTCAGCCTTCTTTGGTCATGAAGGGGCGTCGCGCCAGTGCGGCGGAAAGGTTCGCAGAAAACCTGGCAGCGACTCGACGCGTTGCATCCAGCGACTCAGCGCGGGGTAATTGGACTCGACGGGCACGAAACGCGACGACAACTCGCGCGCCTCCGGAAGCGCGAGCGCGCGCAGCAGCAATTTGATGCCGGGATAAATCATGTAGTCGGACGCGCCGGGTTTGTCGCCGACGATCCACGGACCCTTCGACAGGCGTCCCTCGATGGTGCGCGCTTCGCCGGCGATCATGTGCATGGCGTAGGTGCTTTCATCGGAGTGCGGATCGCCGATGCGGTTGAGCAGCGCGCGCACGATGCGCATCACGTGCGGCTCGATGTACGCCTGGTATTCGCAGCACACCCGCATGATGACCGCGCCCTCTTCCGGTGAATCTCCAAACAGGGCCTTCGCCGGATATTTGCGCTCGAGGTAGTAGAGAACCGCCAGCGATTCGAACACGACGTAGTCGCCGTCCTTGAGGACGGGCACACGACCGCGCGGGTTCATCGCCATCATGTGCGGAGTCTTGTGCTCCTGCATCGCCAGCGACAGCGGGTGGCTGCGGTATTCGAGCCCCTTGTGTTCGAGCGCGAGCAGTACGCGCCACGAATATGGACTGCCGCTACCCCAATAAACGTCGATGGCCATGAGTGATCCGGATTGTAAAATGCGGCATGCACCATTTCACCACGCTCATCGACTCGAACACACTCTCCGAACACCTTTCGCGCGACGACCTGACGTTATTCGATTGCCGCTTCGACCTCGGCAACGTGCAATGGGGTGAGGCGGAATACGCGCGCGCGCATCTGCCCGGCGCGTTCTACCTGCATCTCGATCGCGATCTGTCAGGTCCGATCACCGCGCGCAGCGGCCGCCACCCACTGCCCGATCCCGAACGCTTCGCAAACCGGCTTGCCGAGCTGGGAGCGGGCTCGGACACGCAGATCGTCGCCTACGACCAAGGCAATGGGGCGTATGCCGCGCGCTTGTGGTGGCTCGCGCGCTGGATCGGCTTGCGTAATGTCGCCGTGCTCGACGGCGGCATCGCCGCCTGGCGCGCCGCCGGCTTGCCGCTCGAAACCACGGTGCGCACGCCGCGGCCGCGGACACTCCCGGTGTCGCTTGCTGCCGATGCCTGGGTGAGCACCGAAACCGTCGACGAACTGCGCCGTCGTCCCGGCAATCTGCTCATCGATGCGCGTGGAGCCGAGCGTTTTGCGGGACGCAACGAAACACTCGATCCCATTGCCGGCCACGTGCCCGGCGCCAGGAACCGTCCGTTCCTCGACAATCTCGGCGCCGACGGACGATTCCTGCCCGCCCTGGTGCTGCGGCAACGCTTCGGCACGCTGCTCGGCTCGGTCGCGCCGTCCTCACTGATCGCCATGTGCGGGTCGGGAGTCACCGCCTGCCATAACCTGCTCGCGCTCGAACACGCGGGCCTTACGGGCGCGCGTCTCTATGCCGGTTCATGGAGTGAGTGGATTCGCGATCCGCGACGGCCAATTGCCACCGGTATGTACTGACGGGAGCGAATTCCGCGTTTACTTGCAAACTCTATTTGCTATGGTGCGCGCCAACGTGGCAGCCGAACCCAATCCTTCCTCCGAAAGCGCAACCGAGTCGATTGCGCGCCGCTCCCAACCACCGATCTCCTGGTCGGTCGACGACTCCGCCGAGCTCTACCAGGTCAGCGCCTGGGGCAAGGGTTATTTCTGCGTGAACCCGTCCGGCCACCTCGTGGTGCGCCCCGACATGAACCCCGAACGCGAGATCGACCTGTTCGAAGTGGTACAGGGTCTCAAGGAGCGCGAGCTGACGACACCCGTGGTGGTGCGCTTCTCTGACATCCTCGCGCATCGCCTCAAACACTTGCACGATGCCTTCGCGCTGGCGATTGCTGAGAACGACTACCAGAACCGCTACACGGCGGTGTTCCCCATCAAGGTGAACCAGCAGCGACTCGTGGTCGAAGAGGTGTACCGCTACGGGCAGCCCTTCGGCTTCGGCCTGGAAGTGGGCAGCAAACCCGAGCTGCTGTCGGTCATGACCATGACGGCGGATTCGCCGGAGCGGCTCATCGTCTGCAACGGCTTCAAGGACGACGCCTATCTCGAAGCGGTGATCATCGCCACCAAGCTCGGCCGCACCATCATCCCCGTGGTCGAAAACTTCAGCGAGCTGCCGGCCATCCTCAAGTACGCCGAAAAATACAACGTGCGGCCGCGCATTGGTGTGCGCGTGAAGCTCGCGAGCGAAGGCTCGGGCAAGTGGCGCGACTCGGCCGGCGACAAGTCCAAATTCGGCCTGTTCATCACCGAGATTCTCGAGGCCGTGGAAATCCTGCGCGAGAAGGGCATGCTCGACTGCCTGCAGCTCGTGCACTGCCACCCGGGCAGCCAGCTGCAGGATATCCGCCGCGTCAAGGACGCCATCAACGAGCTCGCGCACGTTTACGCGGAGCTCAAGTTGTTAGGCGCCGGCCTGCAGTACATCGACGTGGGCGGCGGTCTTGGCGTCGACTACGACGGCAGCGGCACCAATTTCTCCTCGTCGATGAACTACACGCTCAACGAATACGCCAACGACGTGGTGTACCGCATCGCCAATGTATGCAACACGCGCAAGATTGCCCACCCGATGATCGTCAGCGAATCGGGACGCGCCATTGCCGCGCACCACAGCGTGCTCATCTTCAATACGCTCGGCACCTCCGCGCTCGACCAGTTCCGGGTCACGGGCAAGGAAGACCAGCAACACGGCCGCGAGCTGCCGCAGCCGGTGCGCGATCTCCTCGATGCGTTCCGCACGGTGACCGAGCGGCGCGTGGTCGAGTGTTATCACGACGCGCAGACCGCGCGCGACCAGGTGCTGCAGATGTTCAACCTGGGCCTGCTGTCGCTCGAGCAGCGCGGGCTCGCCGAACGCCTGTACTGGGCGACCTGCGCCAAGGTACGCGACCTGACACGCAAGCTCGACGAAGTGCCCGAGGAGCTCGAAGAGCTCGAGTCCATCCTGTCGGACATCTATTTCTGCAACTTCTCGGTATTCCAGTCGCTGCCCGACAGCTGGGCCATCGACCAGCTGTTTCCGATCATGCCGATTCACCGGCTCAACGAGCGCCCGACGCGCAAGGGTGTGCTGGCCGACATCACCTGCGACTCGGACGGCAAGATCGATCGCTTCGTGAGTCAACGCGACGTCAAGCGGACGCTCGAGCTGCATTCCATCACGGCGCAGGACGAGTACTACCTCGCCGCCTTCCTGGTCGGCGCCTACCAGGAAACGCTCGGCGACCTGCACAACCTGTTTGGCGACACCCACGTGGTGCACGTGCGCTTCCACGACGACGGCGGCTGGTGGATAGAGGAAATCGTCAAGGGCGACACGGCAAACAAGGTGCTGGAGTACATGGAGTACGACGTCGCCGACCTGCACCCGGCGCTGGCGCGCGACTGTGAACGGGCGGTGCGCGAAGGGCGCATGTCGGTAGCCGAGTCGCAGGGTATCAAGCGGTTCTACGAAGGCGAGCTCAACGGCTACGCCTATCTAGAGTAGGCGCTGCTGACATAAGCACGACGCACCGCTCGGGAGCGTTACCGGACCGGCCCCGCCGAGGCCTGAAATGGCCTGAAAACACCTGATATTGCCCGTCTTGCGGGATCGCTACGGCAATCCTCCGGACCGTTGTTTACAGCTTCTCAAACCGAGGAGTAGCATCGGTCGCGTTCGACACGAACTATGGTGCAGGCCGCCTTGACCTGTTTTTAATTGTCCGCGGTACATGCAGGGGGCCGCATCTCCTGCCGCTGTCCGCTTTCTGAGCGAGAAGCCTGGGATGACGACGATCTATGTGGGCAATCTGCCCTTCTCAGCGACCGAGCAAGACATCAAGGTGCTCTTCGAGCGCCATGGCAAGGTTGATTCCGTCAAACTGATCAACGACCGCGAAACCGGCAAGCCCCGTGGCTTTGGTTTCGTTGAGATGGGTTCCGGCGAAGCACAAGCCGCAATCCAGGGTCTCAACGGTTACCAGATGAACGGCCGTCCGTTGCGCGTCAATGAAGCGCAGGAACGTCCGCCGCGCCCGCGCCAGGGTGGTGGCGGTCCGTTCCGCCGATGACTCGACGCAAAATCTAACTACGCGTCGTCGTTTACCGAACCGCGCCGTGTGCGGGGTTCTTTCCTCTTTGCCCGGAGAATCCGATGCCCCGAAGCGTCATAGCGATGTTCGCGGCCTGCCTGCTCGGCGCCTGCGCTTCGCCACCGGTCAAAGTTGCTTCTCCACCGGCGCCAGAGCGCGACGCGGCCACTTCGGCCACTGCGGCCACTGCGGCCACCATCGAGCAGATTCTCGCGGGCGAACACCGCAGCGCGGATAACCGCGCCCGCGACGTTTACCGTCATCCTCTCGATACCCTGCTGTTCTTCGGCATCAGACCCGACATGACCGTGGTCGAGGTATGGCCCGGCGCCGGCGGCTGGTACACCGAGGTGCTCGCACCGCTGCTGGCCGGGGGAGGCAAGCTGTATGCCGCCATGATGCCGCCGACGCCTGGCAATGCGTATGTCACTGCCAGCTTCAAGAGCTTCACCGACAAGCTCGCCGCGCGGCCGGATTTGTACGGCCGCGTCGAAGTCACCGCGCTCGGACCCGGAAATTTTGCGGTTGCCCCGCCCGGCAGCGCCGACCTGGTGGTGACGTTCCGCAATCTCCACAACTGGATGAATCTGGGCATCGCGCCGGAGGCGTTTGCGGAAATGTTCAGGGCGCTGAAGCCGGGTGGCATTCTCGGCGTGGTGGAACATCGCGGCGATCCGGCGAAGCCGCAGGATCCGCGCGCCGCCAGCGGCTATGTGAACGAGGAATACGCCATCAAGCTCATCAAGGCCGCCGGATTCGAGCTGGTTGCGCGATCCGAAATCAACACCAACCCGCGCGACACAAAAGACTACGAGCAGGGCGTGTGGACACTTCCGCCTAACTATCGGCTCGGCAACCGGGATCGCGCCAAGTACGAGGCGATCGGTGAGAGCGACCGCTTCACATTGAAATTCCGCAAACCTTGAGATCACTGGAGACCCTATGCGCCTGTCTTTCACCGTGACGATGGCGGTCTTGCTGTTGATGACGAGGCTGACGTCTGCGGCGGAGCTTCCGGCAGCGAAAAAGCCCGACGACAACCCGTTGCGAATCGTCATTGTCGGCCTGGTGCACGGGCATGCGCAAAGTCTCATCGAGCAGGCGCTGCGGCGGGCCGACGTTGAGATCGTCGGTGTCGCCGAGCCGGATCGGCAGCTGGCAAGTCAGTTTGCCGCGCGTTTCGGTTGGACCTCCGAACTACTCTTCGAGGATCTCGAAACGATGTTGCAGAAAACGCGCCCGGAGGCCGCGGTACTTTTTACTTCTACCTACGACCATCTCCGAGTCGTCGAAATCGGCGCCCGACACGGCGTACACGTCATGATGGAAAAACCGCTCGCCGTCAGCCTGCAGCATGGGCAGGCCATTCAGAACGCGGCGCGCAAGGGCAATATCCAGGTTCTGGTGAACTACGAGACTTCCTGGTACAGAAACACCCGTGCCGCCTACGATCTGGTGAAGCGCAGAACTTTGGGCGATATTCGCAAAGTCGTCGTGCATGACGGCCATGCGGGACCAAAGAAGATAGGTGTCGGTCCGGAGTTCCTCACCTGGCTTACCGATCCGAAACTCAATGGCGGCGGCGCGTTGTTCGACTTCGGCTGCTACGGAGCGGACTTGACCACATGGCTCATGGACGGCCGCCGCCCGATCACGGTGACCGCGATAACCCAGCGGCTGCAACCCGAGGTCTACCTTAGGGTCGACGACGAGGCGACAATCATCCTCACGTACGCTGATGCGCAGGCCATCTTCCAAGCCTCATGGAATTGGCCGTTCGACCGCAAGGACATGGAAATCTACGGTGAGTCTGGCTACGCCATCACCGTGGGCCGCGACAACATACGCGTGCGCCAGCATGGCGCGGACGAAAAGAACATCGCCGCAGCGCCCCTGGCACCGCCGCATGACGCTCCTCTGTCGCTGCTGCGGGCGGTGATTCGCGACGGTGTGCAGCCCGATGGGCTGTCGTCTCTCGAGACGAATTTGCTCGTCACAGAGATACTCGACGCCGCCCGCCGCTCCGCGGCTCAGGGCAAAACCATTCGCCTGGCACCCAGGTAACGCAGCCCAGGCTCACCACATCTGTTTGAGGCGCGACGCCACGTCGATGGCGCCCGACTCCGCCGGTGAATCGTCGATCTTCACTTCGACGTTCGAGCCCTGGAAGGTCTGTTCATCGAAGCACTTGATGACCTTCTCGGTGAGGAAGCGGCTGCGGCCACCGTAGATGTGGCCATCCGATGTCTTCGGCTGGCTGGTGATCTGGAAACGCAGCGGGATGACGCAGGTGAGCTCGTTGCGCGCGCGGGTCATGGCCACGTACAGCACGCGGCGTTCTTCTTCGATGAGCTCTGCCTTGTTGGCGAATTCGTTCGGAAAACTGCCGTCGACGACATTGAGGACGAAGACGTTGTCCCACTCCATGCCCTTGGCGGAGTGGACGGTGGAGATCACGAGGTAGTCCTCGTCCATCACCGGCTGGCCCGCCAGATCGCTGGTCGCGTACGGCGGATCGAGCGTGAGCTCGGTGCAGAAACGTTCGCGGTTCTGGTACTGCGAAGACAGCAGCTCGAGCTGGTCCAGGTCACCGATACGCGTGTGCACGTGGTCGTACAGACGTTCCATGTGCGGCCGGTACCACTCGCGTACCAGGTGAATCTGGCCGCGCCACTCGCGATTCGGATCGCCCAGCGTCGCCACCAGCTCGTTGAATTTTTTCCAGGCGGCGCGCGCTTCGATCGGCGGTTCGAACTTTTCGAACGACGTCCACAAATAACCGCTGGACACGAAGTGATCGAGGGCGCGCTTGGCATTCGCAGGGCCCATGCCCGGCATCAACTGCAGCACGCGGAAGCCTGCAAGCTGATTGTGCGGATTGTCGGCCCAGCGCAGCACGGACAGCAGGTCCTTGACGTGCGCAGCCTCGAGGAACTTGAGGCCGCCGTATTTCACGAAAGGAATCTTGCGTTTCGCCAGCTCGATTTCGAGGACGTCGCTGTGCGTGCCGGTGCGGAACAGGACCGCCTGGCGCTTGAGTGGAATGCCCGCTTCGCGCGAGGCAAGCACGCGGGTGCAGATGAACTCCGCCTGCGTCGGCAGATCTTCGACCGTCACGAGTTTCGGTCGCGGACCCTGACCGCGCATCGACAGCAGGTGCTTGCGGTGCTGCCGCGGCGCATCGGCCATGAGGGCATTCGCCGAATCGAGAACGCTCTGGCTCGAACGGAAGTTCTGCGCCAGCGTGACCACTTCGGCCTTGGGCCGGAAGCGATCCGGGAAACCGAGTATGTTCTCGACGGCCGCGGCGCGGAACGAGTAGATAGCCTGGGCGTCGTCGCCGACCACCGTGACGCCCTGCCCGTCCGGCTTGAGCGCGGCGAGGATGTCGCCCTGCAGCTTGTTGGTGTCCTGGTATTCGTCGACCAGGATGTGATCGAAATGCGCGGACACCGACTTGGCGATGCGGTCTTCGCTCATCATCGCGTGCCAGTAGAGCAGCAGGTCGTCGAAATCGAGCACCCGGCTCTGAGACTTGCGCTCCACGTAGGCGCGCAGCAGCTTGGCAATGTCCTCTTCCCAGTGCGAGCACCAGGGGTGCTGCGTCTCGAGCGTTTCCTTGAGCGACTTCTGGGTGTTCACGCGATAGGAATAGATCGAGAGGCAGGTGTCCTTGCGCGGGAACCGCTGACCCTTGCCGGAATAGCCGAGCTCGGTGCGCACGGTGTCGACCAGGTCCGCCGAGTCGGAGCGATCGAGCACGCTGAAGGATGGATCGAGACCTACGTGCTTGGCGTAGTGGCGCAGCAGGCGGTTGCCCACGGAGTGGAATGTGCCGGCCCAGGTGAGCCGCTGCGAAATCGCGGAAGCCTTGCCGCCGAGTTTGTCGTCGAAGGCTTCTCGCATGATCTCGTTGGCGCGGCGCTTCATCTCGACGGCGGCGCGCCGCGTGAACGTCAGCATGAGGATGCGCGCCGGGTCGACGCCGCTCATCGCAAGATGCGCGACGCGATGCGCGAGCGTGTTGGTCTTGCCGGTACCGGCGCCGGCGAGGATCAGCAGTGGGCCCGCGCGAAAGCCCTTCCCACCGGGAAGAGGCTCACCGTAAGTCACCGCCTTGCGTTGCGGAGCGTTCAGACTTCCGAGTTGTTCGGCCGTGGACATCAATACAACAATATATGAAAGGTGGTTGAAACTAGATCCGGCTCCCCGGAAGCCGTGACGGCCGTCACGCCCGTATCTGCCCGGAATGTGACGCCTTTTCGATCTCGATTTGCGCCGCCTTCGAGCCCGAGCGCCAGCGCACGGGATTATGAGCGCGGGCGATCCGCCGGTACAAGTTTCCATGCGCCTGTTGCATGGACGCATCGAGCGCGACAAACAAATCTTCCACCGTCGCCTTACTACTGTTGGTCTCCAGGCAGCAAGTGTTGGTCATGCAGGTACACTCGCGTAATGCTGATCGACCGGAAAGAAATCTTCGAAGGACGTGTCATCAAGGTGAGCGTCGACACCGTGGACCTGCCCAATGGCGTACGCCTGCCGCTCGAAATCGTCCGTCATCCGGGCGGCGCGGCGGCCGCAGCCATCGATGCCGACAATCGCATCTGCCTGTTGCACCAGTATCGCCACGCCGCGGGCGGCTACATCTATGAGCTGCCGGCAGGCAAGCTCGAGCCAGACGAGCCGCCAGAAGTGACCGTGCGACGCGAACTCGTGGAGGAAGCGGCGGTGTCGGCCAGGAACTGGCAATCGCTCGGGACGTACTTCAGCTCGCCCGGCGTGTTCACGGAAATCATGCATCTCTATCTGGCCACGGACTTGTCCCCGGCAACCGCCGCCCCGGAAGCGGGCGAGGTGTTCCAGATCGAGTGGTGGCCCCTCGAAGTGGCGGTCGAGAGAGCGCTCAACGGCGAGCTGACCGACGGCAAGACCATCATCGGGATTCTGCGGGCCGCGGCACGACAAAAAATTGCGTGAAACGCTTCACAGGCCGTGATTCGAGGTCGCCAGAATGGTCGCTATGTCAAACAACCATGTTGACCCGTCAGTCATACTTGGGCCGTGTCAGACAGCAATTCAAACGGCAAACCTCCGCAGGCCACCAACCGGCGCCGTGTGTCTCAGATCGTGCACGATGATCGTGGTAACGCGCGTGTCGAATGGATCGACGCGGGTCACGCCGGTGTGCCAATCGAGCGCGCACCGCTGTCCATCGAGTCGACCCCGCCCCGCGGTGTCAATGCCAAGCTCTCGGTCGAGCGCAAGCACGCGAGCGGCTTCGATCCGTATGCGCGCATCGGCGCGGCGCACGTTCCTGAACCCAAGAAGCCGCAAGGCAAACGTGATCTGCGCAAGCTCGGCGATTGGATCAAGTTGAAACGCGAGCTGGACGAACGCAAAACCCAGGACGACACCGACGTCGAATAGGGCTTGCTGCGGCGGGTGATCGCCACGCGGCACTTCGCCGCACTCATTCCTTGGCAAGTACTACGCGTAGCGCTCGATGT